>Ga0116215_1000531_pt1 | contig 28905 bp, 25 predicted proteins | sample Sb_taG_7_FD_89698 | JGI IMG/M metagenome (GOLD analysis project Ga0116215, IMG submission 89698) | Peat soil microbial communities from Weissenstadt, Germany - Sb_50d_2_FS metaG | ecosystem: Environmental > Terrestrial > Soil > Wetlands > Peat | place: Germany: Weissenstadt | collected 2010-09-21
CTCTGGAAGCTGCTGGGCAGGGAAGTGCCGAAGCAGCGGCGGGGGCGCGATGGCTTCGCGATTCGGCACCGCGTGAAAGCGCGAACGGCACGCCGAACCGGCCGCGCGCACCCGAGCGAGCGACCACGAAAAGCGGCTCGCGCGAAGGCCGCCGCACGCCGCGCCGCGCTGAAATCACGAAGACGAGGGAACTGATCTTGGGCCAGTACGATCCACGCGCGATTGAAGAGAAGTGGCAGAAGGTGTGGGACGAGCAGCACGCCTTCTACGCCGACGTCGATCCTTCGCGCCCGAAATATTACATGCTGGAAATGCTGCCGTATCCCTCCGGCACGATGCACATGGGCCACATGCGGAATTACACCATCGGCGACGCCGTGGCGCGCTTCCGCTGGATGCGCGGCTATAACGTGCTGCACCCAATGGGCTGGGACGCGTTCGGCTTGCCCGCGGAAAATGCGGCGATTCAGCGCGGGATCGATCCGCGCGAATGGACAAAACAGAACGTTGCCGAATTCAAGCGCGTCTTGAAGCGCTTCGGTTTCAGCTACGACTGGCGCAAGGAAATTTCCACCTGTGAGCCGGAATACTATCGCTGGAATCAGTGGTTTTTCCTGCGGATGCTCGAGCGCGGAATCGCGTATCGCCGGAAGAGCCGGGTGAATTGGTGCCCGAAATGCCAGACCGTGCTAGCGAACGAGCAAGTGGTGAACGGCTGCTGCTGGCGGCACGAAGATACGCTGGTCGAGGCGCGCGAGATCGAGCAGTGGTTTCTGAAGATCACACAATATGCGGAACAGTTGCTCGAGGACATGAAGGAGATCGAGGAGGGGTGGCCCGAGCGCGTTCTGACCATGCAGCGGAACTGGATCGGAAAGTCGAAGGGCGCGCGGGTGCGATTTGCGGTCGAGGGCGTTGACGCGACGATCGAAGTGTTCACGACGCGCATCGATACGATTTACGGCGCTACGGCTGTAATTCTTTCGCCGGAACATGCGCTGGTGCCGAAGTTGCTTGGCGGAGCTTCGGTGCCGCCCGGAGCGCACGAGGAATGGGATCGCCTGCGCAAGCGCGTTTTGAAGACTGAGGAAATTGCCACCGCCGAAAAAGAGGGCTTCTTCACCGGCCGATACGCACTGAATCCATTTTCGGGCGAGAAAACTCCCATCTGGGTGGCTAATTTCGTCCTGGCGGAATACGGTACGGGCGCGGTGATGTCCGTGCCGGCGCATGATGAGCGCGATTTCGAGTTTTCTCGGAAATACAAATTGCCGGTGCGCGTTGTCGTGCAGCCGCTGAATTCTGCGCCGCTCGACGGGGAAACGATGACTGCTCCGTTCGTCGAGCACGATCAGGGCACGCTCGTCGCGTCCGGGGCGTACTCAGGACTCTCTCCAGAGCGGGCGATCGAGAAAATGACGTCCGATGCCGAGGCGCGCGGCTTCGGCAATGCCCAGATCACTTACCGGTTGAAGGACTGGGGCATCTCGCGGCAGCGCTATTGGGGCACGCCGATTCCCGTCATCTACTGTCCGAAATGTGGCCTGGTGCCCGTGCCCGACGATCAGTTGCCGGTGAAGCTTCCAGAAAAAGTGGCGCTCGTTGAGACGGGGAAATCGCCTCTCGCCACCGCGCCCGACTTCGTGAACGTGAAGTGTCCGAAATGCGGCGAGGCGGCGCGGCGCGAAACAGACACGATGGATACCTTTGTCGATTCATCGTGGTATTTCTATCGCTACACCGATCCGCATAACGACAAAGCGCCCTTCGACAAAGAAATCGTGCGGCATTGGTTTCCGATCGACCAGTACGTCGGCGGAATCACACACGCGATTTTGCATTTGCTCTATTCGCGATTTTTCACCAAGGTGATGCGCGATATCGGATTGGTGCGAATCAACGAGCCCGTGACGCGCCTTTTCACGCAGGGGATGGTGCAGAAGGGCGGTGTGGCCATGTCGAAGTCGCGCGGAAACGTGGTCGGCGCGATCGAGATGGCCGAGCAGTACGGCTGCGATACCGGGCGGCTCTATACGCTGTTCGCTGCGCCGCCGGAGAAAGACTTGGAGTGGAGCGAGCAGGCGATCGAGGGTTGCTCACGCTTCTTGCAGCGCGTTTACCGGCTTGTGGACGCGCACGCGGAGCGTTTGCGCGGCGTAAAGTCGCTTACCTACGACGGTTTCGATATCGCGCGCGCGACGGAGAAGGAAAAGGCGCTGCTGCGCAAGGCGCACCAGACGCTGAAGCGAATCACACGCGATTTTGAGCAGCGCTGGCATTTCAATGCTTCGGTGGCGCTGATCATGGAGCTTTTCAACGAGCTGCACGCGCGGGAGCCGCTCGGCGAGGACGCGAATCCAGCGGTGATCAAGAAAGTATTCGAGATGATGGTGCTGATGCTCGCGCCGATTACGCCGCATATCGCCGAGGAACTTTGGGAAATGCTCGGAAACGCCGGCGGGATCATGAAGCGGGGTTGGCCTGATTATCGCGAAGAACTCGCCGCCGAAGAAGAGTACGAAATCGTGGTGCAGATTAACGGCAAGGTGCGCGCGAGACTATTGGTGGCCGACGGTCTCGGTGAAGATGAATTGCGCGAGCGCGTGATGGCAGATGCGCACGTCGCGGCGCTGGTGGCGGGAAAAACGCTGGCAAAGGTGATTGTGGTGCCGAAGCGGCTCGTCAATATCGTGTTGAAGTGAAAGGAGCGCAGTGAGCGTCAAGAAAGGAATCGTCGTCCTCGATTTCGGCGGGCAATATACGCAACTCATTGCGCGGCGCATCCGCGAGCAGGAAGTGTTCTCCGCGATCCTGCCGTGCAACGCGAAGCTGGAGGAAATTCGCCGGCACGATCCGATCGGAATCGTGCTCTCAGGCGGACCAAGCTCCGTTTACGACAAAGACGCGCCCGTTTGCGATCCGGAAGTGCTGCGCCTCGGCGTTCCAGTGCTGGGCATTTGCTACGGAATGCAGTGGATGGCCCACGCGCTCGGCGGCGACGTGCAGAAAGCTGACCGCCGCGAATATGGACGCGCGCAACTCGAGCGAGAGGGCGAGTCCAAGCTGTTTAGCGGCGTTCCACGCAGCCTCAAGATCTGGAACAGCCATGGCGACCACGTCGTCGGGCTCCCGCAAGGATTCGTCGTCACGGGACGGACATCGAATGCCGTGGCCGCCATCGAAAATGCGGCCGCGAAACTGTGCGCGGTCGAATTTCATCCCGAGGTATTGCATACGGATTGCGGCACGGAGATTCTGCGGAATTTTGTCTTTGAAATTTGCGGCGCGCAGAAGAATTGGAGCCGCGCCGGCTTCATCGACGAAACGGTCGCCGCGATCCGGCGGCGAGTAGGCGATGCGCGCGCCCTATGTGCGCTGAGCGGAGGCGTGGATTCGGCGGTCGCGGCGGCCCTGGTTCACCGCGCGATCGGCGATCGACTAACGAACGTATTCGTGGACACTGGCCTTCTGCGGAAGAATGAATACCAGGAGACGCTGGATCTCCTGCGCAACCGCGTCGGCTTGAATGTGGATGGTGTCGATGCATCGCAGAGATTTCTCTCGCGACTGGCGGGCGTCACCGATCCGGAGACGAAGCGCAAGACCATCGGCGCGGACTTCATCGCGGTGTTCGCTGAAGAGGCGCGCAAGCTTTCGGAGAAATCGGTGAACGGCGCCGGCAAAATCCGCTTTTTGGTGCAAGGGACGCTGTACCCCGACGTGATTGAATCCGTCTCCGTGAAAGGCCCTTCGGCAACGATCAAGACGCATCACAACGTGGGCGGCCTGCCGAAGGACATGCCCTTCGAATTGATCGAGCCGCTGCGGGATTTGTTCAAGGACGAAGTGCGGCGCATCGGCAGGGAACTCGGCTTACCCGAGGAGATTCTGGTGAAACACCCGTTCCCAGGCCCGGGACTCGCCGTGCGCCTGCTCGGCGAGATCACGCCGGAGCGCCTGGAGACACTTCGAGCTGCGGACGCAGTCGTCGTGGAAGAGATTCGCCGCGCGGGGCTTTACGAGAAAGTCTGGCAGGCGTTCGCCGTTCTTCTTCCCATTCGCAGCGTCGGGGTCATGGGCGACGGCCGGACGTACGGCGACACCGTCGTCGTGCGCGTGGTGGATTCGCAAGACGCGATGACAGCCGATTGGTCGCGATTACCCAGGGAAGTGCTGGAGCGAATTTCGACACGAGTAGTGAACGAAGTCGCGGGAGTAAACCGCGTCGTTTACGACATCAGTTCGAAACCGCCGAGCACTATCGAGTGGGAATGAAAGGGCCGAGTACCAGCTGACTCAGAAGTCGTACGCCCTAACGGTTCGCCATTTTCTGGGCCATGTACAGCAGCAGCCGCCGGTCCGGCTCTTCGAGCCGTCCCAGTAGACGCCGCATCCGCCCCAGGAAACGCGCCTCTTTCCCCTTGCTGCCCCAGGCGATATCATCAGCCGACTTCCGCTTGGGAAGGTTCGGCAGCTCAGGAGGCTCCTCGCCATCGTAGAACAGTTGATAGAGAGGGATCTCCATCGCGCGCGCCAGCTTTTCGAGCGTCTCGATCGCCGGAACGGTGTGGCCGTTCTCGACGCGCGAGATGTAGCAACGAAGCAAGCCGGTGCGCTTTTCGATGTCGCCCTGTGATAGTTTCTTGGTTTCGCGTAACAGACGTAGCCGATCGCCGATAATCATGCGTGTAGTGTTAACATAGCCATTAGCTGGCTGCAAGTACAAAGTGCGACTTTTAAGCGATTTTTCGCGTCCAATCTGGGTGTAACCAGAACCTCATGCCCAACGTCCCAAAAGATGTGGCTGCATCTGCCCAAGCGATTCCCGCTCTCGGGGTTCTGACCGCTGGTCAGAAAGATGAGAGGGAACTGGTCCGACTGGCCCAAAATGGCACAGTCGAAGCCTTTGAGGAGCTTGTCCGCCGGCACCAGCAGCGGGTGTTTGCAGTTGTTGCACGAATTTTGCATAGACGCGAAGACGTGGAAGAGATTGCCCAGCAAGTATTTCTGAAGGCTTACGTCTCCATACGCCGGTTTGACATGCGCTCGGCGTTTTCCACATGGCTGTACAAGATAGCGGTGAACGAGTGCTGGGATTCCCTGAGGAAAAAGAAAGTACGGCCACTGGTCTACGAATCAGACCTTTCGGAAGAGCAGGTCCAGCGCCTCGATTCCTATGCGACGGTCGGCCGAAGCCCAGCCGGCCCGGATGAGCAGGCCCAGGCACGGGAGCTAGTGGAGCTACTGCTATCGAGCCTGTCGGAAGAAGATAAGCGGATTTTGTTGCTGAAGGAAGTGGAAGGGCTGTCGGTACAGGAAATCGCCGAGATCTTTGGATTGAACGTAAATACAGTCAAGGTCCGGATGTTTCGCGCCCGGGCGGCCATGATGGATGTTTACCGCCGCCGCTTCGGCGCAGACGGCCGGGTGCAAGCGAAAGAAAGGAGGGGATGAGCCATATGGACGAGCGAACGAAGTATCAAGCCTGTCCGGAGTACGAGGCCGTCCTCGAGGACTATGTATCGGATGAACTGGTCGGCGCGGAGAAGGATCGCGTCGCGGCTCACCTGCATGCTTGTGCGGGTTGTGCCGCGGCGGTTGATGCAACGCTGCACGGCCGTTCGATCTTGCGTTTGGCTGGAGACGCCGCCGAGGACCCGGGGCCATTTTTCACGCGCCGGGTGATGTCGCGGATCCAGGCGCTGGACCAGCGCTCCGCGCCGGAGAGGAGCTTCTGGAAGCCGCTCGAGATATTGGCGCTGCGCGCCGTGTGGGCTTCGGCAGCTGCGATCACCTTGCTCGTGGCCTACGGGAACTTAGCCGGCGTGCCGACGAAACCGACGGTTGCTGAGGTTCGCTCCGCGGATCAGGGTGGATTGTTCGCCGATCCTATGACCGTGCCGTCGAGCCAAGATGAGATGTTTATGAAAATTACGGACACGCGCCATGGAGAATAATAGCGTACAGCGGAAGGCCGGGATTCTGGTGGCGGCGGTGTTTCTTCTCGGTGTCGTCTTCGGCGGCGTGGGCGCGCACTACCTGGAAGTCAGGACCAACGGAGCGCACACCATTTCCGGATATCCCAAGCATGCCGAGGTCATCAAGCAGCTCACACTGCAGGTCGGCTTGACGCCCGATCAGGAGAAACAAGTCACCGCGGTCGTCGACGACGTCCGCGCACGCATGCACGAACTCTCGCAGCAGCAGAAGCCTCAGGCCGATGCGATCCGCGCCGAAGGACGCCAGCGGATTCGCGCTCTCCTCACTCCCGAGCAGCAGCCCAAGTACGAAAAGTTCCTGCAGCAACTCGACGCCGATCGTGCCCAAGCCGAAAGCCAGCGCTAAGCCTCGTCGCGCGTCATCTTTACCGACGCGACGCCGTTGGTGTTTGCAGGGGAGGGTCTTCAGACACCGCCGAGGGGCAGCTCCGTTTCTTTGTGGCGATAATTCGTGACGTGATATCGGCAGAAAACTTCAACGGCAGGCCGAAATGCGGGAGGGTCTGACGACCCTCTCCCACGAGAGAGAAATCTAGAAGGGAATATCTTCGTCCGAGATTTCCGGGCCGGCTTGCGGCATTGAATCATCCGGTCCCGGCGCGTCCATATCACCGTGCGAGCCTCCACCCATTCCTGAACCCGCTCCGGCTCCGGCGCCCGCGGACATGCTCTCCGCGCGCGACGTAAGCATTCTCATCACGTTCGCGACGATCTCGACTGAGGTCTTCTTCTGTCCATCCCGCTTGTCTTCCCACTGCCGCGATTGAATGCGGCCCTCGATGTAGACGAGGTGCCCTTTCTTCAGATACTGCTGCGCGATCTCGGCCAGCTTTGACCACATGACGATGCGATGCCACTCGGTTCGCTTCTGCCGTTGGCCCGACCGGTCGGTGAACGTCTCATCGGTAGCCATCGAGAAATTGCATACGGCCTGGCCTGTCCCGGTGAAGCGCGTTTCCGGATCTTTGCCCAACCTGCCCACGAGAATCACTTTGTTGACGGACATAAAAACACCTGCCTGTTTAGAGACTGCGGAGGTTTCCGCTGAGGCGAGTATAACCGAAGTAGGCCGCGGAGCGCTGGGAAACGGGTTTAGTGCGGGGTGGTAGCCGCAGGCACGCGCGGCGACAATTCGCGAACGTGCGCTTCGGCGCGGCGCGCTTCATCCGTGCCGGGGAATTTGCTGACCACAGTGCGAAACTGCCGCAGCGCGCTGGCCTTTTGGCCTGTGGCCAGCATGGCCTCGCCCTTTTTCAGCGATGCCGCGGCGATTTTGAAACTCTTCGGATAATTCACCAGCACCAGATCGTAGGCCGCCATGGCGTTCGGATAATCGCCCTGCGCGTAGCTGATCTCGCCGAGATAGAACTGTGCGTTCCCGGCGAGATCGGAGCTTGGAAAATTTTTCAGAAAATCGCCGAACTCCTGCCGCGCGAGATCGTTCCGGCCGCTGCTGAAATCGCGCAGCGCATTTTGATAGAGCGTATCCGATGAAATCGGAGACGGAACTGACGGCGGCTGCGCCATCGAAGTGGGTGGCGCGGACCCCGCGCCGGCGCCACCGCCGCCGGCCGTCGATGATCCGGGCAGCTTGGCGTCGATGCTCTGCAGCAAGTTTTGTATATCGGTGAGCTGCTGCGAAAGTTTGCCGACGCGCGCTTGCATGTCCTGCATGTTGTCGGAGAGCCCTTGCGATTGCGTGGCCAGCGTATCCACGCGCGCGCCGGTATTCGCCTGCGCGTCCTGGAAAGTCTTCTGCAGCGCGCCCATCTGATTGTTGACGCGATTTTCCGAATCGAGCGATTGGTTCACGAGCGTTCGAAGCTCGGCCAAGCGCTGATCCATCGCGCTGCGCATGTCCTGCTGGCCCTGCAGCAACTGGGCCACCGACTGCTGCAGCTCGATGATTTCACGCGCCACCGCCGATGCAGGCTGCGGCGCGATCAATTGTCCCGCGAACGCCCCAAGAAATACCGCCGCGACAACCAGTGCTACCGTTCCCTTGCGCGACATCCGTCCTCCTTGCCGTCGCGCGGGCGTCGTGGAGCTTCCTGCCCTTCGACGCCCGGCGAACCGTTTCGTCCGTTCCAGCTTACTGCGACCGCACGAAGTGCGCACGCCGATTCTGCTGCCAGCAGGTTTCCGAATGCTCGCTGCAGAATGGCTTCTCCTTGCCGTAACTCACCGTGGTCATGCGATCAGTGGGAATTCCGAGCTGGATCAGGAAATCCCGTGCCGCCTGCGCGCGCCGCTCGCCGAGACCCAAATTGTATTCGGTTGAGCCGCGCTCGTCGCAATGGCCCTCGATGCTCACTTTAATCTGCGGATAGGAGCGCAAAAAATCCGCCGTTCGCGTCAGCGCGGAACGCGCGTCAGCCCGCAAGTCCGACTTGTTGAAATCGAAATACGCGTCTTGTACGTTCTGGCGGAAAAGCTCGTCCATCCCCGGCTGCGCTGCAGGAGGCGCTTCCGCAGCGGCCGCCGCTACGGTGATGCGCACGCTGGCCGTGGCCGAGCCGCCTGGACCATTGGCCGTGATTTGATACGTGGTCGATTCCGCCGGCGTTACGGTCGTTGTGCCTGAAGGCGCCACGCGGCCGACTCCCGGAGCGAGATTAAGATCCGTCGCGTCCGTGGACGACCAGGTCAACGTCACCGCTTCGCCCGGATTGATGGAGGTGGTCGAAGCGTTGATCGTTACGGTCGGCTGAGCCGGAGCTGGCGCCGGCGCGGCAGCGGGTGGCGCGGCACCGACTTGCTTCTTACATCCGCCCGCGAGCAAAGCGAATCCCGCCAGGCAGCACACCATTGCAACTTGTCGCAAAGAATAGTCCTTCATCAAAAGTCCTCCTTCGGCGCTACCTCTATCATCGGCGATGGCTGGAACCCGCGCCGGAAATTTGTACTACGATTGGGCCCATGAAAATCGTTGACGCCGCAGCGTGTTTCCGTATCTGCAAGCGCTAAGCGGCGAGTTGGAAAGCGTATTTGTCACTTTGGAGACCAATTCGGCGATTCGTTCTGGCCGGAGAACGTGAGCTGCTTCGGCTCGCTCCCGTCGGCAAGCATCGTCCAAATTTGGCGCGTCCCGGTTCGCGTGGATTCAAACACGAGATGCCGGCCGTCGGGCGCCCAGCTCGGCCGTTCGTTGCGTCCGGCATCGCGCGTCAATTCGACGAGCGCGCGGCTCACGATATCCATAATGTAGAGATCGAAATTTCCCGATGGCCGCCGCCAGGCAAATGCCAGAAGCTGCCCGTTCGGCGACCATGCCGGATCGACGACGTAGCCCATGTCGGGCATGGCGATCTTTTCAATGTTCGAGCCGTCCGCGTTCATCTGGTAGAGAACCGGCTCGCCGCCGCGGTCGCTCACAAATATGATTTGCTGTCCGGTCTTCGGGTTCCACACCGGCGAAGTGCTGACTGCTTTCATCAACGTGAGGCGGTGCATGTGCCCGCCGTCTCCGTCCGTCACGACGATTCCCTGATCTCCCATGGCGCTCGACATAAATGCCAGCTTCGACCCATCCGGCGACCACGCCGGTGCGCTGTTGGTGCCTTTGAATCTTGGAAAGCTGATGAGCCGGTTCGATTCGGCAGAGTACAGGCAAATTTGCGGTGAAATGAGTTTCTGGTACGGCGCGAAGCACGTGAATGCGATGCGCGTGGCATCCGGAGACCAGCGCGGCGTCAGCGCGATCGTGCCGAGGTGCGTGATCTGGTGCTGGTTCGCGCCGTCGTAATCCATCATCCAGATTTCCTTGTTTCCGCTGCGGCCGCTTACGAACGCGATCTGCGTGCTGGCGATGCCTGGAAGCCCGCCGCTGAGGCGCGCAATAATGTCATCGGCAAATTGGTGCGCGAGCTTACGCGCGTCGCCGTCGGTGGCGCCGCCGCGATAGATTTTCTGCAGCACGGCTTGGCCAGTCGCGGAACGAACGTCGAAGAGATTTCCGTTGGCGGCAAGATTCGACCCTTCTGTGTCCAGGCTGCCGAACGCCAACATGAAGGCGTTCGCTGGAGCTGCGCTCCAATCGGTGGGCCGCAATTGCCCCGGCTGCGTCGGAACGCTCGGCGGATAAAAGCTCGGGCTGACCAATTCGACGATGCCGCTGTACTCGAGGTCGTTCCAGAGCACATCGTGAAATGTTTTTTCGAGTGGCTGCGCGGGCGCCGCGCTCGCGCCGAAGTCCGCGACCGCCAGCCGCGCCTTCGCGACGCCGATGCCCGTGCCGGTCTTGAACCAATCCTGTGCCGCTGCGGGCCGCGCCACGCAAAGCATGGTAACGAGCGCGGCGAGCAACACCACGCCACGAATCCCGAATCGAATCACCGCCCGCGATTCCATTTTCACTCCCGCTCTCCTATTCGCCATAAACCCCACAGCCGTCTCGCTCCCCGCGAACGCGCACGCTGGATACCGGCCTACTAGCGTCGAAAATCGAACCAGTACGTCACATTCACAGAGCCGCCGCTGTAGTCTCCGGGCAACGGTTGCAGCGGGTCCGAAGCGCGAAGCGCGCGGATCCCGGATGTATCCACCGAAGCGTTTCCGCTGGATTGCGTCACCTGAATATTTGTAATCGAGCCGTTACGGGTGATAGTGAAACTTATTTCCGCTCGCGGTGCCGCGTGTATCCCTGGATCGATGGTTGCTTGTAACCAATTGCCGCTCACTCGCCGCTGCACGGCTTCCACGTACCACGAGTACTTTTGTCCGAAATTTCCACCTCCAGCGCCATTGAAACCCATACCGGCCTGCGTCGTTCCGGTGCCCATCGTGAATGTGGTCGCCGCAGAGTAGGGAACTGCCGGCGTTCCACCGCCGCCGTATGGCACGGCGTTTTGCGGCGGCGGCGTTTTGTTCTCGAGCAACTTTGAAGGCTTCGATACATATTTCGACGGCTTGTTCTTCTCAAATTTCGGAATCGGCGTTGCGTCTTCCACCTTCGGCTTTGGTTGTGGCTCCGTTTTGTAGAGCCCCTTGCTCTCGTCCACCACGCGGCTTTCCGTGACCGTATCCGGCTGCGGCAGCGGCACAGCTGGAACAGCCGCCGGTACGCTTCCGACGATCCCCACGGAGATCGAACCGCCCGGCCCTCCCCAATCGCCCTCGTGCGGCGTCGCTTTCATCAGAAAAACCATGCCGGCAAAGAGCGCCACATGAAAAATCGCGGAGAGCTTGAGCGCTCCTTTGAGACTTTCGACCGGAGGTTCGTAGAAGGCGTCCATATCACTGCGATTGAGCGCGCTCGGTGAGGGGTTTGGTGACGATCTGCACGTTGAGCACGCCCGCCTGCTGCAGCGCGTCGAGCACCGTGGTCACGCTGCCGAACGGCACGGTCTCATCGCTGCGCAGAAAAACGGGCTGATGAGCTGGGTCGGTTGTTTTTGCACGAACCTGGTTGCCCAGGTCATGAATATTGATGGGCGTATCTCCGAGATAGACGCGCTGCGAGCGGTCGATGGTAACCACCAGCCGCGCCTCCGAGATTTCTTTCACCGTCTTGGTCTTCGGCAGATCCACTTCGATGCCCGATTGCAAAATCGGCGCCGTGATCATGAAGATCAGCAGCAGCACCAGTACGACGTCCACAAACGGAACGATATTGATATCGGAGAGCGTCGAGCCGGTTTCGCGCGAAGTTTGCGGCATAGCGTCAGCTATAAAGCGTCTCGATGCGCGAGACGAATTCCATAGTGAAATTGTCCATCCGCGATGCTTCCGAGCGCACTCGTTGCAGATAGTGGTTGTAGGCAATCACCGCGGGGATCGCCGCGAAGAGTCCAGCTGCCGTGGTGACGAGCGCCTCGGCAATGCCCGGCGCCACAACGCGAAGGCTCGCCGCGCCCGCGGTGCCCAAGCCTTCAAATGCGTCCATCACTCCCAACACCGTTCCGAAAAGCCCGATGAACGGCGATACCGATCCAATCGTCGCCAGCGCGGGCATCCACTTCTCGAGCGCGCGCACCTCTTCCGCGGAACTTAACTTCATCTCCACGCCGATGGCATTCACGTTCTTCGGCTTCCCGCCACTGGGGTTTGTACCGACTACTTGGCTCTGCAATTCGCGAAAGCCTGCTTCGTATAGATTCGCCAGCGGCGAACCGCCCGCCGCGGCGCGCAGCGTCCGCGGATCAGCCAGCCCACGGCCGGAGCGAAATACTTGCAGAAATTTTTTCGTTTGCGGTTCGATGCGGCTAAACAGCCGCGATTTCGCAAGGATGATGGCCCAAGAATATAGAGAGAGGAAGAGAAGGATTGCGAGGACGATTCTTGCTATCCAGCCTGTTTGCTCGACTAGAGCTTGAATCCTTCCTTGATAGAACAGCGCAGCGATTCCGAAAATTGTGTCCCCCCAGAAATTGTATCGTAATCCGACCGAATTTTAAGTTAGCACATGCGAAAAGCGCGGTCAAAGCAGCCACCCGCAATTGCTTTTCGCGGTGCCGTCTTACGCGTCACAGTCTACTCTGTCTGCCGCGCGCGAATCGCTGTGCTAAGATGAGAGTTTCCATGAGCGAGAGTATCCACATTTCCCTCGAATCGCTGGTTTCGCGCGCTGCGGCGGGAAGCAATGCGTCCAGCGCGGCTGCGCAAACCCCCGCTCTTCAATATGATGCGGCTTCCCTCGCCTCGGTGACGCCAGGATCCGGCAAAAGTTTCTATATCGAGACGTTCGGCTGCCAGATGAACGTCCACGATTCGGAGAAAGTTGTGGGCGTGCTGGCCGGACGGGGCTACCGGCAGGTCGAGAAGCTCGTCGACGCGGATCTCATTTTTTACAACACCTGCAGCATTCGCGAGAAAGCCGCCCAGAAAGTTTTCTCGCGTCTGGGCGAGTTTCGCGGCGCCCCGGGCGAAAACAAGATCATCGGTGTGCTCGGCTGCCTCGCGCAGCAGGAAGGCGAGGACATTTTCGAGCGCGCGCCGTGGGTCAGCCTCGTCTGCGGCTCGGCCAGCTATCGCAAGCTCCCCGAATTTTTGGCGCGGCTCGAATCCGGCGGCCGTCGCGTGATGGGCCTCGATCTCGATACCGACGAGACCTTCGAGACCGAGCTGACGCGCCGCGACAATCCCATTCGCGCCTATCTCACCATCATCGAAGGCTGCGACTATGCCTGTGCGTACTGCGTCGTGCCGCACACCCGCGGCCCGGAACGCAGCCGCCGCAGCGACGCGATTCTTTCCGAGACGCGCCGCTTAGCCGATTTGGGCTACAGCGAAATTCAACTCCTCGGCCAGACTGTGAATTCCTATCGCGATCCCGGCCCGCGCAAGCTGAATTTCGTAGATCTGCTCCTCGAGGTAGCCGCCGTGGCAGGAATTCGCCGCGTGCGCTTCACGACGTCTCATCCCAACGATTTCACTCGCGAAATCGTCAGCGCCATCGAGGAAACACCCGCCCTCTGCAATCACATTCATCTCCCGGTCCAATCCGGCGCGACGCCTATCCTGAAGGCCATGCTGCGCACCTACACGCGCGAAGAATATCTCGAGAAGATCGATTGGATTCGCAGCGCTCGCCGCCCGATTAGCATCACTTCCGACATCATCATCGGCTTCCCCGGCGAAACCGATTCCGATTTCGAGGCAACTCTCTCGCTACTGGACCGCGTCCAGTATGATGGCGTGTATTCTTTCAAATATTCGCCGCGGCCCAACACTCCGGCGCAGTCGATGGCTGACGCCATCCCTGAGGAAGAGAAGAGCCGTCGCTTGGCGGCGCTCATGGAGCACCAGCGTCAAATTCAAATCGCGCTCAACGAAAAGCTCGTCGGCGAAGAATTCGAAGTCCTCGTGGACGCCCACCACTCGGCTCGCAATCAGTGGGGCGGACGCACCTCATGCAATCGAGTTGTAAATTTCACTTCGCGGCGCGAAAATCTTCTGGGAGAATGCCTGCAAGTAAAGGTCACGCGCTCGGGACCCAACAGCCTGGTCGGCGAGCACTTGGTCTGAGTCTCCGGGAGGTACCATGGAACTCGAGGTCAAGATTCGCGGTCTGATGATGGATCCAGTGACCAACATGCCTGTAGTGGTCCTCAAGGAAACGCAAGGCAGCGGCGTGCTGCCCATCTGGGTGGGCATCTACGAAGCCAACGCCATCGCGCTCGAAATCGAGAAAGTGCAGACGCCGCGGCCGATGACGCACGATCTGCTGAAGAATGTCCTCACCGGTCTCAATGTTCACGTGCATCGCGTAGTCGTCTGCGATCTGCGCGACGACACGTTCTACGCGCTCATCTGGATGGAACGCGACGGCCAGATGATGTCCATGGACGCGCGCCCAAGCGATGCTCTGGCGCTCGCTCTGCGCCTCGACTGCCCCATCTTCGTCGAAGAAGATGTGATCAAGACCTCGAAAGTCTCCACCGCCGCCGCCGAACGCGGCACCAACGAAGAACTTCGCAAATGGCTAGAGAACCTAAGCGACGAAGACCTAGGCCGCTACAAGATGTAAGTAGCGCTGGCGTCCCGCCGGCATCCGACGACGTTGATCCTGCCAGGAGCGTTGAACACGCGCGGTCTAACGGCGTCAAATACGTCCATGCCTTTACCTCTCGCGCCGCCCATGATTGCGCCGTTTGCCGACGTCTACGTCGTAAGAGCCGGCGGGGACGCCAGCGGTACAACACCCGGCTCCCGGCAGTTTGAGCCTCAATGCCATTGGCCGTCCGGTGCTGCTTTTTTTGCTTGAACTATGGCTTTAGCCTCTGTACAGTGAGCCCCACCGGGTAGTGCTGAATCTTCAGGCCTCTCCCATATATAGGCCTGCGGTTGCCGGGGAAGGGAACGGTGTTCGGCTTGGCCTGCGTCCTCGCGGTTGCCAATCAAAAAGGCGGCGTCGGTAAGACCACCACCGCCATCAATCTCGCCGCTGCCATCGCTCTTCGCAAGAAGAAAACGCTGCTCATCGATCTGGATCCGCAAGCAAACGCAACGATCGCTTTTTTTGATCCCGCGGAGCTTCAGGCTTCCATGTTTGACATCTTCAGCGATCATCCCGTGGCGCTTGCGAGTGTTATCCGTCCGACGAAAGATCCGAATCTCTTTGTGGCGCCGTCGCGTCTCGCGCTGGCGAAGCTCGAGCAGCAGCTCGCGGGACAATTCGACGCGCCCTTCAAATTGAAGGACGCGCTCACGCCGATATTGCACGAATATGATTACATCGTGATGGACACGCCGCCGGCACTTGGCATTCTCACGGTCAATGCTCTCGTCTCCGCAACGCATCTCCTGGTCCCGATTCAAGCCGCTTATTTCGCCATCGAAGGCACCGACGATCTGCTCGAAACTTTCGGCCGCATCCGCTCGCGGCCGAATCCCGAGCTGAAAATTCTCGGCGTGGTTATCACGCTCTTCGACAAACGCACCAACATCTCGCGCGACACGCACGAACAGATTCGCGCGACGTTTGGCAGCGCATTATTTAAAACGCGCATCAGCAAGAATGTGCGCCTCGAAGAAAGCCCGGCCTACAAGGAAACGATTTTCAGTTTCGCGCCGAAATCTTCCGGCGCCGAAGAGTATCGCAAGCTCGCCCTGGAGGTATTGCAACGTGTCGAGGAAGATAGGGTTACCCGTCACTCTCAAGATGCGGCATGACGCGCACTACGTCGAGACGCTAGCCAGCTACAGCGGCGCGTCCATCGGCCGCATGATCCCGATCGAGAAAGTGCGCCCGAATCCGGATCAGCCGCGCAAGACCATCGGCGATATCCGCGAGCTCGCCGATTCGATCCGCGAAAAGGGCGTGCTCGAGCCGCTGCTCGTGCGCTTCGTTCCGCGGGAAGACACTTACTACATCATCTCCGGCGAGCGCCGCTATCACGCCTCGCGTGCCGCGGGCCTGCACGAAGTTCCGTGCATCGAGAAGATCGCCGACGACGCCGAAACCCTCGAGCTTGCGCTGATCGAAAACTTACAGCGCAAAGACCTGACCGCTTTCGAAGAAGCCGACGGCCTTTCGCGCCTCGCCGAGCATTTCGACTACACGCACGACGACATCGCCCGCAAAATCGGCAAAGCGCGCTCCTCAGTCACCGAGACGCTTTCTATTCGCGTGATTCCGGAGCCCATCCGCAACGCCTGCATCGAGAAGGGAATCACAACTAAATCGCTGTTGCTCCAAGTCGCGCGCCAGCCGAATGAGAAGAAGATGCGCGAAATGGTCGAGCGCATCGCTGCCGGCGGCCTCTCCCGCGATGAAGCCCGTCGCGCCCGCCAGGAAGAAAATGTGCCGGCGCCGCGCCCGCAACCATTCCTTTTCGATTTTCAGCCGGAAGACAATTCGTTCCGCCTGCGAATTCTCTTCCGCAAGAGCAACGTAAGCCGCGACGAGCTAGCATCCACGCTGCGCGCCATCTTGCGCGACATCGAATCCGGCGACATCTCAAGCTCGGCCGCCTGAACCCGGGCAACGATCGCGTCAAGCCCAGTAACGGAGGGGTCTTCAGAGTCTGTCTGAGGACTCGATGAACAGGCCCTCAGCGGCTGAAGCCGAACTGATTTCGCGACACTTGCGGCATGACTAAAGTCATGCCCTGACAAAACTCCGCAGTTGTCACAAAGGGTCTTCAGCCCTCCCGCCTTTCGGCCCCGTCTTCGCTCCTACTCTCTATTTGCGCTTACGCAGCCGCCTCCCACATTCCACTCGAACTTCCTCCCCGCCTTTGCTACGGTTCAATTATGGGTGCTCCAACAAAGCCGCCAGCCCGTCCCGAACTCCGGCGCCGCAGCCGGCGCGTGAAGGCGCACATCCAGGTGGTGGTGCACCGGCATCAAGGCGGCGGAAGCTCGGAAACCGCCGGCACGCTCGTCGTCAACGCTCATGGCGCTCTGCTTCTCCTGGCAATGCCCGTAGTCCCCGGCGAGCTCATCAGCCTCAGAAATCCGGCAACGGACGACGAAATTCTCGCGCGCGTAACGTCGATGGGCACGCGCCTGCTCGGCAAGACGCAAGTAGGCGTCGAATTCATCAAGCCCGAGCCCGATTTCTGGAAAGTCGAAGATCGCCCCGAAAATTGGGCGCGCAAGTCGCCGCGGCGCGCCGAGGAAGTCACGGCCAAGCCCCGCAGCTAGGAGCGAACTGCAACAACGTCGCTTCGCTTGAAATTCAGAAACGACCACTTTGACGTTCCCCGAAAAGTGAAATCTGGTAATTCACGGCGGGCCGTTACGAAACGACCCAAAGCAGGCCACGAATTACCCACGGGAGATTTGTCATCGGGCACGCGACGGTGATTGCGTCCAGCGTGCGGTAGGTCCGTCGAGGGGCTGCCGGTGGGTGGTAAAAACCCCCGTTTTCACGCGATTAGAAATGAAGTGGACCGTTTGTTTTCTTGCGGTTACAACGATTTCTAATAATTTTGCACGCGATTAGAATTTCACGATTTTCGCGCCTCCCTGAGGCTCGTAGTTGAGGCGGAACGAAGCGCGATTAGCCAAATTCAGAGCACCTCCGCGTACATTTAAAGCAAACCGGTCGCCATAGCGTTAGTGTGTGCGAGATCGCCATCCGATGGGCCTCGGCGGCTGAAATGGTGGCGGAAAAAGGGCGAAATGTTACCACTCCGTGGAGTCCGCCTTTGTGCGGCGCGGCGATCTTGCGGCGAGGTCGTCCGAGGGCGCGACGATTGCTCAGCAATCGTCGAGCGATCGACCGGCACCCGTACGAGAGCAAAATCAAGAAAGCAGATCCCTCACCCCTAAAGGGGGTTCGGGATGACAGCGAGAAGCCTTTTTTTCGCAAACTCTGAAGCCGCAGTGATCCTGCCGCCTTTGCGGCACGGATGAACTCGTGCAGCGGCAATCCACCTCAATTTGCACACAGACTTTGGTGGCCTGTGAAGAACGTGGGGTCAACCGCCCGGTCGATTTCTAAAGTGATTTCCAGACATTACCCCGCCCGCGTGCCATCCGGCACTCGATCTTCGGGCACGGCCAGGACGGGCCGAATGCCGTCCGCGTAGCCAATATCAAACAACATTCCCTCGGACACGACGCCGCGCATCTTCCGCGGCTCGAGATTCACGACAAATAGGGCCTGCCGCCCCTCAATTTCCTTCGGATTCGCGCGCTCCTCCCTCATCCCCGCCAGAATCGTTCGCGTGAACTCGCCGAAACTTACGCGCAGCTTTACCAGCTTGTCCGAGCCCTCGACATCCTCGACCGCCTCAATCGTCCCGACGCGAATGTCCACCTGATTTAAGATATCTATCGAAATCGTAGCTCTCACCGGTGCATTGCTCATGCGTCTATCCTACTATCGGATTCGCAAATGCGCAGGGTGCTTGATCTCGAGCTTAGATAGCTTGGCTGCCGAGTGATTGGGAGGATTCACGAAATGCGATTTCGATTGAACATATCTCGCTGGCTGCCGCTCGCGGGATTCGCATTGTTCTCGCTGTTCACAGGATCGACCGCAGCCGCCCCGCAATCCGCCGGGAAGCACGATCGCGCCTTCTGGCACAGCATCCAGAATAATCACTACGCCGTCCCGGAGGGCGAATCGGCCGTCGCACTTGCGCACGAAGTAAGCGGCTACCTCGGCTCGCCCGATCCCGAGCTGCGCGACGATATTGCCTATTCGATTCTCGACGTCTGGATCGTTCGACGGCCGCAACTCTCGCGCGAGGAACTCATCCCGTTCCTCGACGAGTGGACCGCCAATCTGAAAATCGGCCTCGGCGAATCCGGGACCGACTCCGTCCTCAAGCGCTCGTTCTCCGCGCTCGTTCTGTCGTCGCTCGCCGAACGCGAACTGAAAACGCCATTCCTCGGCCCCACGCGCTTCCATGCGCTGCTCAGCGACGCCATCTCGTTCCTAACCAACGAGCGCGATCTCCGTGGCTACGACGCCACCAAAGGTTGGATCCACGCAACAGCCCACACCGCGGATCTCTTGGCCGCGTTAGCCAAAAACGATCTCCTCACCCAAGACGATCAACACGCCATCCTCGCCGCAATCGCCGAGCGCCTGGCCACTGCGCCCACAGTCTATTCCTATGGCGAGCAAGACCGCCTGGCTCAAACCGTGAGCGCCATAGTCACCCGCAAAGATTTCGACACCGGCTATTTCAATCAATGGCTAGCCGGCCTCGACGAAGCCGACAGCAAAGTCTGGACCGCCAAGCCTTTAACTCCAGCAATCCTGGCCACCTATCAAAATCGCACCTACATGCTAGAAAGCCTAATCGCCAGAATGTCCACCGAATCCCTAAATCCGGCAGCCGCGGCAGCCCAAACCAAAGTGGTAGCGATAATCGCGCGCCGCTGACAATACCGTCCGCGCGCATCGCGAGACGGCGATAATTCGTAGCGGCAAGTTTCAGCGGGGCGTCTTACGGGATCGCGATATGCTTCGGGATTAAATCATAGAGGAAAGATGCTGCGGATGCGTTCGATGCTTAGCGAGCGGTCGAGTGTGCTTGAGACGAATAAAAACAAGCCCTCAGCGGCTAAAGCCGTGCAAATTTTGGGCCGACTTCGGCACGACTAAAGTCGTGCCCTGACAAACCCGAGCAGTTTCAATCCAACTACTTTATCTTCGCGTATTCCGCCTTCGCCTGCTGCAGGACGGGCACATCAGAGTCCCCATCCTTCCACAACGCCAGAAAATCCTGATAAGCCGTTCGCGCCTTAGCCGCATCGCCCTGCAACGCATAAGCCCGCCCCAGTCCAAGATGTGCCAGAGCGGCCAACGGAAAATTCCCAATCAAATAACTGTGATCAACGATTTTCTGAAACTCAGCCGCGGCCTCGGCCCCTTTTCCCATCTGCAGGTAAGCCTGCGCTCGCACGTAAATCGTCAGCAATTCTCCGCCAACGCTGATCGAAGGAGACTGACTGCCATAGTCGTACGGCGCCGTCGGCTTCAATATCTCAATCGCCTTAGCTCCATTCTTGCGATCGACGGCCGCCGCGGCCTGTGCAACAGGCATCCAGTAAGAGTTCACCAGTGTGTCCTCAGGGAACCGCTTCTCCAAATCCGCGGCGATCTTTTCGGCCTGGTCCGGCTCTCCGGCCATGCTATCGACGACAGCAGCAAGTATCTGCGTATCGTGATTGGTAGCCAGCGCCAACGCCGAGGTCGCCTGCTCTCGCGCTTGGCTCGCATTCCCGAACACAGCTTCGTGCAGTGCCGCCGCCATTTGCCACAAGGCGGCAGCTTCTTTCTGATCGCTACGCTTGTCAAAGTCTACGGCCCGCTTCGAGAGCTCGCGCCCCTTGGCCAGGCGGCCGTGATACACCGCCGTATCCGATTGAATCGCGTCAAGAAAATCCTCGCCGCCTTGCTTTCCGTTGGCCCAAGTGGCTTGGCGGTCCATCTCCGCGCCATCGCCTTGCAGAAAAGCCAGCCAGTAGGCGTTGGCGTGCAGCACAGGAAGATTTCCGAATTTTGCCACCGCATCCTGATACGCGCTCTTGGCCTCATCGAGCCGGTTCAGAGAAATATAAAATCCCACGGAATTTCCATAAGCAATGGCGCTTTCAGGGGCCAAGCGCATAGATTGCAGAGTGTGGTTGAGCGCCGATTCATAATCGCCGAATGACGCTTCGGCAACTCCCAAATCCACCGGCGGCCGATCATCATGTGGATAGGCCTGCATCCACTGAACGTAAACCTGCTTGGATTTCTCCAGATTGCCGGTACAGAACTGGTAGTAGTCCGCAGAGATTTGAAACTTCTCCCTTTCGCTCACGCGGTCACGAAGTTCGTACGCCTTGGCAATGTAGTCGTTCGACAGCCCGTTCTCCCCGAGATTGGAATACGAAATTCCCAGGAACACGTAAGCGCTCGCAAAATTCGGATCGAGTTCAATGGCGCGCTTGAGATAGGGGATCGCGGCGGCGTCGCTGCTCGTCGTTCGCGCACGCACGCCTTCCGAATAAGCCTTCAATGCCTCCAGCGAAGAAGTGGTCGCTTCCGCCAGCGGCTTGTCGAATTTCTGAATCGTGGTCAGCGACTCGCCCAGCTTCTCGCGCATCGAGGTCGCTACTTTGCTCAGCGCGTCCAGGACGTGATTCTTGTCGCCGGCCTCCGCCTCCACGCTGGCCAACATATCGCCCGTCGAGCAATTCACGGCCTTCAGTACGAGCGAATAGCGGTCGCCAACTTGCGCGATCGCCCCTGAAAGCATCGCCGTGCTCGACGTCCGCTGGCAAATTTCCCGCGCCACCTCCCTGGTGAGACGATCGCCCGGCGGCCGGCCCATCATGTGCAGCGTGTCGCTCACTTTCTGATCGGAAAGAATATTCAGGAAAGGCGACTGTGCCAGTTGCACGGACAGCGCCTGCTTCAGCGTATCGTCAAATGCCGTGTCGCCCGTGCTGTTGCCGAAATCGGCGATCACGATGGTGTCCTTCTCCGTCAGCTTGGGCGCTCGATGGAAGTAAAAATATGCGCCAACCACGAGAAGCAGCACGACCAACCCCGCCGCCGCGGGCATCATCCACTTCGGCCTTGCCGCGGCAGCTGTTAGAGCCGGAACCGCTGCAGCAGCAGGCGTCGCCGCGATTCGTGCCGACGATCCGCGGGCAGTTTCTTTCGCAGGTTCTGCGCCCGCAACGCTGGCTTGCGCAGCAGAGACTCGACTGGTGCTCGCGGCCTCCTCCTCCGTCGTAGCCGCCGCAAAACTGGGTCCCGACCGCCCGCTCTCCGTGTCTCTTTTCAACCGCGACAAATCCGCCCGTATTTCCGCCGCGCCCTGATACCGCAGCTTGCGATCCTTCTCCAGCGCCTTCTCGATAATTCGCTCGAACTCCGCCGGCAGATCTGGATTCAATCGCACGGCCGCCACCGGCACGCGATTCAAAATCGCTTCCGTAATAACGCCGGAGCTTTCTCCGCGGAAAGGCAGTGCTCCAGTGGCCATCTCGTACAGCACCACGCCGTACGAAAACAAATCCGACCGCGCATCCAAATCCTTGGCCCGCACCTGCTCGGGCGACATATACGCCACCGTTCCCAGCGTGCTGCCCGGACTCGTCAGATGTTCGGGAGAAACCGCGTCTGCCGTTTCCTGCCCCGCTGGCCCCGTAGGTGTGGACAGCGTTTTTGCCAGCCCAAAATCCAAAATCTTCGCGTGCCCCCGCGCGGTCACGAAAATATTCGCGGGCTTGATATCGCGATGCACGATCCCGCGCGCGTGCGCAGCATCCAGCGCATCCGCAATTTCGATCCCCAACTCCAGACATTCATCGAGCGGCATCGCCTTCCCGGAAATTCGCCGCTTCAGCGTCTCGCCATCGAGAAACTGCATGGCGATGAATGGACGCCCGTTCGCTTCGCCGATTTCATAAATCGTGCAAATGTTTGGATGATCGAGAGCAGAAGCCGCCTGCGCCTCGCGCTGAAATCGCTCCAACGCCTGGCGATCTCGGACAAGTTCATCAGGGAGGAATTTCAAAGCCACAAAGCGGTGCAGCGTAGTGTCCTCAGCTTTGAACACCACGCCCATTCCGCCGCCACCGAGTTTTTCCAACACCCGGTAGTGCGAAATCATCCGCCCAGAAAGTGAGGAGGAATCAGCCACCGCGTGCATATTATGCAGCAAGTCGCGTCAAGTCAACGCGCAGTAGCGCAGCCACTCCTGGCTGCGCCAACGACTAATTACTAGCCTGCAAGAACCACTCTAGCGCCGAAACCTGCCCGCAGGAGGCGCCATGCGACTCCGATTTGCATCCCGTGCTAACCTGAATCTGGCGTCGGTCGCGCATCATCAAATGCCACCGGCGATTCCGAGGTCACGAGCTCAGCTGCGGTCGCTCGCATTCGGGCGACTTGCTGGCACCTAACCTATACAGATATGTTTAGAAAATGACGCAGCTCATTGAAGGAAGAGAACGGCGCCGCGGTCCAATCGAACAAAAACGAAGCTCGTTTCCAAACCTCGAAGGAAGTCGATGAATTCAATCGAACCACCTACTTTCGACCTACTCGCCATCGGCGCCGGCCCCACCGGCCTGGCCTGCGCCATCGAAGCCAAGCGCGCCGGCATGCGTTCGTTGGTAATCGACAAAGGCTGCCTCTGCAACTCGATTTACCACTACCCTTCAAACATGGTCTTCTTCACCACGGCTGAACGCCTAGAAATCGGCGATCTTCCGCTCACCTCTGCCGAAACCAAGCCCACCCGCGTAGAAGCGCTCAAGTACTATCGCCGCACCGCCGACCACTACGGCCTCGAGCTGCGTCTCTATGAAACCGTCGAGGGCATAACCGGCCACGATGGCGCCTACGAAGTCTCTACGCGCGACGCCAACGGCCAGCCCCATTCATATAAAGCTCGCAAGATCGTCCTCGCCACGGGTTATTACGATCGCCCCAATCTGATGAATGTGCCGGGTGAAAATCTCCCGCACGTCTCGCACTATTTCACCGATCCACACCCCTACTGGCAGCAAGATGTCGTAGTGGTCGGTGCAAAGAATTCCGCCGCCGAAGCGGCCCTGGAACTTTACCGCGCGGGCGCCCGCGTAACGCTGGTGCATCGCGGCCCCACTCTCGGCGCAACTCTCAAATACTGGGTCAAGCCAGACATCGAAAATCGCATCCGTGCCGCCGAGATTCGCGCGCACTTCAACACAAAAGTCCTGCGCTTCGAACCGGCACAAGTTTTAGTGAGCAACGGCGCGGGAGAGCAGGGAATTCCCGCGACGCAAGTCTTCGCCCTCACCGGCTATCACCCCGATTTCACCTTCCTAGAGAAAATGGGCATCGCTCTCGATCCCGAAACGCGCAAGCCGGTCTGCAATCCAACCACGCTCGAAAGCAACGTCCCAGGAATCTACGTAGCGGGAGTAATCCTCGGCGGAAAATACACAGGCGAAATCTTCATCGAAAATGGCCGCTTCCACGGCAAACAAATCATCTCCGCTCTCACAGGCAAGCCCGGCAATCTAGGCCCGCCTCCCGTCTCGCCCCCCGGCGAATAAGTTCAGAGCCCCCATTGAACAGCGACGTGGTTTATCAGGGCACGGATTCAGCCGTTCCGCAACCCGCGCAGTGTCATTACGGCCTTACAGGCTGCACAAAAAATCAAACCGTTGTCATTTTGAGCGAAGCTAAGAGCTTGTCCCGAGTCTCTCGAGGGAATCTGAACGTCCAATTTGCCGCCGTCCACCAACTTTGCTAAAGTGAAATAGAATGAGCTCGCTACTCACAGAAGTCGGCGCAACGTTCGCTACCTTGGTTAAGGGTTTCAGCGTGACGTTCCGCACCATGTTCCGCAAGCCCACAACGGAGCTCTTTCCCATCGGCCCAACGCAGTTCGAAGCCCGCTACCGCGGCATCCACGTTCTCCACCGCGACGAAAACGGCCTCGAGAAATGCGTAGGCTGCTTCCTGTGCGCCGCAGCCTGTCCCGCCAATTGCATCTACATTGAAGCGGCCGAAAACACCGATGCCAACCGCATCTCCGCGGGCGAACGCTACGCGAAGGTTTACAACATCGATTACTCGCGCTGTATCTTCTGCGGATACTGCGTAGAAGCCTGCCCCACCGACGCCATCACCCACGGCCACGGCTTCGAACTAGCCCCATACAACATCAACGCCCTGATCTACCGCAAGGAACAACTCCTAGAAATCGGCTCCCCGAAAGATTTCCGCGCGGCCCGCACCTCGCCTGCAACTTCAGCAATCTAACACACTGGCTCTTCGCAATCGCTTCTAACCACGCTGAAAGCGCGTTGTTCGTACGAGTCCAAAGCAGCCGATTGCTCGAAGAGCCACGCCTGAGCTCCGCCACTTCCAGTTCCGGAAGCGTAATTAGACCCTCGCAATGAAACCGATGCCAAGTCCTTAGCCGTCATTCCCATCCTCAAGCTCCGCCGAGAATGCCGCTCCCGTCAGCCACCGCTCTACTCCGTCAATCAACCCTACGACGCGGGAAGTTAGTTATGGTTGAAGCTCGGATCGGGGCTGGTGGGTAGAAGGGGGAGATTAGCTGCGGCTTACGAGGCGTTGCTGGCGTGGGGTTGATCTGATGGGTCAGGGGGCGCGAGTGGGTAGGTGGGGGTGAAAAAGGCGATTACGCGGTTGGCGATGCGGAAGCTCACTTCCGTGGCCGCGCAGGCGTTGGCGATGCGCGGAGAGGAGAGCAGAGCTTCGTGCGTGTTCTCGGCGGAGGATGGATGATTCAGAGGACAGGCTGGGTGGAATACGGTGACGGTGGCGGATAGTGTTTGGAAATACGCTGCTTTCAGGATGTCGGCGACGGAGAGCGACCAAATTGAGTAGGGCTCGGGCGCGAGGCAGCTGCTCGCACTGGCCGCCGTAATTCTGCTCGTGTCAGCATTTCGGGCATTTGAAGACGAGCGTGGCGTGGCATCGCGCGCAGAAGGCGACGCCGTCGTACGGCAGGGTCGCCACACCATCCCCTACAAAACCGCGCTCCGATTAACGCTTGAAGAGCGATGCAGCTTTGTTACGGAGGGCCGCGAAGCCGCCCTTCGACTCGCTCTTTGCATCCTTCGACGAAGCCGCACTTATGTTTTGATCCGTGTCGCTCACGTCGTAACGATCGCCGTCGCGCACGCGCTTCTCTTGCACAGCGGCGTCGCACAGCTTTCGGAACTCATGCTGGTCCGCGGCGGGTGCAGGTGTCGGCACCGCCGGCTTCGTGTAGCCGTTCGATGAAAGAGTCGAGACCATCGGCCTCTTCGCCGCTCCGTTCGTATTGCCTGTCGCGTTCGAGGTCTGCTCTACATTCGCGCGTGCCGCTGATTTGTCCACGGTCAACCGTTTCGGAGGCGCCAGGAGCTTCACCATCTGCCCGAGCTTTTCCTGCTTGAACGGCTTGGCCATGCAAATCGTTGCGCCGACAGCGTGCGCGTTGGCGTAATCACTGGGATACGCCGAGCTGGTCACGAGAATCACGTGCACGTGGCGCAGACGCTCGTCGCTCTTGATGAAGGCGCAGATATCAAAGCCTGCCATGCTGTCGCCTTCGACGTCCGCGATCACGACGGCCGGAACATTGGTTGCCAGCATCTCGCGAGCCTTCGAGCCCGTGGCGGCAGTTATGGGGGCGTAACCTTCGCTGCCGAGATAACTGCTCATGGACTCGCGAGCGCGCGAATCGGCTTCCAGAATCAGTACCTTGACTTCTTTCTGTTCCGCCACAACGTCCAGGCCAGGAATGCCTGGCGCGCGTAGCACGTGGGGCTGAAGCTGGCGCCCGCCGGAATCGATGAGCGCTTCATCGGTCACTACGGCCGGCTTTTCGAAAGAGACCGCGATGCCGCGGCGTCCATCTTCATACTCCACGACGCGCACGATGCGGCCCATCTGCTCGGCGTTCACATCACCCGGAATCCCGCTGAACGGGAAGACCACCGCGACTTCCATGTGCTTTTCGTAGCTCGTCAATTCGCTGACGAAGAAGATGCCGCCGCGCGAGACGTCAATTGTCGTCGTCACTTCGCTTGGGCCTTCTTCAGTGATATTCAATGAACGTACGCGCACCGGAGCGGAAATCAGCGCGCGCCGACGCCGGCGGCGCTCCTGTCCGTGATCGCGGCCGCCGCTTCCGTGGCCGCTGTGACCATGGCCGCCGTGGTGCCCGCCATGATCGCCGCCATTGTGGCCGTTGCTGCCGTTCGAGCTGTGCCCGTTGCCATTTGATTTGCCCGAATGGAACGCAGCATTCTGCGCCTCGGGCGCGCTCGCGCCTGCCACGACCGGCGACTCGATCGGCGCTTCGAGCGTCGCTACTGCGGAGCTCGAATCCGCACGATACGCTCCTGCCTTGCGATCCGCCTCGGACATGAACGCGCTAGAGAGATCCTGCGAATCAAGATGTTCGGCTTCGACGGTCCCTGAGTAGCCTCCGGTATTTCCTTGCGCTTTGCCTGCATTCTGTCGCTTCTTCATGATTCCCCATCCTCAGTCGTTACGAGCTCGGCTCGATGACGTCGCGTCGGGTGATTAGGACACCTGCGGAGGCGTCCCGCGCGATGGTTTAACTTACCAACTGGAACGCCCGGAACCTCTAGCGGAGTAGTCACATTTTGGCGGTACCAGAGTACTACCGCGTTCCTGTGCCTTCGCCGTTGCTGTCGTAGGAGAGGGCCGAATTCGCTCCCTCCGTCGAACTTAAAGCACGCGCATCATCATCCAGCATAGTTCGCCCTTTTCCGCTAGCCTTGAAGGATGGTTTAAGGCCAGCCGCTCCTGAACGAATGGCCACCTGTACTTCAGGCGCTTCGAACGCTACGCTCATCGTGCCACTCCGGCGTATGATGCCGGCCAGCATGGCCCCCTACGCAACGCCAAGCAAGCCGCTTTCTCGCTTCGGCCCCATCACGGCAATCCTCTGGATCGCACTGTTAGCCGGCACGCTCGACATCAGCGAAAACATCATCTTCAACGCCTTCCGCCACGTCACGCCGTACATGATTTTCCAATACATCGCCAGCGGACTAGTCGGGATGAAATCCTTCGACGATGGGATAGCGTCGGTAGCTCTGGGGATCGCGATCCACTATGCGATTGCGCTCGCGTGGACCGTTATTTTTTTCGCAGCCAGCCGCAGGCTCGAAATTCTCGTCCTTCGGCCAGTAATCTGCGGGCTGCTTTACGGTGGCGTTGTCTACGTGATCATGAATTTCGTGGTGCTCCCGCTAACCCGCGTCCCGCATGCCGAAAAAGCCATAACGCTCGCCTCCCGCATCAACGGAGTCGCTGCGCTGCTATTCTGCATAGGCCTTACCATCGCGTTGCTAGTTCGGCGGCAAGCAGAGCGAACCGCGCAGCACGCGCAGTCTTAGGGGAGGGTCTCCAGACCCTTCCAGTTTTGGCACTGTTTTTCGGCCCCGTGGTGCGCGCCGCACTAAGCAATTTCAAATGCGAATGGCAAGGAGACCGCACGGCCGGAGGGGCTGGAGACCGTCCTCTCCGGGACCATACTCCTGCTCTTTCGTACAGGTACCGCCGCCACACCGCTGCCCCTGGTGCCAATTACGCGCCTTGCGCGCAGGTGCTAGATTTGAATCTGCGAGGTGCGCGTGTCTCAAATCATCTGTCCCAATTGCGGCAATCAACAGGAAGGCGGCGATCGCTGCGCTCGCTGTAACTCTCTCTTTGCCTATTACGCCGACCAATCCAATCTCGAGAGCGCCTGGCGCCCGGCTGAGGGCGCACTGCAAACGACTCGCCCGGGCCGTACCGAGGCGCACGACGTAGTACGCGACCCATCCGTGTTCGACAAAGCGCGCAAGTATTATCGCGTGGCGCAGTGGGTCGCTCTCTGCTTGATCGTCTTCGTCGTGGTGCTGATCCTGCGGAAGGGAACTCCGCCGCCGGTCGTGACCGATCCCTCCGCTGCCGCGCGCGCGGAGGCGAAGATTCGCGATTCGCAGGTCGCCCAGTCCATGGGCACCCCACACAAGCTGGAGCTCGATAGCACAGAGCTCAATTCCTATCTCAACGCCAATCTGGCAACGGCCGATAACGTCGCCGCGCAGGCCTCTGGGAATGCAGCTCCGGCGCCACAGACGGCACCCGCTGCGCCGGTGGCTCCAGTACCGGGCGCCGCTTCCGCTGCGACCGAGCAGACGCCTACGCTTGAGGAGGTTCAGTCTTCGGTGCGCGACGTAAAAGTAGATATGGTCGGGGACGTGGTGAAGGCGTACGTAGTCTTTAATTTCCACGGCCAAGACTTATCCATGGAGCTGGATGGCCACATTCGTGTCGAAGGAGGCTATCTGAAATTCGAGCCGATCAGCGGTGCCATCGGCTCAATGCCGCTCCCCGCGTCCACGCTACAATCCGTAGCCGATCGCATCCTAGATTCGCCCGAGAATCGCGACAAGATGAAACTTCCCGCCGGGGTAAACAACATCCAAATCGTGGACGGCCAAGTCGTCGTCGACTATAAGTAAGAGCGGGTCA
>Ga0116215_1000536_pt1 | contig 28811 bp, 32 predicted proteins | sample Sb_taG_7_FD_89698 | JGI IMG/M metagenome (GOLD analysis project Ga0116215, IMG submission 89698) | Peat soil microbial communities from Weissenstadt, Germany - Sb_50d_2_FS metaG | ecosystem: Environmental > Terrestrial > Soil > Wetlands > Peat | place: Germany: Weissenstadt | collected 2010-09-21
GGCTCTGCTGGACGCGGCCGGCATGCCCCGGCCCAGCGGTCTCATCGTCGACTGAGGTCCTGTGCGCGTCGCACGTCCGGGGACAGACCTCGCGGCTCGTCTCGACGACCCCGAGGAGTACTCGGCGGCGGCCGGGCCCCACGAGCTGTTCGCCCGGCTTCGAGCCGAGGCGCCGGTCGCGTGGAACGAAGAGCACGGCTACTGGGCGCTCACCAGACACGCGGACATATGCGCGGTCGAGACCGACCACCAGACCTTCTGCACGCGAAAGGGGATCCTCGTTGACGAGATCGGGGTCGAGTACCCCTCCCCGCCGACGATCATGCACACCGACCCGCCCGAGCACACCCGCTACAGGCGTCTGGTGCAGCCGGCCTTCAAGCCTTCGGTGGTCCGCGTTCTCGACCCGTTCGTGCGCGACCGTGCGAAGACGCTTGTGGACAGAATCGAGCCGTCCCGTCCCGTCGACATAGTCGAGGCACTCGCGGTACCACTGCCGTTGCAGGTGATCAGCCAGATGCTCGGGGTTCCCGACGAGGAGTGGGAGCGCTGCTACGAGTGGTCCGAAGCGGTGATCCCCGGAGCCACAGACTGGCCCGAGGAACGCCGGCAGAAGCTGCTCGGGGAGATGAGCTCGTATCTCCTGGAGTCGACAAAGAGCCGCCGCGCAGAGCCAAGCGACGACATCCTCGGCCAGCTCGCCGCCGCCAGCCTCGACGGCGACCAACTGTCCGATGCAGAGCTCATGATGTTCCTCATCCAGCTCCTCGTCGCGGGCAACGAGACGACCCGCAACCTCATCTCCGCTGGGCTCGTGGCCCTCGCCGAGCGCCCCGACCAGTGGGAGCTGCTGCGCGCAGATCGGAGCCGCGTGCCGAGCGCGGTGGAGGAGCTGCTGAGGCTCACCACCCCTGTGACCTCGTTCATGCGCACCGCCACGCGTGACGTCGAGCTGCGGGGCGCGCACATCGGCGCCGGCGAGCCGGTCCTCATGATCTTCGCTGCGGCCAACCGCGACGAGGAGGTCTTCGGACCGAGCGCGGGGAGCCTCGACGTGAGCCGAGACCCGAACCCGCACCTTGCGTTCGGCTTCGGCAACCACTTCTGTCTGGGCGCCGCCCTCGCTCGCCTCGAGGGCCGCGTCGTGCTCGAGGAGCTGCTCGCCCGCCACACGAAGCTCGAGATCGCCGGGAAGGTGGAGCGCAGCGGCTCCTCGGTCATCGCGGGCGTGCGCAAGGCCGAGCTCCAGTTCGAGCTGTAGCTGTCGACAAACTACTTTTGTGCAGATGCCTCGAGACACAGACGGCGCCCAAGGCTTTGCGACGGTCACCTTGCGCCCCCCAGCGGCGGCTTGTCCGGTGACGCTTCCTGATCCCCCCAGCTCGACCGAGTCACGCGAGCACATAGCCCGGGCGGCGGCAGCGCTGCTGGACGATCGGCGCATGCTCAGTGCGGACGAGCTCGGTGTCCTGGCGGTGGTTCCCGACGAGTCGGTGATGGGGCTCGCCTCGGTGGCCCACGAGGTCCGCCTCGCCTGGCGCGGATCGACCGTCGAGGTGGAGGGCATCCTGTCGGCGAAGACCGGGGGCTGTCCCGAGGACTGTCACTTCTGCGCTCAGTCCGCCCGCTTCGACACACCCGTCAAGGCCACGGCCTTCTTGGACACCCAAGAGGTCCTCGCCGCAGCGAGAGAGACAGCCGCTCTCGGGGCCTCGGAGTTCTGCATCGTGCTCGCCATCCGCGGCCCCGACGAGCGCACGCTCTCGCGCATCATCGAGCTCGTGCCCCTCGTGCACGCGGACACGGGCCTCAACGTCGCGATCTCCGCCGGCATCCTCGACGATGCCCAGGCGCGCCGGCTCGCCGACGCCGGGGTGCACCGTTACAACCACAACGTCGAGACTGCGCGGTCTTTCTTCCCGAAGGTGGTGAGCACCCACACCTGGGAGGAGCGTGCCGAGACGTGTCGCATCGTGCGCTCACACGGCATGGAGCTTTGCTGCGGGGCGCTTCTCGGCATGGGCGAGACGGACGCGCAGCGGGTCGAGCTTCTGCTGCAGCTCCAGGAGCTCGGCCCCGACGAGGTGCCGCTCAATTTCTTGAACCCGAGGCCCGGCACTCCTCTCGGCGACCGTCCGCTCGTCGGCGCGTGGGAGGCGATCCGCTGGATCGCTCTGTTTCGTCTGGCGCTGCCCGGGGTGATCCTCCGCTACGCGGGCGGGCGCGAGGTGACGCTTCGAGAGCTACAGGCGATGGGCATGACCTCGGGCATCAATGCTCTCATCGTCGGCAACTACCTGACCACCCTCGGGCGCTCTCCCGAGGAGGACCTGTCGATGCTCTCGGACCTCGCCATGCCGATCGGGGCCCTGTCCGCCGCCCTGTGACTGCCTTGTGACAACAGACAGAGTGCCCGTGCAAGCGTTTTGCTACGCGTGCGGGCGGTCGACGACCGAGTGCCAAGGTTGCGCGCGTGAGCTCGACCCTCCGAGGTTCTGCAAAGCGTGCGGGCGGCGCCTCACGGTGGTGGTGACGCCGACGGGTTTCATAGCGAGGTGCAAGCAACACGGCTTCGTGGACAGGCTCGGACCGGTGGACACCCCCGTGACTCCGTGACCGCGTGACCCCGTGACCGCGTGAACCGTGACCGCGTTACCCGTGACCGCGTTACCCGTGACCGCGTGAGCCCGTGAACCCCGTGGCCAACCAGGCTCCGATGTTCCCGTTGTCGACAGTGCTGTTCCCCGGGCAACCGCTCGCCTTGCACGTCTTCGAGCAGCGCTACCGCGCCATGGTCGCCGACTGTCTGGCCGGCGAGCGCGGCTTCGGAGTCGTGCTGATCTCGCGCGGATCGGAGGTCGGAGGCGGTGACCAGCGAGTCGGGGTGGGTACCTTCGCAGTTATCGAGGTCGCCCGGCCGCTCACCGACGGTCGTTGGGGACTTCTCGCTCGAGGATCGACGCGCTTCGAAGTCGTCTCGTGGGTCGCCGAGGACCCGTACCCTCAGGCTGTCGTCGAAGAGCTCGCCGAGACCGTGTTGTCTCCTTCGGAGGCAGGTCTGCACGACGCAAGCACGGCCGTCGTGCGCGCGCGAGCTCTCTTGTCGGAGCTCGGTGAGGACATGTCCCGGGGCTCCGCTGAAGACTCGGTGGACAGTGTCGACCATTCTTCGCCAAGTGAACGGGTGTGGAGGCTCTGCGCTGCTGCTCCCCTTCCGGAGTCGGACCGCCAGAGACTGCTCGAGGCCGCGGACCACGATGCTCGGCTGGCTCTGCTTTGCAGGCTGTGCGGCGAGCTGGCCGACGACGTCGCCGGCTACCTCGGTCGGAGTCCCTAGTCCTCTTCGAGCAGCCTTCGGGGGTGGCGACCGTCCACGTACCCGACGAACGGCGGCCGGATGTTGTAGCCCAGCAGCTCCTGGAGCCTCTCGGGAAGCTGTCTTGCGACGTCAGGTGGCACGGCCAGGACCTGGGTCTCCTGCTGGCGCACCCACGACGCCGCGTACTCGAGGACCACTCCCAGTCGAGGCTTGTCGGTCCGGTTGGCGCCGCCGCCGTGCCAGAGCGAACCGAGGTAGACGAGCACGGAACCAGCTGCCATCTCGGCTGTATTCATTTCGTGTACAGCAGAGGGTCGCTCGTCGTGCCAGCGGTGACTGCCGTCTATGAATCGCGTGGCACCGTTCGACTCGGTGAAGTCGTCGAGAGCCCACATGGTGTTCACGATGACCTCGGGATGCGGTCTCGGAAGGGGATAGATCGCATCGTCGTAGTGGAGGATCTGCGCGACCTCTCCCGGGGCGATCTGGATCCCGGTCGGTCCGCTCAGCTGGTAGTGACCGAGCACGTGGTCGAGCACTCCGAGGATCAACGGGTTCGTCGCGGCCGCGTCGAGGGCCCGCGTCTTGGCGAAGAGCGCATAGACGCGGCGGGTGTGGGCGCCCTCGAACGGGTTGCGCCCCACCGGGGTGGTCTCGAGGACCTGCTCGAGGTCGCCCTTGGCCGCAGCAACCTCTTGCGCCGAGAGCATCCCCTCCAACACGACGCAGCCGTCGCGCTCGAGGGCGCCCACGACTGTCTCTACTGAGCTCATGCTTGTCTCGTGCGGTGCCTCCGGTGCCTTCAGCACCTTCGGCCCTCCAGTGCCCACCACCCGAGTCTGCACCACCTGATCAACAGGGTGCAGCAGGAGTGCGAAAATGGGAGTAGGACAGTTCCCGTAGCACGAGCGAGAGACCCGGGGGATGGAACATGAGCGCTGACCGCCTGAGCCCCCTGGACGCCTCCTTCCTCCACGTCGAGGACGACGTCAGTCATATGCACATCGGGTCCGTCGGGATCTTCGAGGGACCCCCTCCTCCCTTCGGGGACATCGTGTCGATGATCGAGGGGAAGCTGCCGCTCGTCCCTCGCTACAGGCAAGTCGTGCGCTTCGTTCCCTTCGACCTCGGGCGCCCGGTGTGGGTCGACGACCCTCACTTCAACCTCGACTACCACGTGCGCCACACCGCCCTCCCGGCTCCCGGTGGCGACGCGGAGCTGAGGGCTCTTGTCGGAAGGGTCATGGCCCAGCAGCTCGACAGGGCGAAGCCCCTCTGGGAGATATGGGTGGCCGAGGGCCTCGAGGGCGGATCCTGGGCGATGATCACGAAGACCCATCACGCTCTCGTCGACGGCGTGGCGGGCACCGACCTGCTGGCCGTGGTGCTCGACATCTCCCCCGAGCCCTCCCAGGCTGTCCCGGACGAGTGGGCGCCCTCTCCGGCACCTTCGAGGACGATGCTCGCGGTCGGGGCGCTTGCGGACCTCGCGCTCAGCCCCTACGAGCAGTTCCGCGCCCTGCGGGCCAGCACGCGCTTCCCCCGCCGGGCGATGAGCCAGCTCGGTGACGTGGTGCGCGGGCTCTCCTCTTACTCGGGACTGGTCCGCCCCACTCCGGTGTCGAGCTTGAACGGCCCGCTCGGTCCACATCGCCGATACGAATGGGCTTCTTCGACCGTCGACGACGTGAAGATGGTCCGAAAGGGGCTCGGCGGCACCTTCAACGACGTCGTGCTGGCGGCCATCACGACAGGGTTCAGGGAGCTGCTGCTCTCGCGTGGTGAGTCGGTGGATCGCGTCATACGGACGCTCGTGCCCGTGTCGGTTCGTGCCCGCTCGACTGACGGCCTGGCGGTCGGCGACGGCTCCCTGCACAACAAGGTGTCAGCGATGTTCGCCGAGTTGCCGGTCGGAATCGAGGACCCGACCGAGCGGCTGCGGAGCATCTCCAAGCAGATGGAGGGACTGAAAGAGTCGAAGGAGGCTGTCGCAGGCGAGGCCCTCACGTCGCTGTCGGGATTCGCCCCGCCCATGTTGCTCGCGCTCGGCATGCGTCTCGCCTCGCGAGTCCCACAGCGCAACGTGAACACCGTGACCACCAACGTGCCCGGCCCGCAGATACCCCTCTACGTGAACGGTCGGAAGATGGTCCGTGCATATCCGTACGTGCCGCTCGCGGGTCAGGTGCGCGTGGGGGTAGCGATCTTCTCTTACGACGGGCTCGTTACCTTCGGGCTGACGGGCGACCGTGACACCGCTCCGGACCTGAACGTCTTGCGCCACGGGGTCGAAGACGGCATGGACGAGCTTTTGCGGCTGGCCAAGTAGTCGACGGCCCAGGGCAACCGCAACGACCGAGAAGAGGGAAGCAGTTGGGACGAGTCGGTCTGGTGCTAGGCGCCGGGGGCGCGGCGGGGGTCGCCTATCACGCCGGCGTCCTCGCCGGCCTCGCCGAAGGGATGGGATGGGACCCGCGTTCGGCCGAGCTGGTCATGGGAACTTCGGCAGGATCGATCACCGCGTCGGCGCTTCGAGCCGGGCTCTCGGCCCAGGACCTTGCGGCGAGGATCGAGGGAAGCACGTTGTCGGACTCGGGAGCAGAGCTCCTCGGTCGCGCCGAGGCCGCGTCTCGCCGGCACCAGCGCATCATCGAACCTGCACGTTTCCCGGCAGGACCTCCCGCCGCTCCGGGAGTGCTCGTCGCGGCCGGTCGTCGTCCGTGGCAGGTGAGGCCAGGGGCGATGCTGGCCGGGCTCCTGCCCGCGGGGACGGTGTCGACCGCCGGCATCGCAGAAGGTGTGGACGCGCTGTTTCGCGATCTCCCCGGGGACTGGCCGGATCAGACGCTGTGGATCTGCGCCGTCCGACTCGACACAGGTCGCCTCGCCGTCTTCGGCCGCAAGGGCTCGCCCCCGGCAGAGGTGGGTGAAGCCACGGCCGCGTCTTGCGCGATTCCCGCCTACTTCGCCCCTGTCTCGATCGGTGGAGCGCGCTACGTCGACGGTGGTGCCCACTCGCTGACCAACCTCGCCGAGGTCGCGGGCTGCGGGCTGGACCTGGTGGTCGTCAGTGCTCCGATGTCGCGTTCGGCCAGGAGAAGGCTCGCCGAGGGCGCTCTGTTGCGAGAGATCGCGAGGTTCCAGCTCGGTATCGAGGCCAGCCGCGTTCGGAGCCGGCACACGCATGTCATCGCCTTCCAGCCCACGCTGACAGACCAGGCAGCGATGGGTCGCGACTTCATGGATGCCTCGAAGCAGGTCGACGTGATGGCCCATGCGCGGGCTTCGACTTTGCGACGCCTCGAGCGCGCCGATGTGCGCCGTCGGCTCGCTCCCCTCAATCCGTAGGAGAATGCCGGCATGGATCGAATCGGCGTGGTCGACACGATGTTCGCCCGATACGACATGGGCGCGGAGGCCGTCGACGAGTTGAAGCAATGCCCGGGGCACGGTGAGACCTTCGAGATCCTGCGCCGCACCGTTCCCGGTTTCAAGGACCTCGGCGTCGAGTGCAAGAAGCTGATCGAGGAATCCGGATGCGCGATCGTGATCGCGCTGGGCATGCCGGGCCGGGCCGCGATCGACCAGGTGTGTGCCCATGAGGCTTCTCAAGGGATCATGCTCGCTCAGCTCCTTACCAATACCCACGTGCTCGAGGTCTTCGTCCACGAGAACGAGGAAGAGGATCCTGCCGGGCTTGCCGCGGTCTGCGTCGACCGAGCGCGCAAGCACGCCAGGAACGCGTATTGGATGCTCTACGAACCGGAACAACTGACCCGGCGCGCCGGCCAAGGAGTGAGGCAGGGATACGAAGACGCCGGCCCCATCCCTCCTCCGGCGGTCGCCGGTTCGTAAGCAGCCGAGGAACCGCCTGCGTCAACACATAACGGACGCGCCTCATCGCGCGGCCGGTCTCGACAGCGTGGACGCCGGCTCTACGAGGCCTAAAACGAAGAGACCGTCGATCGCCGAGCAGCGCAAAAACCTCGGACAACGGGCAGCGCGAGGGCCCATCTGACGGTGTTTGACCTCCTCCCACGACTGAAGTCGTGGGATTCCTGGGGCGGTCGTGACTTCATGCCGCGACCTCCTAAGAGGTTCGCGCAGCCGGCAGAACCGGGCTTACGCGCGCAGATTCCCCGGGCCCCGGGGCAGGCGCGAGGACCTTGAGCCCCCGGGCCAAGATGTTCTGTGCCGCATTGATGTCGGCGTGGTTGCTGTGACCACAGGAGACGCAGCTGAACACCGCTTGGTTCTTGCGGTTTTCCGCTGAGACATGCCCACAGCACCTACATGCTTGCGAGGTGTAGCGGGGGTCTACAAGAACGACCGTCACCCCCGAAGCTGCCGCTTTCTCTTCGAGACGACGCAGCAACAGTCCCCAAGAAGAGCCGAGGATCGCGCGGTTGAGCGCTGCCTTGGCCGAAGCGCCGTTTGTGAGATAGCTACCTTCGTGTTCAAGATCGCGCTTCGGCTTCGGCCTGCGCACCATGTTCGCCACCGCCAAGCGCTCTGCCACGACCACGTCGTAGTCACGCACTAGACGCGTCGAGAGCTTCTCGACCCAGTCCTTTCGCCGGTCGGTGATTCGGGCATGAGAGCGCGCCAGTGCCACCCTCGTGCGCCTGCGGCGATTCGACCCCATCTTCTGGCGACTGAGGCGCTTTCGGAGGCGATCGGTCTTGGCCGTGAGCTTCGGAATGCTCGGGATCCGCAGCATCCCCCCGTCGCTCATGGCAACGGTGGTCGCCACTCCGCGGTCGATGCCGACCTGCCTACCTGTGGGCTCGCGGTCGATAGACGGCTGGGGGGCGCTGAAGCTGAGGTGCCAGCGCCTTGCGGCGTCCAAGGTGACCCTAGCCATGCCGTGCTTGTGCTCAATGGCGCGGCTAAGGCGAAACCGCACCTCGCCGCACTTGGGGACCACGACCGAAGCCCACTTACGCCCTAGCACCCGGACTTTCACATCTCGGATGCAGAAACCCTCGTCGCGCCCCTTCTTCCACCACGTGGGCCGCCTATGGGTACCGGCGAAGAACCCTGCCATCGCCCGGTCGAAGTCTCTAAGCGCCTGCTGTTGGACCGACGAGGAGCCTTCGGCCAGCCACGGAAATGCCTGGCGTGCCTCAGCGAGCTGGCGCTGGCGCTCTGTCGGTGAAGCAGATGGCCCTCTGCCGGGCTGCCAGTAGTTCGCCTGTTCTAGCGCGAGGTTCTTCACGAACCGTGCGTCGGCGCAGTGGCGCTCGAGCACGGGCACCTGGGCTGTCCTGGGGCAGAGGCGGTAGCGATGGGCCACTCGATCAGCTTTCCATCAGGCTGTATCGCTCTTTTGGCTCGCTCGACCCCCGACTGAAGCCCTGGGCTTGCGTTCGCGGCCCGGTCAGATCCGCTGATACCGTGCCGTGCGATGAGCCCGCCGGCAGCTCCTGGATCCGCCGCGATCAAGGACGCGACTGCGATCGCAGGGATCGCACAGACCGAGTTCGCGAAGCGTCTCGATCCCTCGGAAGCCGAGCTCGCCTGCAGCGTGATCGTCGCCGCCTGTGAGGACGCCGGCATCGATCCGTCGGAAGTCGATGCGCTGTGCTCCTACACGATGGAGGCGACCGAGGAGGTCGAGATCGCCCGCAACATCGGATGCGGCGAGATCACCTTCTTCTCTCAGATCGGATATGGAGGCGGGGCCGGGTGTGGAGTCGTGGGACACGCGGCCATGGCAGTGGCGACCGGTCAAGCCGAAGTCGCCGTGGCGTGGAGGAGCCGAAAGCGAGGATCTGGCCCCCGGCCGTGGACGAGCACGTCCGTGCAGCTCAAAGTTCCCGGCGCCTGGACACGGCCTTTCGGCATGCTCCGGCCCGTGGACGAGATCGCCATGCTCACGAGGCGGTACATGCACGAGTACGGAGCTACACGCGACCACCTTTGCAACGTGGCCACCGCCGTGCGCTCACACGCAAACCGCAATCCGGCTGCGCTCATGTTCGAGAAGACGATGAGCCGTGACGACTACATGGCTGCTCGATGGGTCTCGGAACCCCTGTGCCTCTTCGACAACTGCCTCGAGACGGACGGGGCCCTTGCCTGCGTCGTCGTCTCAGCCGAGAGGGCCCGCGATCTCCGCCAACCACCGGTGTACATCCACTCATTCGCCCAGGGACTTCCACCTGAGCATCAAACCATGGTCAATTTCTTCAACGACGACCCGCTCATCGGTCCCGCATGGGCTTGCGCGCGAAGACTCTGGGCGAACTCGGACTTCAGGCCAGAGGACGTCGACGTCGCGCAGATATACGACGCATTCACCCCGCTCGTCCTCTTGTCACTCGAGGGATACGGGTTCTGCAAGCGCGGAGAAGCGCCCGGCTTCACCGAAAACGCGAATCTCGAATGGGGCAAGGGGCAACTGCCCGTCAACACCTCTGGCGGCGGGCTGTCAGAGGCGTACGTCCACGGGTTCAACTTGATCAACGAGGGGGTTCGTCAGCTGCGAGGCACGTCGACCGCTCAGGTCGAAGGCGCAGAGACATGCCTCGTCACGGCAGGCGAGGGAGTCCCAACGAGCGCCCTGCTGCTCAGGCGATGAGAAAGGGCCTGCGATGACCAACGCTGCGGCTTTCTCCGGCGGGGGCGTGTCGGACCTCGGGCCGTCCAGAGAGGGGTTCCTCCTCCCGGCTTTCGACGAGGAAGCCGGGGAGTTCTGGGACGGGGCGAACGAGGGTGAGCTGCGGGTACAGGCGTGCGCGAGCTGCGGCAGATTGCGACATCCGCCTAGGCCGATGTGCCCGATATGCCACTCCACCGACCGCACGTGGAAGGCGATGTCCGGCCGCGGGACGATCTGGTCCTACGTCGTCCCACATCCGCCACTGCTTACCCCGTACTCCGAGCTCGCTCCGTACAACGTGATCGTCGTCGAGCTCGAGGAGGAGCCGAACATCCGGTTCGTAGGCAACCTCGTAACGGGCCCGGAAGGATCGATCGACGAAATCGATCCTCACTCGATCGAGATCGGCGAGCCCGTCCAGGTCGTCTTCAAGCGCTTCGAACGAGCGGATGGCAGCGAGGAGCACCTCCCCTTCTGGATCAGATCGAAGGCTTGATCGGAGCGAAAAGCTAAAGATCGGGCACCGACATGCCGATCAGGGGGGCAGAGGTAGTAGGTCCCCCCTGCGACCCTAAGCGACGGCCCCCGACCTCCCCACCGGGGGTCGTTGCGCGTCCTTCGCTCCTATCGACGCATGCAGTGCGCGAACGGCCTCCTCGACAGGGCTCGGTAGAGCTCGAGGGTCTCCGGGTGGACCGCGTCGAACGGCTCGACATCGCCGACCAGAGCAGTCAGCTCAGTCATGACAGCCTCGATTCCAGCGGGATTGCCTGCAGCGTCAGCGGTTCGCAGCAAGATCCTGTAAAGCCTCTCGTCAAAGGAACTTACCTTTAGCCCCTGGCGGGCCCCCCACTCCGCGCCGGCGGGGTCGTCGCCTTGGAGACATGACTCGCAGAACCGACCCGCGAGGTCGACGACCACCGCCTCGATCGTCGCCGTAATTCCTTCGAGCAACGGCCAGTCGGGGGCGCGCAGACCGTCGAACGGACGACCCCTTATGAGCTCGAGAGCGCGACGCCAATCCTCCCGGTTCGACGAGTGAGAGAGAGAACTGATCTTCTCCCAATCCGTAGTGACTCCGGGACCCAATGCGAGCTTGCCATGAGAGCGCGGGAGATGATCTTCACCCGCCTTAGAAAGGCCGAGAGCGCGGCGCGCTGCCGATGCAGTCGAGTGAAGGCTTGCCGGTGCGACCAATCGGTCCGGCCACAACGCTGCCTCCCATTTGTCCGTTGGCACACCCGCGCCATCTCGGTGCATCGCCAAGTAGACGACCAACTCCATCGCCCACGCTCTCGTGAACTGGGCCGCCCCCAGAATCTCGATCGGGCCCATTACCCGCACTTCGATCTCAGACGTGTTCGGTTCAGACGTCGAAGTCGACGTAGGCGGAGGTTCTTCGCGGACCTCCATCTGGAGCTCGTCGTAGGGAGGCTCCTCGGGCGAGACTCCGTCAAGGCGAGTGGCGATCTCGACGAGGGATCCGACTCCTTCTGCGACCCCATCGTCGACGCGCTGGGGCCACACGGGGAACCTGGAGAGGACCGCTTCGGAGCTCCCTCGCTCCAATTCGAGTGACAACGGGCCTCCGTCGACGTGGACTCGAGTTCGAGCGCCGGGTGCATCGGCTGCGCAGACGACTACCAGACCGTACGATCCATCCCCCGCCAACCGGACCAATTCCTCGACCGCCTCAGGTTCGGCGGTTGCCGAGGTCGGCATGCAGAACACCACACACAGGTCCCAGGCATCGCCACCGTCCAGCCATCGCGAATCGAAGTTCGTCGCACGACGGACGATCTGAAGAAGCTCTTTACGCTCTCGGACCCTGCGGCCCAGCTTCTCGATCACACTTGCGACGCTTGCGGCGCGCGTGACTCTTTCGAGTCCGCCGACTTGCTCGGCCATGCCCACGATCACCATGTCGACTTGATCGGACCATCTCGAACATGCCATTTCGATTGCCATGGCCTCGGCGAGTGCTCCGGCCTCCCTGCCCGATATCGCCAGCGACCCCGCGCGCTCCACATCGAGCAAGACGAGACCGAGTTCGTCTGTTCCGAGAGTTGCCAAAGCGGGCAACGGAGCCTCTGCTCCAGCCACCCGCGGATCGCTACGCATGCGCTCGAGCAGTTCACGGCTCTTCGGAAGGATCCAGCTCTCACCGTCAGTGCTCAACGCAAACGGCTCAGGAGGCCGGGCTCCGAACCAGGCTGGGTCGAGTAGGACCTCGACGGCATCGGCCCGAAGCCTCACTGCGAAAATGCTTGGCGGAGCTGTGCGATCCGGCCCTGGCAGCGCGTTACGTGACAGCAGCCGCTGTCCGAGATCGATCCACTCGATTGACTCTGAGTCTGCACCCAGCCTGAGGCCGCGCTCGAGCTCTCGGAGGTCGTCGTCGGGAAGGGCAATTCGCAAACCAAACTTACGATGACGTTGCTGTGCTCGGCGCATCCTGTCGATCACGCCGATCACTCCTGCACCGAGTATCCCGTAACCGATCGGGGCGATCGGCACACGGCCTTCCTGGTGGCGGGGACGATGGGACCCCAGCTCAGTCGTTGTCACACCCCGTCCCGCTTGCGACGAAACCGAGTCTCGCCATCTATCAACAGGTCTCAGTTCAATGATCGACGACTCCGAGCCCATGGGAGAAAGTGGCTTCGCGAGGGCCGCGCTACGTCCGGCTCGACTCGGCGTTTGGCTCGGATCTGCGACAGGTCGAGGCGACGCCGACCCAGTGGGAGCCGGCACCGTAGGCACAGGAGCGGAATCGGTGGAGCCCTCGGCTCCAACCGTGCCGGTCCCATTGACCGGAGGCCCTGGAACAGAGGGAAGAAGAAGGACCCATCCCGGAAAGATCCAGTGGGCATCTGTCAACTCTCTGCCGTCGGGCTGTTCGCGCCCCATGTTCAACTGGGCCAACTCGCGCCACGACAGAGGCGATCCGAGCTCTCGTGAAGCGATGGACCACAGGGTGTCGCCCGGCTCGACCACGTAGGTTCGAGGGGCGTTCGCCTGTTCCGTTTGAGGCGCGCCACCTTCGCCAGACGTGACCATTGCCGGAGCCGGGTTCGTCCCCATCACGGCCACAGCGACGGTCCTCCCGGCACCCTGGAACCTGACCGGTTGAGACGCACCGACCGTCGAGGGCAAAGCGATGGAAGCGCCCACGAGGAATGCTGCCAGTGACTGGCCGTACCGGCTGGCGGGAAGCCGAGTCGGAGGAAGGCCTCGGGCGCGCGCGATGACCTCGACTCCTACGCAGAGAACGAGCCACGCCCAAGTTGCCCATGCGACCAGAGCGACGATCTTGACGATGGCGTTGTCGCCCAATGGGCGTCCTAATGAACCCCGCCATGATCCCGGGTGTGTCAATACCCGTGTCAGCTGCTCCATCGTCGGGGTCGCATGCGAAGCAAGTAGGAGAGCCGGCACCCCGAAGAGAAGGGCGATCAGGCCCGCCAACGACAAGAGCCCTCCGAAGATGTTCGAACCGGCCGAGAAATCCGACGATGGAGCCGTAGCCTCGCGTCCGGCACGAAACAACCGAGTCGATCGTCTCGTCATGTCCTGCCCCTTCCTTAGTCAGTCCGGTCTGACGACAGTCAGTCCGGTCTGGTCACGCCGTGGACATTCGTGGCGCTGGCGACCGCCGACACCTCGATGTGGTGAACGCCCACGATTCCGAGCATCACCGTTGGCTCGCCTTCTTCGATCCTTACGGTGACCGTGTTGCCCGACACCGATACCGAGGTGACCCCAGGTGCCGAGGTTTCGACCAGGTAGGAGTCCGCTGCGCGCACGGCAGACGGGGCATCCAGGGATACCTGCCCAGAACGCAAGGCATCTATCGACAGCTGCTCCGCGCCTGCCCGGGCTGCCTGCTCTGCCTCGTCCATCGCCCTCGCGCGTGCAGCAACTGCCCGGCCGCCGTCGACGACGAGCCCGACCAACCCGAAGAGAGCGACAGCAAGGACGGCTACGAACACAGACAGCGACCCAACTTCAGCGCGGCCAGTCATGAGCGATCGCGAGCTCCACGGTCTCTCGAAGCTCGAAATCACGGGACCGACCGGTAAGGATCGATCGGGGCGACTTGCACGGCGCTGACTGTCGTGGTGCCGGCAAGACCGGGCACCAAGAGGTCGGAGAAGTCCACCCGGCAAGTGACGGTCACGCTCACTGAGCCGCCGGGGCTGAACCCCGAGGCATCGGTCGTCACGTCGAAAGCACTGCACGTGTGCCCCAACCCTTGTGTCACCGGCGTTGCGGCCCCGATCGCCTCGGACTGGGCGTCCGCCGCCGTGGGTGCCACGGAAGCCGCTTCCGCCGCCGCACGAGCTGCCCCGATTACCTGCTCACGCCCCAATTCATACCTCCCGAGGCCGATAGCCAGCAGAGCGAACACGACGAGAACCGGCGTCAAGAGCACGAGCTCGACGGTGAAGCTTCCTCGCTCGCAGCGCGAATGCTCGCTTCCCTCACCGCGAGTCGGGGACTTCATCCGGACTCCCGGAACTCCTGCAGGGAACCGACACGGACCGCAGACACCGGAAGATGCAGCCACGGGATGATCGACTCCGCATCTCCGGTGACACTCGTTCGCACCAAGTCCCCCGGCATTCGAGTGATCACAACTGACGGCTCGACCACGACACTTCCGGCCGAGTTCGTCAGAAAGCTGTTCGCCTGGGAGACCCCCGCCGATAGAGAGCTACCGGCCTCGGTCGCGACCTGGCCGCCCTGATCTGCAGCATCCTGAACCAGAGTGGCCGCGTGCGCCCAGATGCACATTTGCACTGCGAAGAGGACTACGAGCATCGCTATCGGAATCAACACGGCGACCTCCGCCACCGTCGAGCCACTCTGGTCGCGAACCATGACCGACCTTTGTGGGCCCGAAGACCCCATGGACCGCTTCAGTCCAATTCCGCAGGAGGCCAGACGCCGACCCTCCACGTCAGTTCAGGTTGATCGAATTGGCTTTCGCGGTCACCTTCGAGACGATGATCGCCCCGATCGCTATGGCAAGCGCAGCGAAGATCGCCGTGAGGATCACCTTCTCCACAGCACTACCTTCCTCGTTTCGTTCGAGGCGGTCCACGAGCATCAGGCTCCGGACAGAAATGCGGAGATAGCAGCACAGGACTTTAATTTCATCGAGCATTCCGGCTCCTTTCGGTTGGTCACTTCTGACGGAAATGCTGCGGGTCAGAGTTCATGAACTCTTGTCTTCTCAGAGCCCGCTAGCGATGCGCGCAACTGCCGGGTACCCGATGAACAGGAGGAACCCGATGAGGAGAAGGACGCCCGGAAGGAACAGGCGCTCGGTCACCGCGTTGGCCCGAGCTTCGGCATCCGCGAGCTCGTGACGACGGATCGACGCCGCCTTTGCAGCCAGGGTCGACCGAATGCGAGCACCCTGACTTCCGGCCAGACTCACCGCCGCAGCCAGCTCGGCGAGCTCGCCAATGCCGAGCTCGGTACCTAGCTTTGTGAGCGCATCCCAGGGCGGATCCCCGGAGTCTCTTGCCAGACTGAGCGCTGCGAGCAGGCGGACGGACACCTCGTCGCTCCCGACTTGAGCTGCCGAGAGCAGGGCGCCTTCGATCCCCATACCGCCTGCGAGACAGAGCACGACCAAATCCAGGAACGTACCGACAACCTTTCTTGCCGCCCTGCGGCTTCGCTTGACCTCGGCCGACAGAGTCGCCGCCGGAACCAACGCTCCTGCCACCGCGCAGACCACTCCGGCCCACACCGGCATGAACAGAGACACGTGCACGCCCCCCGCCTCGACGATGCTCCAGAACATGAGCGGGAGCAGCAAGCCGACGATCGCGCCGAGCACCACCCGTGAGCACAGAGTGTCGAGAGAAGTGCCCGTCACCAAGAGCGCTGACTCGAGTCGTTCTCTAAGCGCCGGGCTCCTTCGAGGATCCTCGAGCAACTTGACCACCTGAGCTCCGAGGTGCTGATCGACACGTAAGACCCCCGGATGGCCGGAGTATGTACGGCGCGCTAGACCTCCATCGCGCAACGCCCCGTTCGAATTCCCTCGTCCAGAGGTCACCCCAATACCCCCTGAGGCGGCGTTTCCTTCGAGGGAGGCGAGAACTCCTCGGAGAGTCGTACGTGGTTTGCGGAGGCCGGTGATAACCCCGACCACTCCGAGTCCCGCGCCGATCCCAGCGAGTACCACCAGAGTCATGAGTTTTCTCGTCCGGTCGTGGCGACTTCGAGGAGTCGGGGGGTTCGGGGAGGACGCACCAGCCGGACCATGAGCGCCACTCCGGCGGCATAGCAGGCTCCTACTCCGGCCAACACCAATTGTCCGGCGGGAGTACCGAATGGCGCGAGGTACGAGCGTGCGAGAACCATCAGCACAACGACGAAGAGCAAGGAGAACACAACGACCGTACGCACACTGCTACGAGCGGAAGCGCGGCTCGCTTCGACGCGCAGACGCATCGCTACCTCCTCCCGGATCGACTCGGCAAGAGCCCCGAGTAGATCGGCAAGTCGCTGCACGCGCGAGGTCGCCGCCAAGAGCAGAGCGCACGCCACCATGTCGCAACTCGAATCGTCGACCTCGGCCGCAAAGCTGCGCAGGGCAACCCGCATCGGCATTGCGCTTGCAAGACGATCGGCCAAGCGCAAGACCTCCAGCCTGATCCCCGGTGGCGCCACCGACGAAGTCGCCATAATCGCTTCGCCGAGTCCGGCGGAAGCCGAGAGCGTGTCTCTCAAGAGCTCGGTCCACACAGCTATCGCTTCGACCCGCTCGGTCGCTCGGGTGGCAGCGGTGCGTCGCACCACGCCGGGCGCGAACGCAACCGCTGCGCCGGCAAGAACCCCGGCCACGGGCCATCGCGTCAACAACAGGACCAAGACGCCGATCACGACGCAAGGCACGACGCGTCGAGCGAGATCCCTCCCGGCCACAGACGGCGGCCGCGGGGGATGCGGACCTTCCTTGCGGAACGATCGAGACGTTTGGGACCCGGGCCCAACCAACGCTGCTCGGAGGATCCCGGCGAGTCCCAGACCTGTTCCGAGGGCGCACGCCACCACGAGGGCCGTCATTCCCACGACACTCCCCCACGTCTGAAATACGAGGGTTCGTACCCGTGTGCCACAAGCTCTTCCAGCGTTTCCCCGCGCAACGGAGCCCCCGGGACTGCGCTGCCGTCTTCGGCAGGCTCGAAAACCTCGTTTGAGATGACCTGGAGGCCTTCGGCGTCGATCACCTCGCGTACCGACGAGATACGCCTCGTGCGCCGGAGCGCCTCGAACTTCAGTCCCGAAGCTGCGCTTCTTCGGAATTCCGCGCGCCCGGAGCTCGAGATGCTGGTCATCAAGCCTTCGACCTCCCCTCGAGGTGAATCAGCCCGGAGGTCGCGTACCGACATGAAGACGACGAAGTGAACGGCGCCTGCTATCAGGATGTTCGTTGATTCGAGCGGGAGCCTCTCCGGGGCCTGAACTGCGTAGGAAGCGAGGCGGTTGAACACCCCGGCCGAGGAGTCCGCGTGAATCGTGCACATGGATCCCGAACGCCCCTGGCTCATTGCATTCAGCATCGGGAGGACTTCATCCCCCAGGACCTCGCCCACGATCACTCGGTCGGCATTCATGCGCAGGGCTCGCCTCACGAGTCGCGCCATGCTTATCTCGCCTTCACCCTCGGCGTTGGCCGCACGTGCCTCTAGCGCAACTAGATCCGGGTGACGCTGGATCATCGATTCCAATCCCAGCTCGAATGCCTGTTCGATAGTCACGATTCGCTCTCGGGTCGGGATCGCCGAAGCAAGCGCCCTCACCAGGGTCGTCTTGCCCGAGTTCATGGCTCCACCGATGACGATGTTCTTGCGTGCAGCCACGGCAGCAGACAGAAAGCCCGCCAGGCGCTCGTCCATTGCACCGAGTGCTACGAGGTCGGAGATCGACAATTCGACGAACCGGTGTCGTCGTATCGATATCGACGGCCGGCCAACCACAGCCATCAGCGCGGAGAGCCGACTCCCGTCTGGCAACCGCAGGTCGAGCTCCGGGTGCGCTGTATCGAACCGACGCTCCGACAGGCCGAACCGGGCGGCGGCCGACCGAATCATCTCAACGAGCTCCGAGTCGGAGTCCGCCACGGGGTCGACCATCAGCTTGGTCCCGTCGCCGTAGGTGACCCAAACTCGGTCACAACCGTTGACGTCGATGTTCTCGACACTCGGGTCGTCGACCAGTGCCTGCAAACGGCCGAGCCCGAAGAGTGAATCGAGCACGACACTGGCCAATTCCTGCTCCTGCACAGGATCGAGCGGTGACTCCCCCGCCGCCAAGCGCTGCGCACCCTCGTCCTGAAGCCTCGCCATTACGAATTGCCGCGCTAGCTCTCGTCGATCTTCCAAGGACAGGGCTCGCGTTCCGGAGGCGGCGAGGTCATCCGCTACTTCGGCGCGTAGCTGCGAGGGTGAGAGCAGCTGGTCCATCATCGGTTCACAGTGCCGCCCGACACAAAATCAGAACGTACGGACTACCGCCGGTCGAAGAAAGCAACGGTCGGCCAAAGGTGGAGGGGCACGCGAAGGCAATGGAACGAGCTGACGATCCTCTGTCAACGTGGGAACAAGCGAACGAGTGAGGCCTATGGGGCACTCGGATAGCTTGCGATCCTGCTCGGACCAACACGGATCAACCGTGCGCTTCTTACTTCGCTCAGGACCTTGCCGAGAACCTTGCTCAGCTACCTGTCGCGGTTGCATGGCCCGGGTCACTGGATCTGCCCACACCAGCGCAACGCTGGCACTACAGCCCGCAGGCTACGGATCACTCGCTCAAACCTGTGGTCGCCGGCTGGACAAGGCACCACGCAGGACGGCGTCACGCGCGAGCCGTCCTCACAGGCCGTCCGCGTCGATCGTGAGGGTAGTTGCGCACCAAGGTCGAGTCCACCCATATGGGGCGTTGTGCCCTGGTCAGGGGCTCGAGACAGGCGCATCCTCATTATGAGGCCCCTCGTACAGGGCAGGTGGCCGATGGCAAAGAAGAGCAGCCCCAAGAGCTCGATCCGGATCGCCCGGATATATGGCATCGACGTCCGAATGCACTGGACGTTCCTGGTGCTCGTGCTGTTCGTGGTGTGGGCCGAATGGGCGGGCGGGCTGGGGCAGGTGGCGACCTGGCTGTTTTGGGTCGCAGCTGTATTCGGATCGGTCCTCGTCCACGAGTTCGCTCACTGCGTCGTTGCGCGCCGCAAGGGCGCGGTAGTTGAAGACGTCCTCCTGCTGCCCATCGGGGGTGTCTCGCAGATGGAGAAGATCCCAGAAGCCCCGAACGACGAGCTCGCCATTGCTCTCGTCGGACCACTCACGAGCCTCGGTCTCGGGCTTTTGGCCGCGTCCGGGGGTCTGGCTCTCGACGCGCGTATGTGGCCACCTACCCTCTTCGCAGGCTCGTGGTTCGCACGCCTGGCGTGGCTGAACTTTGCTCTGGGAGCCTTCAACCTGGTTCCTGCGCTGCCGATGGACGGCGGGAGGGTCCTGCGGGCAGCTCTTTCACGACACCGCGACCACAAAGAGGCGACTCGCCTCGCAAGCAAGATCGCCAAGTTCTTGACGGGCGTGATGATCGTGGGGGGGATTCTCTACGACTTCTGGGTCGCCTTGATCGGGGTGTTCGTGTGGTTGGGCGCTGTCGCCGAAGAGCAGGCTGCGCAGACCAAGACCCGAGATCACATCGGCGACAACGGCGGGGCGACGACCCCGCCTCCGCCTCCGCCTTGGCCACCACCGTCCGGGCGCGACGCTCCCACCCGACGATGACGACACCGTGCCAGCATCTGGCGAACTCGGTGCCCGGTGCAGCAAGACCTCCAGCATGGCTTCCCGAGGGCAGGACGCTCGTCGTCGCCGGTGTTGGGGAACTGTTCGCGCGTGACTCGAAAGATCGAGTCGGTGAATCGAAACCCGCTGTGCTCTTACTGCACGGGTGGGGCGCGACAGCGGATGTGAACTTCGCCCAGGTCTACGCCGAGCTTGCAAAGTCGTACCGGGTCATCGCTTTGGACCACCGGGGACATGGTCGTGGCTTGCGCTCTGAGGCACCCTTCACCCTCGAGGCCTGCGCGGACGACGCTGCTGCATTGCTCGAGGCCCTCGCAGTCGAGCGCGCCGTGGTCCTCGGCTACTCGATGGGAGGGCCGGTCGCGCTCCTGCTAGCCCACCGTCACCCGAAGATTGTCGGCGCGCTCGTGCTCGAGGCAAGGGCTATGGAATTCCACGAATCGGTGCGCGAACGCCTCGTATGGCACGGGTTGACCCTGGCAGAGGCGATTCTCCGTCACCGTGGGTCCACAGGAACCGTCGAACGTCTGCTGGCGGCGGCGATCGAACGCACTCCCGCATCGGCCTCACAGCGATCGTGGGTCGCAGGTGAGCTACGCAGGGGAAGCATGCGCGAGATCCTCGAAGCGGGAGCGGCCCTGCGATCCTTCGACGCCCGCGGATTCGTCTCCGGGATCGAGGCCCCCGCGGTCGTGGTGATCACTACCCGCGACCGCCTTGTTGCGCCCAGGAAGCAGCGTGCCCTGGCGGCGGCACTTACGGCAACAGTCCTCGAGCTCGAGGGCGACCACGACATACCGGTCTCCGTCCGCCCGGACTTTCGCAACGTGACGCGCGCGGCAGTCGACCTAGCCGCTCAACGCGGTGGCCTCATGATCCTCCAGGCCCCTACAGTGAAATGCTCAGGTCCTTTGGGACAAAGGTCGTCGCCTCTCCGATTCAGGGAAGTCGCGGTGGGCTGAGATCGATGGAGGGATCTGATCCGACGACCTCTTTGACGGTCGCTTCGAGCATTCACCAGCGTGATCGAAGCCAGCATATGAGCCAGTTGAGGTTACGGTCATGCAAGTCGGCGGACACAGATTGGCATCGCAGAGGTCAACGACCCATGCGACGGTGCATCGCCACAGGCATTACGCTCGCCCTCGCTCTTTGGACGGCGGAGTGCACGGGCGCCCGCACCCCGTCGACGAGGACGCTGGCCGTGGCTCTCTTCGGCGATTCCCTGGCGGTCCAGGCGGCTCCCGACTTCGACCGCCTCCTCGGGGTCAAAGGCGTAGTTGTCTCGAACCACGTCTACCCTGGGACCGCCACCTGCGATTGGCTTCCGGCGATGTCACAGGAGGCCTCTGCTCACCCCCGAGCTGCCGTATTGGAGTTTTCGGGCAATACCTTGACGACCTGCATGCGGGGCTGCCCGCCGGAGTCCGCCTCAGCCGTGCAGCGGTACTGCACGGACCTGGAGAAGGCGATCGAGGACTTCTTGTCGGCCGGAACAAAGGTCTTTCTCGTTGGAACGCCTGTCACGTACACACAGTGGATGAATCACGATCCACGTCGGAACGACCTCAACCAGGCCATGAAAGGCCTTGCTGCCGAGCACGGGCACGAAGTCACGTACATCGATGCAGGACGAGCTGTCGAAGGCGCCGATGGGGCTTTTGCCTGGACGCTTCCGTGCCTAGTCGCCGAACCCTGCGATGGTCCCGTGGTGGGGGGGGTGCGAACCAACGTGGTCAGGGCACCTGACGGCGTTCACTTCTGTCCGCTCCTCGCGGACTTCGCACTCGGCTGCGGCAGCTACAACTCGGGCGCTTACCGATTTGCCGACGCGATCGCCGTGCCTGTGCTCGCCGCCCTGGGCCGTTAGGGGCGTCCCCGGTTCGTGGAAGCTTTCGCCGCGAGGTCCTGAAGGCCTAACTCGCCGCATTCGGAATCCTGCATTCCGTGCACGGCCCGACAGCTTCAGACGACCGAGACGGATCTGTGGAAGTAGAGGGAGGAAGCGAGCAGGCCAACGGGGTTCGAGCCCGTGTCTCCGACTTGAGAGCTTGTCCGTGCAGGTGCACGCGACCTGGGGAAAACTGCGCCCTTCTTGGAAGACGATTTGGTACTCGTGACCCCATCTAGAGATCGGGGACGTAGCGGTCAGATGGAGAATTCGAAGCCTGTCTCGCGGAACAAGTGGATGCACGAGTCGACAACGGCGGGATCGAACAGGGTGGCGCGGCCGGCATCGATCGCTCGGAGAGCGGCGTCGATGCCGAGCGCGGGACGATAGGGACGGTGAGAGAGCATGGCCTCTACTGTGTCGGCCACGGCGATGATCCGAGCGCCGACGGACACCTCCTCGCCGAGGAGGCCGTGGGGGTAGCCCGATCCATCGAGGCGTTCGTGGTGTTGGAGGATCAACTCGCTGACAGGCCATGGGAAATCGATGCCAGCGATGATGTTTTGGCCGGCCTGAGCGTGTTCCTTGATTAACCGGGGCACGAAGGGACAACCACACAAGTACTCTCCAGATCTCGCTCGGCATAGAGGCTTATGGCCTCTTTCGCGTCAACCACCGTTAGCGGATAGAGATAGCGGGCACGCTCATGACAGTGTGCGGTCGTGTCCCTAGAGCGGATGCGGAGGGCTCACGGTACAGAGGGCCGGGCGAGATCGCTCGGCTTGGAAAACGGAACTCCGCCCTTGCCACCCCGGGGAGAGCCGCACACATCGGTGGGGCCGGCGCTACGCGACAAGGACTCCTTCAGAAGCTCCTTCGAGAGCGAGAAGGATCCTGAGATCGTCGAGTTCCTCACCAGAGCACAGGCCACGTCCCTTCATAATGCTGGAGAGACGACGCATCTCCTCTATAGCAGCGTTGGACCTTGTCCCCTCGACCGAAAGCCACGAGATGACGTCACGGACCCGTGCCACCTCGACGAGATGCGATTTCTCTAGCTGCGCCGCTCGCTGTAGCGCGACGAGCGCAATCGCGCCGAGCTGTTCGTTGTTCCCTAGCATCGCGGTAACCAGTTCCACAACTGCACCGCGCACGGTCGGGGCGAGCCGCACTCCCCCGACGAGTCGGACGATCTCAGCGACCTGAGCCTTATCAACGCTGCGTTCCACCGTCATCTGGGCTGTCGCCACCGCAATCACCCGCTTCCGTTTCGTAAGGTGGGCCCCATATCAGTATCGACACCCGGCCACTCAAACCAAACAAATTGGAGCTGATAGGCACCAGATCCAGGCCGAATCTGCCTCGAACGGGGAATACGCGGCCGGTCGACCAAAGAGGAGGTCATGCCGAAGTACCTCGTCCAAAGGTGACTATCGCCTCCCCGGGGCTGAGCGCCCGGGGCCCCCGCCCCATCAGCAACGTGCCGTGACCTCACGTCGCCGTCAACCGAGTAATCCAGTCATACTTGAGGGCGGGGAGGCGTCGCCCGGACCTTGCGACGAGACCTTTGCGCCTAGGGGCCTTACGGCCAATCGAGTACGAGATCGTCGACAGAACCCAGGCTGCCCGCTTGCGTCTGCCGGCTGCTGCACTGGGGAATGGCCTCGCACACCTGAACCACTTCGTTTTGGTTCGCTGTGTCGATTACCGAGGAAACAGGGTGACGGTCGTCGGGGATGCCGAACGCTTCAGCGGGATGCTGGAAAGCGGCGAAGCCGGAGACCCCACCGGAGTGGAACTAAGAGAGCCAAGTTTTCCGGTTCTGCTTCGCGGATGGCTACGAGCCGATTGACTTTTCGCGCCTCCGCGATTGTCGAGCTCGACCGGGACGTGAACGCCGTTACTCACACCCGGAGCACACGCAGGCGAAGGCAATCGACGATCCCATAGTGCCGAGTGGCACACGGCTCATTCTGCTGCCGCGTTCGTCGTCAACATGTGGTCAAGGTCACCAGGACCGCTAATCGCTCGGACGTCGCGCGCGGTGAGGGCTTCCCCACAGGCCGAGCAGGTCATTATCGCTTGGGCCACTTTGCCGCACTTCTTGTGCACCACCCGCACCGGTGGACCGTCGGGGGCGGCGTGTTTGTCACCCCATTGGCGCATGGCGGTCAAGACCGGCCACAGGTCGCGGCCTTTGGCGGTGAGCCGATAGTCGAAGCGGGGAGGGTGGTCGCTGTAGGCCACCTTGTCCAGGACACCCTCTTCGACCAGGCGGGTCAGGCGCTGGTTCAAGATGTTGCGGGCGATGCCCAGGCGTTCCTGGAATTGGTCGAAGCGCGTCACCCCTAGGAAGGCGTCGCGGATGATCAGCATCGACCACCACTCGCCCGCCACCTCCAGGCATTGGGCTACCGAGCAGTGCATGTCGGCGAAGCTCTTGCGTTCCACAAAATCCAGAATAGTGGGTTGCATAATGGAACGCAACTCTTTAGAGTGCGTTGCATGACGCTATCGACTGCTATGGCTGCTGGTACCGACTCTGCTTCCCGGACCAAGACCTCGCCTTCGGGGGTGCTCTTGATCGTGTGCGCCGGCGTCGTGCTGGCCAGCTTGGACCTGTTCATCGTCAACGTGGCGCTGCCCCAGATTGCCCGGGATCTGCACGCACGGGACCTGGGGGAGCTGTCGTGGGTGCTCAACGCGTACGCCATCGTGTACGCGTCGCTGTTGGTGTTCTTCGGTCGGCTAGCCGATCGTTACCGACGAGACCGAGCCTTTCTATTGGGCGTGGCTGTGTTCACCGCGGCGTCGGTAGCCTGTGCGGCCTCGGCCAGCGTCGGAATGTTGATCGGCTTCCGGGTGCTGCAGGCGGCCGGCGCCGCCTTGCTGACCCCTACTTCTTTGGGTTTGGTGCTTGCCTCCCATGAAGATCCGGTTCGCCGGAGTAGTGCGGTGCGGACCTGGACAGCCGTGGGCGGTCTGTCCGCGGCGATCGGCCCGGTGGTGGGTGGCCTGTTGGTGGCGGCCAGCTGGAGGTGGGTGTTCCTGGTCAACCTGCCCGTCGGGGTCGCCGCCCTGGTCGTGGGCTGGCGCCGGCTGCCGGCGGTGCCTGGCCATCCGATCCAACGGCCCGACCCCCTCGGTGTCGTGTTCGCCACAGCAGGGGTGGGTCTCTTGACCTTCGGACTGGTCAAAGGCTCCGACTGGGGCTGGGCGTCGGCCCGCATCGATACCGTCCTGGCCGCCGCTGTCGTCGTGTTGGGCTCGTTCGTCCTGCACTGCCTGTACAGCCGCGCCCCGCTGGTGCACCCCGATCTGTTCCGGTCCCGTTCCTTCACTGGCGCCTCGCTCATCGCATTGTTCTTCTCGTCATCGTTCGGGGCCATGCTCCTGTCGATCGTTCTGTGGGAGCAGGGTGCTTGGGGCTGGTCGGCCCTGCGGGCCGGGCTGGCCATCGCCCCCGGGCCTCTCATGGTGCCGGTCATCTCGTTTCTGGTGGCTGGCCGCCTCATCCACCGCTACGGGTCAGCCGCGGTTATCAGCCTCGGAAGCGTGTCCTTCGCGGCCGGCGTGGCCTGGTGGGCCCTGGCTGTGACCGCCTCGCCCAACTACGTATCGGGAGTGCTGGGCGGGATGATCCTGACCGGCGTGGGCGTAGGACTCACCCTGCCCACAATGATGGCAACCGCGGCCGCCTCGCTGCCCCCGCATGCCTTCGCCACCGGCTCGGCGGTCATCAACATGATCCGCCAAACCGGCCTGGCTGTCGGCGTGGCCGTACTGATAGCAGTGCTCGGCACCGGGGTCGCCCAGCACGGCGCCCGGCTGGCCAGCTTCCAGCACGCGTGGTGGGTGTCTGCAGCCGTCTCCTTGGCTGGCGTTGTCCCCGCTCTGGCCCTGCTGCGCCGGCCCCGCCCCGTCCTGGTTGCCGTTCCAGCCGTCGCGCTAAAGGAGGTATGAAGAATGCAGCAGCAAGCGACTCAGGTGCGGGCTGGTTCGGCCCAGCCGGGCGCCGCGGTAGAAGCCATCGGGCTGGATGTCGACGAGCTGGCTGTCACCCGGGTGGTCGGGCAAATGCAACTCGGCCCCGAGCACCACACCCCGTGGGGCATCGTCCATGGCGGGATCTACGCCACAGCGGTGGAGAGCGCCGCCAGTCTGGGGGCCAGCGCCGCAGTCCAGGACCAGGGGATGGTGGCGGTCGGCTTGACCAACACCACTCACTTCCTACGGCCGCTCACCGCCGGGCTGGTCACCGTGACCGCGGTGGCGCTCAACCAGGGCCGCACCCAGCAGCTGTGGCAGGTGGACATCAACGACAGCGAAGGCCGCCTCGTCGCCCACGGGGAGTTGCGATTGCAGAACATCGACATCCACCCCATGAGATCACCATCAACGACAGGAGATTCCAATGAACATTGACGGACAGATCGCCTTTGTCACCGGCGCCAACCGGGGTCTCGGCGCCGCCCTTACCGAAGCGCTCTTGGAGCGAGGCGCCGCCAAGGTGTACGCCGGGGTACGCCGACCAGAGACCGTCACCGACCCACGCGTGGTGCCGATACGACTCGATCTCACCGATCGGGCCTCCATCCTCGACGCCGCCCGGCTCGCCCCCGATGTCACCTTGGTGATCAACAACGCCGGTATCTCCACCGGCACGCCGATCCTGGGTGCCGAAGAAGGTCTGCGCCAGGAGCTGGAGGTCAACTATCTCGGACCGGTCGCCGTGGCTCGCAGCTTCGCCCCGATCGTGGCTGCCAACGGCGGCGGCGCCCTGGTCAACGTGCTGTCGGTGCTGTCGTGGGTCAGCTTCCCCCAAGCCGGCAGCTACAGCGCGGCCAAGTCCGCTATGTGGGCCGCCACCAACTCGCTACGCCAAAACCTCGCTGAGCAGCACACGCAGGTCCTTGCCGTGCACGTGGGATACATGGACACCGACATGGCGGCAAAGGTGACAGCCACCAAGACAGCCCCCGCGGATGTCGCCGAAGCGACCCTCGACGCCCTCGAAGCCGGCGAGCACGAAGTGCTAGCCGATGAAGTTTCCCGCCAAGTCCGAGCCCAGCTGTCCGGACCCCTCAACGCGATGTACCCGTCGCTTGATCCCCAGGCCGCAGCCTGAGCCAACCGCACGGAGACAGACCAGGACAATCGAAGACCAACTGAGGTCTTAGTTACGCTGAGGCGGGCGTGACGGAGCAGATCTCGAGAGAGGTGACAGCCATGGATGCTCCAGGTCCGCAAGAGATTGGAGATGAGGCAGAGTTCGTAGACGACGCGACAGACGATGACGAGGTGAGTTCGTCGGAACAGCTCTTGCTGGACCGCAAAGAGCTGCACGAGGTGGGCCTCGAGCTCGACAACCCCGAGGGCCTCGCAGATGACTAGCGGTGGGACCCTGAGGCGGATCACACGAGGATTCACGGGCCGTCCTCGCGACCGCAGTGCGGGTGATCGCCTTCCTCCGGGCCAGTACCTCGTCAACGACTTCCCCGTCCTTTCAGCTGGCTCGACGCCCAAGATCTCGCCCGAAGGTTGGGACTTCCGTGTGCTAGGAGTCGACGGCAAGACCCTGGCGCGCTGGAATTGGGAGCAGTTCCGAGCCCTCCCGGCAGAGACGACCACCTGCGACATCCACTGCGTGACCAAGTGGTCGAAGCTCGACATGACCTGGCAGGGCGTCAGCCTGGACGTGCTGCTCGAGGGGGTAAACCTCGACGCTGCATATGCGATGGTCTTCTCTGAGGGCGATTACACGACGAACCTTCCGGTGGCCGACATCACCGGCGGCAAAGCCTGGATCGCAACCGGCTATGACGGGCACGACCTCGAGCCCGAGCACGGCGGACCCGCCCGCATGCTCGTGCCACATCTGTACTTCTGGAAGAGCGCCAAATGGGTCCGGGGCCTGCGGTTCTTAGAGCAGGACGAGCCCGGCTTCTGGGAGAGCCTCGGCTACAACAACTACGGGGATCCGTGGCGGGAACAGCGCTACTCGGGCGACTGAGCTGGCGCGTCGCCACCGTGAGCGATGTCGTGCCCGAAACCGCTCGGGCGGCGACGCTCCTTCTCGAGGTGGAGGACTGGCCCGGTCACCGTCCCGGCCAGCACGTGGACATCCGTCTCACCGCTGAGGACGGCTACCAGGCCGAACGCAGTTACTCGATCGCCTCGGCACCGGACGATCGTGCTCTCGCTCTCACTGTCGAGCGCATCGATGACGGAGAGCTCTCACCATGGTTGACCGAAGTTGCAAGTCCCGGCGACAGTTTCGAGATCCGTGGGCCCGTAGGGGGATACTTCGTGTGGGACGCTGCCGACTCGGCCCCGGTCCTCTTGGTCGGCGGCGGCTCGGGCGTGGTGCCGCTCATGTCGATGGCGCGTCATCGGGCCCGGCGGGAGACCGGTACTCGAATGCGCCTGCTCTACTCGGCTCGTTCGGAGGAGGACCTCCTCTACCGAGATGAGCTGGACGAGATGGCGGCGGCAAATGACGGCTTTGAGGTCGTCTACACGCTCACGCGCTCTTCACACGATGGGTGGAGCGGACTTCAACGCCGAGTCGACGCCCAGATGCTTTCGGACGTTAGCTTCCCCGAGCGCCAGAGCAGCCCCGTCTTCGTCTGCGGGCCAACACCCTTCGTGGAGGCGGTGTCGAAAAACCTCGTCCTGCTCGGTCACCTGCCGAGGCGAGTAAAGACTGAGCGGTTCGGACCCAGCGGAGGTGTGCATGACATCTGAATCGGTTCTCGACGGTAACGCGCTCGCAGGGCTTCTAGGGGAGGTGTTTTCCTTCGAGCCCACTGCCACCATCTCAACATGCTCTGGGTGCGGCAGCCGGGTGCCGATGGCTACCTGGTCAGTCTTCGTGAGCACTCCTGGGATCGTGGCCAGGTGTGCTAGCTGCGAAGCGGTCCAAATCCGAGTTGTCCACGGGCCACTTGGGCGGACCTGGGTGGACCTCTCGGGCGTGGCGCGCCTGGACATCGCTGCCGTCGACTGACGCTGCTCGGTAATCGCGACCTTCTTGGGCTCAAGTGGTGACCGCGACATCTCCTCACCTGGAGGTGTCAGATGGAAACCCGAGGACGGAAGCGCCGCTCTGCGCAGTCAGACCTCGACGCGGCGGTCGAGGCGGTGCTCGCCGGA
>Ga0116215_1000538_pt1 | contig 28749 bp, 25 predicted proteins | sample Sb_taG_7_FD_89698 | JGI IMG/M metagenome (GOLD analysis project Ga0116215, IMG submission 89698) | Peat soil microbial communities from Weissenstadt, Germany - Sb_50d_2_FS metaG | ecosystem: Environmental > Terrestrial > Soil > Wetlands > Peat | place: Germany: Weissenstadt | collected 2010-09-21
AGCGCCGCGCGGACGGCGTCCAGCGGGAAGGGCCGGAAGGAGGTGATGCCGACGACGCCGATCTTCACGCCTTCATCGCGCAGCTCATCGACGGTGTCCTTGATCGTGCCGAGCACGGAGCCGAGCGCGACGACGATCGTCTCGGCGTCCTCGGCGCGGTAGGCGCGGATCAGCCCACCGGAGTCGCGCGCGAACGCGTCGTTGAAGTCTGCGGCGATCTCGGGGATCAGCTGCAGCGCCTGCATCTGCTTGGCGTGCGCGAGGTACTTGACCTCCATGAACGCCTCCGGTCCGACCATCGCGCCGATCGTGATCGGCTCGCCGGGGTCGAGCAGCTGGCGCGGCTGGAACGCAGGTAGGAACGCGTCCACCTGCTGCTGCGTGGGCATCTCCACGCGCTCGACGGCGTGCGTGAGGATGAAGCCGTCCATGCACACCATCACCGGCGTAGAGAGCTCCTCGGCCAGGCGAAAAGCCTGGATGTGCAGATCGAGCGCCTCCTGGTTGGTCTCCGCGTACAGCTGGATCCAGCCGCAGTCGCGCTGGGACATGGAGTCGCTGTGGTCGTTCCAGATGTTGATCGGCGCGCCGATCGCGCGGTTGGCTACGGTCATCACGATCGGCAGGCCCAGGCCGGAGGCGTTGTAGAGCGCCTCGGTCATGTACAGCAGGCCCTGGCTGGCCGTAGCGGTGTACGCTCGCGCCCCGGTCGCGCAGGCGCCAATCGCGACGGACATCGCTGCGAACTCCGACTCAACATTCACGAACTCGCAGGGAGTGAGCTCGCCGCTCTTGACGAGCTGCGAGAGGTTCTCGACGATGTGCGTCTGAGGAGAGATGGGGTAGGCGCAGATGACCTCCGGGCGGCACAACGCCACCGCCTCGGCGACAGCGCGCGAGCCCTCAAGCTGACGCGGCACCGCTCAGCTCCCGCAGCTCGTCTTTGACCCAGCTGTCGGCGGCCTGCGCCGCGGCCACGTTGCCCTCCGCGATGGCGCCGGCGAAACGCTCGCGGATCGCGCGTGCGACCGCGTCCAGCGAGATCGCGCCGGTGAGCGCCGCAAAGCCCCCGAGCAGCGCGGCGTTGGCGACCGCGCGGGCGGGGGGGGTCAAATTTTCGCGCGCGAGCTCGGACGCGGGCACGGTCAGCAGCCGCTCGTGGCGGAAGTCCCTGACGAACTCGCCGAGGCCGAGCTCGTCGAAGCTCTTGGCGGTGTTGATCAGGATGAAGCCCTCGCGCTTGCAGCCTCCAAAGACGTCCACCTGGTGCAACAGCGTGGGGTCCTGCACGATCAGCGCGTCGGGCTCCATCACCGGCTCGCGCGTGCGGATCTCGTGCTCGTCGATGCGGCAGAACGCCACCACGGGCGCGCCCATGCGCTCGGAGCCGAAGCTCGGGAACGCCTGCGCGTAGCGGCCCTCGTCGAACGCCGCCAGCGAGAGCATCTCCGCGGCGGTGACCACGCCCTGGCCGCCACGGCCGTGGATGCGCACCTCGAACATGCTCCGCCGCCGGCCCTAGCGCTCGGCCGGTCCGCCGCGGGCCGCCTCGCCGCCCGCTCCGCGGCCGCGCGCGGCGTCCAGCAGCACCCGCTGCTCCGCGGCCGCCACCAGCGCGCGGGTCCGATCTACGACGTCGACGCTCACCGATATCGCGTCTATGCCTGCACGAACGAGCAGCTCTGCGTACTCGGGGTGCACGGAGGGGGCCTGGCCGCAGATCGAGGTGCGCAGCCCGAGCTTGCGGGCGCGGTGGATGAGCTCGCGCAGGTAGGCGGTGACGGCGGGGTCGCGCTCGTCGAAGGTCTCGGCGAGCACCTCGTTGTCGCGGTCGGCGCCGAGCAGCAGTTGCGTGAGGTCATTGGAGCCGACGGAGATGCCGGTGACGCCCAGCGCGGCGTAGTCGGCGAGGTTGAACAGCACGGAGGGCACCTCGGCCATCACCCACAGCTCGAAGCCGGAGCGATCGAGCAGCCCAGACTCGCCGATCAGCTCGCGACAGGCGCGCAGCTCGCGCGTCGAGCGCACGAACGGAAGCATCACGTGCAGGTTGCGCAGTCCGGCATCCCACACCTGGCGCAGCGCGGCGAGCTCGAGCGCGAACACGTCGGGCTCGCGCGTGTAGCGCAGCGCGCCGCGGTAGCCGATCATCGGGTTTGACTCGTGCGGCTCGAAGCGCTCGCCTCCGCGCAGCCCGGAGAACTCGTTGGTGCGGAAGTCGATCGTGCGGTAGGTGACCGGCCGCGGCGCGAAGCCGGCGGCGAACGTGGTCAGCCCCTGCGCCATGCGCGCGACGAACTCATCCCCCCGTCCCTCCGCCAGCAGCGTGCGCGGGTGATCGCCGGCGAGCGCCTCCAGCACCATCATCTCCGCGCGCAGCAGCCCCACCCCGTCGACCGGCAGGTCCTTGACGCGCGCGACCTGCGAGGGCTCTGAAAGGTTTAGGAGGATCTGCGTGGCGGTCACCGGAGCGCTGACGCCAGGGACATCCCGGCCGGCGTGCACCGCGCCGGCTGCCTGCTCGCCTGCCGATTCCTGCGCGGGCTCGACGGCACGGGCGCCCTCGTATACGACGCCGCGGGTGGCGTCGACGGTCACGATCTCCCCGTCGCGCAGCGTGCGCGTCGCTTCCCCGGTGCCGACCACGCAGGGGATGCCGAGCTCGCGCGAGACGATCGCGGCGTGGCAGGTCATGCCGCCGGAGTCGGTGACGATCGCCGCCGCGCGGCGCATCAACGGCAGCCAATCTGGAGAGGTCATGTGCGTGACGAGCACGTCGCCGTCGTTCAGCGTGGCGGCGTCGTCGAGCGTTCTGAGCACGCGCGCGGCGCCGCTCGCGCTGCCGGGCGCGCCGCCCAGCCCGTGCAGCAGCACAGCCTGGGGCTGCGAGGTCTCGCCCGCGCTCGCTGGGCCGGCGGCGCTCGCGGCGGCGTCCGCGCTGGTGTCGTCGTGCAGCGTGGTGATCGGGCGGCTCTGGAGCATCCACAGCGCGCCGTCGGGGTCGAACGTCCACTCGGTGTCCTGCGGAGAGCCGTAGTGCTCCTCGATGCGCCGGCCGAGCTCGGCCACGGCGAGCACCTCATCGTCGGTGAGCACCGGCCGCAGCGCCTCCTCCTCGGAGAGCGCGCGCTGGCGTGTGCCGCCCTCGGGCGCGTACTCGATCATGAGGTCCTTGTGGTGGACCTCGCGGCGGCGAATCGCGAGCGTCGCCTTCTCGACGACGTAGCGGTCGGGCGATACGGAGCCCGAGACGACCGCCTCGCCAAGCCCGAAGGAGCCCTCGATGACGAGCTCGTCGCGCCGGCCGGTGGCGGGGTTGACGGTGAACATGACGCCGGCACGCGTGGAGTCGATCTGGCGCTGCACGACGACCGCGATGTCCATGTCGGCCTGCCCGAAGTCGTTGATGCCCCGGTAGTAGATGGTGCGGGCACCGAACAGCGAGCGCCAGCAGCGGCGCACGGCGTCGATCACCGCGTCGGTGTCGCGGATGTTCAGGAACGTTTCGTTCATTCCCGCGAAGGAGGTGGCGTTGGTGTCCTCGGCGGTCGCCGAGGAGCGCACGGCCACGGGGATCGAGCGCCCGCCGGCGCCATCCCTGGCGTCTGTCAGCCGCTCGTAGGCCGAGCGGATCGTGCCGGCGAGCGGCTCGGGTATGGGGGTTCGATCGAACAGCTCGCGCGCGGCGGTGCTCGCCGCCTGCAGCGCGGCGGTGTCCTCGACGTCCACGCTGTCCAGCAGCTCGGCCAGACGCTCGCGCAGGCCGGTTTGCGCGAGAAACGCGGCGTATGCCGGCGCTCCCACGACAAAGCCCTCCGGCACCGGCAGGCCCGCTGCCGTCAGCTCGCCCAGGTTTGCGCCCTTGCCGCCCGCGTACTCGACGTCCTGTCGGCCCAGGCGCGCGAACGGGCGCACCAGTTCGAGATCTGCCTGCGGGGGTGCTGTCGGTGAGGCGCTCATCGTGTGCCCTCCTCGGGGAAGCGCTTGCTCGCGGTCAGCCAAGCCGAGGTCGGGAACGTGATCGCCTCGATCCCTTCGCGGAAGGAGACGTGCGCGTCGAAGCTGTCGCGAAAGACGCCCAGCATCTCGCGGTTGTCGGGCAGCACCTCGGCGACTAGCTGCGTGATGCCGCGCTGCTCGGCGACGGCGGCCAACCTCTCGATCAGGATCGTCCCGAGGCCGCGACCGTGGAGGTGATCGGCCACCTCGACCGCCACTTCCGCGCGTGTTCGGTCGAGTTGCGCGCACAGCGCGTGTGCGACGAGCGCTCCGCTTTCGTCGTGCACGACCAGGCCGAAGCGTCCACCGCCGGTGCTTGCCGCCGCGTGCGCGGCGCTCGCCGTGTCGGCCGCGCCGCTGAAGAAACGCAACCGACGCGCCTCCGAGCACAGATCCGTGAGGAAGATGCGCAGCGCCGGCTCGTCGTCAGCCCTGGCCGGACGCAGCGTCACACGCGCGCCTTCGCGCAGCCGCACCAGTTCTGGCTGTGCGTTGACCTCCCAAAGAGCTCGCGGGTGCTCGCACGGTCGAGCGGCGGTGTGCTCGAGTCTCGTCATGGGCATGATCACATCACCTGCCAGGCGCCCGAGCATCGGGTTTCCTTACCGAGCTTGGTGCGGAGAACTACGTGTTTGAGCCGGGTGTCAAATCTTGGTCACATGACGTCATGCTGCGGCTGTACCATATACGTCACTTTGGAGCATTTCTGGATAGTGGACTCCCGGAGGTCACCGCCGCAGGTTCAGCGGCGAAGCGCCGGGGTCAACCCTAGGTCAAACGTATGGAAGGTTGTTCGAACCAGCGGGAAAAAGTCGGAGACGCGCCTCGACTTAAGCGTCTAGACCGGTGAATCTCTGTATACGCAGGAGTGGGCGCAGTGCCTGCTCGTAACGGAAATCTCATCGGAGGGCCTTGGCTCTTGCGGACTCCAGTGTTCACGACTACTTGCGAAACAGGCGACTACACGGGGATGACATGACTCTCATGTACAAGACACGTAGCGTGACACCGCGCTTGCGCCCGGGTCCAGGGGGGCTCCCGCGCGGGCAGGTGACGCAGATCCAGCGCAGCCGCATGCTCGCGGCGGCGGTCGAGGCGGTGGAGGAGGTCGGCTACGCGCGTATGACGGTCGCGCAGGTCATCAGTCGAGCCCGGGTGTCGCGCAAGACCTTCTACGACGTGTTCGCCGATCGTGAGGACTGCTTCCTGGCAGCGTTTGAACAGGCGCTCACACAGGCGCGACAGATCGCGCAAGAGGCATACGAACAGGAGTCGAGCTGGCGCGACGGCACCCGCGCGGCGCTCGCGAGGCTGCTGATCTTCATGGACGAAGAGCCCGGGCTCGCCAAGCTCTGCATCGTCGAGGCGCTCGGCGCCGGCGAGCGCGTCCTGGAGCGGCGCGCAAAGGCGCTGGAAGAGGTCGCCGAGGTGATCGACCGCGGACGTCTGGTCACCAACGCGACCCGCGAACCGCCCGATGTCACCGCGGAAGGCGTCGTCGGCGCGATCTTCGCGGTGCTGCACACGCGCGTGCTCGAGCCTGGCGAGGAACGGCTGACCGACCTGCTGGGCCCGCTGATGAGCATGATCGTGCTGCCCTACCTGGGCACCAGGGCCGCGGGTCGGGAGCTGACCCGGCCACCGCTCGAGGTGCCAGACAGTCGCGCGCGGACGCCGTCCCGGCACAAGGATCCGCTCGAGGGCCTGAACATGCGCTTGACCTACCGCACGGTGCGCGTGCTGATGGTCATGGCCGAGCATCCTGGGGCCAGCAATCGCGAGATTGCCGAAGGCTCGGGGATCGTCGACCAGGGCCAGATATCCAAGCTGATGAACCGCCTCGCGCGCTTGAAGCTCGTGGAGAACCTCGGCGAGGGGCAGGAGAAGGGGGCGGCAAACGCGTGGCATCTGACGGCGCGCGGCGCGCAGGTGGAGCGCGCGACGCGTCCTCGCTGAGCGCGTAGAACCCCACTTTCTTGGCCGGTCTTCCGCGGCCGGGATCAAGTCGAGCTGTGGGCCGGCGGCCACCTCCCGCCGCGAGGTGTCCCGCCCGCCGTGCCTGGTCGGATGAGTGCGCAGGGTGCTGCGCTTCCTGCTGTGGCGAGGGCTGGGTCTGCTCGCGATCTTCGCGGGTGTCGCGCTCGGCGGATGGTTCCTCGAAGGCGCGCCCGGCAAGCTGCTGCGCGGCGAGCACCCCGGCGGTGCGCTCGATCTCGGCGCGGGCGCGTTCGCGAGTGGGTTGGAGCGCTGCGCGCGGTCGATCTGGGCCTGGGTGTCGCAGCCGGGCCTAGCGCCCGCGAGGCTGCTGCTCGCGCTTGTCTTGGGGGCACTACTGGTGCTCGCGATCGCGCGAGCACGCGCTCGCCATCGCCGCCGCTACGTGCGACTGCGAGTCGAGGCCTACCGCGGCGATCACGCGAGCGCCGCGGCGCTCGCCACGATGTTTGCCGCGCTGCACAAGCGACTGCAGCGACGCTGGTGGCGGCGCCTGACGCTCGGCCAGCCCTCGCTCGCTCTCGAGGTCCATCACACGGGCGACTCACCCCACTCGGCCTGGCTGGCGATCGCGTGCCCGCAGGGTCACGAGCGCATGCTCGAAGCCGCCCTGCAGGCGACCTACCCGAACTGCCGTCTGCGGCCCGCTCACCAGGAGGTGGGCGTGGCGCCAGCCGTGCTGCGGTTGAAGAAGCACGCGCCGTTCATCAAGCGCGTGAAGACGGTCGAGCGCTTCGGGCGCGAAGTCGACCACGACCCGTCCGTCAACCGGCTGCTGACCGTGATGGGCGCGTGCGGCGAGCCGGCGTTCGTGCAGATCGCGATCACGCCCACGCCCGCGCTGTTCGAGGCGCTCGCCAAGCACCTGTACAAGCGCCACGAGGCGCGCCTCTCGCGCGAGCGCAGAGAGCATCTGATCGTGCACGATCGCTCGATGGTCGAGGACGCCGAGCTGCGCGGCGGCCTTGAGATTCAGCACAAGCCGCTGTTCTTCGCAGACCTGCGCGTGATCGCTCCCAGCCGGCTGACCTGCGAGCGGATCGCGTCCGAGCTGCGCAGCGAGGGCGCGGAGAACAGGCTCGTAGAGCGCGGGACGGCGGTTCGCCACGGGCTGCTAGGGCTCTACGCTCGTCGCGTTGCCCGTGGAGAGGGCAACCCGCTGCCGTCCTTCCACAAGGGCGTGTTCGCGTCGACCGAGCTGGCCGAGATGTGGCAGCTGCCGTCCGTCGACTATCTCACGGTTCCGTTTGCGCGCAGCGGTCTGCCGCTCGCGCCGGCGCCACCGGGCATCCTGCGAACGGCCAACGGCGAGGGCACTCTCCGCGACGCGCTCGGTGCGGTTTCCATTCACGTCGAGCTGCGCAGGCAGAACACCGCCGTGCCAGGCACGGTCGAGCAGGGCAAGTCCAGTTACCTCGTAGCCACCGTCGCCGAGGATCTCCGCCGCGATCGGTGCGCGGTGATCGTGCTCGATCCGAAGGGCGATGCGGCGGAGGCCACCGTGAGCGTCGTTCCGGCCGGGCGAACGTGCACGCTGCTCGACCTCGCCCGTCCGACCTGCGGCTTCAATCCGCTCGCCGTCGACGCTCCGGCCGACGTGATCGCCGACTACGTCGTCGCCGCGCTCAAGAACCTTTTCAATGATGCGGACATCAGGGCGTCATCTGACCGTTACCTGCGCAACGCGATCATCGCGGTGCTCGCGTACGACCGCGACAGCACGCTGTGGGATGCCGCGCGCCTGCTGTCGGTGGGCGAGGAGGGCTACGCGTACCGAAGCAGTGTCGGGGCGCGAGTGCGGGCGCTGCCGGAGTTCAAGGAGATATCCGAGTTCTTCACCGCCGAGTTGAGCGCGCAGCTGGCGGACGCGCGCAGCACCACCACCGCCAAGCTCGACGCCCCTGTCAACAAGCTTGCACGGCTGCTCAACTCGCCGTCGATCAAGCGCGTCCTGCTCAACGACTCGCTGCGGGTCGACTTCGACCGCGTGATCGCGGGCGGCGAGGTGCTGGTGGTCAAGGGCGCGCTCGGCGCGATGGGAGCTGGCAACACCTCCGTGCTGATGCAGCTGCTCATGGGCATGCTCGACGCGGCCCTCGCGCGTCAGCAGGACCTCGTTCCCGCCGAGCGCAGGGTGGCGGTCGCGCTGAAGGTCGACGAGGCGCCATTGGTCATCAACCGCGGGTTCGCCGAGACGATGGCGCTCAAGCGCTCGGCCGGTTTGGAGACCGTCGCCTGCTGGCAGACCGACGCGCAGTGGACCGAACGCGAGATCCGCGATCAGCTGGACGCGCTATTCGCCCACCGCGTGTACTTCGCCACCGCCTCCGCCGGCGACGCCCGCGCGGCAGCCGCGCTGACGATGGCCGAGTTCTCCGACACCGTCCGTCCGGGCATCCAGCGGTTGTCGACCCTCGGCCACCCCGATGTCCGGCTGCACCTGCCCAAGCACCATGCGCTGGCGAGCTGGGTGACCGCGGACGGGCGCCAGCCGCCCTTCGTCGCCGAAACGATCCCGCTGGCGGTCGATCGCGAACGTCTCGCGCTCCACGCCGCGCGCCAGCGCGAACGCGGCGGGCGTCACCGCAGCGACCTGCGCCAGCGTCACTGGGACCGACAGCGCCATGACGGGGCGAACGGGGCGAGCGGGAGCGAGGCGATGGTCGCCGACGCGGCGCCGGCAGCGGGGGCGGCGATCGAAGTGGCCGCTGTGCCGAGCAATGCGCGTGATGGACGCCAGGCGGCAAACGCGATCGGCGCGCGCGATCGCGCGACGGTGATCGGCGCGAGCGACGGGGCGCCCCCGAGCCTGCCGCAGGCTCCGGCCGACAGCTATCGCGAGCTGGCGGAGCTGGACGGTGCGCACAGCGTTCGCCGGGCCAAGCGGATCGAGCGTCCCCGAGCGCTCGACCTCGAAGGGCTCGACCTCGACATGCTCGCCCTGATCGCCGCCTTCGGGCACGTGCTCACCACCCAGCTGCACCGCCATTTCAACCCCACGCGTGCGACGACGACCACACAGCGGCGGCTCAAGCGCCTGTCCGACGCGGGCCTCGTTGAGCGTTTCCAGTTTCATCGCCGCGACGGCGGCGGGATACCGATGTGCTACATGATCGCCGCCGACGGCCTGCGGGCGCTCGAGACCCACGCGCGCGTTCCAGCGGTCGCCGACGGGCGGGCGGGCGCAGACGGCGCTCGCGGGCGGTCATCCGCGCGCTCGCGCGAGAGCGCGCTGCGTCAAGCCAGCCACGATGTCCACGTCGCCGGCTGGGCGCTCGCGCTCGCGGCAGTCGCGGGACAGTCCTGCTCAGCGCTGCACGGCCCCGCGGAAGCGGTGATCTCGCCACCTTCGCGCACGGTCGGGGACGGACGGATGGCGCTCGCACTCGGTGACCTGCGCCTGCCAGGCGGCCGCACACCTCACGACTTCCTGCGCACAGACGCGACTGGTGTGAGGGTCGAGGTCGAGCGCTTCGAGACGGTGCGTCCCGACGCGCTCGTCGAGCTCGCTGTCGCCGGTCAGCGTCCGTCGGCCACCGACCTGATCATCGAGCGCGATGATCGGATGGCAAGTGGACGAGCCGTCGGCAAGCTCGAGCGCTACGACCACTTCCTGGCCGGCTGGTCGTTGCACACGCGCCGCTACGGACAGCGCATGGACGCACTGCCGATAGTCGTGTTCGTGTGCCGCGATCGTGTGCGAGCACGAGCGTGCGCCAGCAGCGCGGACGCGCTGCTGTGCGCATGCCGCGCCTACGCCGGCGAGTACCCGCTCGACTGGGAGTACCCAGGCAGAGAGCGGATTGTGTTCGCAGCCGAGCGCGACGTGCACGAGGGACTTCTGTGCGCCTACGGCGTTCCGCGCCTGCCGCCCGCCGTTCGCGTCAGCGCGGCCCATGGCGACCCGCGCGCGGGGGAGGCGGTGGCGGAGCTGCGGGAGATCGTTGCGGGAGTGGGCGAAGGCGGCGGGTAGCTCGCGCGACGAGGGGTCAGTGGTTCGAGCGCCCGCGTCGGCTCGATGATCCCTGCTGCTCGCCGAGGTCAATCGAAGAGCAGCGGAACGATGTAGCGGTCGATATTGGCTTTGGTGTTCGTCATCGACGGGCGAGCTGCGAGCAGGAAAGAAAGCGTGTCGAAGTTTCTCTTCGGGTCGACATGGCTGTGGGGGTCGGTCAGTCGGCGTTTTCGCTCGGCAGGGATGAAAGCCTCGACCCGTAGTTGGTGCTGGTCCGAGAACTCGGCGTTGATTCCGAGCTTCTGCTCGATGACGCCACGAACACGTCGGCGGACGGCGGGATCCTGGTGTTGCTTGGTAGCGGCGAGGAGGAGTCCGAGGAACGAGATGTCGTTGTAATGCTTGGCGTGGCCGAACAGCCACCACGCCACGATCTTCTCGGCGAGGATCTCCTCTGGGTTCATGATCGGGACTTCGACCTCTTCGGCGAGGAGCGGGAAGGGGTATCGGTGCCGTAGATGGCGCTTGATCGACGGCAGCTCGATGCCCCGGTGTGCGAAGGAGAGGCTGAACTCGTCCTGTGCTGCCGGCAGTTCTGAGAAGCGGGCCGTGTAGGTGACGGGCTGGAAGGTGACGAGGTCCTTGCCGGTCTGGATAGGACCAGCTGTGATCACGATCTCGGGCTCGTCATAGCTGATGGCGAGTCGCACGCTGTCGGGGTTGATGGGCACGCGGCTTGCGGCGTCACTGTCGTAGATGGACATGCGGGGACTCTCCAGGCAGCGCATTGCCATGCCGCCGCAAAGCACGACCGCGTTGCCGTCGAGCGTGCCGTTGCGGGCGAGGTTGGCGATGCAGACGATGCGTGCGATATCGCGGACGACGTGTTCGGGTTCGAGTGTCGGGTGCGTCCTGCAGAACTCGATGATCTGATCGTCGATGTCCACGTCGACGGCGAGGATGGGGTCACTTTCCATAGAGGAGCCACCCTTCGATCTGCTCACGTGGGACGTTGAAGCGCACCTGCCAGAATGAGTTGAGCTCCGCGTCCGATCGCGACGGCTCATCGGCGACGAGGTCGGCGCGACGATCCGCTCGGCGGACGCGCGAGGGCAGGTAGTGGCGTGCCTCCAGGTCGTGGCCGGTCATCGACAGCATCGCTCCGACGCGTCGCGGGACTACTCCTCCGAGGCAGATCGCATACCGGCAGACGGTCTCCGCATCGATCAAGCCGTGGCTGGCAGCGCGTCCCCAGCCTGTGGCCCATGTCTCTGTGCTACCGAAGAGCTTGGGAGCCCACAGGGCGTCGACGAGGGTGCGCTGTAGATCGCTGCGCGCGTAGCTGGGAGACGGGACGATCTCGATACCGCTCTGGGCCGAGAAGATCGCCTTGCTGGAGCGGATGACATGAAGCGGTCGCCCCGCGATCTCGGCGCGCTTACCGGTGAGGGAGCTGTTCGCGAACCCGATGGCGACCGTGATGGACCGCTCGCTGAGATCAACGAGACGGTGCTCGACGAGCGCTGTCAGGAACCCCACGTAGTAGTCGCCATGGGAAGAAAGGCGTGCGTGAACGAGGCGTTGCCACGGCTGGTAGGCGATATCGGACTGTCCGATCTCCGGGATCGCGTAGCGCCCTGCTCCGATCTCGATGAGCGCGCCACGACCGGCCATGCGTCGCAGCATGTCCTTCGGCCGATCCGAATGCTTCGACAGCCACGGGAGATCCTCGCGGAGAACGATGACCTCACGCTTTCTGCGACGAGCCGTCCGGATGACGGAGGTGTCGGTGTTGGAGAGGCGCTGTCCTGGCATCCCATTTCCTTTCGATAAGCCATTATTCAGTTGGCTTCTCGGACGCTGGTGGGAGAATATTAGCCCATTTCTAGTCTTATAGCCAGCAAACTACTGTCTTTTCGGATCGATACGGGATAGAGCCAGCGTCCACTTGTCTATCTGGCGCGCTGGCGCCCGAGCAGTCGCCCTCTACGGAACGCCGTCGCGCCCCCGCTAAACGCAGTCGTCAGCTTCATCGGCAGACATGCTCGTGCAGTCGCCGTCGTCCGTGGAGACTGCGCGACTGCGCCCCCGTCAGTCTGCGGGTCCGCATCGCAAAGCCACATTTGGGGAGCCGACTGCGCGTGGGACAGCAGCAACGGTCGCGTGCCTCGACCGGTCTCCCGCCCTGGCGCTACATTCGTCACCTTCACACCTTCTCCCCTGAGCCGTTTCAGCAACGCCCTTCGTCTGCCGCACACCTCGTAGCGGCGTGCGATCGAGGAACCCCATCACGCGTCGCCGAGCACCTGCTTCGGCGCGGGGCTCGTGTCGAGGAAGGCCTGCACGCTTGCCGACGCGATCGCCATCTGCGCCACCGTGTGTCCTGGCTCGCGCTCGAACTGTCCGGCGTCTGTCATGCCGCGCAATCGCGACGGGCGCGCTCGCGCCAAGTTCGTTCGCACGCCGAACCCGAATCTGAGATTTCCGAGAACCCCTAGGGGTTCTCGGAGCGCTGCCCGCCACCGCCCCGCGCCGCCGAGCCTCGCTTGACGCTCGCCCGCTCGGCTCCTACAAGCCGGCCTCACAACCCCTCCGCAACCCCTCGGAGTCGGGCCCACCAGACCGGCAGGAGACCGCCATGACAGCCACTCGCTCCACGACCTCCACGCTCGACCGCGGCCGCGCAGGCCACGCGAGCGACGCTCGTTCGCGCCGCCGCCGAGCGCGCTCGCGCCGCAAGTCGGCTGACAGCCGCGACCAGCTCCTGTTGGGTCGGCACGTCGACCGCAAGGGCCGTGCGCGCGAAGTGATCGTCCGGTGCGGTGCGGCAGGGAGCGTGCTGGTCATCGACCGCGACAGCGTCACCCACGCCGACAACCGGCTCGTCGCGCATCTCGCGGCCGACGAGCCCGCGGAGAACGCGGCTCTCGTCTGCCGGCGCTACCTGCGGGACGTCAGCGTCGACCGCGGTCGCTGCCGCCCGCTCACCCCTGAGGATGCGCGCAGCGCACCGTTCGTCGACGAGCAGGCCATGGAGGAGGGCCCGGCGTCCTCTTCAGAGGAAGTCCAGCCCACGGATCGGCACGGCAACCGCTACCGGCTCGCGCCGCTGCCGAGCGGGATGTCGATACCCGAGCTGCGTTGGTGTCGGAGTGGACCCGGGCAGGAGCAGGCCTGTGGTGAGCCGGTCAGCGTGCGCGAGGTGATCGCCGCGCTCGAGAGCTATCAGCCGGTCTACGCCCTCACGTCTCGAGCGCTTGCGCTCCACGGCGGCGCTGGGGAGATCTCGACCACCGTGCTGCGCGCGGAGCTCGCGAGGACGCAAGCCAGCCCGATCGTGCTCAACAAGCGACTGCGCGAGATCGTGCTGGCGACGATCGAGCGCCAGCAGCTGAGCATGAGCGAGATTGCGCTCCGGTGCGGGCGCGTCAAGCGCGACCGCAAGGGCAACGAGAGCGGCGAGACGAGCTGGCTCGCCCGCCGCGTCGGACTGCTGCCCGAGGGTGGAGGCGGCACGCCGACCCCATGGATCCACAGTGACGTGCTCGCGCTGATCGCCCGTCGCGGCCTGGGTGTCAGCCCGCGCGAGGTCGAGTTGTGATGAGCGCCCAGGCCGCAGCCCCGATCCTTCTCGTCGAGTCCGACCGGCATCTGGGCCAGGCGATCGCCGAGCAGCTGGTCGCGGACGGTTTCAGCGTCGAGCTCGCACGCACCGCCGAGCACGCTCGGATCCTCGCCCGAGCGAAGGCCCCACGGCTCGCAGTGATCGGCTGGTTGGACACGCCACGTGGTGCGCTGTCGCTGCTCGATGAGATACGCCAGCCCGCGGAAGCCGGAGCGCCCTGGGATCGGGCGCTGCCCGCGATCGTGGTGGGCTCGCGCTCGCGCGAGCTCGACGTGCTGCGCGCCTTCGAGGCCGGTGCGGACGACTTCCTGTCCAGGCCCGCGACCTATCTCGAGCTGCGAGCTCGCCTAAGGGCGATCCTGCGCCGCAGCGACAGCGTGTCGCGCCGCGAGCGTCTGATCGAAGCGCACGGATTGGCGATCGACACGCAGGCGCGCACCGTGACCGCTGACGGTCGCGACGTGGCGCTTCGGCGAATGGAGTTTCAGCTGCTCGTGCACCTGGCGCGCGAGCCGGAGCGGGTCTTCACCAGGGCCGAGTTGCTGCGCGCGGTGTGGGACTACCGCTGCGGCGGATCGACCAGGACGGTCGACAGCCACGCGAGTCGCCTGCGCCGCAAGCTCGCCCCAGAAGGCGCTCGTCGCTGGATCGTCAACGTCTGGGGGGTCGGCTACAGGCTGATCTGAGAAGCGCCTGCGCACCACCGCCGCGCGCTAGCTGACAAATCCTGCCGGGCTGAAGGCCGCCCGACATGCATCACAAGCAGCACCGCGATGGCGGGCCCCTCCGGGTCGGCCATCGACTCGTTAACCACCAGCGGCCGGCTGGCGCCGGTCCGAACAGGCCTGGCCATGCGGCCCGGCCGGAAGGGAGCAGCGCAATGCGCTCGAATGCATTTCCCGAAGGGGCGGTCGATCCCCAGGCGACCGTCGATGAACTCCTGCACTGGGTGCAGACAGCGGTCGTCCACTGTGCTCTTGGCCTTGCGCTCGGCGCGCTCTTCGCCCGGCTGATGCGCACCAGGCATCTGCACTGGAGCTGGGCGAGCGGTGCGCTCGCGCTGCTCGTGCTGAGCAGGCCAGGCCCGGGTGACTGGCTGCTCACCCTGTCGCTCGCCGCGCTCGTGGCCACCGTGCGCGGTCGGCGTTGGCATCGCGAAGAACTCGAGTCCGGTGGAGACCTTGCGGACCTCGCACATCGCCGGCTGACCGCGCTTGACCTCCTGCGTTCGCTCCAGCGAGCAGCAGCGATGCGCCTTCGCCAGAGGGCCGGCTGGATCCGTCGTCACGAGCTGCTGCTGGGAGTGGAGGAGAACGGCAGGGCAGTGTCGATCCCGTTCGGCGGCGGCGCAGGGCACACGCTCGTCGTCGGCGCGACCGGCTCGGGCAAGACGGTCACCCAGACCTGGATCGCGACACGCGCGATCGAGCATGGACTGGGTGCGGTGATCGTCGACCCCAAGGGCGACCGCGAGATGCGCGAACAGGTGCGCCGCGCCGCGCTCGCGCACGGCAGGTGCTTCATCGAGTGGACCCCCGAAGGCGAGTGCGTCTACAACCCCTATGCGCTGGGGGGTGCGAGCGAGATCGCTGACAAGGCGCTTGCGGGCGAGCACTTCACCGAGCCCCACTACCTGCGTCAGGCCCAACGCTATCTCGGCCATGTCGTACGCGCGCTGCGCCAGGCCGAAGCGCAGGTCAGCCTCAAGGCGATCGTGGAGCATCTTGCGCCCGGACGGCTCGAGGTGCTGGCCCGCGCCCTGCCGGAGGCCGACGCTCGGGCAACATTCGCCTACCTGGACTCGCTGTCATCGCGTCAGCAGAGCGAGCTGGCGGGGGTGCGCGACCGACTGGCGATCCTCGCCGAGTCCGACGTCGGGACCTGGCTGGATCCGCAGACGCAAGGTGCCGGGTGCTTTGACCTGTTGAGCGCGGTGCGCGCGCGGAGCATCGTCTACTTCCGCCTGGACGCCGACAGCCGGCCGCTGCTCACGCACATGCTCGGCGCCGCGATCGTGCAGGACCTGCAGACGACCGTCGCGGCCTTGCAGGGCAGGCCGATACCGACACTGATCGTGATCGACGAGTTCTCCGCGATCGCCGCGGACCAGGTCGTCAGGCTGTTCGGGCGTGCACGCTCAGCCGGCTTCAGCCTGCTGCTCGGCACACAGGAGCTCTCCGATCTGCGACCGCCCGGGCGAGAGCGGCTGCTCGAGCAGGTGCTGGGCAACCTCTCCGTGCTGATCGCTCATCGTCAGGCGGTGCCGAGCTCGGCCGAGCTGATCTCCAGCATGGCGGGCTCGAGGGGAGCGTGGAGGGTCTCCCGTCACAGCGACGGCAGGAGCACGCGCGCACGGGCTCGCGAGACGGTGCTCGCCGCGGACGAGGTGATGAGCCTCGGGCGCGGCTGGGCGGCGGTGCTGGCGCTCGGCAACGGCGGGAGCGCGCGCATTGCACGCATGCTCTCGCCCGCCCACCGACGCTGACACACCGCCGCGGCGCACGCGGCGCCGTGGCCAGCTGACCCTAGCCGGGTCGACCGGACCGGATTCATCGCGTGCTCGGCCCCCGGCGGGCCGAGCTGCGCGACCGGTCGCCCTTGTCAATGACGAGCAACAAGGAGGACCGATGGTCAAGAAAAGCAACACCTGCTCCGCTGAGCAACTGCAGATCGTGCGCTGGACGGTGCGTCTTGGCGCTGTGACCGCCGAGGCGCTGGCCGAGCGCGAGGGCTGCACGCTCTCTTCTGCTCGCGCCCGCCTGGGAGCCGCCGCGCGTGCCGGTCTGCTCGCCCGCACTGAGGTGCTGGCACGAGCTCCGGCGCTGTACACGGTCACGCCCAGCGGTCTGCGCGCATCGGGCCTGCGCGGCTTCGAGCCGTCGCGTGTGAGCGTCGCCGGGGCCCCGCATGCGATTGCGTGCGCCGCCGTCGCGGCGACGCTCGAGCGTGCCTATACCGATCACTACGTGATGGGCGAGCGCGAGCTGCGCTTGGAGGAGCGCGAATGTGGCGCTCCGTTGGCAAGCGCGGATCTGGGGTGCGGGCGCGATGGTGCTGCGTTGCTGCACCGCCCCGACCTGGTGCTCTGGCCCGATGCTCGACAGGAGTGCCTGCCGGTGGCGGTCGAGGTCGAGCTGACCGTCAAGGCGCCACAGCGGCTGCTCGAGATCATCCGGGCTTGGGCGCGTTGTCGCTGCGTCGCCGGCACGCTCTATCTCGTCAGCGCCGAGGTGCGTCGCCCGCTCGCGCGAGCGGTCGAGCGTGCGCAGGCCGACGAGCGGATCGTCGTCGTCGCGCTCGCGCAGCTCGCCGGTCCGGATACGCCAGCCGACGCGCCGGCCGAGCGTACCGTCCCAAGCGCGTCGTAAGTTGGCGCTTGGGGGGTTCACCACCTATCGAATGGAGGACCTCATGTCTAACTTCAGCATCAACCGCGTCGTGCTCGTGGGACGTCTCACCCGCGATCCCGAGCTGCGCGCGCTTCCTTCGGGCTCGAGTGTCTGCAGCCTGCGCATTGCTTGCAACTCCGCACGCAAGGACGCCGACGGCGATTTCGTCGAGCGCCCCAACTACTTCGACGTAAGCGTGTTTGGCGCGTCTGCTGAGAGCGTCAGTCAGTACATGCGCCGGGGCAGTCGAGTCGCGATCGACGGCAGGCTGGAGTGGCGCGAGTGGGAGACCGCCGAGCAGGAGCGCCGTCAGGCGGTGAGCATCATCGCCGACACCGTCCAGTTCCTGGACAGCCCCGGTGAGCGCTCGCGCGGCGACGCTCCCGGCGATGGCGGCGAGGCGGGCTCGGCCGGCGATGGGGATCGCGAGCTCGTCGGCGTGGGCGTTGGCGCTGAGGAGGACGATCTCGTCTTCTAGACAGGGTGCGGGCCTGGCAGCGGGTGGGCTGTCCATCTGCAAAGCCCCGGGCCAGAGGCCGAGCAGGGCGCTGGAGTCCAACGGTGGGGCGCTGAAGTCAGCGTCCCACGGTTGGCTCCCGGGCTCTATTTTGTATTTAAGGGTCCTGCCAAAGGGCACGAGACAAATCCCGGCGCACTGTGCGTAAACTGGCGCGCCGCACGGCCACGGTGGTCCGCGCGCATGCAAGGAGCGAATCGGCGATGCCAGTGAACACGAAAGCGATCGGCAAGCAGTACGAGCCTGTGATCTACGCGGTGGGCCGCGAGAAGATCAAGGAGTACGCGCGCGCCGTCGGCGAGACCAACCCTGTACACCTCGATGCGCAGGCAGCCCGCGCGGCGGGCTACGCGGACGTCGTGGCGCCGCCGATGTTCGCGGTCGTCTACAGCGCCCCGGCCGTCGGGCCGCCGATCTTCGACCCCGAGATCGAGCTCAACTTCGCGATGATGGTCCACGGGGGGCAGGAGTTCGCATGGGGGTCGCCGGTGGTGGCCGGTGACGAGATCACGACGACGGCGAGCGTCAAGGACATCTCAGAACAGGACGGCCGCGGCTACTACGTGTTCGAGTCGATCTCGGTCAACCAGCGCGGCGAGCAGGTCTGTCGCGGAACGTGGACGAACATCGTGCGAGGAGTGTGACCCTGAGATGGCAGACTTGAACGTCGGCGAGCAGATCCCTGAGCTGCGCGTCACCCCCGACAAGTACCTCACCGTGCGCTACGCAGGCGCCTCGGGCGACTTCAACCCGATCCACATCGACGAGGAGTTCGCGCGCGCTGTCGGCTTGCCGGGGAGGATCCTGCACGGCCTGTGGACGATGGCGCAGGTCGCCCGTGCCCAGACCGACGCCGCCGGCGGTCCCGAGCATCTCAAGCGCCTGTCGGTGCAATTTCGCGGCATGGGTGTGCCCGAGCAGGAGGTACTGGTGACCGGAACCGTGCGAGAGCGCTCCGACGGCAGCGCGATCGTCGACACCGTCGCCGAGCAGGCGGGCAAGCAGATCATTCGCAACGCCCAGGCTGAGCTGGAGCTGTAACAACCCGGCTCGCGCGGCGCGTTGGCGCCGAGCGGCTCCCTGGCGGCGTCAGCCCGCCGCCTACAATCAAGCGCATGCTGAGCCCGCGCCAGGAGCACATCCTCTGCAAGGTCGTCGATGACTACCTGCAGACCGGACAGCCGGTCGCTTCGCGATCGATCGCCGCCGCCGCCGACTTCGACTGTGGGCCCTCGACGGTACGCAACGAACTCGCCCTGCTCGAGGAGTACGGCCTGCTCGCGCACCCGCACGTGTCAGCCGGGCGTGTGCCCACCGACGCGGGCCAGCGCTATGTCGTCGATCGTCTGCTCAGCTCTCAGCACGCGCTGCAGGCGCCGCCGCGGCCGCTCGAGCTGTCGTTGATGCGCCGCGAGGTGGAGGAGGCGATGCGTGCGATGAGCGAGACGCTCTCGCAGGTGAGCAACCTGCTCGCGGTCGTCTCCGCGCCATCGATCAACACGGCGACGATTCGCCATATAGAGGTGCTGGCGCTGCAGCCGCAGGTCGTGCTGGTCGTGATCATCACCTCCGCCGGGAATGTCTCCAAGCTGTTCGCGACCTTCGAGCGCGCCGTCGATCCCGGGCTCGTGACGTGGGCGGGGGAGTACCTGAACGAGCGGCTCGTCGGCCTGGGCGTGGGCGCCCGCATGCTCCAGCAGCGCCTCGTGGACCCGAGCCTCTCGCCGACCGAGCTCGCGTTCCTGGAGCGCTTTGCGCCGGCATTCGGTGAGCTCGCCTGCGAGGGGGAGGACTCGCTGTACGTCGAGGGCACCGCGCGGCTGTTCGAGGCCGGACAGATCGATGACGTCAGGCAGGTGAACGAGCTGATCGACCTGCTCGAGCGCCGCGTGGCGCTGCTGCAGGTGCTGCGCGCGGCGCTATCACAGCCGGGCGTGTACGTACGCATCGGCAGCGAGAACGAGCTCCCGGCGATGCGCTCGCTCGCGCTCGTCGCGACCGGCTACGGCGTGGCCAGGCGCAAGCTCGGCACGGTTTCGCTGATCGGGCCGGTGCGCATGGACTACCCGGGCGCGATCGCAACCGTACGCGAGGCTGCGCATCAGCTATCGCGCTTCGTAGAAGACACCTACGCCGAGGCCTGACGCGGGCGTAAAGACAGGCATGCCCCGCGACCCCTATGAGGTGCTCGGCGTCCGCCGCGACGCTTCCGAGCAGGACATCAAGAAAGCCTTCCGCCAGCTCGCGATGGAGCTGCACCCCGACGTCAACGCACACGACCCGGACGCCGAAGCGAAGTTCAAGGAGGCGGCGGAGGCCAACGAGATCCTCGCCGACCCCGAGCGTCGCGCCACCTACGACCGCTACGGTCACGACGGACTGCGATCGGGCGGGTATGCCCCAAACTTCGACGGCTTCGGCTCGATCGGCGACCTGTTCAACGCGTTCTTCGGCGGCGGTCCCTCCGGTGGGCGCGCCGGGTCGGCACAGGGTGGCGACGCTGCCGTCGCGATCGAGCTCGACCTACGGCAAGCGGCCACCGGCGCGACCTCGGAGGTGACCTTCGAGGCGGTCGAGCGCTGCGAGCACTGTCACGGCAACGGCGCCGAGCCCGGAACACCGATCGAGACGTGCGAGCGCTGCGGCGGCGCCGGGCAGCTGCAGGCGGTCACGCGCACGCTGCTCGGGCAGATGGTGCGCACGATGGTCTGCGATCAGTGCCACGGCGATGGGCGTGTGCCCAAGCAGCCCTGCCGCCAGTGTCGGGGTTCCGGGCGCCTTGCCGCGCCGCGCACACTGGAGGTGCAGGTGCCGCCGGGCATCGCCGACGGCCAGCGTATCCGGATCGGTGGCCGCGGCCACGCAGGAGAGGCCGGCGCACCGCCCGGCGACCTGTACGTCGTCGTGCGGGTGCGCGACGACGACAGCTTCGTGCGCGAGGGCGACGATCTGATCACCGCGCTCGACGTAGCGGCGCCGCTCGCCGCGTTGGGCGGCACGCTCGATGTGCCGACGCTCGAGGGCACCACTTCGATCGAGCTTCCCGCAGGCACGCAGCCGGGTGAGGTGCTCACGCTGCGCGGACAGGGGATGCCTGCGCTGCACCGGGGTCGGCGCGGCGACCTGCGCGTCGTCGTCAACGTACTGGTTCCACGCCGCCTGAACCCTGAGCAGCGCGAGCTGATGGAGCGTCTGAACGACAGTCTCAGCGAGGAGAACCTGCGCTCTGGCGAGTCGGTGTTCGCGAAGCTGCGTCGCGCGCTCGGCAGCCAGGCCGCGTGATCAGGCTCGCCGTTCGCGTTCGCAGCGAGCAGGCGGAGCTGGTGCTCGCGGAGCTGCTCGAGCTCGCGCCCGCGGGGGTCGAAGAGGTTCGCGACGGCCCTGGCACCGTCGAGTATGCGGTCTACGGGGCGCCCGGGGAGCTGCCCGAGCTCCCAGAACTGTGCGCGCTCGCGGGCGAGGCACTCGTCGAAGTCCTCACCAGCGAGATACCCGATGACTGGCACGAGCGCTGGAGGCAGTTCCACCGGCCCGTCTTGATCGAAGCGCACGGCCAGGATGGCAACGAGGCCTCGAGCATCCCCGATCTGCACGTGCGCCCGCCGTGGGAGGCTCCCCGCACCTCCAGCCGACGCGCGGTGCGCGAGATCGTGATCGACCCAGGGCAGGCGTTCGGAACGGGCGCGCACGCGAGCACGCGCCTCTGCCTCGAGCTACTGCTCGCGCTCGCCGCCAGCGAGCCGACGCGCGGGCCCGCCGTCGATGTCGGCACGGGCTCGGGTGTGCTCGCGATCGCCGCCGCCGCACTCGGATTTCAGCCGGTGCTGGCTCTCGACCACGACCGCGAGAGCGTGCGAGCCACACGCGAGAACGCGACGGTGAACGGCGTCCACATCGACGTCCAGCGCTTCGATCTGCGCGACCAGCCCCTGCCCGCGCCGGACCGCGGACAGGCTCCGGCGCTCCCACCGCTCGTGCTCGCCAACCTGTTGCGCCCGCTGCTGCTCGAGCTCGCCGACGCGATTGGCCTGGTGCCCCGCCACCTGATCGCCGGCGGTCTGCTCAGGCAGGAGGCGGACGAGGTTGCGCAGGCCTTCGCTGCGCGTCACGCGCTGCACGAGCACCGCCGGGTGCAAAGCGGCGAGTGGGCGGCATTGTGGCTGGCCGCCGGGTGAAAACCAGTCGCCGCTATCTGCGGTCGGGAAGCTCCGTGGCCGCGCGCACGATCGAGCGATAGACCAGATCGATCGCCGGGCGCACCCCGTCCTCGCTTTGCAGGAGCGCGGCGGCCGCGCTCAGCGCCGCGCCGATCACCTCGAGCGCCTCGCCCACGTCCCCCGGCTCGGGGTCGCGGCAGGTCGCCTGGGCCATGTCGAGCATTGCCCGCGCCTGCTCGATCGCGCCTGCGAACAGGGCCGGTCCAACCAGGCTCGCGTACCCGTACACGCGCGCCAGGCGTCCGGACAGCTCGATCGCCGGGCCGCGCCGCACGGGGCCGGCGGGCGGCAGTCCGTGACCGTCGAGCAACGCGGCCATCGTGCCGCCGAGCACCGCCCGCGTCGTGTCCTCGTCGAGCCCCGCCTGCGCGGCCACGCGCAGCGCCATGTAGAGCGTCGTGGCGGGCAGGCCGTAGGGTGGATCGGAGGCGAACACGATCCGCTCGGCGGGCACGCGTGCGAACAGCTCGATCACGTCCATCGGAAAGAAGCACGAGATGTCATACAGCACGCCCGGGTGCTCGGCCAGCCGCGAGGTCAGGATCCCCTGGTCGCAGATCGCTCCGTGCGCGAGGATTAGGACAGCGCCGGGATGGCGCAGCGCGAGGTCCACCAGCCCCTCGGCCAGCGGCGGCAGCCCGCGCCCTGCGTGGATCAAGATCGGCACGCTGCTCGTTTCAGCCAGCTTGAAGACGTCATCCAGCTCGCGGCCGTCGAAGTCGAAGTCCTGGGCGCGTGGGTGGAGCTTGATACCGCCCGCGCCCGCCGCCAGGCAGCGCTCTGCCTCGGTGAGCGGGTCTTCCGTCGGGTCAAGCCGGCAGAAGGGAATCAGCCTGCCCTCGCTTTCGCCGGCCCAGGCGAGCACACGGTCGTTGGGCACGCTGTAGGAAGGCTTGCGCTCGGGGTCGTGCAGGGGGAACACGCACGCGCGCCGTGCGCCGGCTCGCTCGAGCTGAGCCAGCAGCTGAGCGAGCGTCAGCGAGCGGCCGTCCTCGTCAAGGCCCAGATGGGTGTGCGCGTCGATCACTTCCGCGCCAGCAGGGCGCAGGCGCTCGGTCTCGGCCAGGAACGGTGCGAGCGCGTCGGCGTACAGAGATTCGTTCATGACCTGCACCCTATTCTGTAGCTGTGGCCTGGCAAGTAGTGATCGCCGGCGGCGGCTTTGGCGGCTTCTACGCGGCGCGCGCACTCGAGCGTCTGCTGCCCGCCCAGAGCGCGCACGTGACGCTCGTCAACGAAGCCAACTTCATGCTCTACACGCCGCTGTTGCCGGGCGCCGCCGGCGGCACGCTCGACCCGCGCCATGTGGTCGTGCCGCTGCGCTCGCAGCTGCGGCGCACGGACCTGGTGATCGGAGCAGTGACCGGCGCCGACCACTCGCAGGCGACGCTCGGCGTGCGGCGCATCGACGGCGAGCAGCTCGAGCTGTGCTACGACCAATTGATCATCGCCCTCGGGTCGGTGTCGCGCACGCTGCCGATCCCCGGCCTCGCCGAGCATGCGATCGGGCTGAAGTCCCTGCCCGACGCCACCGCCCTGCGCAACCAGGTGCTCAACTGCCTGGACATCGCCGAGTCGGTCGAGGACCGGGCGCGGCGCGCTGAGTATCTGGGGTTCGTGTTCGTCGGTGCTGGCTACGCGGGCGTCGAGGGGCTGGCCGAGCTGCAGGACTTCGCCGCGCAGGCGATCGAGCTGTACCCCCGCTGTCGTGCGCAGGGGATGCGCTGGGTCCTGGTCGAGGCGCGCCCGCGGATCATGCAGGAGGTGCCCGACAGTCTCGCCCAGTTCGCCGAACGCGAGCTGCGCGCACGCGGCATCGAGGTGCGCACCGACACCACGCTGCGCGAGCTCACCGCACGCGCCGCGACGCTGTCCGACGGTGAGACGATCGCCGCGCGGACGCTCGTGTGGACGGCCGGGGTGAAGCCCAGCCCGGTGGTCGCGCGGCTCGCCCTGCCGCTCGATCGCGAGGGGCGCATCGTGGCGGACGAGACGATGCGCGTGGATCACCGCGCGCACGCGGCACCCGTGTGGGCGATCGGCGACTGCGCCGCCGTCCCCGACGCCTCCCGACCAGGACAGTCCTGCCCCCCGACCGCGCAGCACGCGATCCGCCAGGGGCGCCTGGTGGCACGCAACGTCGCCGCGAGCCTCGCCGGCGGTCGCGCGCGGCCTTTTCGCTATCGCACGAAAGGTGTGGTCGCAGAGCTCGGACGCAACCAGGCGGTCGCGATCACGCTCGGCATCCGCTGGCGTGGCCTGTCCGCGTGGCTGATCGCGCGCACCTACCACCTGCTGCTAATGCCCGGCCTGGGTCGCCGGTTGCGACTGCTCGCGGACTGGAACGTCGCGCTCGTGTTCGGCCGCGATCCCTCATCGCCCGGGCGCCTCGGCAGCCCGACTCCGCTGGCGGACGAGTGAACAGTCCGTCAACATGCTCGCGCGATCCTCGCAGCGGCGTATCCTGGACTGCGGATGGCAATCCTCGAGCAGATCAAAGGCGACGTGCAGGGCGCGATGCGCGCCGGCGAGAAGGAGCGGGTCAGTGCGCTGCGGCTCGTCCTGTCAGAGCTGCAGAAGGCCGCCAAGGAGGGCGCCGGCGACGCATCGTCCCCGGAGGGGGAGCTGGTTGTGCTGCGCCGCGAGCGCAAGCGCCGGCTCGAGGCCGCGAGCGCCTACCGCGACGCTGGGCGTGAGGATCTCGCCGGCGGCGAGGAGTTCGAGGCGGAGCTGATCGGCTCCTACCTGCCGGCGGAGCTCTCCGAGCAGGAGCTCGCAGCGATCGTCGCGCAGGCGGTGCGCGAGAGCGGCGCCGAGTCGGCCAAGGACATGGGCGTGGCGATGAAACAGGCGATGGCCGCGGTCGACGGTCGCGCCGACGGCAAGCGCGTGTCCGGGCTCGTGCGGGCGGCGCTCGCGGGATGAGAACGCAGATCGAGCTGTCCAACGATGTCGCCGCGGAGCTCGCCGGCAGCCAGGACGCGGTGCTGCGTGCGCTGGAGGCGCATCTGGACTGCAAGGTCTACCTGCGCGGCAACCTGCTGACCTTCGACGGCGAGGAGTCAGAGACTCACGCGGGCGAGCGCGTCGTGCGCGAGCTCGCCGAGCTGATCGCCGCTGGGCATCAGATCGGGCCGGGCACGATCACGGCGGTGACGGGCGCTCTCGATGCGCACGAATCGCCCGCGCGCGTGCTCGAGGACGTCGTTTGGCGCCACCGCTCGCTGCGGGTCGCGCCGAAGACGATCAACCAGAAGCGCTACCTGGACTCGATCCGCGAGAGCACGATCACCTTCGCGGTCGGGCCGGCAGGAACCGGCAAGACCTTTCTCGCGGTGGCGATGGCCGCCGCCGCGCTCTCCAGGCACGAGGTCAACCGCATCATCCTCACGCGCCCAGCCGTCGAGGCGGGCGAGCGCCTGGGCTTCCTGCCGGGCGACCTGATGGCCAAGGTCGACCCCTACCTGCGTCCGCTGTTCGACGCGCTGCACGACATGCTCGACCCCGAGAAGGTCTCCCAGTACATCGAGCGCGGCGTGATCGAGATCGCGCCGCTGGCGTTCATGCGCGGGCGCACGCTCAACGACTCGTTCGTGATCCTCGACGAGGCGCAGAACACGACGCCCGAGCAGATGAAGATGTTCCTCACGCGCCTTGGCTTCGGGTCAAGGATGGTGGTCACGGGAGACATCACGCAGGTGGATCTCCCGCGCGAGCAGAAGTCGGGCTTGATCGTGGTCGGTGAGGTGCTGGAAGCGGTCGAGGGAATCGACTTCGTCCGCTTCGGGGGCGAGGACGTCGTGCGCCACAAGCTCGTGCAGCGGATCGTCGAGGCCTACGACGAGCACGCCCAGCGCGCGGCGCCGGCGCGTGAGGAGATCAAGGCGCGCGCGGCGGTTCGCAGCGCCTAGCCTAGGGACCTTCCGGATGCTCGAGGTCGAGGTGTTCGGCGCCAGCCTCGCACCGCAGGCGCCTTCGCCGCGTGAGATTCAGCGCCTGTGCGAGCGAGCGGCCGCACGCGTGGGGATCGAGGATGGCCACGTGGCGGTCGAGTTCGTCGCCGCTGAGAGGATCGCCGCGCTGAACACCGAGCATCGCCACAGGCCTGGTGCGACCGACGTGCTTTCGTTCCCCATCGACGGTGCCGAGCCACTCGCGGGCATGGGCGAGCCGGCCGAACGCGCTGCGCGCGCTCACCCTGCGCCGGCGGTGCCGCGCGAGCTGGGAGACATCGTCATCTGCCCCGCGCACACGGCCGACCTGCGCGAGGCGATCGTGCACGGGATGCTGCACCTGCTGGGGATGGACCACGAGACCGACCGCGGGGAGATGGTCGCGCTCCAGCGCGAGTTGCTGGCCGGAGCGGGCGCGTGACGCAACGCGGCTTCCTCGCCTTGGCCGGAGCGGGCGAATGACGAAACGCGGTTTTCCCGCCTTGGCCGGAGCGAGCGCGTGACGCGCAGCGGCTTCCTCGCTCTCGCCGGCAGGCCCAACGTCGGCAAGTCGACGTTCGTCAACGCCGTCGTAGGCGAGAAGGTCGCGATCGTCTCCGATCGTCCCCAGACGACCAGACGCGCGATCCGCGGCATCCATCAGAGCGGCGAGCGCCAGATGGTGCTCGTCGACCTGCCCGGCGTACAGCGTCCACGCGACGCGCTCACAGCGCGGATGGCGCGCCGCGTACAGCACGAGCTCGAGGGCGCGGACGCGACGCTGCTGATGCTCGCAGCCGACCAGGGCGTGGGGCCCGGCGATCGTTTCATCGCGGCGGCGCTCGCGGAGGTCTCAGGGCTCGTGACGATCGCCGTGAACAAGGTCGACCGGGTGCCACGGCACGCGCTGATGAAGGTGCTCGAGCAGGCCGCAGAGCTGGACGCGAGCGCCGAGGTGTTCCCGATCTCGGCGCGCCGCGGGTCGGGGATGCAGGAGCTCGTCGAGCATCTGGTCGCGCTCATGCCTGAAGGGCCGTTCATGTTCGAGCGGGAGTCGAGGACCGACCAGTCGCGCGAGCTGCTGCTGGCGGAGCTGATCCGCGAGGCGATCATCAGGCGCACCTTCCAGGAGCTGCCCCACGCGGTTGAGGTGGTAGTCGAGGAGATCGACGCTCCCCGCTCCGGGCTCGTGCGCGTGCGGGCGCTGATCTGGGTGGAGAGCGACTCCCAGAAAGGGATCATCATCGGCGCGCACGGGCGCATGATCAAGGCGATCGGCAGCGCCGCAAGACGGGAGCTGCAGCGGCTGCTCGGCTGTCAGGTTCATCTCGAGCTCTCAGTGCGCGTGCGGCGCGACTGGCGCAGCGACGAGGCGCTGCTCGACCGTCTTGGCATAACCTGAAGAGTTCCGACTGACACGTTGTGATCTACTGCGGGATAGTTTCCGCTCGTGTGATTCATTCAATTGGTGGGATGCCGGTGCCCGTGTTTGGGCTATCTTCTGGGCATAGCAGGCCTTGTGGGGAGGGCAGACATTGTCGGCGAAGTACGCAATATTGGGACTCGTCATCGAGCGTCCCGGCTACGGTTACCAGTTGGCCCAGCGCCTGGAGGAGCGCTTCGGCTCCTCTGCGTTCGCCCCCTCGGGCGTGTATTCGGCGCTCGATCAGCTCAGCCGTGATGAATTCGTGCGCGCAGCCGGCGAGATGGGCCCCGGCCCCGCCAGGCGGGCCGCGCCGCGGATGATCTACGAGGCCACCGACGAGGGCGTCGACCACTTCGAAGCATGGATACTCGGGGCTTCCCCGACCCCGCCGGTGCGCGACGAGCTGCACATGAAGATCGCCCTGTGTCGTCCCGCGAACCTGCCGCGGCTGATCGATCTCGTGAACGGCCAGGAGCTCGCCTGCGCGGGCCGTCTGAGCGATCTCAGGCAGAGCTTCGGGAGGGAGCGCGTGGGGGATTGCCAGGATTGGTCCAGGCTCGTGCGGGTGCTCGCCAAGGACGCCGAGGTCGCGCTGTGGGAGGCGAGGATCGACTGGTTGCGCAGCGCCCGAGAGCTGCTCCAGGGGCTGCTCGATCAGCTGCGCCGCTCACAGGAGCACAGTGTCCTCGAGTCCTCCGGCGGACGCCTCGGCCGACCTGCCCGCGTTTTGCAGAGCACGCCGCGCCTGGCGCCTCGGGCGCACGCTGAGGCGTCACGCAGCGTTCAAGCAAACATCTGACATTTCTTTAGTCAGAACTGAATATTCAAGGCGTCCTTTGCGGTTATCCCAGCAACGCGCATGATGGTGCAGAAGGCAATGAGCAATGAGAACACGAGCGAGGCCCGGCCGAGCGGTGGCGAGCAGAGCCGCGCCGGGCGCGCGAGATCGAGCGCCTCAAAGCCGAAAGCGCGTAGCTCTAAAGCACCCAAACCGGCCGCGTCGAGTCGGCGGCGCAGCGCGGGCGAGCCGCGACGCGCGGGTGGATCTGAGCCGCCGAGCGCGCCGGAAGCGGTCAGCATCGAGCTGTCCAAGGCCCAGGTCGACCAGGTGGTGCGCGCCGCCGGCCAGGGGGGCACTATGTCAGTGCTGCTGTCCGCGCTGAAAGATCCCAGCTGGACGCTCGCGAGCAACGGCGATGAGGAGTGGGCGTATCCCGCGCAGATGGACGACCGGCGCCTTTCGCGTTCGCTGCTGTCGGGGCTGCTGGTGCTCTCCTGCTTTCCCGCGGACGGCCGATCGCTGGGAATCGCTGAGCTGGCCCGCATTCTGGCCATGAACACGAGCACCACGCATCGCTACGTGACCACGCTGCTGGCCGTCGGTCTGCTCGAGCGCGATCCTGCCACGCGCAGATACCGGCTCGTCGCCTCGTGAGCCTGCGCCGGCGCTAGAGTCCCCGCTCGAGCCGCTTGGCGATCCCCGTGACGGCGGCCAGATCGAGCCGCGCCTTCCACACGTACGGTATGGCGAGAACCTCGAAGCCATGGCGGCGCAGGCGCGCCAGCTGGTTGTGCTCCAGACGCGCGCGGTCGTGAACCGCCCGGGCCGCCCGTACGGCCGCCTCGGTCGCGGTCTCCAGCACCGAGTCGGCCACGCCGGTCGCAGCGAGGCCCGCGGCGAGGTTCGCGCGCTC
>Ga0116215_1000540_pt1 | contig 28701 bp, 25 predicted proteins | sample Sb_taG_7_FD_89698 | JGI IMG/M metagenome (GOLD analysis project Ga0116215, IMG submission 89698) | Peat soil microbial communities from Weissenstadt, Germany - Sb_50d_2_FS metaG | ecosystem: Environmental > Terrestrial > Soil > Wetlands > Peat | place: Germany: Weissenstadt | collected 2010-09-21
ATCGGACATCGAGCGCAGGATTGACCCGGCTAGTCCATATGCCTCGTTCAACCGGGTCGTTGTCCGCCAGCTCGAATCCGCCCATCACGGGCTGCTCGCCCTCGCGGCCCGGCCTCCGGAAGCGGTGGCGAGAGTCATCGAGCGGGCAGTCAGCTCACCAAGACCCCGGACTCGGTACGTCGTGCCGGCTGTCGCCCACCTCTTCACCGGCGCTCATCGCATGCTCCCGGACCGGGCGTGGGACGCAGTCATGCGACGAATGTTCCCTACACCATCGTGGGGAGGAGCACCATGCTCAGACGACTGAACGCAGTTGACGCCGACATGCTCAGCGCAGAGACGCCGACCTGGCATCTCCACGTTGGCGGCGTGATGCTCATCGAGGCGTCAGCGGTCCCCGGTGGGCTCACCTTCGACACGTGGAAAGCAGAGCTCGCTGCCCGCGTCGGAGAGGCCGCACCTATGCGCGAACGCGTCGTGCCGATCCCGCTCGGACTCGACCGCCCGCTGTGGGTCACAGACCGGTCGTTCGACATCGACGCCCACGTTCGCCACGTCCACGCGACGGCCCCGGGCGGCCGGGAGGAATTGGCCGAGATCGTCGGCGAATTCGCCGGCATGAAGCTGGACCGGCGCCGGCCCCTGTGGAAGATGTGGTTCGTCGACGAGCTCCTCGACGGGAGGGTAGCGGTGCTGTCCAAGGTCCACCACGCCGCCGTGGACGGTGTCGCCGCCGCCTCCCTCATGGCGCAGTTCCTCGATACGCAGCCACATCCCGCAGGCCCCCGACCGGCGGGAATTCCGGCACCCAATGATCGGGTCCCGTCGGGACTCGAGCTCTTCTTGGGCGGGCTGGCATGGACCGCCCGTAGCCCGCTACGGGCAGTCGGCCCTCTCGGGGCCACGATGTCGTCCATCGGTGGTGCCCTGGGAACGCACCGGTCGACGCACTTCGGCAGCCTGGCGATACCGTTCCGTGCACCGCGGACGTCGTTCAACCGGCCCGTGACCGCCAATCGGTCGTTCGCCTTCACCGCCGTGCCGGTCGCTCATGTCAAGGCGATCAAGAACGCGTTCGGGACGACCGTGAATGATGTGGTGCTCGCGCTGTGCACGACGGCGCTCCGTCGCTATCTACAGAAAAGAAACGAGCTCCCGGACGTCCCTCTGACCGCTGCAGTACCCGTCTCGACCCGCACAAAAGGCGAGATGGGGTCCTACGGCAACCGCGTCTCGGGCCTGTTTGCGCTGTTGCCCACCAACGTCGCCGATCCGATCGAGCGACTCCGCGCCGTCCGTGGTGCTGCTGAGGACGGCAAACGTCTGTATGCCTTGGGCGTGGAGGACGCACTAATGGACTGGGCAGCCGTGCCCCCGCCGGTGGCGATGGCTCTCGGAGTGCGCATCTTCACGTGGACTCACCTCGCCGAGAGACTGCCACCAGTTTTCAACCTACTGGTCTCTAACGTTCCTGGCTCGCCCGTACCCCTGTATCTGGCCGGGGCACCGGTCGCCGCCGTCTACCCGTTGGGCCCTGTGCTCGACAGCATCGGCCTCAACATCACCATCTTGAGCCACGTCGACCAGATCGACTTCGGCCTAGTGAGCTGCCCCGAGCTGATGCCCGACCTCTGGGACCTGGCGGACCAGATCCCCGATGCTCTCACCGAGCTCCTCTTAGCCGCAGAGAGACGATGATGAGACGTCGACATGGGGCCCTGGCGGCGGTCGCCTTCACGACGGCGATCGCACTGGTGGCGAGCTCGTGCTCGAATTCGTCCGCTAGCAATGACGCCGCCAGAGGGGCGACAGCTGCCCGAAGCGCCCCCATCATCGTGGGTGCACTCGCCACGCTGTCAGGGGCACTTTCCAGCGGGTTCGGGGACATCGTGTACGGGGTCAAGGCCTATTTCGACATGGTTAACGCCGAAGGCGGGGTCAACGGCCACACGATCAAGCTGCAGTACGTGGTCGACGACGCGGGCAACCCCACCACCGACGAGGACCAGGCGCGCAACCTGGTCGAGCAGGAGCACGTGTTCGCCATCGTCGGGGTCGGCTCCCCGTTCTTCTCGGCAAACCAGTTCCTCGGCCAGACCGGCACCCCCACCTTCGGTTACCAGGTCAGCGCCAACTGGAACAAGTACCCGAACCTGTTCGGCTCCTACGGGTCGGTGCTCGACTACAGCACCTACCAGACCAAGGTCGCCTGGTTGGCCAAGCAGTTGCACGCCAAGTCCGTGGCCGTGCTCGCCTATGGGATCGCGGCTCAGTCCAAGGACGCCTGTGCGGCGTACGCCGCCGGACTTAAACGGTTCGGGGTGCATGTCGGGTTCGTGGACCTCAACGTGGGCTATGAGGCCAACCCGATCCCAGATGTACTGCAGATGGTCCAGGCCCATAGTGACCTGGTGCTCAGCTGCATGGATGGGCCCGAGAACTTGAAGATCGCCCAGACGATGCACCAGTACGGTTTCAAAGACGTACACACCCTCTGGGTCAATGGCTACGACCGCCAGGTGGTGGCACAGAACGAGGCGGTGCTGGCCAGCACGGGGACGATCTTCTTTGTCCAGCACGTGCCCTTCGAGGCGGTGACCGCGTTCCCGGGCAAGTACCCGGGCATGCAGCAGTACATCACGGAGATGAACAAGTACGAACCGCAATGGACCTACGACGACATCTCTTTGCAGGGGTGGATCAATGCCGCCCAGTTCGTGGCCGGGTTGCGCGCGGCGGGTAGGAACCCCACCCAGAAGGCCGTTGTCCAAGCCATCAACAAGGAGACGTCGTTCACAGCTGACGGCCTCACCTCTCCGGTCAACTGGACCACGGCGCACGCGGTGGCCAATCCGCCTTACTGCGGCTCATTCGTGGAGGTCATGGCCGGCGGTCGCCTCGAACCGGTGTTCGTCCAGCATGGTGACCAGACCCTGGTGTGTTTCAACGGCACGGCGGACACGCCGATCCCGCTCCCTTCCAATACCCCGCCGAGTAGCTGAGTAGATCGGGTGGTTGGTCGCTAGGTGAGTGAGTGAGTGTGCGTTGCGTGGGCGAGGCGGTCGTGTCGTGTCGGGCGTCGGACGATGTGGGAGAGGCGTCGTTCGTGGGCGAGGCGGACTTCGACGGGTGTCGACACAACCCAATCGACCCGGACGGACAATGACCAGGCCAGAGCGATTTCCCACTCTGCCGGCTTCGATTTGCCACACGTTTGCGGCCCCAGCACAGAAGCGTCTCTTAAAGGGAGGGACTCGAGCCTGACTCTTGCCTTATCAGCGTCCAGAGCCTATGACTGCGTGGCAGACAGGCCGCCGCGCGGCAGACGTGGCTGCTCACCCGTTGACCGGATCGTTGGTTGACGTCGAGCGGTGTCAGAAGGAGACTCAGTAGCGGTGCACATTGAGACCTTCACCTTCGGCTCAATCCGTATCGACGGAAAGACCTACGATCACGACGTCGTCCTCGATCGAGGAACCGTTCGAAAGCGGAAGAAGAAAGCCTCGCGATCGCTTCGCTCTGCCTACGGCCATACGCCACTGTCTCTCTCCGAGAACATCCCATGGCAGTGTTGTCGTCTGGTGGTCGGAACTGGGGCGCAAGGCGCCCTCCCACTGGTTCCGGAACTGCGGCGAGAGGCCGAAAGGCGCGGGGTCGAGCTGGTGGCTCTACCAACTGCCGATGCGATCATTCTGCTGGAGAACGATTCGAAGGACGCCAATGCCGTCCTGCACGTGACCTGCTGATCTAAGGCTGGCCCATCGGAGAACCGAGACCCAACTCGCCGCATCGTCTTCGGGCCCGCCTCTCCGAAACGCGCGAGAGCTCCGATTGGCGAACACCATTGATATGAGCCCCACGGTGCGGCTTGAGGTTCCCGAACGTCCCGTTCTGGTTGCTCTCGCCGACAACGGGCCCGTGGCACCGGCGAGGGGAGGGGCCGGCTGAGCCCCGAGAGCAGCGCCCGGTCAGAGGGACGCGGGCAGAGCGGGTCACCTGGCGCCGGAGCACCGGACGAAAGGAGGTGTCATGCGTGCAAAGGTCGGGGATCGCATCGTGATTCGTGGCCATCGCGTCGTCGAGCCCAGCCGCGACTGCGAGGTGCTCGAGGTGCGTGGAGCTGACGGGGGCCCGCCCTTCCTCGTGCGGTGGGGAGAGAGCGGCCACGAGACCCTCTTCTTCCCCGGTCCCGATGCCAGCATCAAGCCCTTGGAGCACGGGTCGAGCTGACCGTCCCCCTTTTAGGTAGTCAAGCCGTTACCCAAGCAACAGCAAGGAGCAAGCATGCAGGCAATCGAAGGGGTACGCCGCTCGGGCGTGGGGATTGGACAGGAACAGACGATCCGCGACGCCGCGGAGATCATGGAACACACCGGTGTCGGCGCACTCGCCGTTGTCGACGGCGAGCGTCTCCTCGGTATCGTGACTGACCGCGACCTCGTGCGACGGGGCCTCGCCAGGGGTCTGCCCTCCGATGCCAAGGTTGAAGGCGTCATGAGCTCGCCAGTAGTAACGATCGATGCCGAATCAGACCTCCATAGCGCCTTTGCGCTGTTCCGCATCCACGCGATCCGCCGGCTCGCCGTGCTTAGAGGCGAGCGGTTCGTCGGAATGATCACGGTCGATGACCTCCTGATCGACCTGGCCGCTGACCTAACTGACCTCAGCCGGCCGGTTACAGCCGAGGTCGTGTTCGCGCACCACGAAAGCCCGGTGCCGGACACCGAGTGACGCGGACTCGGGCTGATCCACCAGTACGAGCTCGGCGCTTAAGGGTGCGTCGAGTATTCGGACCCCACGCGCTTAACCAAGATATTGCAACCGCCGAACTTCAGCAGTCAGCGACCCCGACCGCTGTCGGTACGGCGGAGGTCCGCGTGCGGCGCCGTGCAACCCCTACGTCGGTTCGACTTACGTGAGGATCAGGACAGCGTTTTGTCACGCCACGGCTGGTTGCCGTACTGGTCAACGTGGACGACCGTTCCGACCGGTTTGCGAACCTTGCGCCCGTAGTGGCCTCTCGGCCAGCCGAGTGTCACGATGCAGCACGGCTCGACAGTCAAAGGAAGCTTGAGGATTCGGCGGGCCACCGTGTTAGACCAAAGCGGCAGCGTGATGAGCGCACCGCCTAAGCCAACGGACCTCGCCGCCAGCAGGAGGTTCTGGACGCTCGGATATATCGACCCATAGTGGCTCGACACTGCGATCGGCGGCTCGGGGACGAACGGCAATCGAGCACCGCCTCGAAGGCAGCACACGACAAGAACCGGAATCTCCTCGAAGTGCTCAACCTGCCATTGAACCGACTTCAGGATCTTGCTCGTCTGCTCATCGGTCTTGATCCTCCGGCCTAGCCCTCCATAGAGTCTCCACGCCCGCCGGTACTGCGCAGCCAACGATGCTTTCACCGCGCGGTCTTTGACGACCACGAACTCCCAGTTCTGTCCGTTCGACCCGGTCGGCGCTTCGAGCGCCAACTCCAGGCATCGCAGCACGATGCGGTCATCGACCGGATCGGATTGAACCCGACGGACCGCCCGCTGGGTGAGCATTGCTTCGGCGAGCGGCATAGCCAGGCGGGCCTCCACATCGCTTGGATCATCGGTTGGAATCAGGATGTCGTCCATGCCAGAGTCTCGCGCCTTGCCATGACCTGCCAAACCCGCGGAACTGGAGAGCACCTTGAACCTGGAGCCCGTCAGTGCTGATTTGAACGGGGAGCACCCGGTAGCGAGTGTCCAACACGGCAACGCTCTGGTCGAGTGCGTCTTTTGCCTCCGGAGTGCCGCTCAAGATCGTGAGCGAATCGCCTCCACCACCAGCTCCGTTGACCTTCCAGCCGATCGCTCCGAGCATCGGGGACATTTGCTACCTTTCGGCACCGAATATGTCATCCCGAGCCATCCATGTGGGCTTTCGTCGGCATGAGTTTGCTGAAAGAGTCCATTCCACAGTGTCTTCCCTTTCGGGATGTGTGCGTAAATGCTCATCGTGACAGAAAGAGTGCGATCTGTAGCCGAGTTCTACGACGCGGAGCGTTCGAGACGGACGACGGGAAGGGAGTGGCTCAACGTCGCTGCATAGGAGCGCCACTGCTTGTTGTGGGCGACCGCACGCACCAGCATGGCAGTACGCTCCTCGCCCTTGAGTTCCCGGGCACACACGGTGATACGGCGTCCTCGAACCTGGATCACGGTGTGAGGGGCGGCTTCGAGGTTCAGCCACCACGCTGGAGGTCGTTCCTGGCCAAAATTCGAAGCCAAGACCACGAAAGCATCGCCATCTGGCATATAGAGAAGTGGGACGCGGTGTATTCGATTCGAGCGTCGACCTGTGGTCTCAAGTATGAGGCAGCGGAGGCGCGGGGTCATGTGCTCGGGTCGTCCGCCAGTCCGCAAGACAAGCCACCCGTGTGCTCGGGCGAACATCATGTAGTAACGCCGGCGACGAATCACTGAGCCCACATTTGCCAGGCTAACGTCCGAGGAGGCGGATCTTGGGCCGCTAACAATTTTGCGTTGGGCCGCCCCAATAACGGCACTGAGGAGGTTGGACATGATCGATGTCGTTCTCTGTATCAAGAGACGAAGTGACGTGAGCCCCGAGGAGTTCCACCGTTACTGGCGTGAGGACCATGCGAAGCTCGTGGCCCGTCATGCAGCGACGATCGGTGCTGTCTCATACGTCCAGCACCACACCCTCGAAACCGGGCTCGAGTCAATCGTCCAAGAGGCCCGCGGATGCCCGCCCGATGTCTATGACGGCATAGCAGTAGTGAGCTTTGAGAGCCTTGACGACATGGCTGCCAAGGGAGGACAACCCGAGGCTCTGGCTGCAGCGGAAGAAATGGCCGATGACGAGCGACGTTTCATCGACCACGCAGGAAGCAGGATCTGGTTCACCGAGCACTACACCGTCGTCTGACTCGGTCCCCTTCCTCCTCACGAGCGCTGGCTGCCAGGTTGGCAGACCGTCATGCCGAATGGGATGGTCGTATCGTCATTGCATGGTTGCGGACTCGGACCGAGAGTTCTCCAGATCGCTCGGAGCTGTCGGTGACGTCACGCGACATCAGGTCGAGGACGACGGCGGCACCGACGGCGGCACCTTCGGACGGGCAGCGCAAGCCGTTTCAGCGGGCACCGACCCGATCGAGGCGGCCCGATGGGTGGTAGCGGCGATGACCCCCGACGAGCGGCTCTGGTGCCTTGACGGCGACTCGCCCTTCTGGGCGGGTTTGGAGGATCTGGGCACCGGTGGTTACCACAAGCGCCCGTTCCCGGCTGCTCGAGTTGAGCGCCTCGGCATGCCTGGGTTCGCGTTCAGCGACGGTCCGCGCGGCGTGGTCATCGGCCCGGCCACCTGCTTCCCAGTGAGCATGGCCCGAGGCGCTACTTGGGACATCGATCTCGAGGAGCGGATCGGCGAGGCGATCGGTCGCGAACTGCGGGCCGTGGGGGCCACCCTTTATGGCGGGGTGTGCGTCAACGTCCTCCGTCACCCGGCGTGGGGTCGGGCGCAGGAGACCTACGGCGAGGATCCCAACCATGTAGGCGAGCTTGCGGCGGCACTGACCCGAGGTGTCCAACGCCACGCCATGGCGTGTGTCAAGCACCTGGCGTGCAACTCCATGGAGAACGCGCGCTTCGTGGTCGACGTCACCGTCGATGAGGTGAGTCTTCACGAGGTGTTCCTTCCCCAGTTCCGGCGGGTGGTCGACGAGGGCGTGGCCGCCGTGATGAGCGCGTATAACTCCGTCAACGGTCATTGGTGCGGTGAGAACGGGACCCTTCTGAGCGACATCCTTCGTGACGAATGGGGCTTCGAAGGCTTCGTCATCAGCGACTGGATTTTCGGCATACGCGATGCCGTAGCTTCCGTGGCGGCGGGGCTCGATGTCGAGATGCCCTACCGCATGATCCGAACCCAAGACCTGCCAGGCGCACTCGAGCGCCACGAGGTGTCCTGGGACGACGTCGACCGTTCGGTGACTCGACTCGTCGCCACTTTGCTGCGCTTTCACGACGTGCTGGGGAGTCCACGGCCTGGTCCAGAGTTGCTTGCCTGTCGGCAACACAAGGCCCTGGCTCGGGAGGCGGCAGCGAAGTCCGTCGTCCTGCTTCGAAACGAGCCGGTCGCCAGCACCCCGGTCCTCCCGCTCGACCAGGCGACCGTGCGGCGGATGGCGGTGATCGGGCGGTTGGCGGCGGTGAGGAACCTCGGCGACGGCGGCTCTAGCGACGTGTGGACTCCGACGGTGGTTAGCGCGGTCGATGGACTGGCCGCTGAGCTGCCCTCGTGTGATGTCGTCTATATCGACGGCGCCGACTTAGAGGCCAGCGCCGATGTGGCGGCAAAGTCTGACGTTGCCTTGATCGTCGTCGGGTACACCCGTGAGGACGAGGGCGAGTACATCGGCGGCGACACCATGGCGCACCTGGCCGAGCTTTTCCCGGGTCCGGATGACCCGGAACTGGCGCAGCGCTTCATCACCAGCGTCGCCACCGAGCCGCGGCTCGAGACTTCGCCGACCGTTCCAAACGTTGAGCCCCTCGGTTTCTCCACCGGCGGGGACCGTCGGTCGCTGCGCCTCCATGTCCAGGACGAGGCCCTCATCGAGGCCGTCGCTAGGGTCAACCCGCGCACCATCGTGGCTATCGTGGCCGGCAGTGCCGTCATCGTCTCGGCCTGGGCGCACCGAGTGCCGGCCATCGTCCAGTCCTGGTACGCGGGCATGGAGGGTGGCAGCGGTTTGGCCGACGTGCTGCTCGGCAATGTCGATGCCGGGGGTCATCTCCCGTTCACGGTGCCCATCGACGAGGCACACCTTCCTTCATTTGAGCGCGACGCCGACGCGGCGACCTACGATTCTTGGCACGGCTGGTGGCTCTTCGAGCGTGACGGAAACGCACCGGCGTTTCCCTTCGGGTTCGGGTTGTCGTACACGACGTTCGAGTCGGAGGGTTTCGCGGCGGCGCTGGAGGGCGACGACCTCGTCGTGCGGGGGAGAGTGCACAACATGGGACCGCGGCGCGGTACCGACGTCGTCCAGGTCTATGGGGCTCACGAGAGTTGGGCCGCGTCACATCGCCCGGCTCGGCGACTGCTCGGCTTCGCACGAGTCGAAATCGACGCTCGGGACCATGCCGACGTCGTCATCCGCATTCCACTTGCGCGGCTCGCCGTCCGCGATGGGGACCGCCGGTGCTGGATCACCGAGCCCGGCACCTACCTGCTCGACATCGGCCGCCATGCCGACGACCGTGCCGCGAAGCGCCTCGTGGTTGACGTGACCCCCGGGACCGAGCTTCGACACGACGGGTCGAACAAGCCAGTCAACGGCTAGAGCGTCCCGATCCTTTCGGCGCAGATTTCCTTCCTGGTGGCTTGGGTCGAGAGTTGTCCCCTGACCTCCACCTGAGACGATTCGAACTGCCCCACCGCAGCGACACCTCGAAAGCGGAACGGCAGCATCTGATTCTTCGTCAGTTGGTGACCTTGCAGATCTCGCTGTGCTCGGGTGGGCGAGAACGTCAGCTATCGATGGGCTCACACTCGCCCTGATGGCCCCACCGCCGGAGTGATACCGGTCGCTTCCAGAGCCGAGGGGGACTGACCAGGTCCAGGGGGTCCCCAGCATCTCCGATCGGGCGCCGCCCAGAGGACACTCGTTGCACGATGCTCGCGTGAGATGGCATGCGACCCTTGGGCCCAGCCGAGGCTCGTCACCGAGGGTGGTCGCGTGATTTCGGTGAGTCAGCGAACAGGAGTGCCGAGAGATTGACGATGTCCGTGTTTATAGGGCAGCCAGCCGGCACATGAGTCGAAAGGCCCTGTTTCGGCTGGGCCGTTCCTGTCAGCGTGACTTGAGAAGTCAAGGAGTGCTGCATATAGGCGCTCTGTGGAGAGGACGGCATCATGACCAGCAAAGAAGGAGGCGGCATGGTCGAACGGATCATCGAGTCGGGACGTGACGCCGAGGAGTTCGCGCTCGAGGCCGTTCGGAAGTTCGTCGACACCGTCGACGGCGTCTTCCCCGACGTGAGCCAAGATGGGCCTCGCCGCAAGATCATCGATTCGGCATTCCAGATGACGGAGCAACTGGTCAGCACGTGGACCCAGGCAGCGGAGAAGATCGCGAAGCAAACGCGTGACGTATTGGCTCAACCCAAGAGCACTGCCAGCTCGTCGAAGTAGCGAACGAAGCACCGCTTGACCAGCCGCCCGATCCCTCGTGACGACGGCTAGTCCTAGCCGAACATCCGGGCGTGCCCGGCCGCTGAGTGCCACGCTGACAGGATCCAGCTTCGTTTCGGGGGGGAAACGATGAAGCCTGAGGAGATGCGAGCCACCGGACAGCTAGCAACGCGGACGCTGGCGGACACCATTTCGCATGTCGAGCAGGTACATCGCGCGGCCACAACTAGGGCGTTCACACTCACCGCTCCAGTGAGCCTCCCTGCCCGAGTCGTCCACGACGGCATCGCCACGGGCGTCTACGCCGTGATCCGAGGGGCTGGCCTAGCCGTCGGCCTGGGCGCCAGCGAACTTCTTGGTGCTGCGGCGGGCTCAGCACTTCCGGCCGGGTCGACTCCCCGAAGCAACCTGGCATTGGCGGTGCTGAATGCCATCTTGGGAGATGAGCTTGCCGACCAGGGCAGTCCGCTGGCGATCCGGATGGCTGTAAGACGTTCTCGAGCAGACGTCGCCCCTGGGCGCGAGGAGCTCGAAGTCGCCTTCCCCGAGGCGACCTCGAAGGTGGCGGTCTTCGTTCACGGTTTGGGGGAAACCGAAGAGTCTTGGAGGCTGAACGCAGATGACCAAGGCTTGGGCACCGAGTCCACCTATGGATCGCGGCTCGCCGAAGACCTCGGGTACACCCCCGTCTATCTGCGCTACAACACCGGCCTTCACATCTCTGAGAACGGCCGATATCTCACCGCACTCCTAGACGATGTCGTTGAAGGCTGGCCCACACCAGTGGCCGAGTTGCTCCTGGTGGGCCACTCGATGGGTGGCCTGGTTGCCCGCAGCGCGGGCCACTATGCGCAGCAGAGGAACCATTCTTGGGTATCGACGCTGCGCCATGTCTTCTACCTGGGCTCACCACATCTCGGGGCAGGACTCGAGCAGTGGGTCAACCGCCTAAGCAGCGTGCTCGGCAAGCTCAACGAGAGTCGGCCGCTGGCTTCAGTCCTCGACAGGCGCAGCGCCGGGATCAAAGATCTGCGCTCCGGCCATCTGCTCGACGAACATTGGCGCGATGCTCGACCGAGGCAGAAGAGTCCGGGCAGTGACGTCCCCCTCATCCCTTGGGCCAATCACTACGCGGTCAGCGCCACCGTCACAACGAACCGTCTCAACCCACTCGGTCGATTAGTGGGCGACCTTCTCGTCCAGCCCGCCAGTGCCCGCGGCCGATCTCGTAACGGCGATCACATACCGTTCCCCGTCGAGCACAGGCGCCATTTCGGGGGGCTGCACCACTTCAGACTCCTCAACCATCCCTCGGTCTACGAGGCAATGCGTGAGTGGCTCGATCCCACACCCTGTGCTCTCTGAAGAGGGGCTCTTCCAGAGTCGAACGTCCTTACAACATCGCACGCCCGCACCGAACTCTGGATCAGGCATCGCCGCTCACGCGAACTCCGGCGCCGATCAAGAACGAGCACCCTCACCCGACGCAGCCACGAAGCACTGACAAGCTCGGCGGTCTCGTCCACGAGTATCGGCTGGTCGCGTGATGCGGATGGGATTCTCGGCACCCACAAGTGCAACGCGACTGCCCGTTCTCAAGCAGTTGAACTTGATTTGCGATGGCGGTGTACGAACCATAAGTCGCACGGGATGTGCGATTATCGGCAATCAGCCTCAGGTCACCGCGGCGGCTTTGACCAGCTCGTGGAGGGCATCAGTCAGGCCATGGGCGAGTTTCGACACATCACGCACCGTGTTCGGGCTTGCCATCAGCCCGAAGTAGAGCGAGTCGAGGTAGCTCTGCACGGTGATGTTGAGGCCGATGCCATCGGTGATTGGACCAATAGGGTATGCAGCCATCAGTCGTGCCCCCGCGAAGTAGAGGGGGAAGGGCGGACCCACGATGTTCGAAACGATCAAGTTACCCGGTCCCACTCGCCCCACCATTCCGAAGCGCGAAGCCAAGCCGACGGCCGGCGCGAACAAGGCGGGCATGCCTACCTCGACCAATGCCGAACCGACGACATCGGGGCGGACGGCCTTCTCCTGAGCCTTGGCCGCTTGAACGGCGTGGCCAATGGCTCGCAGGCGCTGCACCGGGTCTTCGACGGAGCTTGCCAAGGAGACGAACATGAAGGACAGTCGGTTGCCCAATGTCCCTCTCTCGTGCTCGGCCCGCACCGAGACCGGAATGATGGCCATCATCGACGCCTTGGGCTGCTCGTCCAAAGCAGCGAGGTGATGGCGCAGCGCCCCCGAGCACATTGCGAGGATCACGTCGTTCACCGTGGCACCGAACGCGTGACTGACCGATTTCACGTCGTCCAGGCCTACCTGGGCGAAGGCGACCCGCCGCTCTTGCCCAACTGGGACACCGAGCGAGGTTCGGGGAGCGCCCAACGGCAACGACATCGCGGAGAATCCCGCCCTGCGAACATGCCCGAATAGGTTGGCTCCAGCCCGCACGGTACGCCATGCCGCCCGAGCTGTCACCGCTGGGCGGCGACATAGCTCCACCAGTGCGCCACCCATGAGCTCCAGCCCCGAGGGGACGCTCTCGGGCTCCCAGGGCGGATCCGCGGGATCGACAATGGCTGGTTCGGGTGAGAGGTCCAGCAGATTGACGATGAGCTCTTCCCCCGAGACCCCGTCGATGGCGGCATGGTGGACCTTGGTGAGCGAGCCGATCAGGCTTCCCTGCAGGCCCTCGATCACGTACATCTCCCACGGTGGTCGACTCCGATCCAGCGGCTTACTCAGGACAGTCGCGGCGAACTCGGCCAACTCGGACTCCCCACCCGGGGACGCAAGGACCGCAGGGCGCAAGTGATTGTCCAAGTTGAAATCCGGATCCTCGACCCAGCGCGGGTGGTCGAGGCCGAGTGGGACCTCCACCAACCGCCGGCGGAATGGAGGCAGTAAGTGCAAACGCTGCTCGAGCAGCTCCCGCACCCTTGCGAACGAGTAGTTCTCGGGTGCCGTTGAAGGATCGAAGATGCAAACGAATGCCGACTGCATGTGCGTGGTGGGTGTCTCGAGATAGAAGAACATCGGGTCCAGCCCACCAAGTCGTCGCATGCCCCCTCCTCACATCGTCGGTTGGTCAGGCAGCGCGTCGCCGCGGTGCCCGGCGGGAAGTAGCCGGGAGTGGGTCGAATCGGGCTGGGTCGCTTAGGTAATCGCGGAAGATCCGTGCCATCGCTGCCGCCTGGTAGCCGTCCACAAAGCGATGGTCGATTACGAATCCCAACGGGAGCACCGGCCGGACCGCGGGCGATCCGTCGACAGCCAGCACCTTTTCGGTCACGGCTCCTACGAGGATCGTGACCGGTGGGTGTGCGAAGGGCGGGATCGGAGCAAAGGCCGTGTCGAGCCCGTAGGTGCCGACGTTGCTCACGAGGAACGATCCGTAGGGCCGGGCCTCGAGGCCAAGGACGGGGATCGGCAGCTGAAGGCTTTCGGTGACGAACCCGATGAGATCGGTCACAAGCCGCAGAGTCATCGGCGGCAAGTGCTTCACCATCATCTTGGTCTGCTTGAACATCGGGTCTTCGTCGTGGCGGATGAGGCGCGCTCGCTCCTCTAGCTCGCCAGCGATCTGCCAGGGCGTCTTTTCGTCCACCTGACGCACGACCGCTCCCGACAGGTCGGTCGCCGCCGCTTCGCCGCCCGCAATAGGGTCGGTGCGCAGCGACACGACGAAGAAGCCATCCACGGTCGAGGACGGAAGGAATCGGCCGTAGACGACTCGGCCGTTCAACCCAGGCATTGCAGCGAAGACTTTGGCGGAGGCCCGCCCGACAAGATGCATCGGGGTCACGTGCACGCCGGTCGCTTTCCGCACGCTTTCCATGTACTCGACCAGGCGACCGGCGTCCTGGTCGATTGTCGCCATGATCGCCGGGTCCTTCCTGGGACGCCAACTCGCCATAGCGATCTTCCGCCACACCGAGAAGGGCAGAGGGTCTTTTCTGTCAGCCATCAGTCCTCCTGTCTGGGGTGACCAAGAGCCCGGGTATCTCTTCCCCCTTCATCGGCCTTACTCGTGTTCTCCTAACGCCGAGCGGGGTTGTGGACCAGGGGCCCGTTTGCGGCTTTCTGATTGGCCTGCGCCACTCGCTGGTTCAGGTCGGCCACGGCGCTGTTGTACTGGGACGCCGAAGCCGAGTCGAACGTGAGGGGGCTGAGCGTTCCATCCGGCTGCGTGCAGTCGAGAACCAAGCAGCCGTCCGAGAGGGCGCCGAATGTCGGAGGATCACTGTCGAAGCTAAGGGTGACCACAGATCCATGCAACGTACCGACGACCCGGACCGTATCGCTTGTCGTGCTCAGGTAGGGGACCTGTCCCGCTGTCGTCACTGCTTGGACGAAGCCGATCAGTTTGCCGTCGTCATCGTTCCACTCGATGAAATCGACAAAGTCCGGGCCCAACGCAAGGTAGCCCGTTCCGACAGGAAGATGTGTAGATCTGCCAGCCAGCACAGTCTCTTGCTTGGTCCACAGGTCACCGGCACCGGCTGGGGCTATCTGGAGGCGTAGCTTTGCCAGCTCCTCGGTTACCAGGCGTTCGTGCTCTTCAAAGTCTCGCTTGGCTGCCCTCGGACTCCACCGGCCCCTCATCTTGAACACGAGCAGGAAGAACATGAGCATGCCGGCGGCGCAGAACCACCACCACCGTTTCCACTCGTTGGGCGAGGCCTTCTGAGCCGGGATGAGCTTCTCCTCGGCGCGCAACAGCGACGCGAGCTGCGGGGAGCTCGACCCGACGTCAGCAATCTGCGCGGCGCTCACGTGTTTGCCTGCTTGGATGTCGGCCGCCAGCGGCGCGACGCTGAGCAACGCCAGTGCCTGCAGCTTGAGCTGGGGTGGCACCGCCCCGAGGGCGGTCATCAGGTTGCGGCTGGTCCTGTAGTTCTCGAGCAGGGCACCGAGGGCCTGTCCCGGACCGTAGGGCTGCATCTGGTCCAATGCCGAGATCACGCTCGCGGGGGCGGGCTTCGCATTCAGATTGCTTGCGATCGGAACATAAGCCTCGGCGGCCTGGAATGTCTGCAGGTCGTTCGCGGCCCCCTGATTGTCCACGAGGGTGGTGGAAGTGGTGATGACCTGTGGAAGCACGAGGAATGAAACGGCAACCACGATGCGAAGGATCCAGCCCCAGATGGCCAGCCCCGAGGCAGCGAGGGCTGGGTTGTGCGACTCGACCTGCTCGGTGTAGGCAGCCATCCACGGGCAGTAGGCGCAGCCGATGGCGCAGGCAAGCAGGACCATCAGCATGACGTTCGAGTAGTAGCCCGAGTGAGGGTGGCTCGTTTGGAGGATGACGAACATCATCATCACGATTGCCCCGGCTGCGCCGATGAGCATCATGGGCTTTCGCACGCGAAGCCGGTCGGAGACGATGCCGAAGAAGACCAGGGCTCCGGATAGGAACGCGGCGTACCAGACGTTGATGCCATTTGCGTCTGGGGTTGAGCGATTGAAAACCACCACCCAGTAGATCGTAAGGACGCTGACCGAGGCGTAATAGAAGAGCAAAAACACAGCGATCGCCAGCGACGACGCAACGAGGTCGGGCTTCAGCATGGACCGCAGCGGGTGGGAGGTGGCCTTCTCGACGTCGATGCCCCGGGCGCGGGCTTCGACGAGAGCTCGTTCCCTCTCGGACACCATGAGTTGGTCCCTCAGCTGGGGGGACAGCTCTCGCAACCCGACGAAAGAGATCGCCACGACCCCAAGGCACACGAGGCCCGAGATGATGAACTGGTCCTGCCACGCGTGCAGATGCGTCAGGGTCCGCGTGGCCACCAGGCTCGCAGCCACGCTGCCCATGGTCGGGCCGAGTGCCCAGAAGCCCATCGCAGCCCCCCGTCCCATCTGCGGCGAGAAGTCACGCATGAGTGCAGGGGTAGAGACGAGGATCACACCCTCGACGAACCCGATGATGCAGTAAGCGACGGCGAAGCCGAACCTTGAGTGGATATGAGGCACAGACAGCTGCACCATGCCGACGACGAGCGTGCCGTAGATCGTAAGGTTGGCCCGGCCGACCTTGTCCGAAAGACCACCGATGAAAGCCGTGAAGGCGCCGATCGCGTTCGACACCACCAGCAGGTAGAGGAAGTACAGGAACGACATGTGGTAGTAGGGCAACATCAGCGGGGTGACAGTGCCCTCGACGTAGTAGAGGTAATAGAGGATGATCGTGGTGAGCACCACGATCCCCAGATACCCATAGCGCGGAACGGTCCTCGGGTAGCGATGGAGCTGACGCTTCACTAGTGCGTCGTAGAGGCTGCTGTGCTTGGGAGTTTCAATGGGCAGGGTTGCGACTGTCATCATGCTCCCCTCAATCCCGTTCGCCCGTGGGCTTCTGCTGGTTGACCTGAACTCGGCCACATCGACACCGAGACCCTGTTTCGATGCTACGAACCACCGTCCGGACTACTAGGGCCAAACGCCTCAACTTTTGCCGACATCTTTCGATTTCACTCAGAGTGAGAGCCGCGCGACAGCGCCCGTCCTCCTGTTTGGAAGGCGGGCGCCACCTCTGATTTGTCCGCGTCTCAAAGGAGATGGGACGGGCACTCGGTTACGGCTCAAGATGCCTGATCTTCACGACTGGACCCGGCACGCCAGGTCGATGGTCGTCAGTTCTCTCCGAGTTTCAGCCCTAGTCGGGCAACGACGATGTCACCCGATCGCCCACCGCCAGCGAGGCGCGTTGTACAGGCCCGGCCGACCAGATCCATCACCTCCTTTAGTTCGCAGATCGATCACTCCCGGCTCTTGCATGCGCGAACTCCATGGCCGCTCTCGCAGAGTCGGGATTCGCGAAAAAGACGCATCCGACCGAGGTTTCTCGCGATGAGCAGCAGAGTTCCCACTCGACGTCCTCGAACTCCTCGCAGTCAGCCTGGTCGGAAACACCGTTGCCGACGCTCGGTTCGGACATCGTGGCTCCTTCATGCGGGAGGCCGTCTAATCGTGTAGTACTCCCCGTGCGGGGAGTTGGATAGGGTCAAAAGCCTCTAGGCTGAGCCCCACGCCTCAGCGAAGGCTCCTGGACGATCGTTCCGGGCGTGCCTGCCAAGCCTTACGGCGACGTGTCCAGTGGGTTCTCGCTGGTGATACGCCTGCCTCTGCACCCAACAACCACGCTGAGAGACAGGGCAGAGAAGCTACGGATCAGAAGGTTCTCAACCCGGTGAGGTCATCATCAAAATTGTTCAAGCGCTCGCTACACCAGCGGGGCCACTATGTTGAGTCAGCCAGGCTATGGAGCCTCACTATTTGACTTCTTGCACACATTCGGAACAAACGCCGACTTGTCCAGCAGGGTTCTCCGAAGCACCTTGCCCATTGAATTCCGCGGTATCTCGTCGACGAACTCCACATCACGGGGGATCTTGAACCGGGCAAGCCGGGATCGAACATAGCCCCTGACTTCTTGGGTGGACAGCGACGATCCCGGCTGGGGGACGATGAATGCCGCTAGCCGCTGACCCATCTCCTCATCATCAATTCCCACAACAGCCACATCGATGACGGACTCATGAAAGCGGAGAAGTTCTTCAACCTCGCCCGGGAAGACATTTTCGCCGCCGGAGACGATCATCTCGTCGTCTCTGCCCTCGACGAACAGGCGCCCAGTTTCATCGACATAACCGGTGTCACCCGTGCTTATTAGTCCTGCGACGACCTGCTTGCCGCCACCGTCGGTGTATCCCTCGAAAGCCATTCCACTGCCGACGAAAATTCGGCCACGTTGCCCAGCGGCTACCTGCCGACCCTGGTCGTCCAAGAGAGCCAACCGCGTCCCTTCGGGTGGCCGGCCGACGGTTCCTGGCGCTGCCCGGAGGTCTGATGGCTCGGCCACGGTGGCCCATCCCACTTCGGTAGACCCGTAGAAGTTGTAGAGGATGTCGCCGAAGGCATCCATTACCCGTGCTGAAAGCTCTGAACTGAGGCTGGAACCGCTGCAGATGATCACACGAAGAGATGACGTGTCGAATCGGCCGCGAACACTCTCAGGCAAGGCGACGATCCGCCGGAGCATGACGGGCACGGCGACAAGGGTCGTTGCCCGATGATCGGCGACGGCGGATAGTACGGCCTCGGGGTCGAACCGGCTTTGCACGATGAGGGTGCCTTGGAGGCCAATGGCGAACCCCATGAAGCCAAACCCGAGAAAGTGAAACAGTGGCGGCGAGACAACCACCGGCTCTCGTGCCCGCAAAGGCAGCTGCGAGAAGGCGCTTACGACGATGTCAAGTGGCGGCGTGAACCTCGAACGTTGCGCACCTTTTGGCAGCCCGGTCGTCCCTGAGGTCATGATCACGATACGACCGGGTCGCTCGGGCGGCTGAGGCGACGCGCAGTATCGATTGATCGACACTCCTTGCACCTGGGTCCCGTGGACACTGAGCCCCTCGAACCCCGCCGTGCTGAACGTCGGGGCGAACTCGTCGTCGAAGACGGCGGCGGCGATCCCCTCGCGCTTGAGGACCTCTCCGAGCTGATGAGGTCCGAAGTCGGTGTTGAGGAGCACGAGATCAGCTCCGAGCTTCGACACAGCGAGAGTCGCCTCCAAGAAGTACCGATTGTTTCGGCACATGAGGCCTACTGTCCTGCCAGGACTGACTCCCTGCCCAGACAACGCGTGGGCGAGGGCATTGGCGGCGCCATCGATCTCTTGCCAGGACAGGCAGCCGAAGTCGTCCGCGATGGCCATCCGGTTAGGCGCTCGAAGCGCAGCGATTGCCGACGCAGCTGCGAGGTTCGGTCCCCATCGGAGAGCCAGCTGCCCCATGCGCAGGTACTCCAGGGGTCTCGGTGGCCATAAAATCCCCGTCCGACCCAAGACGTGGGCGGCGGACACGGCCTGTCGGACCTTCATCGCGTCAATCTCCTGCTGTGTCGTTCGAAACGTCGAAGGAGACCCTGATCAAACGCGGGAGCTTCCAGCTCGTCGGCGTCTTCGCCACGAGCGGCGGAAGAGTCGCTAGACAATCTGTAAGTGAGGCCGAGAAGACTCTCGAAAGGTGCAGGCGCGGCGTCGGCGAGTAGGTGACCCGTCAGGCCCAGAGTCGGGACTACTCGCCGGGGGCGGTCGACCACTGCCCGGCAGATTCGCTCCGCTGCCTCGTCGGCCGTGAGGCCGGGCATTTGTCGGTATACCGGTGTTGCCTCGACCATCGGGGTGTGAACCAAGGGCATGTAAATGTTTGTCACTGCTACTCCATCTGCGCGGACCTCCGGTGCGATGCAGCGGAGGAATGATTCGAACGCCGATTTGGACGCTAGGTAGGCGGAAAAGCGCGGCGCGCCGAATAGCACGCCGAGGGACGAGATGTTAAGCAGGTGGCCTTTCCCCCGTTCGCGCATGCCCGGCAGGAGACCAAGCACGAGTCGTACAGGCCCGAGGTAGTTGACGTCGATAGTGCGCTGGAAGTCGTGGAAGCGATCGTAGGAAAGCGCAATCGAGCGCCGGATGGAGTGCCCGGCATTGTTGACGAGCACTTCAATGTCGCCGTGGCATTGGTAAATGCTTTCGACAAGCTGCGCGACAGCTCCAACATCCGACAAGTCCGCTGGGTGCGTACAAGCACGTCCACCGGCACCCTCGATCTCCTGTTGGAGTGCCTCGAGACGCTCCTTGGATCGAGCCACCAACACTGTCTCGGCCCCGGCCACGCCCAGCATCCGGGCAGTGGCCTCGCCGATGCCGGAGGAGGCACCCGTTACGACCACGGTGGAGTCTGTGACGACCCTCTCCAGGTCAGCTCCGAGGTTCCGGCGACGGCCCACTGCCTCTCACCCCCTCCTAGGGCTTAGGCTCCTTCATCCGGGCCGCGAGCAACAGGGTCGACAGTCCCAAGGTTGCCTAGCCCACGCCCCGATTTGTCCCGCCATTACCCGGGCCATCGCTGTTGCCTGCGCCGCCGTGCCCATGCCGACAATCCATTGGTACCTAGAGGCTCGGCGAGCTCAAGGCGCACCAACTCAGCCATGCCGAGACCGGTGACTTTGCGCGCCAGCCCAGCTAATAGCCAGCCATAGGTAAGGGCGTGGTAGCCAGGATGTCCAGGCCAAGGGTCGGGTTCCTTGCTGCGAGCCGCTGCTCGAGAGTCAGATGGTCGAGCAGGTCGGCTGGCTGATCGACGAGGCCGATCACCGAGTGGAGCCCAGCTTGATGGCTGAGCAGTTGACGGACAGTTATGGCCCCTTTGCCCCCGGTAGCGAACTCAGGCCAGTAGAAGGCGACGGGCTTTGCATAGTCGATGAGACCGCGGTCTGATAGCCGATGGATGACTGTGGCCGCAACGCCCTTTGTACTTGAAACACAGATGGTGACAGTGTCCCGTTCCCATGGACGCCACGATTTGCGATCCGCGAAACCTGCCCAAACGTCGACCAGCGTCTAGCCGTGTAGACGGACCGACAAAGCCGCGCCGCCTCGGCTCCCTGAGTTGAACAGGCGGGTGAAGTAAGAGACGACCGGAGCGAAGTTCGGATACACGTAGCCGTCCGCCGATCCGGGTCTTGTCCGTCTGTCGTAACCCGGTGACAAGCCTGCGTTGCCGAGTAGTCCCGACCCTCATCGGCTCTCCAACACCCGCCTATGAGACTTCGGAGCCGACCAACCCCGAAGTCGAGAGAGCGTCGTGTATGAAGCTCCTCACGGCCCCGGACCACAAGAAGCCCACATGACTTCCTTCGAACCAGTGGATGCTCGGCTGCTGCCAGTGGTCCCATAGGGCTCGCACCTGCTTATGGGGGTGGACGAGGCGGTCGGCGAGTCCAGCGAAGATGAACCGACGCTCATGAGGGACTCTCGGAGAGAGGGCGAGTGGCGAGATCACGCGGTAGGCAAGGCGCGCCTCCCTGGTCATCTCCACAAATTCCGGCAGTCCGCGAAATTGCAAAGGAGCGTGACGTTCAAACAGCTCAGCGAAGTCGACAGCCGGTACGCCAGCGATGACGCATGCAAGACTTGCCTCGACGCTGCTTACGAGCGCAGTCGTGTAGCCGCCGAGAGACAAGCCGGCCAGGCCCACCACGTCGTCTTCCTGTGATCGAATCCAGGACACGAGGCGACGAGTGTCCCAGACCGCCTGGGCTACCGCGTGCACGGTGTCGAGCAAGTTGTCGCTTGGGAAACCCACTCCGGGTAAGAGGCCTGGGCGCCTCGGTCCATGAAGAGGCATCACTGGGAAGGCCAGGTTCACACCGAGTCCTTTGTGTAGCCATGCAGCCTGGAAGGCGAAGAGGTCCGGAAGTGGATATCCCATGCCGGCTCCGTGGATGCATACAAGCCACGGCCTCGGACGACGATGCCGAAGGATCCATGCGTGGACCGTCCGATTGGCCTCGTATGCCAGCCACCTCTCACGCCCTGGCTCTTCGGGATCGGGCTCGTAACCGCTTTCGAACTTGAAGCGCTCGAAGGCGACACCTGCGATGCCACCGAGCCATGAGTGTTCAGCTATGGGCTGCGGTAGAGGCGGGCTGTCGAAATAGGCCAATGGATTGTCGAGCCAGCCTCGCCGACGGTAGAGGTCGGTTGCCTCGAGCACCTCGCCGTGGATTCGTCCGTAGTCCTCGAATGGCAGAGGTTTCTTGATAATGCGCGAGACAGATAGGAGTGTCTCATCGAGTACCGCCCCAAGTGCAAGCGTTGCGCTAGGAAAAGGAACGGGAATCTCGAGGTACTCGTCGGACGAGGTGAGCCAGCGCTGCCAGGCGCCTGCGTAGAAACCCGCCGCTCGCCCGATCGGACCCAGTCGCCATGCGATGTCGCCCGCTTTCTGACGAAGGCAGTCGAGCCCTGCCGTGACTGTCTGCGACATCGGCGCGGCGAGGCGGTGAACGAGACGAACGAACAGCCCCCCCATTGTGCCCCCCGGCTAACACCCTCAGTCAGAGGGTGTGCTGTAGCAAGGCAACGATATAGCAGTCGAGGAAGATTCAGCGGGCCTTGGCAAGCGGACCGGGTGGCCGGGCGCGCCAATCCTGTGAGCGGGCATTGGCACAGGCGTGAGCGGACCGCTTTGCGTCGAGCTCGTCGAGGGAGGGTTCCAACGCCGAGGCGAGGCTCCATAAGTCCGGCCGCTGGTCGGGGCAAGCCACCAACCCGACGTCGAGCTTGTCGGCAGAACTTATCGCCGTGATGTTGAGCCCCACCCCGTCGAAGATCGGGCCTAGAGGAAAGATCGATTCCAGGCGCGCTCCCGCGAAGTAGAGAGCCACAGGGGGCCCTGGGACATCAGAGACGAGGACGTTGCAGAAGGGAGGGTGCAACGACGACATGCGCAGTCGCGAGTAAAGGCTCGTCGCCACCGAAAATAGAAATGGCATGGGCACATCGAGCCACTGTGTCAGCAGATCAGAGCCCATCGCCGACTGGAGCAGCTTGGCTTCGAGTGCCGCGTGGTGGATCGCGACCAACCGACCGATCGGATCCTCCAAGTCGGTTGCCAGGCCGGTAAGCATGACGGTGACCAGATTGGCGCTTTCAGTGCCCTGGCCGCCGCGCACCGACACAGGTACGGCTGCGACCAGTTGCTTCTCGGGCAGCTCCCCAGAAGAAGCGAGGAAGCGCCGCATGGCGCCTGCCACGATCGCGAGAACGACGTCGTTGACGGTTACCTCGAAGGCGAGTGCAACGTCCTTGATCTTCTCTAGCGGAAGTGACGTGAAGGCGATCTCGCGCCGTGGCGTGAGTGGCTTGTCGAAAGGCGTGCGGGGAGCCATGAAGGGGAGGGTGAGGGAGGCACCACTGCTGCGACCATGGTCGACCATCCGGCGAGCAACACGGATACCAGCACTTGCGGTTTGCCCCAGCGCTCGAGCACCGAGGAGCGGGCGCCGGACGAAAGAGGCTAGAGAACCGGCAAGCATTGCCAGGTCGCCGGGTTGCCTCTCGGGAACCTGGGACCCAGGTGCCGGCGGAGGGGGAGCACCGGGATCGAGAGCGAAGAGGGATGCCATGAACTGCATGCCGGCAGCTCCGTCCATGAGAGAGTGGTGAAGCTTCGCAACGATGCACAGACGATCGCCTTCGAACCCTTCGACCACGTACATCTCCCAAAGAGGAAAGCGACGGTCGAGCTTTCGTCCCGCCAGATCTGAGATGAATGAGGCCAACGCAACGGATGTGACAGGTGCGGAGAGCCTTACTGCCCGTATGTGATGGTCGAGGTCGACTCGGGGATCGTCCGTCCACCTCGGCACGTCGAGGCCAAGCGGAACCTGAACCAGGCGTCGCTGCAACGGATAGACCAAATGGATCCGATCTCGTACGTAGTTTCTTACGGTCTGGAGGCGATCTGCGGCTGGCATCGTCGAAGGATCAAGGACCATCACGGCCATGCCGTGGGTCACATAGTTTGCGGGTCCTTCTGCGGCGAGAAAGACTGCGTCCAACCCACTCAAGCGCCGCATTTCCACCTCACCTGTCACCCATTTCCTCGCGGACAAACGAAGGGGTCGGAGTCGAGAGCGTCATCATCTGCGAGGTGTCAGCGAGGTCATCTGCCACCAGCCGTTCTCGTTGTAGGTGATCGCGCCGAGTGGTGACGCGGTCAAGATCTTGATTTGCCGCTGTATGCGAAGTGGCAAGCCGCTTGTCGCTGAGAACCACCAGGTTTCTACGACTGTGCCGTTCTGGCCTCCGCTGAGCGTGGTCCTTTGGACTTCCTCAACAGCCTTTACCGTCTCCTTCCCGATCGACAATGACGCGGTTCCGACGATCCGTGACGCGGTCTTGGCGAGAGTCTCCCCCTTTATGGAACTGTTCGTCCCTGTGCACGTCCAGCTGAGCGTCTGGCCAGCCGCGGGGTTGTCCAGCATGACTACGGTGCCTGACGGACAAGTGAAGTTAGCCAGGTTCGTTACCGTGAGCGTGCCGAAGTCCCAAGACTGGAAGTTCCGAAAACCCGACTGGAGCTGCTGATTGGTGCTTGGGCAGAAGTCGTACTCCTCCCAGTGGGCGTTGTTGTAGTCGAGGTGCCAGCGCCAGCAGCCGTTTGAGAGGTACGTGACCGACGCCGGCATGATTGCCCCGTCGCTCATTGAGTTGGGGGGGAAGGAGATTCGTTCGTTACCGCGGCCCTTTAGCGCGTACACGCCTTCGGCCGGAGGGTCGTAACGAAGATTGGCCGTGGCGGTGTCCCGACCTCCCCCTGTGAACGAACTCTCAGCCGAGTGCAACGACTTGGCACCGGGATGTGAACGAAAGACGTAGCTGAGCCAAACGTATCCGACGCCAGATAGCACGAGTAGCAGCACGACGCCCAGCACCAATAGAAGGCGGCGACGAGCCCGGTGCCTCTTTAGGACAGTGGCCGTCCGCTTCGTGCCGTCATTTGCCGTGTCGAGAGAGATCCCCTGCCCTTCAGAGTCCTCGGTCGGTGTGGGGACGACCAGTGGGATCACGACGTGGTCTGCCGCTTCCCTGAATCCAACGGTTGCTCGGATAGTCAGACCGGAGTCTTTCAAAGTGGCGCCAGCGTCTCTCGGAATGAACGAAGCGCCATCCTCCATGGGCGAGGTTGCATGCATCATCGTGATCGCCCTATTCAATTCGAACTAGCCCGTGGTACGCCTCCGCTCAGTGAAGACTCAAATCAACGGCAAGCTATCTCTATGCTACGAGCTATGTTTCGGGCCGCTAGGGCCGAACGTCTCAACTTCCTGATCTCGTTGGGTCGTCATCGATCTGGCGCTCCCTGGCCGTATTGAGGGTTCGATGCGTTCGCCCTATGTCCACACCTGGATCAGCTGCGCAATGCCCCAACCGGGAATTGGTTCGTCTGACCGAGGCCGAGACTTCGCCCAGGCCGACGCCACGAACACCGAGGGTGGCGCCCCCTCATCGGGCAGCACAAAACGTCGCCTAAGCCAAGACGGCAAACGAGTTCGACGAACGGCAGAGACGCTGGGTCTGCCCCTTGAGGGGTCGCGGCCGGCGGCGATCGTCACGGGAACACGTCAGCGGCCAGTACCGTGATTTTGGCGGCGACGACCTCTAGCGAATTGGACGGTGGGAAGGTCCAAATCGTCGGCATGACGGAGTTTTGGGTCCGCTAGGGGCCTAACGACTCTGTCCCCGAATTGACCGAAGCGCGACAAAAGCTAGAGGAAGGTGTCTTGGCTGGGGGCTGACATGGTTTCGAGTCCTAAGGGTGACGAACCCAAGGAGGAGCCGGGGGGCATCCTGCGGCCACTCGTCTCGCTTCTCGGCCACAGGATCGAGCGCGAGCGGGCCGCTCCGGTGTTTCGCCGTGACCCTGAGCTCATCCAGCGCCTGGTGGGTCTTGGTGCGCGCTACACAAGCTTCTTCTCGCCTGAGGTGCGGGGAATCGAGAATCTCCCCCGAGACGGACCGGTAGTCGTTGTCGGCAACCATTCCGGGCTCTTCTACATGCCCGACGTGTGGATCACCTGGCTGGCCATGGCTGGCCGGCGCGGTATCGACCAGCCCGTCTACGGACTTGCGTACGACCTTCTCTTTGCAGTGCCCGGAGTCGAGGCCTTGCTACGACGTCTAGGAGCGATACCCGCCGGGAATAAGCAGGCCGAGGCTGCCCTTGCCCAGGGCGCCCTCGTGATGGTCTACCCAGGTGGGGACTACGAGGCCTGCAGGCCGTGGTCTGCTCGCGACCGTGTCGACTTCGCGGGACGTCACGGGTTTGTGAAGCTCGCACTACGCACCGGGGTTCCGGTGGTCCCGGTGGTTGCGCATGGAGCCCAGCACATCGTCGTGGTCCTGTCGCGCGGAGAGCGCCTAGCGCGAGCCCTCGGTCTTAACAAGCTCCGTATAGAGGTCTTTCCGATCCTGCTCGGCCCGCCCTTCGGCCTCAACTCAGCACTCACTCCACCGCTTCCCCTTCCGGCAGCGATCACCGTGGAGTTCCTGCCGCCACTCGACTGGGCCAGGTTCGGACCTGAAGCAGCTGAAGACGAGGCCGTGGTGGACAGCTGCTATTGCGAGATCACAAGTCTCATGCAGCTCGCCCTCGACAGATTGCGCGCCGAGCACCCGCATCCGGTGTTTCGCGGTCTGTCCCACCTACTGCGTAACGGTCCAGCCCACGTCGAGGTTCCGGCGGCTTGACTAGGCGCCCTAGGCAGCAGCAACCGTTTGGCCATTCCAAATTGCCCGGATCCTGGACGGTATCCGTGGTTGGCTCTCTGCGTTACAGCCCAGCCGGGTTCGCCTCCTACGTCGCCAGGTGTCTCAGAGCGTCTGATTATTCCTCAGCCGCTCCTAAGAGTTCCGCAGCGTTCCGCAGCTCCGCATCGAATCAATCTCGAGTGCCACATACCGGCACTTCGAGGACGCGATGGACACGAGTTGGCACTGCACGAATTGGGACGTTATTTCCTTTCGCCAAGTTATAGAGCGGGTAGACGACTGCGCATGGGGACCCAGGGGGTCATGTAAGCATCATTTGTTAGCGGTCAGAAGCCACCGCCGGGGCATCCGATAGCGGGTGCGACTGGGGTCCGGGGTAGTCGTGCTGGCCGTGTCCTAGCGGCCTGGCATTTTTCCGCCCGGTCAGGTCCGCGGGGTTTCCTGCTAGGGAGAGCAAGCGCTTGGAGGCTCATCGTCGGGCAAGGACATCTCCCTACCCAGCATTCAACATCTTCAACAGGTCTTGCACTTCAGGTTGACCGACGCAGTCCAACTGCCGAGGGGCAGGGACCCGCTGAACTCGGCCGTGGCGGTCGAGCCCGTGATCGGGACGACCACCACCGTTGGGTAGAAGAGAACGATGTTGTTGGAGTCGAAATGAAACTGGCCTCCGGTCATCAGGCCGGTCACCGGGAAAGTCTTCATCTGGGTTGTGTCGAGAGTCCCACAGGCCCGGGTCGCGTTGTAGGTGAGCGTCGCGGTGCCCGCGAACGTGTCATTGCGGGCGACAACCAGATCGAGGGTCGTGCTGACATCGTCGCCGCTCGTGCACTGCCCGGTCTCCGTATCCGAGTAGTGCGCGGTGCCGGTCCATTCGTTGCCGGTGGGCCAGGACAGTTGCGGCCCGGTGGTTGATCTTCCTCCCTTCTCATAGGCGGTCATCGAGACTGTGTAGAAGGGCGGAGGGTTCGGTGGAATGGTGTCGAAAAAGTGGGTTTTGCGGGCTTGGTTGAGGATTCCACAGCCCGAGCCTGGCGCGGCGTGGGCCTTCGTGTCGGCGCCGGTGTTGCTCGTGATTTCGATGTAGTCGAGCCCGTATGTCGGGGGGATGGGAGCGGCAAGGATGTCCACGTCGATGCGCTGACCTGCCGACACCTTGGTGCCGGGGGCCGGGGAGGCGTTGCCGGTGATATAGACCCCCGGGCTCATTGAGTCCTCGAGGGTGGTCTCGAAATGCACGGTGGCCTCGGGGTGCCCCGCCTGCTCGGCGACCAACCTGATCGTGGTGCCAGGAGTTTCGCTGTGGCCCGGCAGAGAACACAACGGCACGGTCGTCTGAGCATCGACGAAACCTAATTTCCCCTTCGGCTCGGCCGTGGCGATGACCTCCAGCGGGGCACCGTTCTCGGCGGCCTCGAGGGTGACGGCGCTGTCGCAATGCGACCCGTGCGCCGCCGCCTCGAAGTCGGTGAGGATGGCTTCGCCCGCGGTAGTGAAGTTTTGGCAGGCGCCGTTCTGGCTCGACGCCGACGCCGGAGGCGGCGATGGCGGCAGGGGGTTGGCCGTCCCGTCGGGTCCGGGCGTGAGCGGCCCTGCACCCGCCGCGTCGAGAACGGAGTCGAGGTTGGTCGTCGATGCCGTGCCTGTCAGACCTGACGGGGTACCCACAGCGATCCCGGGAGGTAGTAGCGCTGAAGTCGTGGACGGCGACGCTGGAATGACACTCCAGTTCACAGAGGTGTGCTCGGACCCGAGGGTGGCTGTGACCTCGTAGTTACCCACCGCCAGGGTGCCGGTGACGACGGCGGTCGAGTAAGCATTGGTGAACGACGGCACCGGGATCGTCTGGTGGAACAACACCGTCGGCGAGCCCGCGGCATCCAGTGATGACCACGCCACGCGTAGTTTCTCGGAGTGGCTGATCTTCCCGATCGGCATGATCGCGACGATCTGGTGGGTGTCGGGCGAGAACGTGAACGCCTCGCCTACAGGTGCTCCCTGTGGCCCGATCGACGCCGCCATGACAATGCCGAAGAGCGGTCCCGTGATGGACGGTGTGGGCGACGAACTCCCGGAGGACGAGCACGCGGCCACCAGCATCGCCATCACGGCCAGGATCGATGCCGTCACCGAACGCCTTGTACCAAAGCGCAAGGGTGTCCTCACCGTCGCCTCCCCCCGCTAGTGCTCTGGCGGAGCATCTTAGGGGCGCCCGCGACGGGGCGTCCGACCGCAAAGGGCGGCGGTTTCAAGGGATCCACGCATCACCTCGGCTGACAGCGGATGCTGTCGCCAAGCAGGAGGTGCGAGATGTACGTTCGGTTCTCAGCCGCTGAGCAAGCTGAAGTCTGGGATCGATACGA
>Ga0116215_1000541_pt1 | contig 28656 bp, 18 predicted proteins | sample Sb_taG_7_FD_89698 | JGI IMG/M metagenome (GOLD analysis project Ga0116215, IMG submission 89698) | Peat soil microbial communities from Weissenstadt, Germany - Sb_50d_2_FS metaG | ecosystem: Environmental > Terrestrial > Soil > Wetlands > Peat | place: Germany: Weissenstadt | collected 2010-09-21
CCGCCAGGCGCCGTTCGAGGTCCTCGCGCTCGCTGCTCGCCCGCTCGGCCAGGCTCGCGAGCGCGTCCGGGCGGCGCGCGGCAGCGGCGAGCGCCGCGAGCGCGAGCACGTTCGCCGACCAGGGTGGGCGCACGTCGCGCAGGCGTCGCGCGAGCACCGCGCCCGCGATCGCGTAGCCAGCGCGCACGCCCGGGATCGCAAGCGACTTGGTGAGGCTGCGCACGACGATCACGTCGTCCAGGCGCTCGCGCACGAGCGTCGCCGGTTCGCCCGGGACGAGATCCATGAACGCCTCGTCGACCACCAGCACGCGCCCCGGCCGGCGCAGCGCGAGCAGCGCTGCCGCGGGGTCGAGCGTGCCGCTCGGGGACGCGGGGTTGCCGACGATCACCACGTCCGCCTCCATCGGCACCGCGGTCGGGTCGAGCGCGAAGCCGCGCTCGGGCTCGCGCAGCACGCGCGCCACCGGCACGCCGTGAGCGCGCAGCGCAGCCTCCGCCTCCGTGAACCCCGGGTGCACGCACGCGGCCAGGCGCGGGCGCAGCGCCGCCGGGATCAGCCACAGCGCCTGCGCGCCACCGTTCGTGGGCACGATCTCTCCCGGCTCGCGCCCGTGCAGCGCGGCGAGCGCCAAGGTCGCGGCATCCTCGTCCGGATAGCGCGCCGCCTCGCGCTCGAGCGCGTCTCCCAGCTCCGCCAGCAGCCACTGCGGCGGACCGCCCGCGAGCACGTTCACCGCGTGGTCGGCGTCGCCCGGGCGCACCGCGCGGTCGCCGTGCACGCGCAGCGAGTCGACTTCCAACGCCTCGCGCGCGCGCGTCTGGACGTGAGCGCGGGCGCGGCCGTCCAGCGCGGAGCCGGCGGCAGACGGCTCATCTGCCACAGAGCCGGCGGCATCGAGTCCTGCGTCTTCCCGCGCCGCGGTGAGGCTCAGCGCGCGTCCGGCGACCACCAGCTCGACGCTCGCGGCACGTGCGGCCAATCGCTGCGTGGCCTCGCCCAGCGTGTCTAGCCATGCGCGCGAGACGCGATCGGGAGGCAGCGTGCCCTCACCGGCCTGCTCGGCGACCACAATCGTCAGCGAAGGCGCCGAAGCAGTCTCCACGGCAAGCAGGAGATCGTCGACCTGCTCGAGTGCTTGCGCCCGCGCGCGGCTCAGCAGGTCATCGCCCGCGTGTTCGTGACCCGCCGGCTGTTCGCCCGGGTGGCACGACGCGTCGGCGTCGAACGAGCCCCCGCGGTGCATCACGTCCGCGATCCACACGCCGAGTCCATCCACGAGAACGCAGGTCCCCTCTGCGCCCGCGAGCGCGTCGGCGAGCCGCGGACCCGCCTCGACCGTCGTCCACTCCTCCGGCCGGCGCGCCGCGTGCGCGCGAACACGCTCAGCCATCGTCGGGTCGGCGCCGTCGGCCGTGGCGACGTAGCGGACCGGAAGCCCGCTCGCCAGCGCCATGCGCTCGGCGTGCGCGCTCTTACCCGAGCGGGTCCCGCCGATCACCAGCGCGAGGCTCATCGGACGACGCCCGCCGGCTGTTGCGTGCCGCTCGAGCTCGTCGCGGCATCGCTGCCGCTCGCCGCTCCCGCGGCGCGGGCGAAGCGCCACGCGAGCTGCGGGTGCGCCGCCCAATGGACGTGCAGATAGCTCGCCTGCACCCCGTCCTGCACGAAGCCCTCGGCGCGCTCGTTCCCCCGCGCTGACAGCGTCCACGCCGCGGGCTCTACCCGCTTGGGCTCGACCTGCGTGTAGTGGAACTCGTGCCCGCGCACGCGCGCGCCCGCGTCCAACCATGGCGTCGCCGTGGCGGCCAGCGCTTCGCGGTAGCCCAGCGTGAGACGGGCGGTCATGCGCGCGCGGGCGGGCAGCACGCCGCACATCCGGTGGCCATCCAGCTCCTGCGCCAGGTACAGGAGGCCGCCGCACTCCGCGAGCACCGGCCTGCCCGAGGCCGCGAAATCCGCCACGCGAGCGCGCAGCGGCGCGTTGGCAGCCAGCTCCGCGCCGTACACCTCAGGGAACCCCCCCGCCAGCAGCAGCGCGCCCGCGTCCTGCGGAAGCGCCTCGTCGGCGAGCGGGTCGAACGGGGCCAGCTCCGCGCCCGCCGCGCGCAGCAGCTCGAGGTTCTCCTCGTAGTGAAACGAGAACGCCGGCCCCGCCGCGAGCGCTATGCGGGCGCTGCCCGTGGCGAGCGCGTCGATGCCGGCGGACGCGCCGTAGGCGTCGGCTGTGGCACTCGTCGTCGCGGTGGACGCGACCGCCGCCTCGGGACTCCACGCCTCGCCGGACAGCTCCGGGGCGGCGCGGGCGAGACGCTCGATCGCCGGCAGGTCGAAGCAGCCGGAGATCGTCTCCGCGAGCGCATCCAGCGCCGCGCGCGTGGCGCCCTCGCGCTCGCCCGCCGGCACGAGCCCGAGGTGGCGCTCGGGCGCCGCGATGCGCTCGTCGCGGCGCAGCACGCCGAGCACCGGCAGCGTGGGTGGGGACAGGTCGGCAAGCGCCTCGCGCAGGAGCTGCTCGTGGTGGTCGGAGCCCACGCGGTTGAGCACCACGCCCGCAAGGTCGACGTCTGGGTCGAACGTGCGGTAGCCGTGCACGATCGCCGCCGCCGAGCGCGCCATCGCCGAGGCGTCCAGCACCAGCACCACCGGCGCGCGCAGCAGCTTCGCCACGTGCGCCGTCGATGCCAGCTCGCCGCGCCCCGAGGCGCCGTCGAACAGGCCCATCACCCCCTCCACCACCGCCATCTCCGCGCTCTGCATGCCATGGCGCGCCAGCGGCGCAATCAGCTCCGGGCCGCTCAGGAACGCGTCCAGGTTGCGGCCCGGGCGCCCCGACGCGAGCGCGTGGTAGCTCGGGTCGATGTAGTCCGGGCCCACCTTGAAGCCCTGCACGCGCACGCCGTCCGCGCGCAGCGCGCCGATCAACCCGCACGCCACCGTCGTCTTGCCCACGCCCGAGCTCGTGCCCGCGATCACCACGCGCGGGATCACCACTCGATTCCCTGCTGCGCGCGTATGCCCGCGTCCATCGGGTGCTTCACCTTCACCACCTCCGACACCAGGTCCGCGGCCTCGATCAGCTCCGCCGGGGCGTCCCGGCCCGTGATCACCACGTGCTGGAAGCCCGGACGCTCGCGGACCGTGTTCACGAGCTCGTTCACGTCGATCCAGCCCCACTTGATCGGGTAGGTGAGCTCGTCCAGCAGCAGGAACTCGTAGCGCTCCTGCGCGATCGCGCGCTTGACCTCCTCCCAGCCCTCGCGCGCCAGCGCCTGCGACTCCTCCAGGTCGCGCGACAGCCACGACCAGCCGTCGCCCATCTTCTCCCAGTCGATCCCCCCCAGCGCCGCCGCCGCCTTCGCCTCGCCCACCTTCCACTTGCCCGACTTCACGAACTGGAACACGCCGCAGCGATAGCCGCGCGCCCACGCGCGCATCAGCATCCCAAACGCCGACGTGCTCTTGCCCTTGCCGTGGCCCGTCACCACGATCAGCAGCGGCCGGTCGCGCGGTTTGCGCCGCTTGGGGTCGGCGGAGCCAAGGTCGGTCATGCCACCCTCTTTTCATGGATGTTCCGGTCGGCGCATGCGCCGACCGGCGGGACCGTGCATGCACGGTCCCGGACCGGGCCGCATGCGGCCCGGTCTTCCAAGATGGGATCGAGACGGTGAACGCTCGCGCCCGCGGCGGCGGCGAGCGCGCCGGCCAGTCCGAGCCTCACCGGTCCGTCCTCGATGTCGACCACATGAACCGCGCTCGCCGTGCGGCCGAGGCGCGCGGCGGCGAGCGGGATCTCGCGGGCGGGGTCGTGCACGCGCCCGTCGGTGAGCACCACGGCGATCGCGCGGCGACCGGGCTCGCGCAGCGCCTCGTTTGCGATCAGGTGGGCGGCCGCGTCCAGGCCAGCCGCGAGAGGGGTGCGCCCGCCGGCGGGGAGCGTGCGGATCGCCTCCGCCGCGCGCTCCAACGGCGCGCCTGGCGCGATCACCACCTCGGCCGAGCGGTCGCGGAACGCGATCAGCCCCACGCGGTCGCGGCGCGCGTACGCGTCGCGCAGCAGCTCCAGCAGCGCACCCTTCACGCGCGCCAGGCGCCTGCGCGCGCCCATCGAACCGCTCGCGTCCACGACCAGGCAGAGGAACGCGCTCTCGCTGCCTGCCCGGATTGGCGCGCGCACGTGCTCCGCCGGTGCGCCCAGCAGTCGCGCGTGCAGTGTCGCCACGATCGCGATGTCCTGTTGGTCGGTCTCCCGCCCACCCTGCGCCGGGCGGCTGTCGATCGTTCCCGCCTGCGAGCCGCTCGTTCGCGCGCGGCGTCCCAGCGGCCCTACGCCGTGGCCGATCAGCTCGAGTGCCGCCGCAGGCAGCCGCGCCGGCGCGGGTAGGTCGCGGCGCTGGCGCGGCGCCAGTGCCGCGGGATCGGTGTCCCCCGTGTGATCGTTTGTGTCCTGGGTGTGTTCGCTCGTGCTTGTGTCTTCCCTTCTAGACGCTGTATAGCCATGGCTATCGCTCGACGGGGCGGCAGTGGACCCTTCGCTGCCAGCCGTCGCTTTCCGTGCGGCCTGCGCGCCGTCGCTGCTCATGCGGCCGTTCATCCCCGCGGGCCCGTCCCCCCGCGGTGGCGACGCGCCGCCGGGCGGCTCGTCATCCGGTCCGCCGTCGGGCGGAGAGGAGCCGGGCTGCGAGCCATCCAGCGCGCGCTCCACGTCCGCGGGGTCTGGTTGGCGGCCGTCGAGCGGGTCACGGCGGCGGCGATGGGGGAGGGCCAGCGTCGCCGCTCGCCGGACGTGGGTCTCGTCGACCTCCTCGGCGCCGTCGAGCGCGGCAAGAGAGCGTGCGGCACGCGCTGTGACCAGGTCGCCTCGCACGCCGTCGACGCCCAGCTGGGCGCACGCGCCCGCGATCCGCAGCAGCTCGCGCTCGGGCAGGCGGACGGAGTCAAGGCGCTCGCGCGCCGCGGCGATGCGCGCTGCCAGCTCGCGCTCCTGGGCGGCGTAGCGCTCGACAAACGCCTCCGGGTCGCGCTCGAAGGCCAGGCGCCGACGAACGATCTCCGCGCGCTCGCCCGCGGCGCGCGGCGCGCGCACCTCCACGCCGAGGCCGAAGCGGTCGAGCAGCTGCGGGCGCAGCTCGCCCTCCTCGACGTTCATGGTGCCCACCAGGATGAAGCGCGCGTCGTGCTCCACCGACACCGCCTCGCGCTCCACCCGTGCGACGCCCGATGCGGCCGCGTCGAGCAGTGCGTCGACCAGGTGGTCCGCCAGCAGGTTGACCTCGTCGACGTACAGGATGCCCTGGTGCGCGCGCGCAAGGATGCCCGGCTCGAACACCTGATTGCCGGCGAGCGCATGGCGCAGGTCGAGCGCGCCGACGAGCCGGTCGAGCGTGGCGCCGAGCGGGAGCTCCACGAGCGGGGCAGGGCGCGGTTCGACCTCGGCTTCGGGTGCCACCACACCACCGGGCGCCGCCTGCCCGGGGCCGAACGCAAACGTCTCCTCGACCGCCGCGAGAACTGGCGCAAGCAACGGCGCGAGCGCGCGCACGGCCGTCGACTTGGCCGTCCCGCGCTCGCCGCGCACGAGCACGCCGCCGACCTCCGGGGAGACGGCGTTGACGAGCAGCGCCTCGATCAGCGGCTGCTGGCCGACGATCGCGCTCAGGGGAAAACGCGGCGAGGTGGTCTCGCGCACACCTGGCGGCGTCCGGTCGCCGGAAGGCGGCTGCCCGTCCGGGCTCCTACGGCCATGTTCGGTCACGCTCCCGCCTCCTCGAGCTCGCCCTCGAGCGCCAGGAAGCGATCGCGGATCTGCGCGAGCGTGTCGTCCTCCGGCGCGGCCCACAGGCCGCGGTCGGCGGCCTCGAGCAGGCGCTCGGCGATCGCGCGCGCCGCCCACGGGTTCGAGCGCGACATGAACTCCGCGACGTCCGCGTCCAGCAGGTAGCGCTCGGCCACGCGCTCGTACATCCAGTCTTCCGCCACGCCCGCTGTCGCGTCGTAGCCGAACAGGTAGTCGACCGTCGCCGACAGCTCCGCCGCGCCCTTGTAGCCGTGGCGGATCATCGACGCGATCCAGCGCGGGTTGGCCACACGCGCGCGGAACACCCGGCGCGTCTCCTCGGCGAGCGTGCGCGAGACCACGCGCGAAGGGTCGGAGCTGTCGCCGAGGTACGCGGCCGGCTCGCGGCCGCTGAGCGCGCGCACGGTCGCGACCATGCCGCCGTGGTACTGGAAGTAGTCGTCCGAGTCGAGGATGTCGTGCTCTTGCGAGTCCACGTTCTTGACCGCCGCCTCGATCCGCGCGAAGCAGTCGCGCATCGACTCGCGCGCGAGCGCGCCATCCAGGCCACGGCCGTACGCGTAGCCGCCCCACGCCTCGTACACCGCCGCGAGGTCCGCGTCCCCGCGCCAACCCGCGCCTGGGGTGCCCGGTCCACCCGCCCCTCCGGCGGCGTCGCCTCCAGCCGCGCCAACCGCACCGACCGGGTCCACCGCACCGACCGGGTTGTCGAGCAGTTGCAGCAGGCCGGCGCCGTACGTGCCGGGCTTGGAGCCGAACACGCGCGTGGTCGCGCGCCGCCACGCGTCGTCGGCGCCCAGCTCGGCGGCCAAGCGCTCGGCGTCCGCGCGCGCGTGCGCGGCCACGTAGTTGTCCTCGTCGGGCTCGTCCAGCACGGCGACCGCTCTGACCGCGTCGTCGAGCAGCGCGAGCAGGTGCGGGAACGCGTCGCGGAAGAAGCCCGAGATGCGCACCGTCACGTCGATGCGCGGGCGGCCCAGCTCTGCGAGCGAGATGACCTCGATGCCGGTCACGCGTCGCGACTCCGCGTGCCACGTCGGGCGCACGCCCAGCAGCGCGAAGATCTCCGCGATGTCATCGCCCTGCGTGCGCATCGCCGACGTGCCCCAAGCGACCAGGCCGACCATCCGCGGCAACTCCCCCGTCTCGCGGCGATGGCGCTCCAGCAGCGCGTCCGCCAGGCGCTGCCCCACTTCCCACGACAGCTCCGACGGCAGCGAGCGCGGGTCGACCGAGTAGAAGTTGCGCCCGGTTGGCAGCACGTCCAGCCGTCCCCGCGTCGGGCTCCCCGACGGCCCTGAGGGGACATGACGCCCATGCAGCGCCGCGATCACATGCTCGATCTCCTCGCCAGTGCGGCGGATGCGCGGTACGACCTCGCACGCGGCGAAGCGCAGCGCGCGTTCCACTCCAGCGTCGGAGCGGCCGAGGACTTCCGAGCAGACCCGCCCGACGGTGTCCGGGTCCCATTGGTTCGCGGCCAGCGCGTCGAGCAGCGCCATCTGCGCTGCCTCCAGCAGATCGACCACATCGCCTGTGAGCGCCTCCTCATCGAGCCCAAACGCAGCACCGACAGCCCGCCGCAAACCCGGAACGTCCCCCGACCCGAGCCGCAGCATCGCGGCGGTCAGCCCGCGCAGCTGCTCACCCTCGGGTGCCTGGCCGAGCACGTGCAGGCCGTCCTTGATCTGGATGTCCTTGACCTCGCACAGGTAGCCGTCGATGTGCTGCACGAGCTCGCTGAGATCGTCGGGGCGCTCGTGGACGTCGAGGTCCGCCTGCAGGTTGGCGCGCTCGATCGCCGACCAGATGCGCGCGGCGAGCGCGGGCAGCTTGGGCGGGTCGAGCAGCTCCAGGCGCGCGTACTCGTCGAGCAGCGCCTCGAGCTCCGCCAGCTCGTCGTACGTGTCCGCGCGCATCATCGGCGGCACGAGGTGGTCGACGATCACCGCGTGCGCACGGCGCTTGGCCTGCACCCCCTCGCCGGGATCGTTCACCACGAACGGGTAGATGAGCGGAATGTCGCCGAGCGCCGCGTCTGGCGCGCAGGCGGGCGACAGCGCGAGCATCTTGCCTGGCAGCCACTCCAGCGTGCCGTGCTTGCCCAGGTGAACGATCGCGTCGGCCCCCCAGACGGCATCGAGCCAGCGGTAGCACGCGAGGTAGTGGTGCGTGGGCGGCAGCTCGGGGTCGTGGTAGATGCCCACCGGATCCTCGCCATAGCCGCGGGGCGGCTGAATCGCGACGAGCACGTTTCCGAGCTCCAACCCAGCGATCACGAAGTCCTCGCCACCTGCGGCCTCGTCGTTCTCGATCACATAGCGGTCCCCAGGTGGAGGACCCCAGCGCTCCTCGATTCCGTCGCGCAGCGCCTGCGGCAGTGTGCGATACCAGTCGATGTAGTCGGCGACGGACAGCCGCAGCGTCGAGTCGGCGAGCTGCTCGTCGGTGAGGAACTCGGGGTCGTGCCCGCCGCTCGCGATCAGCGCGTGCATCAGCTCGTCGCCATGCGCGAAAGGCCGCTCGATTATCATCCCGTCGGCGCGCATCGCGTCGAGCAGCGCCAGCGCACTCGCGGGCGTGTCGAGTCCCACCGCCATCCCGACCTTCGCGTGCCGAGTGGGAAAGCTCGTGAGCAACATCGCTACACGCCGGCGCTCGGGCGGTACATGGCGCAGCCGCGCGCTGCGTACGGCGAGTTGCGCAACACGCGCGCAGCGCTCTGGGTCGGGCACATAGCGTGGCACCGCCACACCCACCGGCGAGTTCTCGCCATCGCGCTCCTTGAACGAGATCACCCCACCGAGGATGCGCCCATCGAACTCGGGAATCGCCACCTGCGTCGCGGCGTCCAGCGGCGCGAGTCCCGAGTCAGACTCCAGCCACGAGGCGCGCGAGGCGGTCGCGCACACGGCCTGGATCACCGGCACGTCAAGGGCGGCAAGCGCCGAGGCATTCCATTCCTGCCACTGCGCCCCCACGCCCTCGCCATCCCCCGCGGCAGCATCAGCGGCCCCCGACCCGCCTGTAGCGAGCATCGTCACGATCAACGCGTCCACATGTCCATCGAGCAGCGCAAGTGCCGGCACATGCCCATCGCCATCGCGGCGAAGCGTGTAGCTCCAAACCGCCAACGTGTTAGCGCCGGCATCGGTGATCGCCGCGCATATGGCGTCGACGAAAGCGGTGTTGCCGGTCAGGTGATGCGAGCGATAGAAGCAGAACCCGACAGTGGGGCGTGAGACATCATTGCGGTCGGAGGGGTCGGGGATGTTCATTTCGAGCGAGCGCTCGAAAGGAACATCACCGACCCCTGGCACATAGGCGCCGACATCAGGAACATCGCGAGGCGGATCGAACCCATGACCTTCCAGCAGAAACGTGTCGGCAAGGAAGCGCAGCAGCTGCTCGATGTTGTGCACGTCCCCATGGCGCAGGTACTCGCCGGCTTGAGCTACGGCGCCGGCGGGGGCGAGTGACAGGGCGGTCATCTCGGCGTCCGGTTGGGCCTCGCCTCCGAGCGCGAGCAGCGCGATGCCCTGCTCGCGGCAGCGCTCGCGCAGGAGGTCGAACCCGTCGGGCCAGCCGCGGCGGCCGCCCAGGATGCGACACAACACCACGCGCGCCCCCCCGAGAAGATCATCGATCAGAGCCTCCGCCTGCGTTCCGGCTGGGTTTGCGCAGCGCACCTGCGGGAAGTCGTCCGGGAGGCGTTCCACGGCTGTGGCGATCGCGAGGATCTCAGTGTCGGCGGTCGTCACGAAGCGCAGCATCGAACCACCTCGCGTTCGACGTGGGGCGTCACGGAACGCATGGGCGCACCTCCGTGGCGATGCTGGGCAGGCCGCTGGGCACGCCGCCTTCGATCAGCGCCGCGAGCGCGGTCGTGTCGAGGTGGTCCTCCACGAGGTCGCCGAGCACGTCCAGGCGCGCCTCGCGCGCGGCGGCAAACGGCGTGGTGCCCGGCACAAAGCGCCGCCCACGCACCGCGGCGACGTGCACGAGCAGCGCGCGGCGAAACGCGTCGTGCTCCAGCACGCCGTGCCAGCTAGTACCCAAGACGGCGCCGGCGCGCCACCCGTCCGCCTCGCCGTCGTCGGCGACGAAAAGCCGCTCGCCAGGCAGGCGGCGGCGATCTTCGGCGCCGACGCCCGCCACCCGCCCGTGCCGAATCTCGTACCCGCCCACCTCGCAGTCCAGCCACGGGCAGCGACCGGCACGCCAACGCAGCAGCTTGTCCTGCTCGAACGCCGTAGTCACACCCAGCAACCCCAGTCCCTCCACCACGCCATCCCCAGACTCATAAAAATCGACGATCCGTTCCCCCAGCAGCTGGTATCCGCCGCAGATGCCGAGGATCGGCGCGCCTGCTGCGGCACGGGCCTCCAGGGCGTCCGCGAGCCCCGAGTCGCGCAGGCGGGCGAGGTCCTCGACGGTGGCCTTCGTGCCCGGGACGACGACCAGGTCGGCACGCTCCACGTCCGCCGCCGAGCGCGTGAAGCGCACGCGCACCCCCGGCTCCGCCGCCAGCGCGTCGATGTCCGTGAAGTTGCTCATCCAGCGCAGGCGGATCACCGCCACGTCGAGCGTGTCCGCGGTAGCCGGCGCCTCTGGACGCGGCGCCTCGAGCGCGAGCGAGTCCTCTACGTCCATCCACAGGTCCTCCACGTGCGCCAGCACGCCCAGCGTCGGGCGCCCGGTCAGCTCCCGTAGCTGCTCCAGGCCGGGCGCGAGGATCGACCGATCGCCGCGGAACTTGTTCACCACGAAGCCCGCCACGTGCGCCTGGTCGGCCGGCTCCAGCAGCGCCAGCGTGCCGAACAGCGACGCGAACATGCCGCCGCGGTCGATGTCCGCTACGAGCAGCACCGGGAGTTCGGCCGCCCGCGCGAGCCCCAGGTTGACCAGGTCCGCGGGGCGCAGGTTGATCTCCGCGGGGCTGCCCGCGCCCTCGCACACGACCACGTCGAAGCGCGCGCGCAGGTCGGATAGCGCGTCCGCGACGATCGGGCGCAGCTCGTGCTTGAGCTCCTGGTAGGAGCGCGCACTGGCATCCGCATAGGGCTTGCCCATCACCATCACCTGGCTGTGGCGCTCGCCCGAGGGCTTGATCAGGATCGGGTTCATCGCCGCCTCCGGCTCCACGCCCGCCGCCGCCGCCTGCACCGCCTGCGAGCGCCCTACCTCGCAGCCGTCGCGCGTCACCACCGAGTTCAGCGCCATGTTCTGCGCCTTGAACGGCGCCACGCTCACACCCGCGCGGTGCAGCCAGCGGCAGATGCCCGCCGTCAGCACCGACTTGCCCGCGTCCGACTGCGTGCCGCACACGAGCAGCGCGCCCTTCATCGCGTGTCCTCGTCGCGTGTGCTTCGCGTGCTTCCATACTCCCGTTTCGCGCGCTGTATAGCCATGGTTACACAGCCTCTGTGGTGGGAGGAAGCGCGTGCGGGCGGGCTGCCGCGGCTGCGGCGCAACGAGCGGCGGCGCAAAGAGCGGCGGCAGTGGCGCCCACGGCACGCGACAGACGCGCTGCGCGGTGGACGTCGTGGACACACGGCACGCCTCCGTCGCCGAGGCGTGGTCGCGACTCGACGTGGCCGTCGTAGGCGAGCGGTCCGCCGAGGGACACGCCGAGCGCTCCCGCGAACGCGGCCTCCACGTGTCCGGCGTTGGGGCTTGGGTGCGCGCTTCCGTCGCGACGCGCGATCTGCGCGGCGGTGCGCGGCGAGCCGCCGACGAGCGGCGCGACCAGACAGGCGAGCGCGGCGGCCAAGCGCGCTGCGGGCCAGCTCATGATGTCGTCGAGCCTCGCGGCGGCCCAGCCGAACGCCGCGTAGCGCTCGCTGCGATGCCCGACCATCGCGTCGAGCGTGTTCGCCGCACGGTAGGCGGTGACCCCGCCGGCGCCGGCGACCGCGCCCCACAGCAGCGCACCGACCACAGCGTCGCTGGTGTTCTCCGCGACCGACTCGACCGCCGCCCGGCAGAGGGCGTCCCCGTCAAGGTCGGCGGCGTCGCGCCCGCAGAGGGCGCGAAGGGCTCCACGCGCCTGGTCGAGTTCCCCGCGCTCGACCAGGTCAGAGACATTGAGCGCCTCGCGCGTCAGCGAGCGCCCGCCGAGCGCCACCCACGTGAGCACCGCGAGCAAGAGACTCCGTCTGGCGCGCCCGCGCCACGCCGCGCGCGCCAGCAGCTCGGCGGCGAGTGCTGGAGCCGCCACGAGCACCGTCGCGAAGGCGGCTCCGCGCACGCGTGTGGGGGCGTATGCGACCCGCTCGAGCGCGAGCGCCACATGTCCGAAGCCGGCAACGGGATGCCAACGGCCCGGATCGCCGAACGCCAGGTCAGCGGCGTAGCCGGCGAGCAGTGCCGCCCCGGTCGCGGCTTTGCCCTTCATGACCGGTGGACGAGGCTCTGGTCCGGCGTCGTGTGCATCTCGCGCCTCCTCGGGATCGTGCGTCCCGTCGTCGGAAGGTTCGCGGCGGTCGAGTCTCTGGCTCCCGGAACTGGTGTCCCGGTCACAGTGGCGCGACCGCCCCGGTCTCTCACCGGGTTCCCCGCACCGCCACGCTTACGACGCCGATGCTACCGGCTGGCGGGCGGCGCGGCTGGGCGGCTGTCTCTAGTGTTGCCATCAATGACAGACGCCGAGCGCCTGACCCGTCCGGATGAGCGCTTCACGCGCCCGCCGACGCCGGCGGGCTTCGATAGCTCGCGCGCCTCCGAGCGTGCCGGCGACCCGCGCGGCTGGCGCTACGACGAGGCGGGGCGGGAGACGGTCCATCGTGTGATCGCCGAGCGCCGCGACGTGCGGCGCTTCCGTCCCGAGGAGGTGCCCGACGATGTGCTCGACCGTGTCCTTGGGGCAGCGCATCGCGCTCCGTCGGTCGGCCTGATGCAGCCGTGGCGGCTGATCGTGATCCGCGACATCGCCACCAGGGTCGCGGTGCGCAGGCTCGCGCAGCGCGAGCGACTGCGACAGGCCGATCGCTTCGACGAGCGCGCGCGCCAGTTCCTGGACCAGAAGGTCGAGGGTGTGGTCGAGGCGCCGATCGGCCTGTGTGTCTGCTGCGACCACGGCGACCCGGACGCGGAGGTGTTGGGGCGCGGCACGATCCCCGAGACCGACGTCTACAGCACCGCGTGCGCGATCGAGAACCTGTGGCTCGCCGCGCGCGCCGAGGGACTCGGCGTCGGCTGGGTCAGCTTCTACCGGCCCGAGGACCTGCGCGCGCTGCTCGGCATCCCCGCGCGCGTCGACCCGATCGCCTACCTCTGCCTCGGCTGGCCCGACGAGCGCCCGGTGCGGCCCACGCTCGAGGCGGCCGGATGGTCCGCGCGCCTCGCGCTCGACACGGTCGTCATGAACGAGCGCTGGCGCGATGACGGCGCCCGCGCGGCCCTGTCGAACGGACATCGCCGGACGGTTGCAGATGGGCCGAAGTCGTCCTCGATGAGTCCCGACCGGGCCGCTGCGATCGCCGCGCGCGACCGCCTCGATCAGCTGGTCAAGCCGGCCGGCAGCCTCGGCGTACTGGAGGCGCTGATCGAGCGCTGGGCCGGGGTCACCGGTCATCCGCCGCCCGCGAACATCCGTGCCGGCGTGCTCGTCTGCGCGGCCGACCACGGCCACACGGTCCGCGGGACGAGCCTGTTCGACAGCGCCGTCTCCGCGCAGGTCGCGGCTGCGGCGGCGCGTGGCGAGACGGCCGTCGGAGTGCTCGCGCGTCGCGGCGGGCATGAGCTGCTGGTCGCCGACGTCGGTCTGGCGAGCGAGACGCCGTCCGGGGTGCGCGACGCGAAGATCGCCGCCGGCAGCGCCGACATGACCGCCGGGCCGGCGCTGTCCGCCGCCGAGCTCGACGCGGCCCTCGATGTGGGCGCGGCGCTCGCGCGCGAACTCGCCGGCCGATCGTCCATCGGCTCCGACGTGGACTGCCTCGTGCTGGGTGAGATCGGGATCGGAAACACCGCGACCACCGCCGCGCTCGTGTGTACGCTGACCGGCGCCTCGCCACAGCTGGCGGTCGGGCGTGGTACGGGCGTCGACGCGGCGGGACTCGAGCGCAAGCGCGCAACCGTGACGGCTGCGCTCGAACGTCACGGCGCGCCGCTGTCCTCGCGCGAGGCTCTGCTCAGCGTCGGCGGCCTCGAGCTCGCGGCGCTCACCGGTGCGATCGGCGAGGCGCTGCGCCTGCGCCTGCCGGTGCTGCTCGACGGCTACGCGGTGACCGCGGCGGCGCTCGCCGCCGTCAAGCTCGATCCCGCCGCCGGCGAGCTGCTGATCGCCAGCCACCGCTCCGCCGAGCCGGGGCACGACATCCTCCTCGCCGAGCTCGGCCTGGAGCCGCTGCTCGACCTGCGGCTTCGCCTCGGCGAGGCGTCCGGCGCCTTGCTCGCGCTGCCCCTGATCGAGGCCGCCGGCGCCCTTCACGAGCGCATGGGCACCTTCGAGGAGTCCGGCGTTGCACGCTCGCGCTGACGCCCCGGCAACCGACTCCCCGGCGCCCGCCGCGCTGACCGGCGCCCAGCCCACCGACTCCCCGACCGTCGCCCGCCGCCCGCATCGCCCGTGGCGAGGTCTCGCGGGCGCGATCTCCTTCCTTACGATCGTGCCCGTGCCCGCGCCGGCGCCAGCCACCGAGATCGCCGCCGAGCTGAGCGGCGCGGCCGCGTGGTTCCCCGTCGTCGGCGCGGCCGTCGGCGCGCTCGCCGGCGGCGTGCGGATCGCGTGCGGAGGGCTCGTCGGAGCCACCGTCGCGAGCGTGCTCGCGATGATCGCGCTCGTGCTCGTCACCGGCGCGCTGCACCAGGACGGCCTCGCCGACACCGCCGACGGCCTCGGCGCGCGCGGCGGGCGCGCGCGCCGCCTGGAGGTCATGCGCGACTCTTCCACCGGCGTGTTCGGCGCGCTCGCGCTGATCGCCTGGACGCTGCTGCTGGTCACGACGCTCGCCTCGCTCGACGGCGAGCGTGCCCTGCGCGCGCTGATCGTCGCCTGTGCGCTCGCGCGCTGGGTAGCGCTCGTCCACGCCGCTGCCACGCCCGCGGCGCGCGCGGACGGGCTCGGTGCGGGGCTGCACGTGGGGCGTCTCGCGCTGGGTTTCGCGACCGTCGCCTCAGTAGCCGTGGCGCTCGCGGTCGGCGGCCTCGTCCCCGGTGCGGCCGCGATCGGCGCCGGCGTGCTCGTCGCGGCGCTGTCGGTCTCCTTCGCGCGGCGCGCGCTCGGTGGGCGCACCGGTGACACGCTCGGGGCGAGCGTTGCTGTTGGCGAGGTGGCAGTGTGCGTCGTGCTGCTGGCGGTGTGGCAAGGCTGACGCTGTACCGCCCATCAGGTACATTTCTGTACCGGCTGGCTGGTACAATAATCGCGTGCACGCCATATTGAACCCGTTCGTCTGGGATCGTCCGCTCGATGACCCGTCGAAGATCGTCGGGATGGAGGCGTTCGCCAACCAGGTCGCGCTCACGCTGAAGGGGCAGACCAACGTGGCGCTGTTCGGGCCGCGCGACACGGGCAAGACCACGTTCACCAACCAGTTGGCGCTCGAGCTCGCCAAGGGCCACGGCGACAGTGCGCCACCGTTCGACGTGGTGAAGGTGAACCTCCAGCGGGTGGTGAGCATCCCCGGCTTTATCGGCTGCGTGCACGACGCGATGACCAGGCACCCGGTCAAGCGCCTGAGGCGTGCAGCGCAGCGTCAGATTGGCGCGCTGGAGAAGGAGATCGGGTTCGACATCAAGGTCATCAAGGGCACGGTGCGCAGCTCCGCGGTGACCCCGGCGCAGGACGCTGAGACGCTCCATGCGCAGCTCCTGGCCCTGCGCTCTCTCTCAGATCATCTGGTGGTGGTCTTCGATGAGTTTCAGCGGCTGCGACACTGCCCCGGCGACCCGCTCGCGATCATCCGCTCGGCGCTCATGAGCTCGGGCGCCAATCACGTCTCGCTACTGCTCACCGGCTCAATCCGCAACGCGCTCAAGATGATGCTCGAGAGCTCCCATCAGCCGATCTTCGGCGAGGCCGCGGAGATGCAGCTCCCGACCATCAGTCATGTCGACTTCCTCGAGTACCTCGACTTTCAGTTCGACGAGACCGGCAGGCCGGCCGACGAGGACGCGCTCAACTACCTGCTCAACGCCACCAACGCGCACCCGCGCAGCACGCAGCAGATGGCCTGGGAGTGTTGGATCGCCACACCGGCCGGACAGCGCGTGACGCTGGAGACGGTCATGTATGCGCACGACCGTCTCGTGCAGACGATCGAGCGATCCGAGTTCGCGTCCGTCCTCAACGTGCTCATGAGCGGCGACGAGGGCGAGGCGAACGAGGTCCGCGCTCTGCAGCTGCTCGCCGATCGCGGCGGAGACAACGTAACCAGCCGGCCGGTGGCGAGCCGCTACGGGTTCTCCAGCCACTCGCGCGTGCGACCGGCGCTCGTGCGCCTCCAAGGGCGCGGGCTGGTCGATCAGCGTGACGGCACCTGGTACGTCGTCGACCCGCTGTTCGGCGAGTGGCTGCGCCGAGCATCACCGCTCGCCGACCGGCCGACCTTGGATCAGTCGCAAGAGGACCAGCGCTAAGCTGTACCGCATGCCCGGTACAAGATTGGACCTAGTGGGCGGTACCGAGGCGGGGAGGGTCAGCGTTCGCTGCGGGCCGTGAGCGAGCGATCTAGTGTCACGACACTAGTATCGGAGGCGCACGTGACGCTCAACCAGGCCGAAAAGGCAGCATGCTTTCTCGAGCTCCATCATCAGCGCCAGCCGCTGCTGCTCGCAAACGCGTGGGACGCGGGCTCGGCGAAGCTGCTCGCCCACGCGGGCTTTCAGGCGCTCGCCAGCACCAGTAGTGGTTATGCGGCGACGCTCGGACGACTCGACTATGCCGTCAGCCGCGAGGAGGCGCTCGCGCACGCACGCACGCTCGTCGCCGCGACGGAGCTGCCGGTCTCGGCCGACTTCGAGGACTGCTTCGCCGAGGATACGGCGGGCGTTGCCGACACCGTCCGCCTGGCGCTCGAGACCGGGCTCGCGGGCTGCTCGATCGAGGATTGGAGTGGCAGTGATCGGCGACTCTACGATGCAGGCGTCGCCGCCGAGCGGGTTGCGGCGGCCGCCGAGGTCGCCCACGCGGGACCGGTGCGCCTGGTGCTGACGGCGCGCGCGGAGAACTACCTGCGCGGCAATCCCGACCTGCGCGACACGATCGCGCGTCTGCGGGCCTACCAGGCGGCGGGCGCCGACGTGCTGTACGCGCCGGGCCTGGATCGACCAGAGGACCTGCGCGAGCTGCTCGCCTCGGTCGAGCTTCCGGTGAACGTGCTCGCGCGCGCGAGCACCCCGCCGGTCGCGGAGCTGGGCGCCCTCGGCGTCAAGCGTGTCTCGGTCGGTGGGGCATTTGCGTTCGCCGCGTTCGGCGCGGCTCTTGAGGCGGCCGGCGAGTTGCTGAACGAGGGCACGTACGGATTCACGCAGCTGGCGGGCGCGGGGGCGAAGGCCGTGCGCGCGGCATTCGCCAGCTGAGCGCCGCTGCGCCTGCGGCTTTGCGCGCAATATCTCGCACGGGCGCTCAAGCTTGTGGCAATTGAGTCGATAGCTTCAGCATGTCTCGGGCGGTATCGCGGCAGGAGGAGCCGGTCACCAGAACGCGCGCACGGCACGCGGCGGGCAGGGCGAAGCGTGTCAAGCGGGCGGCGTCAGAGCTCACCGTAGAGGTCGCGCGCGGGGCCTCGGCCGACCTCGCGCGCGCATTCGAGCTGGCAGCCTTCGTCGAGTCCGCGAGCGACGCCGTCGTCGGCGTCTCGGTGGCGGGGAGCATCACCGGTTGGGGCGAGGGCGCGGAGCGCCTGTTCGGATACTCGCAAGCGCAGGCGCTCGGCCAGCCGATAGCGATGCTCGCGCCGGCCGACCGCGCACACGAGCCCGGCACCCTGATCGAGCGCGCGCTCTCAGGCGAGCGAGTCGAGCGCATCGAGACCGAGCGTGTCGCCAGGGACGGGGCGCTGCGCAACGTGCTGCTGTCGGTGGCTCCGGTCTGGGGCGACGATCGCGAGTTCGTCGGCGTCGTCGGCATCTTTCGCGACCTGAGCGCGCAGCGCGGCGCCGAAGAGGCGCTGCGGGTGAGCGAGCGGCGCTACCTCGCCGAGCTGCGCCAGACGCTGAGCGAACTGGAGGAAGCCAGGTTTGAGGATCTCAGGCGCCTGGCGCTGATGGCCGAGTACCGCGACGACGAGACCAACAAGCACACCGAGCGCGTGGCGCGCACCGCGGCGCTTTTGGCCAGGGAGCTCGAGCTCGACGACGAGCTGGTCACGACCATCCACCGCGCCGCGCCGCTGCACGACGTCGGCAAGGTCGGCATCCCGGACAGCATCCTGCTCAAGCCCGGAAAGCTCACCGCGGAGGAGTTCGAGGTGATCAAGACGCACACCGTCATCGGTGGGCGCATCCTCTGCGAAAGCCGCTTCCCGGTCGTGAAGATGGGGATGGAGATCGCCTTCACCCACCACGAGCGCTGGGACGGAAGCGGCTACCCGAGCGGACTGCGCGAAGGGGAAGTCCCGATCGCCGGACGGATCATCGCCGTCGCGGACGCCTTCGACGCGATGACCCACGCGCGGCCGTACAAGAATGCACTGCCGATCGAGCACGCGGTCAAGGAGATCGAGCGCTGCAGCGGCACGCAGTTCGACCCGCGCGTCGTAGCCGCGTTCATGCGCCTGGATCACCGCACGCTGGTCGACAGCGCCAGCCGCTGAGCGCGGCCGATCGCTGCGAGCGCCAGCCTGCGCGCGGGCCGGGTGCAGGCCGGCTTGCTAGCGTCCACGGGCGATGACGATCGCGAACATCAACGAGGGCCGCTCCGGTGAGCTGGCGATCGGGCACATCAAGGGCGTGTGGCACGATCTGGGGCGCCAGGTGGGCACGCGCACGCTGGGCCTGCGCCGCATCGAAGTCGCGGAGGGACACTTCTCGACGCCGGCGCACGAGCACGGAGCCGACGAGGAGGTCTTCTTCGTGCTTGCCGGCGAGGGGCTGTTGTGGCAGGACGGGAAGACCTTCGCCGTCGCTGCCGGCGACTGCATCGTGCACCTGCCGAAACGCGGCCCGCACACCCTGCGCGCGGGCGATGGCGGCCTCGACGTGCTCGTGTTCGGCCAGCGCCTGGACCCGAGCCTGACGGCGCTTCCGCGCGCGGGCGTGGCGTGGTCGTTCCCGCGCTGGGTCGAGCTCGGCGACAGCAGGACGCCGTTCGAGCGCGAGGCAGCGGCCGGTCCGCCGGATTGCCAGCCGCCGGAGGCGGAGCGCCCGCGCAACGTGGTCGCGCTGGCGGACGTGGAGGCGATCTTCGACGGTCGCGCACGCCGCCTGGGCAAGGCCGCGGGAGCGCTTGCGACGGGGCTGAACCACGTGGTGCTCCCGGCCAGCGGGCAGGGCGCACCGGCGCACTGTCACTCACACGAGGAGGAGATTTTTGTAGTTCTAGAGGGGGACGGTGCGCTGGAGCTTTGGGGCCGGGGTGCGGCGCAGCCGGACGAGCACCCGCTGCGCGCGGGCGACGTCGTCTCGCGTGTCGCGGGAACTGGTGTCGCACACGCCCTGCGCCCAGGCGCCGAGGGGATCACCTATCTCGCGTATGGCACGCGCGAACCCGCCGACATGTGCTTCTACCCGCAGTCGGGGCGCGTGTCGCTGCGGGGTCTGGGCATCGCGCTGCGCTCGCCCGAGATCGAGCACCTGCCGGACCTGTAGGCGGCCGAGACCTGCAGGCGGTCGGGTCTGCGCTCGACGGACCGCGCGCCGCGCCGACGCCCCGTGTCAGCGGCGCGGTTTGAGTTTCGACCACTCGGCTTTGTGCACGCGCTTGGCCGCCTGATAGTCGACGAGCGCCTGCGCCGAGTCGACGTCCCCGAGCGTCGGGTGGGCGGGCACGAGCTCGGTGGCGACGGTGACCCCGTAGCGCTTGGCGAGCACCGCGCCGAGCGACTTGACCTTCATCTCGCCGAAGCCCGGCAGCGCGGCCAGGTTGGCGCGCAGCGCGGCGGCGTCGCCCGCATCGCTCCACACCCGTGCGGCGTCGCCCGCGTAGCGGTCGCGCACGTGCACCGCCAGCTCGTGCACGCGCCGCGCCATCGAGCCGGGGAAGCGGTGGATCGCCGGCTTCTCGCGAAACACGGGCTCCAGATCGGCGGCCGCGAGGGCGGCCGGGTCGATCGAACCGACGCGCTCGAGCAGCGCGAGCGGCCCGGCAAACGCCTTCTGCACGCTCACCTGCTGGTCGAGCGCGAAGCCGATCAGCAGCGCCATCGGGTCGGACGCGAGCAGCGCGTTGGCCTCTTCGCTGTCAGTGAAGTACAGGCGGTCGGGTACGGCTCGCTTCGGCACCGGACCATCGTATCGGCGTCCCAGCTCAGCGTGAGCCTGTCGCCGCCAGGTATAGCAGCGCCTGCGTGCGTGCGACCGCGCCGACTGCCTCGTCCGGCACCAGCAGCTCGGGATGGTGAAGCGGGCGCGGTGTGAAGCCCTCCGCGCCGTCGAGCCCCACGAACGCCATCGCCAGTGGCGCGAGCGCGCCGAAGAAGGCGAAGTCGTCCGAGCCGACCGAGCGCCACTCGTGAGCAAGCGCCAGCCCGGCGTACGCGAGCAGCTCCCGCGCGTGCGCGACGATCTCCGCGTCGTTCTCCAGCGCGGGCTCACCGGGCGTGAGCTCGACGCGCGCGCGAGCACCGTGGGCCGCTGCGATCCCCTGCGCGACCTCCGTCACCATCTCGCGCAGCGCGAGCCGGTCCTCGGGTCGGTGGGCGCGCACGGCCGCCCTCGCGCGGCTGTGCTGCGGGATCACGTTCTCGGCGCTTCCGCCTTCGAGCACGCCGACCGTCAGCGACGCCGGGTGCAGCGGGTCGATGCGCCTGCCGAGCTGAGCGTGCAGTGCGACGACGACCTGCGCGAGCGCCAGGATCGGGTCGGTTCCGCGGTGCGGGTAGGCGCCGTGCGTGGGCTCCCCTTCGATCACGATCTCGACGGCGTCGCATGAGGCGTTGACCGTTCCGGGGTCGAGCGCGACGGTGCCCCACGGCAGCTCCGGGTGCACGTGCGCGGCGACGATCGCCGCCGGCGCGAGCGCGGCGAGCTCCGCGTCGGCGAGCTGCTGCGCGCCGGATGGATAGGCCTCCTCGCTCGGCTGGAAGACCGCCAGCAGCGGTGCGGGCAGCGTGTCGCGCAGCGTGTGCGCCGCGCGTGTGAGCGCGACCAGCGCGGCCATGTGGACGTCGTGGCCGCAGGCGTGCATCGCCTCTCCGCTGGCCGCGAACGGCGCGCCCGTGCGCTCACGCAGCGGCAGCCCGTCGAGCTCCGCGCGCACGGCGATCGCGGTGCCGTCCTCCGCGCCGACCCGCGCGATCAGTCCCGTCCCCGCGACCCGCTCGCACTGCACCGGCAGCTCGGCGGCGATGCTGGCCGCCGTTCGCTCCTCCGCGTGCGCGAGCTCGGGGTGGGCATGCAGGCGTTGGCGCAATGCCACGGCGCGCGGCAGCTCCAACTCGATGCCCGCCAGCAGGCGCGTCAGCGCCTGCCCATCCATCTCAATAGATCGCGGCATAACGCCGGCAGACCTCCTCCAGCGCCATGCCGCTCGTGGCGTCCAGCTCGGCGCGCTTGACGCTCATGTATGCGTCGTAGAGCAGCGGCGTCATCCACCCGCGCACGACCTCGTCCTCGGCGAGCGCCGCGAGCGCCTGCTCGAGAGTTCGGGGCAGCGCGCCCACGCCGAAGCGCTCGGCCTGCTCGCCGTCGAGTTGCGCGGGGTCGCATTCGAGGATCGGCGGGGCGGGCAGCTGGGCGCGGATCCCCTGCAGGCCCGCGCGCAGGATCGCCCCGAGTGCGAGATGCGGGTTGGCGGCGGCGTCCGCGCCGCGGTACTCGATGTGCAGCTGCTCGGCCGGCTCGCTCGCGGCGAGCGCGACCACCGGCGGGATGCGCAGCAGTGCCTCGCGGTTCTGGCTCGCCAGGCACACCGCTCCCGCACTCCAGCGGTGCGGCGTCAGGCGCGCGCCGGAGACGGGACTCGGGGCGCTCAGCGCGCTCAGCGCGCGTGCGTGCGCGATGATCCCCGCGGCAAAGCGCCCGCCCAGCTCGCTCAGGCACGCCGGACGCTCGGCGTCGTAGAGCAGGCTCGCGCCATCCGCGTCCAGCAGGTTGAGGTGAATGTGCACGCCGTTGCCCGCCTGCTCAGGGTCGAGCAGCGGCACGAAGCTCGCGCGCATCCCCCGCCGGCGGGCGATCTCGCGCACGACCTCCCTCAGCACGACGCTGCGGTCGGCGCCCGCGAGACCCTCGGCCGGCGCCACCGGGACCTCGAACTGGTGCTCGGCGTACTCGGCGAAGATGCGCTCCGGCTCGACGCCCGCCTGCGCGAGCGCGGCCATCAGGTTGGCCGCGAACGGATCCACGCGCCGCTGCGCCTCGAGCGTGAACGGCAGCGCCGCCGGCTGCTCCCCCGTTCGGGGACAGGCGAGCAGCAGCTGGAACTCGTGCTCGAAGCTCGCCAGCACGCGCGCGCCGAGCTCCCGCTCGAGCTCGTTCAGGGCCTCGCGCAGGAAGTGACGCGGGCAGCACTGCCACGGCCGCCCGTCGGTCTCGACGATGTCGCACAGCACGAGCTCCAGCGCGCTCCCACCGTCGTCGTTCGCGTCCACCCGCACGCGCGTGTTCGCGTCCGGCAGCAGGCGCAGGTCGCCGGTCGAGCCGAACGGGTTGGGCTCGGCGACCGGCCCGAGCGGCGTGAGCGCATGATTAGCCGGCACCCAGCCGACCCCCGCGCGCAGGTGCGCCTCGAACTCGGTGGAAGGCACCGAGCGCCCGCGCACGATCGCGCCGAGGTCGCAGCACACGAGCGCGACGAGCTCGCCCGCGCTCGCCCGCGCGCTCGCGCTCACCTCAGCATCTCGCGCGTGACGCTGCCGTTGTCCCACACGCGCTCGCACAGTCCGAGCGCTGCGGCGCCCGCGCGCACCGTGTCGGCGTCCTCGGCGAACACGACCGCGATCATGCCGCCCGTGCGCGTGCCGTCGCGTTCCAGCGCCGCCGCCAGTCGCTCCTGGGGCTGCACGTGCACGCCGCCGTCGCCGAGCGCAGGGTATGTGTCGGCCAGGCAGTACAGGCTGCCGCCAGGGCCGCGCACGCGGCCGAGCACGCACGCGAAATGGCCCACGTCCCAGTCGGGCGGCGGGCCCTGCTGGGCGCCGTCGAACAGGTAGTCGAGCAGCTGGACCGCGCCCGGTCGCCCGCCCCACAGGTGGCTCGTGGCGAAGTTCGCCACGAGCGTCGCCGGAAGCTCGAGCGCGGCGAGCAGCTCGAACAGGCCGGCGAGCGTGTCCGCGTTCCACGGACCCGTGTATGGGATCGCCGCGAGCGCTCCAGCGGACAGATGGGCGAGCGCGTCGAGCAGGCCGGCCGCGTTGGTCCCCGACAGGTCCGGATCGTCGATCAGCGGCAGCTCGATCCGGTAGTCGCGCCGGCCCGCTTCGCCGTGTGGCAGCGTGCCCGCGTCGCGCACGCCGGCGATCACGCTCCCCGCGGCCAGCGCTACAGCGTCCTGATCGAGCGGCTCCTCACCGCGCTCCTCGATGCCGGCGGCGCTCAGCGCGAGCGCGCCGCAGAACGCTCCGCACAGATCGTCGCGCTGCGGCAGCGCGTGCGCGTGCGCGGCGAGCAGCTCGCGTGCACCCGGCAGGAGCGTCATATCGAGGGCGCCAGGACGCGACATCGGCTCAATATACGAGCGCCGATCGCCGTCGCGGCGCCACGTGCAGGCGCGGGATGGGTCACCCGCGAGCTCGGTCAGACGGCGATCGAGCCCAGCGCAGCTCCGCTCTACGGCAGAGGATTCGCCGACGGCGAGTCGAAAGACCGAAAAGAGTCGTCCGACCAGCATGTAAAGCTACGCAAACAATTGTCTGCTTCGGCTTGACAGAACTATGGCGGTCTGTGATAGTCCGGGCTCTATGGCCCGGAGAACGGAATACTCCTAGATTATGGTAATACTGTACCAGAGCGTCTGCGATCGACAAGCTCGCCAGCCTGCGGTCGGTCACCCATCGACAAAGGAGCATTGAGACACCATGCAGCGCATCACGATGTTCGGACTGGCCCTGGTGGCTGCCTACGCAGTCGTTGCCGTCAGCGCCGTCTCCGTCTCCGCTTCGGGCCATGAATTCTACGCCAGCAAAACCGGCAAAGTAAAAAGCAAACAGACGAACGTGCAGATCTTCAAAACCACTGCGGGCACGATGGAATGCAACGAAGCGTCGGGCACCGGGGAAGTCAAAGAAGGCAAACAGATCACGCACAAGGAAGTCGTGACCTACAGCGGCTGCAGCGCGTTCGGGGGCAGCGTGACGATCACGGCGGCGCACTTCGAATTCAACGCCAACGGGTCCGTGCGGGTCGAAAAACAGGTCGTCATCACCCCGGTCGGCGAAGGATGCGAATTCCTGGTCGAACCGCAGACCATCGAACACGTGGGTTACGAAAACAAGACGGGCGGCAAGCTCGAAGCGAAAGTCAACGGATTGAAAATCCACGTGATCGGCACCGGTGGGACCTGCGGCGGCGAAGAAAACAACGCCAGCTACAACGGTGCGGTACTCGGCGAACTCGAAGGCGGCACGCTCAAATGGGAATAGCGGCTTCGCGGCTGTAGCCGCGAGCTGAGCGTGGGCCGGGAGCCGCTGGTCGTGGCGGCGGCTCCCGGAGATTCATTCGGGTGCGTCGAAAACATCGGCGCACCCGGCAGCGAACGCAGGCTAAACTCCAGTGCGCTGTGGAGGCCCTTGCGCGCGGAAAACCGCTCCGCGGTCCATGGATTGGCAGCCGGGGGCATATGCACGGCGCGTGTCTCGCTGCGCTCATCGGAATCTGCGTGAGCGGTCTCGGCGCTGCGAGAGCGAATGCCGAAGCGTGCCCCAACGCCCAGTTCCGCTCCGGCCCATCCGAACGGCTGCCCGACTGCCGCGCGTACGAGCTCGTCTCGCCCGTGGACAAGAACGGTCAGGACGCGATCACGCTGGTCTCACTGTTCCCGGCGCAGGCCTCCGCCTGCCAAGCCGGCGAAGCGTGCTTGATCGCCTACATGAGCACTGCGGCCTTCGGCGCAGCCCAGGGAGGCAATCTGCCGAACGCCTACCTCTCCACGCGCGAAGCGAGCGCCTGGCAGACCACGGCGCTGACGCCGCCGACGTTGCAGGCGCCCGCGAACGGCAAGGCGAAGGTCTCCTACGCGTTCTCGCCGGACCTGTCGCGGATGGTCGTGCGCGTCGCGGGTCAGCAGCTCGCCGAAGGCGCACCCGCCGGGGTGTACAACCTGTTCCTGCGCGACGCCGCTGGCAGCTACTCGCTCGTCACGTCGATCGCGCCGCCGACGCCGCCGCGGGCCGGGTGCGGCAGCTGCTTCGAATTCGAAGACGTGCCCACATTTGCAGGCGCTTCGAGCGGCTTCGGCCGCATCCTCTTCGAGGCGAACGACAGCCTCGTCGAAGGCGCTCCCGGCAACGGGGTCGAAAACCTCTACGAAGCCGTCGAAGGGCGCGTGCGCCTCGTCGGATACCTCCCCGACGGGCAGATCGCCGCCCAGGGCGCGAACGCCGGCGGCGGCATCAACGCGGTGACCGAACAGCACGCGGGCGAGCTCGAGCACGCGATCTCGCAGGACGGATCGCACGTGCTGTTCGAGGCGGCCGCGGACGGTGGCGGCCCGGACGCCGAGCAGGCGGGCGAGACCCAGCTCTACGACCGCGTCGACGGCGTCAGCACCGTGGAGGTCTCGGCGCCCGCCGAAGGCGCGCAGCCGCAGGCCTGCGAAACGCGCGCAGGGCAGTGCGACCCGGGCGCCGCCGAGTTCTGGGCGGCGTCAGCCGACGGCTCGATCGTGTACTTCACGAGCAAAGCGGCGCTCACGCGCGAATCGTTCACCGGTCCCGAAGAAAGCTTGGAAGCACGTCGGCAGCGGGAAGAAGAAACCGGCGAAGCGATCGAAAACCCCGGGAACGACCTGTATCGCTACGAAGTCGGAACCGGCGCATTGACCGACCTGACCGCCGGCGCCAACCAGGAAGCCGACCCCAACGGCGCCAGTGTGCTCGGCGTGGTCGGCGCCTCCGAAGACGGCTCGTATGTGTATTTCGTCGCCGAAGGCCGGCTCGCGCCGGGTGCGCCCAGCGAACAGGAAAGCCCCGCCGCGAACCTGTACGTGTGGCATGCGGGCCAGACGCGATTCATCGCCGCCCTGGCTCCGCCGACGCCCTCGGAACAGAGCAACATCGAAGCGATGCGGACTGGGCCGGCGTTCGTCTACCGCAGCGATGTCGCCGACTGGACGAGCCGGCCGACGATGTCCCAGGCGTACGTGACCCCCGACGGCCGGCATCTGGCGTTCATGTCGGTGAAGCCGCTGACCGGCTATGACAACCGTCAGGCGTCCGTCGCCGGCCCGGAAGGCGAAGAACTCGACCACGAGGTGTTCGAGTACAGCGCCGAAACCGGCGCGCTCGTGTGCGCCTCCTGCGACCCGAGCGGCGCGCAGCCGATCGGCAGCGCCTACCTCGGCGCGAAGCTCAATGAACGCGTCAGCACCCCGTTCCATCAGCCGCGCAGCCTCAGCGACGACGGCGCCCGCCTGTTCTTCACCTCGCCCGACACGCTGGTGACCGGCCTGTCGGGCGGGAGCGAGAAGGTGTTCGAGTACAAGGACGGTCGCGTGCAGTTGATCTCGGGTGCGGAATCCGGCGGCAACGATGTGTTCCTCGACGCCAGCGCCAGCGGGAATGACGTGTTCTTCGCCACGCGCGAACAGCTCGTGGCCGGCGACGCGGACGAACTCGTCGACGTCTACGACGCGCGCGTCGGCGGCGGCCTGCCGCAACCCACCCTCGGCGCGGCGCCCTGTCTCGGCAGCGCCTGCGCGAGCACGCTCGACCAGGCGCCCGTGCTGACCACGCCGCTGTCCGCGACGTTCGCCGGTCTCGGAAACCTCGCGCCGCACCGTCAGGCCGCCAAGCCGACGCACCGGCAGCTGCTCGCCCGTGCGCTGGCGCGGTGCAGGAAGCTGAAGGACGACAGGCGGCGCTCGGCTTGCGTCAAGGCCGCGCGACGACGGTACGCGGGCCACAGGACGAGCCGGCCGCGCTCCCGCGCATCGCAGTCAAACGCGGCTCGCCCGTGAGTCCGATCCGTCGTCTGCGGCATCGCGCGGCGCGCGTCGAGCTGGCACCCAGGCCGACGCTCGCCGGTGCGCTCACGGCCGCGCTCGCCCTCGGCCTGGGCATCCCCTCCACGGCGCCCGCCGTCCCCGCGGGTCCGCACTGGAGCATCGTCTCCCAGTCCGAGCCCACGTACTTCAAGCCAGGGGACACGAACGACGCCTACAGGCTGATCGTGCGCAACGACGGCTCGCTGCCGACCGCGCACGCGAGCACGGTCACGATCGCCGACACGCTGCCCGCGGGCGTGACCGCGACGAAGGTCTCCGCGCGCGGCCAAGGTCCCAACGGCAGCGCCTCGCCTGCGTACAGCCTGGTCTGCTCACAGGCGCCGATCCCGCGACCCGTGACCTGCACGTACTCCGAAGGCGAAGAAGAAGGGACGGTGCTCCCGGGAGCGACAATCGTGATGACGATCACGGTGTCGGTCGCCGAAAGCGCCGCGAGCCTCGCGCCAAACGTCGCGACGGTCTCCGGCGGCGGCGCGCCGAGCGCCGCCACGAGCGAAACGACGACGATCGACCGCGAACCGGTCCCCTTCGGCCTCTCCTACTTCAACGTCGATCTGTTGAGCCAGAGCGGCGAAGCCGACACACAGGCGGGCTCGCATCCCTACGAGCTGACCGCCAGCCTCGGCTTCAACATCAGCGGGCGCGAAGAACCGCCGTCGGGCGAATCGCCGCTCGCGAACGCCGCGCCGCGGGATCTGGAAGTGCAGCTGCCGCCGGGGTTGATCGGCGACCCGAACGCCGTGCCGCGATGTAGCCAGCGGGCATTCCTGGAACGGGAAAAGCTCGCCTGCCCGCTCGACACCCAGGTCGGCACGGTCAAGCCATTGTTCTACGGCAGGTTCGCCTCCGCCGTGTTTCCCCTCTACGACCTCGTCCCGCCACCGGCCGAGCCGGCCGAGCTCGGCTTCGCGATCGCGCACGTCGGTCACGTCCCGATCTTCCTGAACCTGCGCAACCGCCGCGGCTACGGGCTGGCGGCGTCGCTCGATCAGATCCCCGAGACCGGTCCCTTCCAGGGCGCGATCCTGACGCTGTGGGGCGTGCCGGCCGCCGCAAGCCACGATCTCGAACGCGAAGGCACGCGCGGCGAAGGCAGCCAGGAAGGCGAAGTCTGCCAACCGACCGTGAAGGTGATCGGTGGAGCCGAAGAACAGCAGCCCTGTCCGAGCGGCGCGCCCGCGAGGCCGTTCCTGACGCTGCCGAGCCAGTGCCAGAGCCCCGGACTCGGGCTGGGGGTGGAATACGACTCGTGGCAGCATCCTGTGCGCGAACGGTTTCTGCAGGAACCGGCGCTTGCGCAGGCGATCACCGGCTGCGAACTGCTGTCGTTCAGCCCGTCGCTGCTGCTCGCGCCGGAAACCACGCAGGCGGGCGCGCCGAGCGGTTACACGATCGACGTGCGCATGCCCCAGAGTGAAGAACCGGGCGCGCTGGCCACGCCGGCGCTACGCAACGCGGTGGTGAGATTGCCGGCGGGCGTGGTGCTCTCGCCGTCGGCGGCCAACGGGCTGCAGGACTGCACGCCGCAGCAGTTCGAACCGCCCGGCGCGGAACCCGGCTCCTCAAGGCCGGCGGAATGCCCGTCGCAGTC
>Ga0116215_1000549_pt1 | contig 28471 bp, 24 predicted proteins | sample Sb_taG_7_FD_89698 | JGI IMG/M metagenome (GOLD analysis project Ga0116215, IMG submission 89698) | Peat soil microbial communities from Weissenstadt, Germany - Sb_50d_2_FS metaG | ecosystem: Environmental > Terrestrial > Soil > Wetlands > Peat | place: Germany: Weissenstadt | collected 2010-09-21
CATGTACTGGTTCACGGTGGAACAGGTATTGGACGATGCTGCGACTCCATACGCGATCGTCGCGAACGAGTGCAGCTTGTATTTCTTCATCAGAAAGGCCAGTTGAGTTGCGACCTGGGGAAGGAAGAGCGTTGATCCGTCGGGGGCGAAGAGATTGGGCGGACCCTCCCAGTTGCCCGTGACGTTGTACCCGTAGGTGGGTACGCAGTTCTCAACAAGGTAATTCGGAGAGAAGAAGGGGCTCGACACACCCACCGCCGCAAACGCATGATCCTGATCGGTCAGGTCATGGGCGAGAGCGCTGAACTGGCTCGGATTCCCGGTGTCATCGAGCGTGTAGGTGAGATTGATCTTCCGCCCGTTGATCCCTCCCGCCGCGTTGAGCGCTTCGAGGTACGCGCGTACTCCTGGAACCATGGCGGCAAAGTCAGCGGCCAGCGAACCCGAAAGAGTGCCCAGGGAGGCGACGTTGACCGACGTCGAGGTGACGCCAGGGGAGCCCGAACCCGTCCCATTGGTGCAGGTCGCCCCTGCACCCGAGCCAGCCGATTGCGCGCCCGCCGGTGTGGCGGCTCCGATCTGGAGAAACAGGCCCATCGTGACAGCCGACGTGGCGAGGAGAGTTAGCGGCGACTTGAGCCCGGGAATGGTCCAACTACGTCGATTCCTGAACTTCACGGGTCACTGCCCCCTATTTCGTCGCTCGTCCATTGCTCTGGACGTCCCCCACTTCGGTACCACGGCGAAACTGCCAGTTGATTGCCCTGGAGGGGCCACGTGGGTACTCCTCGCCGGAGCCTGACTTCGTCAGGTAAAGTATGCTTCTAGCCATAGTGAAGTCAAACTGTTCTCTGTAGCCATAGCTGTTCTACGTCAGTGGTCAGCGGTGAGGGCCGACAGGCCCGCGTTTCCGTTGGTTCATTCGTTTGCAGGACCTGGGACGAGAACAGCCGGCCTGATCCTCGGGAGGTTGGCGTGGACGCCGAATTCGTCCGTTACACGGCTGAGGCGGGTGTGGCCGTGATCACCATCGATCGCCCGCAGGCGGCCAATGCGCAGAACCCTCAGATGCTGGCCGAGCTGGATGCGGCATGGACGGCCTCGGACCACGATCGTGACATCCGTGTCGTCGTCCTCCGCAGCGAGGGAAAGCACTTCTCGGCGGGTCACGACATGCAGGGGGGCGGAGACCCCTCCCTCGGCCCGCAACGGGTGGACGGTGTGCTCACCGTCGACACCTACTTCGACTGGGAGGAGCGCGGTTACCTCCATTACGCCCGGAGATGGCGCGATCTGGTGAAACCGTCGATCGCGGCCGTCCAGGGGAAGTGCATCGCCGCCGGCCTCATGCTCTGCTGGCCCTGCGACCTGATCATCGCAGCCGACAACGCGCAGTTCTCCGACCCGGTCGGCCTGATGGGCATGCCTGGAGTGGAGTTCTTCGCCCACCCCTGGGAATTCGGTCCCCGGCGAGCCAAGCAGATCCTCTTCACCGCTTCCTCGCTTTCTGCGGAGCAGGCTCGCGAGTGCGGCATGGTCAACGAGGTCGTGCCACTTGACACGCTGCACGAACGCGCGCTGAGCCTCGCGGCCGAAATCGCCGCGATGGATCCGTGGGCTGTCCGGCTCGCCAAGCGGGCCGTCAACAGCGCAGTGGATGCCATGGGGTTCTCTCAGACGATCGCCACGAACTTCGACATCCATCATCTCGGTCACGCCCGGGCGATCGCTCACACTGGTGGAAGGACGTCGGTCATGGCCGACCTGGCTGCGATGAAGGCCCGATCGACATGACCCGCGCACTCCCCCTTGGCTGAGAGCGCCCTCTGATGTCGACCTTTTGGCGCAACGGACTGGCGCTGCACTACGAGATCACGGGGGCAGGCCCCCCGGTGCTCTGTGTGCACGGCGCCACTGGAACCGGGGCCTACGAGTGGTCGAAGTTGGCCGGGGCATTGGAGGGTCGCTACCGGTTCGTCATCCCCGACCTGCGCGGTCACGGGAATTCGGACTACCGGGCCGGGGAGATGAGCATCGAGGCGGTCAATGAAGACCTCCTGGAGCTCATCGCCCACGAACGTCTGGGGCCGCCGCATGTGCTGGCGTTCTCCTTCGGCGCCGAGGCGGCGCTCGATCTGGAACTGACGTATCCGGGTACGGCGGCCAGCCTGATCCTTCTCAGCCCGGGACTCGGTGACCCGAAGTCGAGCGTGCCGACGCGAGCACAACTGCAGTCGGGATGGCCTGACAGGCTGAGGGCCCTCCATGCCGAGCGACACGGCGATGACCATTGGCTCGAGATCATGTTGGAGTTGTGCGATCGGGCCGCCGTACGGCCGAAGGCCGACTTGGGAGCAATCGGCCGGATGGGCTGCCCGGTGCTCCTCGTGGTGGGCAGCGACGACGATGCCCGTCGAATCCGGCAGGCGGAGGTCATGCGAGATGCGCACGGCCTGACCGAGCTGGTCGTCATTCAGGGCGGCCGGCACGCAGTGCACAAGGATCACAGCTCGGACGTCGTCGCCGCCATCGGCGATTTTCTCGACCGTCAGATCAAGCGCGCCCCCGCGGCCGACGTCTGAACGCGGGCACGGGACATGGACGAATTCGGCAGATGGAGGCAGTAGGCTGGGAAAATGAGATATCCGCTGAACGAATATCACGCTTGGCGGAAATCTCGGCCTGGCTCATCCGGAGGTTGCAGGTGACATGGCAAGCGGCAAGGTGACGAAGGTGGTGGCGGCCGAGGAGGTCGACGACGATGCCATGCCCGAGTGGAAGCGGGCAAGCATCGAGCGGTCCCTGCAGGGTCCGCGGGCCAGGGCACAGGAGCGCACCGACCGCTTCGTCGGAGCGGCCATGGAACTCATGGCTGAGCGCGGCAACGTCGACTTCACGGTGCAGGACGTCGTCGACCGCTCCCGGATGTCGATCCGAACCTTCTATAATTTCTTTGCCAGCAAGGACGACCTCCTGGTCGCCGTCCACGAGACGATCCTGGCGACCGAGGTCGTCCCGCGCATGCGAGCCCGCTGCGAGGCGGTGTCCGACCCCATCGCCCGCGTCGAGGCCTACATCGAAGGGATCTACGATCTCACCTCGAATCCAGGGCCCGCGTCACGCGCACTCACGACCTACAGCAACCGTCTTCTCGAGACCCGGCCGGAAGATCTGGAGCGAGCCTTCAAACCGCAGATCGACCTCGTGGTCGAGCTCATTCGGGACGCCAAGGAGTCCGGCCGCCTGCACACCTCCCTGGGCACGGAGGCGGCGGCGCATCTCCTTCATCACACCGTGCTGGCCACCATCCACGCTCGAATCCTCGGCGGTGAGGGAGGGGACGGGGTGACGGCGGCCGATCTGTGGACGTTCTGCTCGTCGGGCATCGGCGTCAGGGTCGACTGAGCCGCGACTGCGTCGCTCAGGGTCCGAGTGGCCCGGTGGGCTCGGCGAACCACTCCTCAACCTCCGTACGCACGACCTTCCCCATGGCGTTGCGGGGCAACGGACCGACCTTCCAGAGTTCGGGCACCTTGTACCGCGCTAGTTGCGACGAGCAGTAGGTCGACAGGTCGCCAACGTCGAGCGTTAACCCTTCTTCGGCCTCCACGGCTGCCACCACCCGCTGCCCGAGCCGTTCGTCAGGGACGCCCACCACGGAGGCGCCCCGCACGCCCGGGGCCTGGAGCAGGACTCGCTCGACCTCGGCCGGGTACACGTTGGCCCCGCCCCGGAGGATGAGGGCGTTGCGCCGGTCTCGCACGAACAATCGTCCCTCGGCATCGAGGTACCCGACATCACCCGTGTACAGCACGCCGTCACGGACGGCCTCGGCCGTCGCCTCTGGATGTCCCAAGTAGCCGAGCATGGGTTGATACGAATCTGCCCACGGCCCGTCCTCTCTGGCGCGGACCGTGATCTCGCCCGTCTCCCCCGCTGGGAGCACCTTCTCCCCGTCGCGGATCTCGACCACGAGGTGCGGGAGCGGCGTGCCGCTCGACCCGGGCGCTCGCACGCGATGACCGTCCTCGATGGTGACCACGGTCGGCGCCTCGGTCAGCCCGTATGTCGCCGACACCGGACACCCGAAGCGCGCCTCGAACGCCTCCCGCACGGGCTCGGGAAGGTACGTGCCGCCGGTCCAGACCTCCGTCAGCGAGGCCAGCTCATCGACAGCTACCTCGGCTGACCCGGCCAAGCCCTGCAGGATCGTCGGCACACTGAACCACGAGTTCACTGCTTCGCGCTTGATCCAGGCTGCGACCCCGGCCGGATCGACGCGGTCCATCACGACCTGTGTGCCACCGGCCTGGGCGACGAGGAGAGTGCTCGTGACCTGCAGGTTGAGGATGGTGAGTGCGGCGCAGTCTCCCTTCCGCAGACCGGGACCGAAGTTCCTGGCCGCTACCAGCATCGCCCCGGGAAGGAGCAGGTTCCGATGCGAGTGCACGACTCCCTTCGGCCGGCCGGTCGTGCCACTGGTGTAGGCGATGCCCGCCGGGTCCGTGGGCCGCCGTCTCGGCCGCCGGTAGCTCGCCGGACTGCCGTCGACGATGTCCCGCCACGCTGCGGCGTCCTCTCCGACCTCGACAATCGCCGGCGTCGGGCGGCCGTGGGCATCGGGGCCGAGCGCGGCCCCAACGTCGGGAGAGGCCAGCAGAAGTCGGGTCCCGGCGTCGTGGAGGATGAAGTGCTTTTCGGGAGGCGCCAGATTGCGATTGACGCCCAACCAGATCGCGCCCAGTCGCATGACCGCGTGAAACGTGACGACGACGTCGCTCGTGTTGGGGAGGCTGACGGCGACCACGTCGTCCTTCGTGACCCCGAGGGACGCCAGCGCGCCCGCCACGCGTTCCACCGCGCGATCGAGTTCCCCGTACGTCAGCCGGGCGTCGGCGCAGACCAGGGCCTCGTGGGCGGCATCGTGGGCGAGCGCCCGCTCCAGCACGTCGCCGACTGACGTCGGTATGTGCCCTGACGTCGGCACAGGCCCTGATCGTGCTCCCATGCCCCACCCCTTGGAGAAGATGAATGTCGGTATAGTAGGAGATCGTTTTACTGAAAGAAAAGGGAATGACTCCAGGGGCGGTGAGCGTGATCAGCGGCGGCTCGGCCGGCATAGGCCTGGCGGTGGCGGAGCGGCTCGCCGGTGGCGGTGGCCGGATCGCCATCCTGGGTCGCAATCGGGACAGGCTCCACGGGGCCAGGAAGGCAGTCGAGGCGGCAGGGGCCGGCGAGGTGCTGGCCCTCGGCGCCGACGTGACGAAGGACGACGAGGTCGCTGCAGCATTCCGGGACATCGAGGCGACGTGGGGAGAGGTGCACGCGCTGATCAATGCTGTCGGGCCATCCGGGGCGGGGCGGTTCGAGGATTTGTCCGATGACGCATGGTTGCGAACGTTCGATGAGGGCGTGCTCAGTGCCGTCCGCTGCATCCGCCACGCACTGCCGCTGTTGCGACAGGCGCAATGGGGCCGCATCGTCAACATCACCGCGATCTCCGTGCAACACCAGAACACCGGCCTGATCGGGTACACCGCGGCCAAGGCGGCGCTGACCAGCATCACGAAGAACCTGGCCGGGAGCCTGGCCGCCGACGGGATCCTGGTGAACGCCGTCGCGCCGGGCCCGGTCCTCACCGCCCCGATCCGTGCCGCGGTAGAGGCGGCGCAGGGAGATCCCGACGACCCCTACGACGCCCACCGCGTCATGGCAGAACGATTCGGCTGCGCGGTTGACCTCGGACGAGTCGCCGAACCGGCCGAAGTCGCCGAGGTGGTGGCCTTCTGCGCCTCGGCGGCGAACACCTACATGACGGGCGCGCACCTCAATGTCGACGGCGGTTCGGATTTCACCTGAAGAGCTCGGGGACGCAACCGGTGAGAAGCTCGGCCACGACGTCGCCGGCGTTCGAGGGAGGGACATGACCACACGGACGGGTGCCGTCGTCATCACGGGAGCCGCCGGCGGTATGGGAATAGCGGTGGCGCGCTCCATGGCCGGCGCCGGTGACCTCGTCCTCGCCGACCTCCGCGCGCCGCAACTCGAGGAGGCGCGGCAGTCGCTCGCCATGACCGGACAGCAGGCGCGGAGCATCGAGTGCGACGTGACGGCGGCGAACGACGTGACCCGCTTGGCGGGCCTGGTGGAGCAGCTAGGGGGCTTGCGCGCGCTGGTGCACACGGCTGGTGTCTCCCCCAAAATGGCCGAGGGCCGCAGGGTGCTCGAGGTGGACCTCGTCGGCACGGCACGGGTCCTCGCCGCGCTCCTGCCGCTGGCACTGCCGGGCAGCGCCGCCGTCTGCATCGGATCGATCGCCGGCTACGCCGACGTCGCGCCGGAGGTGGAGCCCTTGCTGGACGACCCCCTCCGACCCGATTTCCTCGACGTGGTGGAGGCGGCCCTCGCCCAACCGCTCGACGGAGCGACCGGGTACGTGCTGGCCAAGAGGGGGGTGATGCGGGCGTGCGAGCGGCTGTCGGGAGCGTGGGCGGAGCGCGGCGGACGGACCGTGTCGATCGCCCCGGGCCTGATCGACACGGGCATGGGGCGGTTGGAGATGGAGGGTGACGAGTTGATCGCCCTCATGATCGCCGCCACGCCGGTCAAGCGGGCAGGCCATACCCCTCTGCCGGGGAGCCCCGAGGACGTCGCCGCACTGGTGGCCTTTCTCTGCTCCGACGAGGCGTCCTTCATCTCCGGGTGTGACATCCGGATCGACGGCGGCCTCATGGGGAACGGGCGCCATCTGGCCCAGCCGGGCTGATCCGGCCCGGTCGGCGCGCCGGGCACCTAATCGATCAGCGCAGTCAGCGTACCCCCCATGAACTCACTGACTTCCTGATCGCTCAAACCGGTGAGATGGTCGACATAGGATACCGGGTCGGCGAGTCCCTCCGGGTGGGGGTAATCGGATCCGAAGACGATGTGGTCGGGGGGGATGTGCTTCCCGAGGTTCTGAATGTCGTCCTCCCAAAACGGGCTGATGAAGAGGTTGCGATGGATCGCCGCGACCGGTTCCTCGGCGAACAGCTGGGGCATCTTCTTGTAGACGTTCGCCAACTGGGAGAAAAGGCCCGGGACCCAGTCGCTGCCGTTCTCCACCGACATGATCCGCAGTCCGGGAAAGCGGGTCAGCGCCCCGTGGCACGCCAGGGCCGCGACGGCGTCCGCCATGGGCTGATGGGCCAGGTTCCAGTAGGAGCGCAACGGCGCCACCTGGAACGGGGTGTACTCGCTGACTCCCTCCCACTCGCCGACCTGGCGGCTGTAGCCACTGTCGGAAGCATGCATGGTGATGAGGACCTTCTCGCTCTGTGCCAGCTCCCAGAAAGGATCGAATTCGGGGAGTCCGAACGAGCGGGGACCCTTGAACCCGGGAACGGGAGCGGGACGCACGAGAACGGCCCGCGCCCCGCGTTCGAGGGCCCACTCCAATTCCTTGATGGCCAGCTCCACGATGGGCAGGGTGATGATGGGGGTCGTGTAGATGCGATCCTCGTAGTTGAACGACCACACCTCGTCCAGCCACCGGTTCACGGCGTGGATCACGGCATGCGTCGCTTCCGGGTCGTCGCGGAAGCGCTCCTCGACGAGGCTGGCCAGGGTGGGGAACATGAGCGTCCGATCGAGACCCTGCTCGTCCATCAGCTGGAGCCTTGGTCCCGGCTCTCGGAAGGCGGGACGACACTCGATCGAGGCTCCCATCACCTCCCGGTGCGATTTGCCCTCGGGGTTCCCGTGACGGAAGTAGTCCTCTTGGGCGCCCGGCGCGGCGACACGATCGAAGGTCGGGTTGGGGATGTAGTCGCTGATCTGACCCCGGACGGCGATCTTGGTACGCCCGTCGACCTCCACGTACTTCACCGCGCCCCGGTACTCCTCGGGCAGGAACTGGGTCAGCGCCTCCTTCGGCTCGTACAGGTGGTTGTCGGCGTCGAAGATGCTGCCCCTGAGTTGTCCGCGGTCCATGGCTCCCCCAGTGCGAGAATGAGATGATCCTTTCAATACAATAGTATGCACATCCACTGGAGCCAGCCGGGTCCGGCACGATCACCAGGTCCCGTATCGGAGCGAGGGGGTGGGCAATGAGCGGGCGCATCGAAGAGCTCCGGGACTTCGGAACGGCCTCGACGGCTGAGTTCCGCGACGCGCTGGTGACGTGGATCGATGGTCACCGGGTGGAGCTGGAGCCGCCCTACCGCGATCACGGGAGCACCGAGCAGCTCCTGTCCCATCAGCGTCAGGTGCAACGATTGCTCTTCGATCAGGGCTGGATGCGCTGGGGCTGGCCCACCCAGGTGGGGGGCTTCGGGGGAACCCCGCTGCTCCGCGCCGTCCTGGGCGAGGAGCTCACGGGGCGCGGACTGGTGCACAGCGCCGCATACTCCATGACGGAGGTCCTGGGCCCGGCGGTCATCGAATACGCCGATGCCTCGCTGGCGGCCGAAGTGGTGCCGCCCCTGCTCCAGGGCGAGGAGACATGGTGCCAGGGATTCTCCGAGCCCGAGGCCGGAAGTGACCTCGGGTCACTGCTAACGACCGCCGTCCGCGACGGTGACGAGTGGGTGCTCCAGGGGCAGAAGCTCTGGACGAGCTGGGCCCACCACGCCTCCCGGTGCGTGGTGCTGGCACGCAGTGAGGGGCCCGGCACGGGCTCACGCGGGATCAGCGCGTTCTTCGTGGACGTGGACAGCCCCGGCGTCAGCGTGCGCCCGCTCGACACGATGGCCGGTGTCGACGAGTTCTGTGAGACCTTCTTCGACCAGGTGCGCGTCCCGGGCGACCGCTTGCTGGGGGCACAAGGACGGGGCTGGCAGGTGGCGCAGCACATCCTCGCCTGTGAGCGCGGACCGATCTTCTGGCAGCGGGCCAGTTGGCTCCTCCACCACCTCGGAGAGATCGCGGACATCGCCGATGCCTCCGATGTGGCGGCGCAGCGCCTGATCGGACTGGCCTTCGCCGAAGTCTCCGCGCTGCGGGCGCGCTCACAAGCCACGCAGCGACAGGTCGCTGCAGGTGACCTGCGCGCAGCCGATTCCTCCATCGACAAGATCCTCATCGCCGCCGCCGACCAGGCGGTCTTTGATGCGGCCCGCCACGTGCTTCCCGGCGTCATCGAGCTCGAGGACTCACCCTTGGCCGATCGCTATCGCAAGGAATGGGCGTACTCGCGTGCGGCAACGATTTACGGTGGCACCAGTGAGATCCAGCGGGACATCGTGGCGTCGCGCCTGTTGAACCTGCCCCAGGTGCCCTGATGGACGCCGACGAGCTGACGCTGCTCGACGAGACACTGCTCGGCCTCGCCGAATCAGAACGGGAGGGGAACCTCACCGCGGCGTTGGACTCGTTCGGGTGGCGCGACGTGCTCGCCGCGGATCCGGAGGCGGCGATCTCGGCTCTGTTCAGCGTGCAGGGACGAACCGGGACGTGGTCGGCGGCGCTGCACGATGTCATGGCCGCCGATGTGGAGGCCTTGGGCATCACGGGACCGGCCACTGTCGTCCTGCCCCGACCGAACAGCGCACTTCCCGGTACGTTGCGCGACGGCGGAGCAACGATCGGTGGCGTCCTCCTCGGGCCGCGCGACGACGCCTCGGTCTTCGTTGTCGCCGTTCGGTCCCCCAGAGGCGAGAGTCTCGTTGTCGCTGTGGAGCCCGCGTACCTTCAGGTCGAGCGGAGCCGTGGCCTCGACCCCGGCCTCGGCGCCGCTGCGGTGTCGGGAGCCACGGACCGGGTGACGGTGCTCGCCGAGGCCGATGGGGCGGACGCCTGGTGGGAGGCCGCACAAGTTCGAGGACGGCTGGCGCTGTGCCGGCAGATGGTGGCCGCCCTGTTCGTCATGATCGAGCAGGCGCGGTCGCACGTCTCGGAACGGGCGCAGTTCGGTCGACTGGTCGGCACCTTCCAGGCCGTGCGTCACAAGCTGGTCGAGGCCCACGTCGCCACGACGGCCGCCGAATGCAGCACCGTCACCGCCTGGGAGAGTGACGACCTGCTCCTCGCCGCGTCGACCGCCAAAGTGGTGACCGGCAGGGCAGTCACGGTCACCGCGGCGCACACCCAACAGCTCCTGGCCGGGATCGGCTTTACCGCCGAGCACCCCTTCCATCGCGTCATGAAGCGCGCCCTCGTGCTCGAGCGCATGCTCGGCAGCGCCACCCAGCTGGCACCCGAAGTGGGTCGGCAACTGATCGAGCGGGGCGAGGCGCCCCGGTTGGTACAGCTGTGAATGCGTCGGGCGCCACCGAGGAGCCCGTCCTTCGCAGCGAGGGATCCCCGGTCCGGGTGCTCACCCTCAATCGACCGGCGGGCCGCAACGCCCTCGATGGTGCCCTGCACCAGGCGATGCTGTCCGCGGTGCGCACGGTCGCCGCCGATCCCGGGGTGCGCGCCCTCGTCCTCACCGGCACCGGTGACGCCTTCAGCGCCGGCGGCGACTTCGGCCTCATTCAGCGGATGCAGGAGAACGCCGACCTGCGCCGGGCGACCCTCGACCGGAGCCGGTCTCTCTTCTGGTCCCTGCTCGCCCTCGACGTCCCCGTGATCGCGGCGGTCAACGGCCCAGCGGTCGGCGCCGGGGCCACCCTGGCCCTGCTGTGCGACATCGTGCTCATGGCCGAAGAGGCCTACCTGGCCGAGCCGAGGGTGAGTATCGGCCTGGTCCCCGGCGACGGGAGCGCGATCCTCTGGCCCATGCTGGCCGGTGTCCCGGCGGCGCGGTCCTATCTGCTCACCGGGGATCGCATGCCGGCCCGGGAGGCCTACCGCCTGGGCCTGGTCCACCGGGTGGTGGACCGCGACGTGGTCGTGGCGGAGGCGATGGCGCTGGCCGAGCGCTTGGCCGGTCTGTCCGCCCACTCCATCCGCTCCACGAAGCGCGCGCTCAATCGCCACGTCGAGACCGCCGCTCGGGACGGCTTCGACTTCGCCCTCGACGCAGAGTCCCGGAGCTTCGACACCCCGGAGCTGCGCGCATGGGTCCGGGAGCGCTCCGAACGGCCTGCCGGTGCCGGGGATGGCTGACGCCGGCGCACGCGTCGCCGTGGTCACCGGGGGCACGCGCGGCCTCGGCGCCGCCATCTCCGCCCGGCTCGCCACCGATGGGACGACCGTGGCCGCCGCCTACCGCCGGGACGACGCAGCTGCGCAGCGCTTCGTGGCTGCGCGAGGGTCCGCCGGCGCCCTAAGCGCGCACCGCGTCGACGTGGGTGACCCGGACTCGTGTCGCGGGCTCATCGCTGACGTCCTGACGGCCCACGGGCGGGTCGACTACCTCGTCAACAACGCCGGGGCGTTGCACGAGCACAGGTTGGCGGATCTCAGCGACGCGGACTGGGACGACACCCTGCGCAGCAACCTCTCCGGAGCCTTCTACCTGTCCCAGGCCGCCATCGTCCCCATGCGCCAGGCGCGCTTCGGCCGGATCGTCAACGTCGGATCCGTGACGGCCGTCATGGGAAGCCCGTTCCAGATCGACTATGCGGCCGCCAAGGCGGGGCTCGTCGGCTTGACGCGTTCGCTCGCCCGCTCGGTCGCCCGGGCAGGCATCACCGTCAATTGCGTGATCCCCGGCGGGTTCTCCACCGACCTCCTGAGCGAGCTGACGTTGACCGATGCAGCAGCCGTCGAGCGGAGCGTCCCGGTCGGAAGGTTCGGCCGTCCCGAAGAGTTGGCGCATGTCGTCGCCTCCCTCCTACACGACGACGCGGCCTACGTGACCGGCGCGGTGATCGCAGTCGACGGCGGCTTCGGAATGGGCCTGTAGGCCCTCACCGTCCGTTGAAGAGGTCCCGCAGTGCTGCCAGGTCGGCCTTCCCCGTCGGCAGCGTCGGGACTTCGGCCGCCTCCACGATGAGGATGTGCCTGGGGACCTTGTAGCTCGAGAGCGCCTCCCGGAGTGAGGCCGTGAGTGCGGGAAGTTCGATGGTGCCCGGGTTCTCGGGCACCACGACGGCAGCCACGTCCTCGCCGCGCTCCCCGGCCGGGATGCCGAACACGAAGGCGTCGCGCACGGCCGGCAACTGGACCAGCGCCATCTCGACCTCGGCGGGTGCCACGTTGGACCCGCCCGTCTTGATCATGGCCGTCCGGCGGCCCGTGAAGCGCAGGTGGCCGTCCGACCCGAACCAGCCCAGGTCACCCGTGGCGTACCACCCGTCCGGGGTGAAGGTCTCGTGACGCTCCCCCTTGTAGAACCCATCCATGAGGAAGGCGCCGCGCAGCAGCAGCTCGCCCTCCTGGCCGGCAGGCACTCCCTGACCGGTGTCGACGTCGACCACGATGTGCTCCATCCCGGGCAGGGGCCGGCCGAATGTCCCGCGCAACGGTTCGGGCAGCACGGCGTAGGCGTCGTCGGGGCCCGTATGCGGGCCACCGGTCTCGGTCATGCCGAGCACGTTCGGCGCCCGGTCGCCTGCCGGCGGGCGGTACTCGGGGGGGAGGGCCTCGACCAGCGTGCCGCCCCGTACCGCGCGAAGGTCGCGCCGGGCGAAGGTCGGGTGGTCGGCCAACTGGCGCGATGCGTTGGGCCAGCACGAGACCTGCGTCACCCGCTCCCGCTCAATCAGGTCGAGCGCCTCCCCCGGCTCGAAGCGCTCCTGCACGACGCACGCCGCCCCGGAGGCCAAGGCGGCGAGCAACACCATCGTGAGACCGCCGACCCAGAAGAAGGGCATGGGCGAGTAGATGCGGTCCTCGTTGGTCATCCCGCGCCGCCGGGCCAGGAGAGCCGCGTGGCGGACCAGCGACCCATGCGTGTGCAGCACGGACTTCGGGGCCGCCGTCGCGCCCGACGTATTGATGATGGCGAGGGCATCGGCGGGAAAGACCTCCGACTCGGCCGCGCTGACCACACTGCCCGCCAGCGGGGCCGGGAGCGTGCGGGACCACCGCGGCGGCTGGTCACCTTCGACGTGGACCCAGCGCAGGAACGGCGCGTCTTCGAGCTGCAACTCGCCATGACTGTCCCCCAGGCCGGCCAGGCCCGACTCGAGGCGGATGGCCATGCTCTCGCCGACGAAACGTGGGGCCATCAGCACCGCGTGGACGTCGGTCTGGCGGACCGTGCGGGCCAGCTCCGCCCCCGGAGCGAAGGTGGAGAGCGGAACGCTCAGGGCACCGATGCGCGCCAGGGCGAGCCAGGTCACCGCCCACCACGGCCCGTTCGGAGCGAGCAGTCCGACCCGTGTCCCCTTCCCGATGCCGGCGGCCAGAAGGCGGCCGGCCACCTCCGCGCTCCGGGCGTCCGCCTCGGCGAAGCTCAGCCGGAAGTCGGTGCCGATCACGAAGGGGTCGCCTCCTCTCAGGGCGCGCCCCTGCAACGCCTCGGGCACGGACGCGGGCAGGTCCCGCAGCTCGGGGGGCAAGCCGTAGCGGCGAAGAGGATCAGTCATTGACGTCATCGGTCCCGCCGGCTACGGAACGACCACGGGCACGTTGGAGTAACCGGCGACATTCGCCATGTTGACCCGTCGCAACCCGTCGTGCTGCACCGCGAAGTGGGGCCAGCGGGCGCGGATGCCCTCGAAGGCCAGATTGGACTCGAGCCGGGCCAGCCAGGCGCCGAGGCAGCCGTGCACGCCGTAGCCGAACGCCAGTGTCGTGCGCCCGCCCCGTCCGATGTCGAAGGTGTCGGGTCGTTCGTAGGCCCGGGGGTCGCGCGTCGCCGCGCCGGTCAGCAGGATCACGGGGGAATTGGCGGGGATCGTGCCCCCGTCGAACTCCACCTCGTCCGTGGCGAACCGGCCCTGGTACTGCGAGGGCGGGTGCATCCGCAGCACCTCCTCGACCGCGTGCGGGATGGCGGCCTTGTCCGCCTGCACGAGTTGCCACTGCTCGGGGTGCTGGTCGAAGAGGACGACGCCACTCCCGATGAGCTTGGTCACGGTCTCACTCCCGGCCCCGGCGATGAGGACCGAGAACGCGGCGACGTCCTCGTCGCTCAGGTGGTGCTCCCTCCCCTCGTCATCGCGCAGGACGGCCTCGGTGAGCTTGCTGATGAGGAGGCCGTCGTGCTCGCGGCGCTTGAGGCGGGCCAGGTCGAGGAAGTACCCAGCCATGTTGAGGGAGGCCTCCATCCCTTCCTGGGTCGTGTTGGGGTTCCCCTCCTCACGGTGCAGGAACGTGTCGACCCACAGGCGCACCTGCTGGCGCTCGCCCTCGGGCACGCCGAGGATCGTCGAAATGACCTCGACCGGGAAGAGCGCCGCGAATTCCGCCACCAGGTCGAATTCGTTCCGCCCACTGAGGGCGTCGAGGTAGCCCGCAACGACCTCGGCGACGAGCGGTTCGAGACTTCCGATCGCATTGCGGCTGAAGGCCTGACTGACCAGCTTGCGCAGGCGGGTGTGCTCCGGCGGGTCCATCACGATCATCATGTTCGTGTCCATGGGCCGCTTCTTGAGGAGCAGCTCGAGCGTCACGCCGTACGAGCTGACGAACCGAACCGGATCGCCGTGGGCCGCGACCACGTCTGCGTGGCGTGACAGCGCGTAAAAGCCGTACGTCTCGTTGCGGTAGACCGGGGCCTCGTCGCGCAGGCGGGCGTAGGCCGCATAAGGGTCGTCGAAGAAGGTGTCGGAGAACGGATCGAAGTCGATGCTGCCGTGCGCCACGGGACCCCCACTCGAGACCGGACCAGATCCGTGCAATCACGGGACATCGTAAATGCCGCAGTCTTGACTTTTGTCAACGGAGAAGCTTATTCTCGCAACCTGCACGCGTCAAGGAAACGAGCAGCCCAGAAGAGGGGATCCCTCACGTGAACCTCGCCCTTACCGAGGAACAGGAGTTCGTCCGGCGCACGTTCGCCACCCTCTTCGCCAAGGAGGCGGACCCGGCCCGGGTTCGTGCCGCCGAACCATTAGGCCACGACCCCGGCCTCTGGGCCCACATGATCGCCACCGGTGCCCTGGGCGTGGGCGTCCCCGAGGATGCCGGAGGTGGTGGCGGGGGCGTCCTCGAGCTGGCGCTGATCGCCGAGGAGGCCGGTCGTCGCGTGGCTCCCGTCCCCGTCGCGGAGCCGGCGGCGGCCGCCCGGTTGCTGGCCGCCTGCGGCGCGACGAAGCTGCTCAGCGATGCGCTGGACGGCACCCGCATCGTGTCCCTCGCAACCCGCCCCGGGCCCGTGGCGAGCCAATTCCTGACCGACGGGGGCATTGCCGACGTCGTCGTGGCGCTGGAGGGCGATCGGATCGTCGCCGTGAACCGCCCACCCGACGTGCGCCCCACCTCGAACATGGGCGGCCTGCCGCTCGCCCGCTGGAGCGGGGCCGTAGAGGTCGAGGTCCTGGTGGACGGAGATGAGGCCCGCCGGTGGTTCTCCGCCGCGATGGACGAGGTGCGGATCCTCCGTGCCGCGGCACTGGTCGGCCTGGCCGGCGAGGCGATCGAGATCGGCGCGGCGTACGCGCGCCAGCGCGAGGCCTTCGGCGTCCCGATCGGCACCTATCAGGCCGTCGCCCACCCGTTGGCGGACGCGCTGGTGGCCAAGGACGGTGCGCAGCTCCTGACCTGGAAGGCGTGCTGGGCTCTGGGCGAGGACCTCCCCGGCGCGTCGGCGCTGGCCTCCATGGCGTTCGTCTTCGCCGCCGAGACGGCCTACGCGGCCGCACAACACAGCCTTCACATCCATGGTGGTTACGGCTTCACGGTCGAATGCGACATTCAGCTCTACTACCGGCGGGCCAAGGCCTGGGTGACGGCGTTCGCCGATCCGGAGCGGGAGCTCGACGCGGTGGCGGACAGGGCCTACGGCCAGTCGCGGACCCACCGGCGCAGTGCGCAGCCCCACGCCGTGCCAGGGACCAGTTGATGGACTTCCACGAACCGTCGCATCTCAAGGGGATCCGGGCCGAGGCCGAGGCCTTCGCGGCCGAGCACGTCACGGCCGAGATGGTCGAGGAGGAACTCCGCACGGGTGATGGCGTCAGCCGCTCGCTGCTGCGGGCGATGGGAGCGAAGGGCTGGGTGGCCTCCATGTGGCCGCCGGAAGAGGGCGGGGCCGGACTCGACCCTTTCGAGACCGCCGCCATGCTGGGCGCCATCCGTGCCGTGGGCGGGCCCACCGTCGGCCCGGGAACCACCATGCTCAGCGCCAACGCGATCCGGGCCCTCGGATCACCGGCGCTGCGGGCCAGGATCCTCCCCGGCGTCGCCGCCGGCGAGACGCTGATCTGCCTGGGCTACACCGAACCCGAGGGTGGTTCCGACGTCTTCGCCTGCAAGACGCGGTCGGTGCGCGACGGCGACGAGTGGGTCATCAACGGCCAGAAGATGTTCACGACGTTCGCGCATCGGGCCGACTACTGCTTCCTGCTCACCCGCAGCGACCCCGAGTCACGCGGCCCCCACGGGTTGACGATGTTCCTCGTTCCCATGGGGACGCCGGGCATCGAGATCCAGGCGGTGCGCACCATGGGCTACGAGCGGACCAACATCGTCTTCTACAACGACGTCAGGGTCAGCGACGATCTCCGGGTCGGTGAACCCGAACAGGGGCTCCACGTGATGCGGGCAGCCCTGGAGGCGGAGCAGAACGTGGCGCCGTCGTCACGGACCTCCCAGTTGTACGAGGCCGCGGTTGCCTGGGCCCGCCAGACCCCCGATCCCGACGGCGCCACCATGTTGGACGATCCGTCGGTGCGCCGGCGCCTGGCCCGGATGGCGATCGATGCGGAGGTGGCAGACCTGCTGGGGTACCGGGTTGCCTTCCTGGAGCAGCTGGGCGCCAAGCCGGGACCCCACGCCGCGCTCTTCGGTCCCGAGACCTACGTCCGGTGGTCCAAGGAGGTCATGGACATGGTCGGTCCCGCAGGCACGGCGGACTGGACCGACCCCGACGCCGTGCTCGGGGGTACCTTCGAGTACCACTTCCGGTGCTCGGTGGCCAGCACGATCTACGGAGGCTCGAGCGAGGTCCTACGCAGCTTGATCGCCGAGCAGCTGCTCGGGTTGCCGCGCAGCCGACCGAAGTCCTGACGTTGTTCACGTCGATCTGGCGCAGACGCCAGGGGGAGGCCCGAAGAGGTGGCACACGCAGCTGAAGCCCGAGAGTGGGCGCCGGGAGCCCTGCGAGGGATGATCGACTCGCTCTACACCCCCTTCAGCGGGCCCGGGGGTGAGGAGATCGACGAGTACGCCCTGCGCGCCCTCGTGGCCCACTGCGTCGGAGCGCTGGACCACGACGGGATCTGGGTCGGCGGACTCGTCGGTGAGTACTGGGCGCTGTCGACGTCAGAGCGCAAACGGCTGTTGGAGGTAGCGGTCGAGGAGGCCCGGAGCATCAAACCGGGCGCACTCGTTGAAGCATGCCCCGCCAGCACGAACGTCTTGGAGACAGTAGAGCTCGCCCAGCACGCGGCGGCGGTTGGCGCCGACATCTGCTTCTTGATCCCGCCATACTTCGAGGCCCGGGGGTACGAGTCGACCAGGGAGGTCCTGCATTATGTCTCGGACCGTACGGACATCGCGCTCGGCCTCTTCAACACGCACGCGGCAGGCTGGATCCTGACGCCGGACGAATGTGCTCGACTGGTGGATGAGTTCCCCGCCATCTGCGCGGTCAAGAATGGGATGTTCCGCCCGAGCCACTCGGCCGCGCTGCACCGCCTCGTGCCAGACCTGGTGATCTGGGAGTGCGACATGCTGGCCTACCGAGGTGGATTCCTGCGTCGCGGCATCACTGCCGCCGGGATTCTGGGCGGCTCGGGGTACCTCTACGAGGTTCCCGACAACCGCATCTACAGCGCACAATGGGACCTTCTGGTCTCCGACAAACTGTCCGAGGCCATCGACCACTGGTACGAGTCCGGTCTCGATGATCTCGTGGCTCGGCTGCACGGCGCGTTCGGCGCCTCAAACGTCGAGGCCGTCTACACGCACTGGGGATCGGCCTTTAAGGCCGCCGCGCATGTCCTCGGCCTTCCCGTGGGCAGTTATGCACGCTCCCGCCCTCCCCAGCCGCCATTGCCCGAAGCACAGAAGGCAGCCATCCGAGCCGCATACGCCGCCATCGGACTCGTGTCGGCGACGTCGTAGCGAAGGACCTTCGTCGACCACATCCGGTGGTGGCGTGGAGTCGGGGTAAGAGACGGGCTCGAGAGGCCACAGCCGAGCTCTACACCGCCGACCGGGAAACACGGCGCGTCCAGGTGTACCACCTCGAGGGTCGCCATCTGCGGAAGTTCGGCGCGGCCTTTCTCAACTTATGAGTACTCCAACCTGAGCTTCAGGCCGTCGATGAGTGCGGCAAGGCCGAAGGCGAAGAGCGCGTCGTCCGAGAGCGCTCGCGGCTGGCGCACGCCCTCCAACGTGGCCGCAGGGGGGCTGAAGGCACTCTCGTTGGCGACGGCGTCGATGGCTATCTGACCCGTCACATAGGTGTAGAGCGTCGCAAAACACAGGACGGCAAGCTGGGGGTCGAAGCCGGCATCACGGAGAATGTCCATCACCCCGGCGGCGAGACGGCGACCCTCGGCCGCTCCCCGATCTCCCAGTCGCGAGGCGACACCCGGGTGCTCGGCGAACACGCGACGGGCGTCCCCTAGCACCAGCTGAAGGCGCTGGTCCCAGGTCCCGTCCTCCGGTCCGGGTATGCGGATGTCGCGCAGCAGATGGTCGACCAGTAGTTCCAGAAGGCGTTCTTTGTTTGGTACGTAGCTATAGACCGTCATCGTGGGTGACCCGAGCTCCCGGGCCAGGCCTCGCATGGAGAGGTTGTCGAGCCCCACCGCACGGCTCAGTCGCAGTGCGGCCGCGATGACCTCATGCTCGCTGAGCGAACGTGGCCGCCCGCGCCGCTGGGACACGCTCGCCTCGCCGGATTGGGCGGTGGTCCTCACGGTCGCAGTGACAACGGCAACTCGACAAGGCGTCGAACCATCAGGCTCTTGTGATGATGGAGACCCTCGGGGGCGACGTCAATGGAGAACGACGAGGTGCGCGCCAGAAGTCGCTCGAAGGTGACCTTCGCCTCCATCCGGGCCAACGGCGCACCGAGGCACAGGTGAATCCCCCAGCCGAAGCCGACGTGTTGCCGCGGGTTTGTCCGGTGGACGTCGACGTCCTCGGGATCCTCGTACGCCTCGGGATCACGGTTGGCGGCCGGCCAGAGCAGGACGAGCCGGGAGCCTGCCTCGAGTTGCACCCCACCGAGCGTGGTGGCCGCGAGCACCCGGCGGTAATGACCGCGAAAGGGGGGGTCGATGCGGCACGCCTCCTCGACAAAGGCCGGGATGAGGTCGGGCTGGGCCCGGAGGAGATCCTGCAGGTCGGATCGCTCGGCCAAGATGCGGACGCCGGTCCCGAGCAGGCTGGTCGTTGACTCCCCGCCGGCGGCCAGAAGGATGCCGAGGATGACGAACGCCTCCACTTCGGTGAGCCGGCCGTCATTCACTGCCCGGGCGCAGGCGCCGATCACGGTCGACTGGTCGGGATGGTCACTCGTGCGGGCGGCCACGTAGGCATCGATGACCGGTCCCAGCTCCGTCATCTTGCGTTGCAGCTCTTCGCGCACCGTCTCGGGAACGAAGCCGCTGATCAGCTCGACCGAGGCGTAGCCCTGCTCCTTGAGGGCCGGCGCAGTGTCGTCCGCGAGGCCGAGCAGGCGGGTCAGCATCACCACGGGCAGCGGTTCGGCGACCGCGCGCATCCAGTCCACCTTACCGGCGAGCAGGTACGGATCTAGCGTCGAATCGATGAGTCGTCGGAACTCTGTCTCCCTAACGCTGATGGCCGCGGCCGAGAAGAGGTGACTCAGGACCTTGCGCTGACGGCCGTGGTCTGGCGGGTCAGCCGTCGCCAGGACGGCCTCCATTCCCTCGAGGCCGGCGGGAACAGCCGCGGGGGACCGAAGGCCGGGCTGACCGGCCTCCCCGACGCAGAGAAACTCGCTGGACTGACTCGAGTAGATCTGTGGGTTGGCGATGACTTCGCGGATGAGGTCGAGGCGCGCCACCAGATACGCGTCGGTGCCTTCGATCCGGTGCACCGGGTCGAACCTTCGGAGCTGTGCGTAGTACGCGTGGGGCTGCTCGACGACCTCGAGATCGAACAGCGGATCGGTCCGAGCAGTGGCCATGTGGCACCTCCGTTGCTGCGTGGCTCGATTTCCGTACGCTATACGATAAACACGGCACCCCCACCCAATAGCCAGGGGACTCGCCCGCCCCGGTGTAGTACTCCTCGCGTCCGGCGGCGACGGTGCGCAGGTAGTAGTCCTCGGCGCGGGCCACCAACTTGGCGATGGAGAGCACATGGGCTCAGCCAGGGTGTCATGCTTCCTGGCCCTGGCCCTGGCCCTGGCCCTAGCCCGAGGTCTGGCTGACCAAGGCCAAGGGGGCGGGGGCGGCCGAGGCGGATCACGGGGCGCTCGCCCCGGGCCGCCAGCTCGTAGGCAAGGCCCCCGGGAGATCCCGAGCAGTTCGCCGGTCTCGGCAACGCTGTACACGAGGCGCTCGTCGGGTGCCTGCAGAGTGTGAATCCCTGGACCGCGACAGCCACGCCGGTCAAGGTCGGCGGAGCCGAGGGACCCACGTGGGGGAGGCCGATCGGTCCCCCGCCTGTAGGTCGCCTGGCGAGCCAGGGTGGTAGGCACCGACAGGTGATGCATGTGTGCTTCAGTTCGGCAGTCCTTTGTCACGAGGGTTGGAGTCATCACGTCGGAGCTTCATCAGATGGTTCGGCGGCCTCATTACCGTCCTTCGGTTGGTGAGGGGAGCCGCGAAAGTCAGAGCGAGCAGGGCCCACCGCAGGATTCCGGAGAACAGCCCTCCGATAACTTTGCCTAATGGCAATGCCCGGGCCGCCAGAGCTTGGCCGTGGCATCGTCGTTCTGCCCGGGATGGCCCCGCCGGAGCCCTGGAAGGATTGCCCCAGGCTCCTCATAGAACGCGAGACCCTGACCGACCCGGTCGCTGCGCTGGAGAGCCTGCATCGGGCTTGGTTTGAGCGACAGCCGGTGGTCGTGGAGTTGGCTGTCGACCCGAAGGTGCTGCGTGATCCTGAGGTGTGTCACCGGCCGGTGTATGACCTCAGCCCCCGTTTCGAGTTCTCTCGGGAGCGGCTTCAGTTCCTCGTCTGGGCCAACAACTATGACGCCCGGAGCGGAGACCCGGTCTGGTGGCACGGACGCAAGGCCGCCAGAAGCTTTCTTGACGACGGCGCCCTGGAAGCAGGCCCGGCTGACATCGTGCTGAGTGACGGCACACCCCTGTACGTCGACGGGGGACCATTCGCTCCCGCACCTCTCCCCTCTGGCATCGGGGTCGTGCACCGCTGGAACACTGAGGCGGGATCCTTGTCAGCTGTCGCCAACCTCCTGCCCGGGGCCGATCTTGCCTCGGATCAGCTGGCGGCCGTCAGCCATGCGGCAGGCGGTGCACGCGTGATTGCCCCGGCGGGCTCGGGAAAGACTCGAGTCCTCACCGAGCGCCTTCGCCACACGATTGAGGACCGTGGAGTGGACCCAGCCACCGTGACCGCTCTCGCATTCAATACGAAGGCGGCCGGGGAGATGCGCGAGCGGTGCGGCGGCCTCGTGACGGCCAGGGGACCCCACATCCGGACGCTCAACAGCGTGGGTCTGTGGATCTGCAACGAGTACGGGGGTCAAGGGCGCCTGGACGTCTACGAGGAGCCCCAGGTAAGGGACCTCGTGCAGCTCGTCTTCGAGGTCCGCCGCCAGGCGAACACCGACACCGTCCTTCCGTATGTTGACGCGCTTTCCGCGGTTCGACTGGGCCTCACTCCGCCCTCGGTCGTCGAAGATCAGATACCAGACGCCCGTGGCCTCGCCGCCGGGTTCGATGTGTATAGAAAGGCGCTAGCCGAGGGGGGCGCTCTCGATTTCGACGAACAGATCTACCGGTCGATCGAGATCCTGCTGTCTGACCCCGAAGCCCGGGCGTCCGCGCAGAGCCGTTGCCGGCACCTCCTCGTCGACGAGTTCCAGGACCTCAACGCCGCCCACATGCTGCTGATCCGGCTCCTGTGTGCACCGGCGTACAACTGTTTTGGCGTTGGCGACGACGACCAGGTCATCTATGGGTATTCCGGAGCAACGCCTTAGTACCTGATCAACTTCGGGGAGTACTTCCCCGGGGCGCACGAGTACGCGCTGGAAGTCAACTACCGGTGTCCGCCGCAAGTCGTCACCGCTGCGAATTACGTGTTGTCCTACAACCGCCAGCGGATCCCAAAGACGATCACGACGCCCGCTGGGCGCAGCGACACGCTGGCCGACTTCGACCCACCCGTTCGCGGGCGAGGGTCAGTCTCGGTTATGAGTTCGCCAGCTGAGCAGCTCCCGCGGTCCGCTGTCGCCGCGATCTCGGCCTGGAGGGCCGGCGGGGTTGAGCTTCAAGAGATCGCTGTTCTGTCGAGAGTCAATTCGTCGCTGCTCCCGGTGCAGATCGCTCTCACAGAGGCGGGAATTCCCTGCACTGCGCCCCTCGGCCCGAATGTGCTCCAGCGAACGGGTATCAAGACTGCCCTCGCATATCTGCGGATGGGCCTGGCTCCCGGAGAGATCGGCCGCGAGGACCTGATGCAGACCATCCGGCGGCCTTCTCGAGGCATAGCACCCAATGTGGTCAACATGCTCACTGAGCGAAGTGTGACGTCCGTTGCCGAAATCCGGCGCCTGGCGAACCGCCTCTCGGGACGGGACGTTCCCAAGTTGTCGGACTACGCAGACTCAGTCGAGTGCGTCGTCGTGGCGTGTCGGCAGTCCGCGGCGGCCGCGATGCGCGCCATTCGAGTGCAGGTCGGCCTCGGAGAGACGATGGACGTGTTGGACTCGTCCCGGCGAGAGGCGGATAGATCGACCCATGCCGACGACCTCCTCGCCCTCGAGTCGGTGGCGGCCCTCCACCCAGACGTGGCCACCTTCGAGACGTGGCTCCGGGGTGTGCTCGAGCGGCGACCAGCTGAAGGGCCAGCTGTGCTCCTCTCGACAATCCACAAGATCAAAGGGCGAGAGTGGGAGCACGTTGTGCTCTACGGTGCCTCCCTGGGACTTCTCCCTCACCGTCTGAGCGAAGACGAGGAGGGCGAACGGCGCGTCTTCCACGTGGCACTCACGCGAGCCGTCCGCCAGGTACTCATTCTGGCCGGCGCCGATGAGCCGTCGCCCTTCGTGGCCGAACTCGATGGCAGCAGGCCCCATACCCCGATATCGCTCGCCACCAGGGCGAGCCGCAGTCTCGAACCCGCGCCCTTCGGTGGGACGGCCGCCACAAGGGGCACACATCGAGATCGTTCGGAATCGAGCCGACCTGGACCACGTCACAGCAAGCGAAGTTCCCCGCGACCGGCTGCGATCACTCCGGCGGTCGCCGCGGATGTCGGCCTCGTGATCGAGTATGGGGGCCACACGGGTGCCGTGGTTGACCTCACCGATTCAGCGGCCGTGATCCGGGTAGGCAGTGCTCAACTCAAGGTGCCCTTCGGCTCTGATGTGCGGGTGGACGGACTCACCGTCATGCTTGGTGCCCCAGGCGAGGAGCTCGGGCCGCAGAAATCCACGCAGGCATTTGAGGGTGCCATGCGAGAGTGGCGCTCCGAGGCGGCGAAGCGGGCCACGGTGCCGGCGTACGTCGTGCTGAATGACAGCGAACTCGTCGGTATCGCCGCTTGCCGGCCCACGACGCTTGCCGAATTGGCCAGGTGTAAGGGTATGGGACCCATACGACTAGAGCGCTGGGGTGACGAGCTTCTGGCCGTACTGAACGGGGTGGACGGGGTGGACGGCGTGGACGGGCGGTGACTTGAGCACATTAGGTCTGTTATTGCAAGTGCCGTCCGCGGTTTCCGCAGAGCCTCCCGGGTCCCACACCTGCACTTCTCAATGGCGGGGGAACACTTTGAACGTTGTGTCCCTGCACTGTCGGGCCAATGAGCTGCCGGTGCGAGTCGCCTCAGCGATCCGTTTCTGCCGCCATCTGGACATAGGGAGCCAGGATCTCGGCCAGCAGTTGGCGGTGTCGTGTCGCGCGGTCTCGCTTGGGAGCCACGGTGTCGTAGGCCATTGAATCGAGGAGCTGTTGGCTGAAGCCGAACCCCCTTATGACGAGAAAGATTGTCGTAGCCAATTCCGGCTTGTTCATGGCGGCCCCAAGGGCTTCCCGCAGCAATCTGCGAACGTGAGCGTTGGATCGCTCAGCAACCTCCAACATCGTCCTCCGGACCTCAGTACTTGTGCGCGGGTCATGGTCCATGTTCAGCAGCACCTGCAGGCTTGCTAGGTAGTCGGGTCTTGCGTAGTGAGCGGAGAACACGTCGATCAGTTGGGTCATCCGCTCGACGGTGGTCGCTCCGTCGATGCGAGCCTCTTCGACTGTCTCGACCATGTGACTTGCTCCGTCCTCCAGGACGGCCAGCATGAGGCCCTCTCGATTACCGAAGTAGTGCTGGATGACCCCCCACGTCACCCCGGCTCTTCGAGCTATCTCGTTGGTACTCGAGCCTCGGTAGAACCCCAGGTCAATGATACATTCGATGGCCGCGTTGATCACCCGATCGCGGGTATCGGTCTCCCCGTTTCCGCCGGTCCGCTCGCGACGCTGTCCACTGTCAGTGGTGGTTGGGCCGGGCTTGATGGTCACGATGGCAACTCTAGGGTTCCCCTTGAAGGAGGTTCTTGTGAAGCTCGTACGAGGAAGGGTCGTTCACGAGCGTCGAGTTGGTCACTGCTGATTCCCTCCCCACCGGTGAGCATCAGCAAAGTGGATGCAATGGCCCATAGTATCCACTATGGCGGCGGCGACCCGCAAGGTTGATGAGTCCCTTGGTCGTGCTCGAAATCGAGTCCCTACGACCTACTCGGGCGCCACGGAACCTGCCCAGCGCATGACGCGCTTCCAGAGGATCTGGCGATTGGCAGCGACGTTGTGGTTATGTCCGGCCCCCTCGAGGAGGAAGAGTGTCAGATCAGCACATGCCGGAAGCTGCCCGGGAAGGACGTCCAACGTGCCGGCAAGATCGTGCTCACCCAAGGCGACGAAGATGGGGAGCCGAAGCTCGTTGAGCTCGGGCTGCACTGATCCTGGGACAATCGCCGTCATCCCGACCAGCGCCAACAACCTGGAGCTTGCATCCGCGAGTGCCACATCGACCTCTGCAGCGGCGGAGCTCGGCTCAAGCTCCCCGGCACTGCTGTTCGACCATTGAGGTAGTGGGTCACCAAACCGCGCTCGGGACAGGCTCGCAACGACTTCGGCTAACTCTTCGGGTTTGTTCACAAATCGGCGTTCTTCTTCGCTCAGGACCTCAGGAAGGCCTGAGGCGGAGAATCCGAGTAATGCCAGGGCGTCGTAGGAGCGATGACGAGCCTGCTGGCAGGCGACGAGCAGCCCCCCGGCGGAGTGGCCCAGTCCAATCTTGGCCCTGACCACGGTGCCGCCAAGATCAGCGCCTTCCACACCATGGGACTCAAGATCGGTCTCGAGACTGTGGACGGCCACGGCCACGACGTCGGCGACCACTTGCGGCGACAGGGTGTAGCCATCGTCTGGCGAATCGCTCTCTCCGACGCCCGGAGGATCGACGGTTGCCACGAGGTCTCCTCCCGCGGCCAAATACCGAGCCATGCTGAAGGCGCCGTCCTGACCGGGGACAGCCAGGTCGAAGTACCGACGACTGATCCCCCCACCCGGAACACACACCCAAAGAAGTGGGCTCGAACCAAGGTCGTCTGGCACAAACAGATCCATGGCTATCCGGTTGCAGCCGACCGGCGCCACCCCACGCACATCGAGGCGGAGGGTCGACTTCGTCACGCTCATGGTGGCGAGAACATGACGAAAAGGGAATCCATCAAAGGTGGATTACCGCGCCGCGCCCGGACTCCGGTCGCGGCCAGGCTCAATTCCGTCCGCACTCTCAATTTCGCTTCGAAGATCTGGGCGCTGATCGCTTCCGCTGCTCCGTGGGCCACTTGCCACTGTTCAGTGCCACAAAGAAGAGCTCGAGTATCTGGTCTGCGCTGGGTCACGCCGGTTGCTCCACCATGACGCTCATGTCTCCGTCCTCCTCGGGTGGTCGGTGGCGCCCCGTTTGTGGGCGCCACCGCGATGCTGCCAGTTCCCGCCATCTGGCTAATTCGACAGATTCCACACCCGGATGGCATTGCCGGACAGGATGAGCTCTCGCTCGTCCTGTGGAATCGAGTGGAACTGCTTCTCCACTACCTCCCTCGACCTGGGCCAAGACGTCACCGGGTGGGGGTAGTCGGATGACCACATGATGTTGTGCACGCCAATCTTGTGCCGTAGGAACTCAAGGGAGAAGCCCTCCTCAATGAAGGTCAGGTGAACATTTTCCTGGAAGTAGTGGCTCGGAAGTTCGGTCAACCCGGGGAACTCGTAGCCCTGACGGCGCACCATGTCGTCGGCACTGTGGAGCCACCAGGCGACCCATGCCAGTCCCGGCTCTACGAAGACGAGCTTGAGCTTCGGGTGCCGAGCCAGCAGCCCGGTCAGAATCCACATGCCGAACGCCTCGGCTGTCGACAGGGGAGTCATCAGCACCATGACGCCCTTCTGCGGCGTGGGGTCTCTCCGACTCAGATCGTCCAGACTGGTGTTGAGTCCTATGTGGCAGCACACAGGCAGACCGGTCTCTTCGATCGCCGAAAAGAGCTGCTCGTAGCGATCGTCGTAGTAGTCGGCCAGGCCGAACTCAGCTGGAAACACCGGCAGCTGTAGCGACTTTCCGCCGCGTCCGGCAATCCTTTCCACCTCGGACACAGCGAACCCGACGTCATGTATCGGTATCTGGTATGACACGCAGAGTCGATCACGGTCAGCCGATGCAAACTCATGGAGTGCATCGTTGAAGGCGCGAGTTGCCTCGTCGGCACCAGTCTTCAAGTCCGGGATGTACCTGAACGCGCTGACCTCTGAGTAAAGGACCTCAACCTCGACACCGTCCTGATCCATGTCCCTCAGCCGCTCGCGAGGATCGCTGTAGCCAGCTCGCCTGAAGACCGCATTCGCTCCAATCTGGGAGTCGTCGTTGCGCTTCATCTTCATGCCGGCTTGGTTTGCGGCTGCAGTGCCGCGCGCCATCCGCTGCGCAAATGCTGCGACTGCCTGGTCGTAATCCTCATGAAATCCCGCTGCCAAATGCGCCCTCACCTGGTCGTGAGTGATAGCGACGTGGCTATCGGCTGAGACAAGAAGCTCATCGCTTATCGAGCCTCGTTGTGCGTCCACAATTGTCACTGCTCCTCCTTCTTCTCGATTGGCTGTCTCGATTCGTCGAGCTCGTCCCCATGTACATCTCCTGTAGCGACTCTGCAGCGTCGGAGGAAGGTCCCGAGTGGACGACCTTTCCGCCCGCCATGACAACTGCGCACGTGGCAACGCTCAATGCAACTTCCGCACACTGCTCCACGACGACCATCGTGACACCTTCGGTGGCAAGGGTCAGCCAACACGCAAAGGGCGATCCGATCGATCAGAACAATGAGTTCGCGACGAAGGATCACGACGACGACTCCTTGGACCGGAGGGTTCACGGCCCTCATGCAACGATTCGCCGACAGTTCGTGAGGAAGCCACCGCCGGTGAATTCACTGGCTCCTCCCTGGCGTTCACCTACGCGTGCGAGGACCATGTCCCGACGATCTCCTCGCTCGTAAGGATCGTCGATATGAGCGACAAGGTGTGCTGGATCACCTGTCTGCCATATTCGAACGGGATCCCGGCGACGGCGTCAGATACCACGACGACTTGATACGACCGGTTTACCGCGTCGAAGACAAGGTTCGGTATCGCAATGTTCAGCGACACTCCCATGACGACGACGGTACGTACTCCATGATTTCGGAGCAATGAATCCAACGAGGATCCGGTGAGTGGACTCAGACCATGAAGGCGAGGAAGCACAATGTCGGAATCGACGGGACCGATGTCGACGACGGGTCTGACGGAGTCCGAGCCGGGCAGGTTGTCCATGCCAAGCTTCCGCGCAGCGGCGAAGAGGCGGGCATTGCTATTGCTCCCAAACCCTCGCGGCAGGTTCTCGGCGGTGCAATGGACAACGGGCACTCCCACCCGCCGGGCCGCGGCTACGACCTTGGCCGCATGAGGAACCAGTTCTGACCGTTGCACCTCCTCCGCGAGTGCCGGCAGCCGAGACGTAGCTCCCACGACACCTTCTTGGAGCTCCTGAAGCAGTACCGCACAATGCCTCGGCACCAGAAGCTCATGAAGACGCCCGCCATTTGGTCCCAGTGGTTGAGTGTCTGACATGACCTGGATCTTCTCGAACGTTCACCCCGAGGAGGCCCCTCAGGGCCGCCTGAGAATCACGCCTGTTCTGCTCGCGCAGACGAGGGCCGTCGTGGGATCGACAAGCTGATTGGACGACTTGCCCCTGAGCTGCTGCACCGCCTCGGTGGTCAGATTCAGACCGTGGATATAACCCTCACCGATCAACCCTCCATTTGTATTGCATGGAAGGC
>Ga0116215_1000550_pt1 | contig 28469 bp, 28 predicted proteins | sample Sb_taG_7_FD_89698 | JGI IMG/M metagenome (GOLD analysis project Ga0116215, IMG submission 89698) | Peat soil microbial communities from Weissenstadt, Germany - Sb_50d_2_FS metaG | ecosystem: Environmental > Terrestrial > Soil > Wetlands > Peat | place: Germany: Weissenstadt | collected 2010-09-21
GACTGGTCGACCGGACCGTTCTTGGGGCCGGGGGGACTGGCCACAAATCCGGGAAGGGTCTCGGACAAGACAACCGACGACAGATTGCCCGGCACGGCGTCCGCGGCGACGGCCGCGGTCACCGAGGTGGCCGCAAGAACGAGCCCCAGAACAGTGGTCAATACTGCCGTCTTCGAACTGACGGCCAGATACCTCACTGGGCCCGACATGCCGAAGGTCCAAAGGGGTTGACGAGCAGACCGATCCGGCGAAGGTTACCCAACCGGCAGCGAGCTTGCGGCAATCCGCATCGAAGCGGCGGCCTGCCGCGCACGGGTTCCCGGACCCGGGCGAGGGCGAGGGCGAATCAGTACCCTAACGACGCGAGGTGTTGCTCGTAGCCGATCCCGTAGGCCGTGGGAGTCCCCGAGTAGTTGCTAATGAGCGAAGGCTCGCCGGTGCAACTTCCCACGAACCAGGCCCAACCGAGGTACGAGATCCCGTAGTGGTCGGCGAAATTCAGGAACGGGGGGTACAGCGAGTCGCCACAGTCGAGCTCTCCGAACTCTCCGACCACGATCGGCACCTTCGCCGACAGCGGTGCGAGCACGCCACTCCAACACAACGAGCTGTAGCACGGCGAGTAGTCCGGTTGGGACGGGGTGTTCCAATACACGTGAATGCTGGCGGCGAGTTGGCCCCGCGGGTCAACCGGCGCGTATTGGAGCCAGTGATCGAGATCCCCTGCGTACTGGGGCCCACCCACCATCGTCACGTTGGTCGCCCCCGTGGCGCGCACGACGTCGAGGAGCTGCTGCATCCCGACGGCCGGGTAGGTGAACCCTTTGCAGGTTCCTCCTGCGCTGCCGTCGAGCACGCATTTCCACGAAGCCGCGGAGTCGGTGTTGCGGTTGGGGTACGGCTCGTTGAACAGGTCGAAGATCACGGCCGGGTTGCCCTTGAACGCGTTGGCGACCGACGCCCAGAAGGCGGGGGCATATCGCTCGTCGGGCATGGGGACCTGACGTGTCGCCTTTCTCGAGCCACCCTTCGAGGAGAAATGCATGTCGATGATGACGTACATCCCGGCGGCGTTGAGCCTGTCGACGTACTGCTCGATGGCAACCTGGTACGCGTGTCCCGAGAAGGCGGCCCTTACTCCCTGCACGCCGAGCCAGCACGACTCGTTGAGCTGCACCCGCGCCGCGTTGAAGCCCCACGCCCTCATTCCCGCAATCGATCCTGCTCCGGCCTCCTGGGCACCGTCGAAGATGCTGTGCTCGTTCACACAGGCGTACTCGGTCCCCGACGTGTTGGCCCCGCGCAGGACGACGGTGTCGCCGTCCTGGTTCACGAAGCGGTTGCCGCTCACCGCGATCGACAGCGCCGGCTGTGCGCCCGCGCCGGTCGGGAGCAGCAACACCGGGAGGAGCAAGAGCACCGCCGCCGACGGCACCAACCAACGTAGTCTCACGGCACTCTCCGATCCTGTCGTTAGGCACGGGACCGTGGTACGGCTCGCACGGGCCATCCCTCTCGGCCCGTGCAACCGGAACACACCGTACTCCGCGCCCAGACGGGATCTGCGATGTCGGGGAACCGGGAACCGGGGGGCGCGTCGGGGCGTCCAAGGGTTCGGAGGTCGAGATGGAGGCGATGTGAAGACCACATTGGCGGTCCTGTCCCTGGCGACCCTGGCCGTTGTCGCGGGCGGGTGCGGAGGCGGGACGGCGGCATCGCCGGTCACGGTCGACCCGGCCGCCACCCCGCCGGGCTGGGTCGCGGTCGACTACGGCGCGGCCCAGATCTCGGTTCCCGCCGACTGGGTCGTCGGCGCGTGCCCCACGCCCTCGAAGGGCACGGTGATCCTGGGCACGGTCCTGGTCAACTGCCCGGCGTACGAAAGCAGCTGGCCCGCCGTCCGGGTCACCCCCGCCACAACCCCAGTGGCGACCAAGCTGTCCATACGGGTCAACGGCATCACGGTCTACCCGGTGCCATACCGCGGCCCGGGGCACGACATCGCCACCGATCAAGTGCCGAGCCTCGGGGTCCAGGTGAACGCGACCGGACCCCTCTACGCGAGGATCCTGGCCACCTTGACGCACTCTCCCCGCGGCGTGGTCCTGGCACGAGGATCAGCTCCGGCGCCACCGGGGACTTGGCACCGGGTGACCTTCGGAGGTGTGAGCATGTCCGTGCCGAGCACCTGGCCGGTCGAGCGATCAGAGGGGGCCGACGCATGCGAGCCGTGGGCCGCGCTCCCTCCGAACCTCGCCAGACGGGTGCATCCCTACCGCGGCTCCTCGACTCTCGTCCCGTGCCAGTTCACGAATGTCGTCTCGGTACGAGCCCTGTCTCCGGTGGACGGTGTCGTCATCGACCCGGGAGCCGCCGGGCCGTTCCCCTCCGCATCGTCCGACACCTCATGTCCGACCGTGAACAAGATCGCGGTCTGTCGGGCCATGTCCCAACCCCTCGATGTGCTCATTCTGGGTGTCCCGGTCCCCGGGCAGTCCCATCCGGTGGTGGTCGAGCTGGGACTGGGCGGGAGAGGCCTGACCGCCCGGACCATCTTCTGGTCCTTGTCGGCGGCGTAGCCACGAGGCGCTGTCACGTGACGTTTCGTCGGCTTCCCTTCCCGTCCCGGCGAGACAAGGATGGGCAGCGTGAGTGCTCCTATGCGGCTCCCAACGCGGGCGGTCGCCGCGCTCGGAGCGGTTGTGGCAGTCGTCCTCTCGGCCGGGTGTGCGGGAACCCCTGCGGGGAGAACGGGCACACCCACGTCACGACCTGCCTCCACGACCACGTCAACCTCCACGACCACGCCACCTGCCTCCACGACCGCGCCACCGGGAACGGTCAAAGCCAGTCTTGCCGTGGTGGGCTGCACGACGACATACGGGGTGCCGCTGCCTTCGACATCTGCACCGCTGCACACCTCGGTAGAGGTGAGCATTCCAGGCACGTTGGCCGATGATCTGGCCGTCTACAGCGACGATCGTGGCTTCATGATGCTCCTGGGACCCAAGGGCTGGACCTGCCGCGCAGCGTACGGAGCAGACGGCAGCGGCGGTGTCGTGGTCTCCCCGCGAGGTGAGGCCGTCCCAGAGGCTTGGGGTGCGGGGTGGCACCTATCCGCTGGTTCTTCGGCCGAGGCGATCATCGGCTCCGAGACCTCGGCATGCCAGGGCTGTGGGGTAGGGCAGGCCTGTCCACTGTTCGCGGCCGCGGCGCGCGAGTACCAGAGCGAGTTCGGACGAGCCTGCCCCCAGTCCCGACCGACATCGGAGAGTGTCGAGCAACTTGGTCCCGGCGTTGTCGCCTTCCAAGACCCTCCGGATCTGGTGGGTGACGGGAACCCCTCGGGAGGACAGGACCCCGCCAATGGCGTCATGACGTATTACCCGATGGACAACAACGGGAGTTGGATCGCCACCTGCACCCTTCCCGGTACCGAGCACGCCATCTGCACCTCGGCACTGGACGCATTCATCTCGTGGTACGGACGGCAGTAGGTGCCTTTCGGGTGCAGGCGCGGCTGTCTAACGGGCGCTGAGGTCGAACACTCCGGCCTCGCTGGCCACGAATCCACAGGCCCCGAGGTAGAAGGACCGAAGTTCCGGCTCGAAATCCACATGGAGCCAGCGACACCCGGCCCCCCGGGCACCTTCGACGGCCGCGTCGACAAGACGCGTTCCCAGGCGGGTCCGCCGAGCTCCCGAAGCGACGCTCGTGTCGAGCAGGAAGGCGTGGAGGGCTCCGTCCCACGCCACGTTGACGAATCCGACCAGAAGGCCCTCGTCATCGCGCGCCGTCACCCAACCAAGGCTGTGCGCCTGCAGTCGCCTGACGACGCCATCCTCATCGAACTCCTGGCCCCAGGCGTTCTCGAAGAGCGAGCGCAACTCGCCGCTGCCGATCGTTCCCCGCCACTGTGTCCGCGGTGCCGCCCCGGGTGCCATGCCCCAATGGTGCCCTGTCATGCGCCGTCGCGCCGTTCGAAACAGTGATCGAGCCTCGATCAGTTGTCCAGCAGCGCAGGGGCGAGCTCTCGGTACTCGACGAGGGGAAAGGAATCTCGTGACTCCGCCACGACCTGGACACAGACGTGGTCCGCCCCGGCCTCGTAGTGCCGGCGCACGTGAGCAGCGATGTCGTCGAGGCTCCCCCAACACACGACGGCATCGACCAAGCGATCGCTTCCCCCTCCGGTGAGGTCGTCGTCTGTGTAGCCGAGGGCCCGGAGGTTGTTGGTGTAGTTGGGAAGGGTCAGGTAGCCGGCCATGAACGTCCTCGCCATTTGGCGCGCCTCACCGGCGTCGGCTTCGAGCACGACTGTCACCTCCGGGGCCAGGAGCGCGCCTGGTCCCAGGACTTGGCGTGCTCGGACCGTGTGCTCCACGGGGACGAAATACGGATGTGCCCCCGCGGCCCGCTCACGGGCCAACGCCAACATGCGCGGTCCGAGGGCGGCGAGCACCCGCCTGTCTGCGGCGACTGCGGTCTGGGCCGAGTCGAGGGCGTCGAGGTAGCCGACCATGTGCGCAAAGGGACGGGCGTAGCCCTCGGCCAGCGGGGCGTGGCTCGCCCCCAGGCCCAGGAGGAAGCGTCCCGGGTACCGGGTGTCGAGGTCGGCGACAGCGACAGCGACGTCGTCGGGAGTGGCGCTCCAGATGCTCACGATGCCGCTGGCAACCGTGACGTGCGTCGTCGCCGCGAGCAGACGCTCGAAGTGCGGGGAGAGCCCGGGGTCGAACCGACCGGAGGACCACAGCGCCGTGTACCCGAGGGCCTCGAGCTCCGCGGCGACGTCGGACGAGGCACGTTCTGGGGCTCGCCACGAACCGCTCCACCAGACACCCAACCGGCCGAGGTCCACACCGTCGAGCGTAGCGACGATGGTGGCCGCGCCGGTCCCGGGATCGGGTCAGGACGTCGGGTACACCATGGTGGCGGCGGCGATGTCGACGGCCAAGCGGCTCGACGGACCGTCTGCCCACCGGTAGAGGTCAGAGCCAGATACAACCAAGGTGATGAAAGAGCCCCCATTGGTGCCCAGTCGCTCGATGGATTTCATGGACCCGGTCGGGCCCAGGTCATTGGGCGGGGTGTTCCCCGACGACGCTGATGCAGTGGTCGTCGTGGGGGCCGGCGTGTTGCAGGCGCTCGGTGGTGGGGACACTCGCACGAACGCCACCAGGTTTCCGGCCTGATCGAAGATGGCGTGGGAGACACGGAACGCGAAGGACGCCACCTTGGTCGTCTGACCCGTCGTCGGATCGACCGACAGCACCGTGGTGGGAGCGGGTTGGCAGGCGCCGCCCGGTCTGATGACGACAATGCCCAGGTCGGTTCCCGACGCCAGGAACTGTCCGTCCGTCCAACTGGCGCTATCGGCGGAGAGCGACGTGGGTGGGCCGACGAAACGAGGATTCGTACCCGACGTCGGCTCGTCGAGTGCCAGGATCTTCACACCGAACTGGGCGTCGAGCAGTGCCTCGGGAGAGGTGCCGCCGGTACCGCTATTGAACACCCCGCTCATGGCCAACTCGGTGTCGTCGGACGACCACGACAGGCCTTGCACCACCGTGAAGCCGGTGGTGGAGTCGACGGTCCTCTCCGAACCAGTGGCAAGGTCTCGGACCACGACCGCTCCGGTGTTGTCGTTCAACCCGAGGTTCGTCCTCGGAAAGAGCCGGAAGAAGGCGAGCAACGAGCCGTCGGAGCTCACCGCGGGGTCCATGCCGTCGGTCACATACGTCAGTGTTCCTCCTGCGAGCGGGACTCTTTCGATCCTCGACTGCGGCCGGTAATAGGCGACGTAGGCGTCGGTCTTCGACGCAGTGATCGCCACCGGCTTTCCGAGGTGTCGGCCCGAAGAGTCCACGGGGGACGGACCCACCAGCGTGCGCAGGACCGTGCCCGTATCCGGCGCCAGGAGGACAACCGCCCCGTCGGATTGAATGGTGAGGAGCGCTCCGGTGCCACCGGCACCACCGAGGGAACCGGTCTCACCCGCTCCCCCCCAGACGTGCACACCTAGCGCGGCGACCGCCGCCACCGCGACGCAGACGGCCAGGCCCAGGCTCAGCCGAGACGCGCTCGCCCGGCGCGCCTGGGCAGGTGCGGCCTCGATCCCCGGCGCGGGACGCGAGGGGTGAATCCGAGGTGCGGCGTCACGGAACATCTCGCGCAGCCGGATCTCGGTGGTGGCGTCGGGTCCGGTCATGGCGACAACTCCTCTCGCAACCGTGCCAACCCCCGCTGGACGAGGCTGCGCACCGTCGAAGGACGGCACCGCAGGATGCCGGCGATCTCCTCCTCGGGAAGGTCCAGGTAGTACCGCAGCACGAGGGCCGTCCTCTGGCGTCCCGAGAGCCGGCCCAGCACGTCCCACAACTCACCGGGGTGATCGATCCCCGGATGGAGAAGCCCGGGACGATGACGATGTTCGACCAGACGCCGGCGATGATGGGAACGACACGCGTTCACGACCGACGCCCGCAAATACCTCTCGGGTTCCTCGGGTCGATCCCGCTTCGCTCCGAATCGTGCGAAGGTGTCCTGGACAAGGTCCTCGGCCGTCGGCACGGATCCCGTCAAGAAGGTGGCCAGGCGCACCAGATCGTCCCAAGAGCCGCGAAAGAGCTCCTCGAGGTCGCCCCGAGCATCACGATCGCTGGATGACCGATCACTGGTGGACAACGGCGCCGGTGCCTCCTGCCCCATACCTGAAGGACGCTCAACTCCCACCGCAGCGTTGCACCGGAAGGGAGAATTCTCCCCGAGCGCGCGGTGCTGCCCGTCTACTTCAGGTGCTCGTCTACTTCAGGTGCTCGTCTACTTCAGGTGCTCGTCTACTTCAGGGTGACGGACCCCGAGGTCACCGCGATCGAGGTCAGGCCGGCGCTCGACTCGCAGGCGGTGAGGAGCTGCGCGGTCGTCTGGCCGGAGAACGCCGTGGCGGTCGAGCCGGCGCCGTGGTCAGCGCCCGCGAACGAACCCGTCACCTTGGCCGTGGCCCCGGGCTTGGGGAGGGTGAACCCTTCGCCGCCGGAGGGGCCCGTGGCTCCCCCATAGCCGGAGAAGGTGAGGACGCTCTGATGGACCGTCGCCGGAGTCCAGGTGATGTCGATGATGAGCGGCCTCGAATTGAGCAGACTCGCGCACGAATTGGAGGCGCTGTTGAGCGTGACGGTACCGACTCCCCCGGTGATCCGGGAGACGTTCGACCCCGAGGTGACGCATCCGGCGGCGTTCACGGTGATCGACGTCGACTCGGCCGTTCCCCCCTTGATCGTCAGCGAGGGGGAGAACGTCAGAGAGCCCGTGATGCTGTTGCACCTGACACCGCCGGTGGCGACGGTGACCGTGGACCGGGGGGTGCTCGGGCTCGAGCTACAGCCGGTAGCCAGCACGGCCATCAGCCCGACCACAAGGAGAAGCGCCGACCGCGGCCTACACGTCACGGACATGACCCGTCCCCCTCACTGCCTGACCGGCGCGCTCGTGTCACGCGTCGCATGACGCGTCGGCCCGAACGGTAGCGCATGGCCCTGCAGCTCGACATCGAGGCATGGGCGTGGAGTCACCCCGGAGGCCGACGGGAGGCGAATTCCGTGACGATCCTCTCGAACATCTCCCGGTCACCTACGTACGGCGGGCTCTGGCGGGGCCAGTGCACGACGAAGTCCGTGACGCCCGTTTCGGCGTACCGTCCCACCGTGTCGTCGAAGGCGTCGAGCGACGACATCCCGGCATCGAGGCGCGGGCCGCTCAGCACGAGTCGCTCGATCGACGTGGGGTCGCGCCCCGTCCGGGCACATGCCTCATCCAAGCGCTCCATCTGCTCGCGCACCACACGCGCTCCCTTGTCGGCTCCGAGCAGCGCCTCCCCCGGGGCGAGATCGCCCGTCGTGACCCACGTGTGACCGTAGGCGACGGCCAGCTCCATCCCTCTCCGGCCCGTGGCTGCAACCGCGAAGGGCAGGCGGGGCCGTTGCACGCATCCCGGGTATGTGCGCGCCTCCCGCGCCGAGTAGAACCGACCCTCGTAAGAGGTCTCGGGCCCCCGGAGCAGGCGGTCGAGCAAGTCGACGAACTCGCCGAAGCGCTCCACACGATCGGCAGGCGACAGCGGGTCCTGCCCGAGCATGACGGCGTCCCATCCCTCGGCACCGGCGCCGACCCCGAGGGTGATCCGACCACCCGAGAGATCGTCGAGCGTCACGAGCTCGCGTGCCAAGGGCACCGGATGCCGGAAGTTGGGCGACGCCACGAGGGTGCCGAGCCGGATCCGCTCGGTGGCGACCGCACCGGCCGCGAGGAAGGGGACGGCGCCGAACCACGTCGCATCGCGCAGGGTTCGCCATGCCAGGTGGTCGTAGGTCCAGACGTGGTCGAAGCCGAGCTCCTCCACACGGCGCCACAGATGCCGAGCGGTCGACCAGCGAAACTCCGGAAGGAGAAGGACACCGAGGCGCAGGGGCCGGGCGCTACCCATCTCCGACGTCCCCGGTGCTCTTGAGCCGATGCCTTCCTGCCTGCCAAGCTGACCGCATGCCCATCGTCCTCGTCCACGGCGTCCCCGAGACGCCCGCCGTCTGGGAGCACCTGCGATCGGAGCTCAGCCGGAGCGACGTCGTCACCCCCCAACTCCCGGGCTTCGGGTGCCCACGACCGGCGGGGTTCGGCGCCACGAAGGAAGAGTACGTGCAGAGCCTCGTGTCCGAGCTCGAGGCCCTCGCGGCTCAGGGTCCCATCGACCTGGTGGGCCACGACTGGGGTGGCGGCTTCGTCGTACGCGTCGTGAGCACCCGACCCGACCTGGTGCGCTCGTGGGTCACAGACGCGGCCGCCATCGGCGACGTCAATTTCGAGTGGCACGACTTCGCCAAGATCTGGCAGACGCCGGGAGAAGGCGAGCAGTTCTTCGAGCAACAGCTGGCCACCTCGCCCGAGGAGCGAGGTTCGGTCTTCGAGATGTTCGGCGTGCCTCCTGATCGGGCCGTGGCCCTCGGCAGCTGGATCGATCCGGTGATGGCGCAGAGCATCCTGGCCCTTTACCGGTCGGCGCTCGACGTGGGCAAGGAGTGGGGCCCGGGGTTCAGGGACATCCCGAAGCCCGGGCTCGTGCTCGTGCCCACCGAGGACCCCTTCCTGTCGGGCGACGGTGCCGCATCGTCGGCGGGCCGAGCGGGCGCGCCCTTGATGAAGCTCGAAGGCATCGGACACTGGTGGATGCTCCAGGACCCGGGGAAAGGCGCACAGGTCCTCGAGGAGTTCTGGGCGTCACTGGACTGAACTTGGCGCCGAAGGCCGAAAGGCCGGGGCCGACAGGCTGTGGCCGAGAGGCCGCAGATGCCCGCAGCGGTGCGGGTGGGAGGTGAAGGTCGTCGTGGAGTGGGAGGACTGGACCAAGAGACTGAAGACGGCGCTGGGTGCAAACGCGATTGTTCGCCTGCGTGAGCTCTTCGCTCCTGGAGGGGTTTTCAGCGACCCCGTCACGGCGCCGACCACGGACATCAAATCAGTCGAGGACATCACCGACTCGTCGTTCCCCGACTGGCAACAGGAGGTCACGTCGTCACACGGAGACCAAACGGGCGGTGCCTTCGAATGGGTCGGTAGCGGCACCCTGGGGCCCGGAATGCGCATCGAGATGCAGGGCTGCACGATGGTCGAGCTCGACATCGACGGACAGGTCACGAGATGGCGCGACTACTTCGACCTGAAGGAGATCGAGAAGCAGATGGGTGCCACCATCGAGGACTTTCAGGACAACACCGGAACCTGACACCGCGTGGGGTTGCCGGCGTCCGCTCGACGGTCAGCCCCCTTCTCGCCAATCAGCGTGGAGACCGCGTTGGCGGGCGAAGCGCTGCGCCGAGATCGTGGTGCCGTTGATCGCCGATCTCTCCTCGGGCGTCACACCGCCCGGTCCCCCGGCCAACCATGCCACCACGGCGCCGGGGACAGAAGGTGGTGCTCCGGGAAAACGGCCCACCAGCCCGAGGCGCTCCTGGGCGAGCACCATCCGCTCGGTCAACACATAGCCAGGCTCGACGTTCACGACGAAGATCCCGCTCGGACCCAGTTCCACGGCGAGGATGCCTGCCACCCGGTGAAATGCCCCCTTGGTCACGGCGTACCCGAGCCCCCATCCCCCCTCCCCGGTCGGTGCCGGAGGATCGCTCGTCGCCACTGCGGAGGTGATGTCGATGATGGTGCCCTCACCACGCTCGAGCATCCCCGGGAGAACCGCCTTGATCAGCACCAGCTGAGCCACGACGTTCGCCTGAAGCTTGGCCGCGACCATGTCGAGATCCAGATCGAGGAAGCGCTCCATGCTCCCAGGACCCGTGTGGACGGCGTTGTTGACCAGGACGTCCACACGCCCCCACTCGGCCAGGACGCGTTCGGTGGCGGCCACGAGCGAAGCGTGATCGAGCAGGTCGGCGCGAATGGACAGGGAACGACCACCGGCAGCTTCGATCTGGCGCGCCGTCGTCTCGAGGCTTCCGGGCACGGGCTCACCGCCGGGAGAGGCGGACTCGTCGAACGCGTCACCCTCTCGCATGGTCCGGGCGGTGATGGCGACGTCCAGGCCGGCTCGGGCCAGAGCCAGGGCCGACGCCTTGCCGATGCCACGGCTCGCGCCGGTCACGAGAGCGATACGACGATCGACGGGCATGACCCGGGAGAGTACCCAGTTTCAATCACCCTGGGTTCGGGGTCAGATCAGGTGCGAGCCTTCTCGCGACGACTCATGGCGCGCAGGCGACGCCGCTCCCGCTCGTTCGTTCCGGCCCAGTACCCGACGAGATCGGGAACAGCCAGTGCGTACCTGAGGCATTCGGCTCGGACGGTGCAACGTGCACACAATTGCTTGGCGCGTGCCGTCGGACCGCCGCGGTCGGGGATGAACATCTCCACACGTTCGCCGCGACATGCGCCCAGGGTCTGCCACCTCGGGCGCCGAAGCAGTTGTACGACCACCGACGAGACGCTGTCGACGGCGTCCTCGCTCGTGGGTTCACACGCGGACTCCGCGGACATGGCGAGGCTGGACATGTCCAGGCTTTCGGCACTCCTGACCAGCCTCTTTAGCGCGCCCTGGCTGGCCACCACGCTACGTGGGCACAACGAGGCACAAGCACACGGTCGACCACGTTCAGCGGTCGTCACTGAGGCCGGCGGACTCCATCGCCCCCCGACCCGTGGATGAACCGCGGCACCGGAGTGCCCGGCGGTTAGCCTCGAAGTGTGCGGGCTCAGACCGACGAACGGGTCGCAGTCGTTGCCAAAGGCATCCTCGCGGCAATCGTGAAGGAGGCTTCTGACAACGATCTGTCAGGACCGTTCTCGCTCGACGACATCCTGCGCGCCTGGCTCAAGCATGACGCCGAGACCGTCGCCAAGCTGCCCGACCCACCGGGAAGCACGGGAACCTCCAGCAGCCAACGCCGCACGTACTGGTTCTACGAGGGGTGCCAGGTCCTGGAGGAAGGGGCACGAATCGCCGAGGTCGGCGACGGCAAGTTCGCCATCGCCTCGCTCAAGGTGCTGTCGACCCAGACCCCCGATCCGCAGGCAACCAACGCGACGGAGCCGGACTCCGGGAACTGAGCCGGACTCCGGGAACTGAGCCGGACTCCGGGAACTGAGCCGGACTCCGGGAACTGAGCCGGAAACCGGGGACCGAGCCGGACATGGGGGACTGAATCTGCCCGGCACCTTGCCGGCCCAGCCGCGACACGGGCCAGATGCCGCGACCGGGCAAGACAGCGGGAGTCCTGGGTACTCTCGTTGCTCGTGGAACTTCATCTCAGCCAGGATGCCGACGCCGACGCGCTTCTGTCGAAAAGCCCGTTCGCTCTCCTCGTGGGCATGGTTCTCGACCAGCAGGTACCCCTCGAGTGGGCCTTTGCAAGCCCCCTGCAGCTCGAGCGGCGCCTCGGGAAGTCACTCGACCCCAAGCGCATCGCCTCGATGGACCCCGAGGCCCTGGCGGCGGCGTTCTCGGCCAAGCCCGCGCTGCATCGCTACCCGGGATCGATGGCGGGGCGTGTCCAGGAGCTGGCCCAGCTCGTGGTCGAGCGCTATCGGGGACGGACCGAGGCGATCTGGGAGGGAGCCCCAACAGGCGCCGAGCTCTTTCGACGCGTGAAGGAGCTCCCAGGGTTCGGTGAACAGAAGGCCAAGATCTTCGTGGCGCTGCTGGGCAAGCAACTCGGTGTGAGGCCCGAGGGCTGGGAAGCGGTGAGCGCACCGTTCAGCGATCCCGGCACCTTCCGTTCCGTGGCGGACATCACCGATAACGACGCGCTTCGCAAGGTGCGAGAGTTCAAACAGGCCTTGAAGGCAGCGAACAAGGCGAAAGGACCCACGGACAAGGCGGCACCGGCGAGCCACGGGTCCGGGCGATCGGCGACGAAGAAGGCTCGATCGGTCCAGAAGGCGGACAATACGGCCGGAACATCGACGTCGACAGCCAAACGAAGGCGATCTGCCGAACCCGCCGGGAAGCGTTGAGCACTCCCGGAACGCAAGGACTCGTCGACAGGCACCTCTACCTCTGCACTGCTGATCGTCCCGACCTCGCCGCATTCCTGGCGTCGTGCATCGCCGGGGGTGTCGACGTCGTGCAACTGCGCGACAAGCACCTCGAAGCGCGCGCGCTCGTCGAACGAGCCCGGCTGGCCGCCCGAGTGTGCACGGACCACGGCGTGCCCTTCATCCTGAATGATCGCCCTGATCTTGCTCTCGAGGTCGGGGCCGACGGCGTCCACGTGGGCCAGGACGACGCCCCTCCCGCGCTGGCGCGCCGCATCCTGGGACCGACGGCCATCATCGGGCTCTCGACACACGCGCCCGAGGAGCTGGAAGCCAGCCGCGACGAGCCCGTCGACTACGTCTCGGCAGGCCCGGTGAATCCGACGCCGACCAAACCCGGAAGGCCCGGAACCGGCAGCCGGTACATCGCCTTCGCCGTCGCCGAGGCGGGACGACCGGTCTTCGTGACCGGCGGCGTCACCCCTGACACGATCCCCTCGATGGCGGCGGCCGGGGCACGCCACTTTGTCGTCGTCCGGTACCTGACCCAGTCCGACGACCCCGGGCGCGCTGCGGCACGGTTGCGAGCCGTCATCGAGCGGCACCTGACGGGGACGGGCACACTCAGCGTTGAACCCTGAGTCCCTGAGTCCCTGAGTCCCTGAGTCCCTGAGTCCCTGAGCCCGGAACCGAAACGCGCCTGACGTCAGGGCCCTTGCCGTTCGAGCCACCCCGCCAGCAGGGCGACGGCACGGGGGTCGGCGCGCAGCCGGTGGCCGGCTCCGGCCAAGATCCGCAGCTCGGCGCGCGTGCCCGCGCACTCGGCGAGCCGGCGACCATCGGCGACCGGGACCTCCTCGTCGTCGGCGCCGTGGACCACGAGGAGCGGTCGCGGTGACAACCTGGCCGCGGCTTGTTCGGGCCTGAGCGCGACGAAGGCCTCGGCCCACTCCCGGCGATCGGCGGGGAATCCCGGAGAGCGGATGGCGCCGACGCGCCGGGCGTACTCGACCATGTCGGTGCCCTCGGTCGCCCAGTCGGCGAAGGTGGCGGGCGAGCCGAAGCACGCCACCCCCCTCACACGGGTGTCCTCGGCCGCGACGCACAGGGCGAGCGCTCCCCCGGTTCCGAATCCCACGACCCACACGCCGCCACCGCGGGCGATCTCCGCGGCGTGGTCGACGATGGCACGCAGGTCCTCGTACCACCCGGAGAGGGAGAAGTCACCGTCCGATGCGCATACGCCGCGCAGACATCCGACCACGACCGGCCACCCTGTCTCATTGGCGATGTGGTCGGCCAGCGTCGGCAAGGTGTCGGCGACGCGCTCGGCCGAGTCCCGCTCGACCGGGAACCCATGGCAGAGGACGAGCACGTTGGCCTGATCGGGGCGGGCAGAGGGTCCGCGCGCCACGTGCACGGACAACGATCCCGCCGGGCCGTCGATCCTCCCCCACTTCGTCGGCAACGTCGTGCTCTCCAGGCCGCCCCGCCGCGCCCGTCCGCCGCGGACTCAGGTCCGGCAGAAGCGCCCGGGAAGGGGCCTCTGGGCCTTCAAAGCGCAGGGGACGTCGAGCGCGGGGGGACGCTGCAGGTCTTCGCCCGGATACCTCTGGAAATGGCTCCCGGGCATGCCCGTGAACCTACTGCGCTCCGCGCGGGTGGCTCGTGAAGCACCCGAGGGACACGCGACGCCAGTATGGAGTCAGATCCCGATGCGCTGGGCGAGAAGCTCGCGGTGGTAGCTGGGGTCCCCGAGCATGAGCTCGGACGACTTGGCCCGCTTGAAATAGAGGTGGGCGTCGTGCTCCCAGGTGAAGCCGATCCCTCCGTGGATCTGGATGTTCTCCGCGGCGGCGTGGAAGAACGCCTCCGAGCAGTACGACTTGGCCAGGCTGGCGACCACGGGGAGCTCCTCGGAGTCCTCGGCAGCGGCCCAGCCCGCGTAGTACGCAGCCGACTTGGCCGACTCCACCTCGAGCAGCATGTCGGCGCACTTGTGCTTGATGGCCTGGAACGACCCGATGGGCCGCCCGAACTGGATACGCGTCTTGGCGTAGTCGACGGCCATGTCCAAGCACCGTTGGGCTCCTCCGACCTGCTCGGCGGCGAGTGCCACCGCGGCGAGGTCGAGTGTCCTGGAGAGCACGGGGGCGGCGGCCCCCTCCTCCCCCACGAGGCGGCCTGGGGTGGACGCGAACTCGATCCGAGCCTGCTTGCGGGTCTGGTCCATCGTCGCCAAGGGCGTGGCGGTCATCCCCGCGGCGCCACCGTCGACGGCGAAGAGGCTCACCCCGTTGTCGGTCCGACCGGCCACGAGGACGAGGTTGGCGCTGTGCCCGTCGACCACGAACATCTTGTGGCCGTCGAGCTTCCACTCATCGCCCTGGCGCGTGGCCGCCAACGTGATCCCGTCGGTGTCCCAGCGTCCACTGTCCTCGGTCAGCGCGAGGGTGGCGATGGTCTCACCTGAGGCGATCCCCGGCAGCAGGTCCTTCTTGGCGGCTTCGTCCCGGCTCGACAAGAGCGCGTTGGCAGCGAGGGCGATGGTCGAGAAGTACGGGGCGCACAGCAACGCCGCCCCCATCTCCTCGAACACCACGGTGAGCTCGACGTAGCCGAATCCGACCCCCCCGTACTCCTCGGGTATCGCCAGCGCCTGCAGCCCGAGCTGGTTGGCCATCTGCTCCCAGACGGCCCGATCGAAACCCTCGGTCGTCTCCATGAGGCGCCGTACCTCGGTGACGGGAGACTTGTCCTCCAGGAAGCGGCGCACCGATCGCCGCAGCTCCTCCTGCTCCTCGCTGAAGGCGAAGTTCATGACTCTGGGTCCCCCTCGTCGGGTCCTGGGAAGGCTCTCGTGGCTCGTCACAGCGGGCCGGTCGTGCCACCGCTCGGCCCGGCGGGTGCCCGACCTGGGGCCCGAGGAGCCAGAGCGTCCGTGCTCGCCGGCTGCTGACGTCCGTTGTCTACCAGACGCCGAGTGTTGTTGACCAATGTGTCAATAAGAGCGGACGCGCTCAACCGCGCCGTTCCCGGCGGACACGCGTTCACGGACCGAGGCGCTCCCAGTCCTTGCCGTTCGTGGTACGCCACAGTCCCGATCCGGCCTCGCACACCCAACCGTGGGTCGCGTCGACGAACACGACGTTTCCGCTCCCGCCGTCGACGAGGCCCGACTTGTCCAGCCCTGCCACCACTCCCCAGGTGTGCCCGCCGTCGGTGGTCTCGAACACGCCGGAGCGGTCGGGAAACAGCCACGCATCCTTGGTCGTCAAGACGGCCAGGTTCTCGTGTGCGAGCGAGTAGGGCGTGACGTACCCCTCCGACGACAGGCCGCCGCCGGAGGGTAGGACCCTCCCTCCGGTCAACACCGGCGCGTTGGCCGCTGCGGCCAGGCTCCAGTGCTCGCCGCCGTCGCTCGAACGGTACAGAGCCTTGGCCTGCGATCCCGCACTGGCCTGCGACGCGCACACCATCCACAGGTCTTCGGTCCCCGACGCGGCGATCTGCTCGCCGAAGTCGAAATACGACGGACACGGGTCGGCCCGCGACCCCCACGTCCGTCCCCCGTCGGCGGTGTAGGTGAGGGAGCCCGCCGCCGCAGGTGCGGGCGCTCTGGACGCGAAGCTGAGCACGTACGCCCTGCTCGGGGTGATCCGGGCCATCTCGATGTTCTCGTCGCTGACCGACACTTCCGAGTCCTCTCGAAGCGGAGGCGCCGCGCCGGGCTGCGCCCACGTCTGCCCGTTGTCGGTCGAGATCTCCACCAGGACCGGGCACGACGCCCCCGCGGACGAGCTGATGGGGCATGTCCCCACGACCGCCCACACGTCAGGGCCGATGGCGCTCACGTCGGAGACGACCGGACCCACGCCGGCGCGGGTCCAGGTCCGGCCGCCGTTGGCGGTGATCCACAGGGGGACGATCCCCGTAGACGAGGGAGGGCCTCCCCAGAGGTAGCCGTGGACGGCGTCGGAGAACTCGAACTGGGCCGGGAAGCTCATCGGCAGGCTGGGATCGGCCACCGTCCAGGAGCCGCCTCCGTCGGTGGACACGGCCAGCACGGTCTGGGTGCTGTGGACGGCAAGGGCGAAGCCGCGGAGGTCGCCGACGAACACGACCGACGCCAGATCCGTGGACGGGACCGGTGTACCCAGGGCCAACAGCCCCGTCTGGGAGTCGAACGCGGCGAAGGTCTGTGATGTTGTCGGTCCCGACGCGACCGCGCCGATCACGACCCCCAGGGACAACGCCCCCACGGCCACCGCGCCCATAGCCGAGACGACGCGACGGCGGCGCAGGTGCGCGGCGCGAGCCAACACGGCCCCCAGGGTGCGGGCCGAAGGCTCCGGTGGCGAGGGGTCATCCAGATGCTCGAACATCGCGTCCTCCCCGAATACCTCGTTCCTCGAGCTGATGACGGAGATGGGCAAGCCCGCGCGAGGCGTGGCTCTTCACGGTGCCCGGAGAGCAGCCCAGCGCGTCGGCGACCTCGAGCTCGGGCCAGTCGGCCAGGTAGCGCAGCACCACGACCTCGCGTTGGCGCCGCGGCAGGCGCCCAAGGGCGCGGGCGATGTCGATGCGCTCCGACAGGTGTGCCTCCACGAGGGCGACCGGTTCTCCCCCCGATTCCGTGGCCCGGCTCCGTCGCCGGAGCCGGTCGATGGCGAGGTGCGTGGCGACCGTCACCACCCAGCCGTGCGGGCTGTCCCTAAGCCGCGCCCAGCGCAGGTGGGTACGGGCCAGGGTCTCTTGAGCCACGTCCTCGGCATCTCCCCTGTCCCCCAACACCCGGAACGACACCCGGTATGCGAGCCGGTACAGGTCAGGGAAGACCTCCTCGAATCGCACCGCCTCGGCCACGGCCCGTTCCCTCCTCGCCTGGTCCCCGGGTCTACCAGGTCTCACGTCCAGCCACCCCTGGGACGTTGACACGATGGATCGCCGCGTTCGCCCCCCGTTTGGCCGCGTATGGCCGCGAGTGCCGGCGTGTGTCGGCTTCGGGCGCCTGGCTCTTCAGCCCCAACAGGCCGGAGGCGGCGTGATGGCTTCCAGACCGCCGCCGTCGGTGGCGAACACCTGACGGGTCGGACCGTCGACCGCCAGGAGCTGGACGTCGCTTCCTTCCGCATCGGCCAGGTGCGTCTGGGCCCGGATCACACCGCTGCGCGGATCGGCACAGGCCATCACCCCGTTCTGGTTCACCACCACCAGAGCCCCGTTTCCGTAGATCGTCGACGCGCCCATGATCCACCGGAAGACGCCGTCGGGTTGCGCCTCCTCCAGCTCCGAGCTCGGGGGGCCCACCATCGCCAGGTCCGACTGTCGAAGGAGGATGGTCTCGCCGAGCATCCCGGTTCGAAACGACATCCACACTCCACCGCCAACAGCGGTGAGCACGCCGCCAGCAACGGGGTCGGTCGCCGCGCTCTGTGCCGACGTCGCCGTCAGCAGACGACCGCTGCGGGCGTCGAATTCGAGGACCGCGGCGTCGACCGTCTTGCCCGAGATCGTGGGATACGACAACGCCACGTACAGATACCGCTGTGTGGGATCGACGGACAGGCTGGCGACCGTGCCCGAGGTGATCGGCACCGAGAACAAGACCGCTCCACGACCTGCGTCGACGAGGACCAGGGTCTGCCCATACCCGATCCACACGGTGCCGCCCGGACCCGACGTGATCGACAACGGGTACTCACTGGGGGGCGTGGGTACCGCAGAGCGGGGCGAAGGCAACGGGATCTGGCGCACCACAGCCAAGGTGCTGGGATCGACCTGGCACAACAAAGGCCCCGCGGCGTCGCTGATGGTGGCACGCCCGCACGCGATCCACAGGTACCCCGCGGCCAGGAAGAGGGCTCCGGCGGAGAAGGTGGCGCCGCTCTCGGTCGTCGCCCAGCCGATGTCGATGCGTTGGAGGACCCACGGACCCTGGTCGGTGGGATGAGACGAGACGAGGGAGAAGCCGGCGTCGATGGCGAGATCGACGATCTGGGGGCACGTTCCGGCCACGACGGTTCGCTGCTGCCACGACGGGACGACGGGCACCGTCGTCGGCGATGCACCGGGCGCGGCGACGCCGACCGAGCCAGCGCAGGTGTCCGACGTCTGAGGAATCGTCGTCTCTGTCGGCGAGGGCGCGGACGTCGTCGGCGCAGCCGAGGTCGACGTCGCTCCCCCCAGGCTGGGGCCGGTCCGACCCGGAGGTTGCCGAGCCGCCTCACCCGAGTGGGAGCAGCCGGCCAGAGCCAGGAATGCGGCCGCGGCCGCCACCGTCACCCTGGATCTCGAGGAGATCACCCTACCCATCGTGAATTCCACGTCGGGGACCACGGTTCCGTTCGCACCACACCCGGCTTAGAGTGCGGACATGCCCCACTACGAAGACAGCCTGCTCGAGGTCCACAGGGTCGTGGTCGGCCCCATGGACAACAACGTCTACGTGATCCGCAGCAAGGGAACCGGGGACGCCGTGCTCATCGACGCCGCCAACGAACACGAGCGTCTGCTCGAGATGTGCCGTGACCTCGGGGTTCGCAAGGTCATCGAGACCCACGGGCACTGGGACCACATTCAGGCGGTGCCGGCGGTGCGTGAAGCCGGGTACGAGGTCTCGGTGACCGCCGAAGACGCCGACATGCTCCCGTCCTACGACCTGATCCTCGAGGACGACTCGGTCATCGAGGTCGGAGACCTGCGCCTGCGGACGATCGCCACGCCCGGCCACACGGCGGGATCCATGTGCTTCTGGGTGGAGGGGACCCAACTGCTCTTCAGCGGCGACACGCTCTTCCCGGGCGGGCCCGGTGCCACCAAATTCCCGGGAGGGGACTTTCCCACCATCATCCGATCCATCGAGGACCGCCTGTTCTCCCGGTTCGGGCCCGACACGATCGTGCTCCCCGGCCACGGTGTCGACACCACCATCGGTACCGAGAAGCCCCATCTCCAGGAGTGGGTCGACCGGGGCTGGTGATCGAGAGTTGTCTCGACCGGGGCTGGTGATCGAGAGCTGGCTCGACCGGGGCTGGTGATCGAGAGCTGGGTCGACCGGGGCTGGTGACGAACGCCCGCTGATCAGGGCTCGGTGATCAGGGAAAGAGGCCTCTCGCCGCGATGGCCCCCGCCAGCCGCTCGACGGCGACGACTCCCGCCGCACGACGCATGGTCACGCCGAGGTCCCGGGCCCGCGTCCAGACGTCGGCGAAGGCGTCGTCGATGGTCCTGGCCAGCCTGGTGGCGACGAGCTCCTCGTCCCAGGCATAGCCCTGGCGGGACTGTGCCCACTCGAAGTACGAGGCCGTCACCCCACCGGCGTTGGCGAGGATGTCGGGGACGACGGTGATCCCCCGCTCGGCGAGGACGCGATCGCCTGCCGGGGTGGTCGGGCCGTTGGCCGCCTCCACCACGACGCGCGCCCCCATGCGGCGGGCGGCCGACTCGTCGATGGCCCCCTCGAGCGCGGCCGGCACCGCCAGTTCGGCCTCCACCGCCCACAGGTCGGAGGAGGCGATCTCCTCGCCGCCTTCGAACCCCGCCACCGAGCCCACGGAGGAGACGTGCTCGGCCAACAGGCTGGGCTCGAGCCCTCCGGGATTGAACACGGCACCCCCGAGGTCGGCGACCGCCACCACCCGCATGCCCGCCGACGAGAGGAGGAAGCCCAGTGGTCCGCCCACCTTCCCGAATCCCTGGACGACAGCCCTCGCTCCGGCGACGGGCATGTCGAGTGCCGAGAAGACGGCCCGCACGCACCGCACCACGCCGGTGGCCGTCGCTCCCGTGTGCAGGCGCATCCCTCCCACCGCCAGCGGCTTCCCGGTCACGACTTCGGGGAGCGAACGCCCCTGGAGCATGTCGAGCGTGTCGAGAAGCCAGGCCATGACCCTCTCGTCGGTGTTGACGTCGGGCGCGGGGATGTCCCGGTCGGGTCCGAGCAGCGGCGCGATCTGGAACGTGTAGCGGCGGGTGAGCCGTTCGAGCTCCGCCGCCGACAGTTGGCGCGGATCGCAGCGCACGCCACCCTTGCCGCCCCCGAAGGGGATGTCGACCACGGCGGTCTTGAGGGTCATGTCGGCTGCCAGCGCGGCCACCTCCGCCGCCTGAAGCTCGGGATGGAAGCGGATGCCCCCCTTGGCGGGGCCCCGAGCGGTGTTGTGGTGGATCCTCCACCCCAGGAACACCTCGACGTGCCCGTCGTCCATACGCACGGGAACCGCCACTTCGAGTACCCGGTCGGGCAACCGCAGGATGCGGTGGACATCGGGGTCGAGTCCGGCCAGAGCGGCGGCGTCGTCGATCCGCTCCAGAACCGTCGCCCACGGGTCGTAGTGGGCGGACGGGGTGGCGGACACGACCGACGCCACCGACGCAACCGGCGGCCCGAGCGGGCCGGACGCTCCGATCTCGCCAGGCGACGGATCTCCCGACTCCTTGGCTCGGCGCCGTACTCCCCGGGCGGCGCGTCGCTCCGGCCCGGTGGTCACCCCGATTCCCAGGCCGTGCCGGGCCCGCCGCGTCGGCGGGCGCCCAGCATGTGGTGGTCCTCTCCGTCCTCGGCCTTCACGTGGACGACCAGCGGGGACCGTGTCAGGGAGAGCACGCCGGCGAACAGCACCATCATGGCGAGGACCTCACCGATGAGCCTCCCCCCGCCCGTCTGGACGTGGTCGCCGAAGAGCCCGATCCCGATGGCGATGGAGACCAGGGGGTCGACGATCACCAGCGCCGATTGCGATGCGGTCACCGGTCCGACGCGGAAGGCGTTCTGGGCGAGGAACATCCCCACCAGTCCGGCCCCGGCCATGGCATAGGGCGGCCAGCTCAGGAAGACGTGGCTCCAACCGCGAGTGATCTGGTCGTTCATGGTCTTGATGAGAGCGGCGGTGAAGGCGAAGGCGATGGCGCCGGCGACCCCGAACCACGCCGCGCGCCAAGCCGGTGATCCCACCCGGGTGAGCAGGACAGCGAGCGAGCACCCCGCGATCACCGCCACCGTCACGATCCCCCAGTCGTCGAGGCCGGGGGTCTGATTGCCCCCGCTCGGGGCCGACAGCGCGAGGAAGGAGGCCAGTCCGCCTGCCGCCGAGATGGCGCCCACCCACTCCTTCCAGGTGAGGGGCTGACGGAACCAGATCCCCAGGATGGCGACCAGGAAGGGCAGCTCCAAGGTCAGGATGGGCTGCACCGTGGTGAGGTGCCCGAAGTGCAGGGCGAGGAATTGCAGGAGGAACGCTGCGATCATGACCAAGAAGCCTGCGATCCATACCGTTCGGCGCAGCGCGTAGGCGAGCAGGCTCAGCTTGAGGTTGGTGTCGTCAGGGGCGGTCTCGACCCCCATCCGTTGCAGGACGCTCGTCAACGCGTTGGCAAAGGCCGCCATCACCGCCAGCACGTAGGCCATCACGGCTGTTCTACCGCACTAGCAACCCCCTCATTCCGTTTGGCGGCGATTCAAGGCTCGTCGGTACGCTGGGAGGCCCACCTGGGTTGTCGTACCGGGAAGCCCTCCCGGGTCGCCGAGCATGGGCGGCCGTCCCGGAGGCCGACCGCGAGACCATCGAGGGGGCGCCCGAGAGTCGTGACGCCACTCCGGACGGTGAGGACGACGTGAAAGAGAGCCCGATGGCCGACACAGTCCCCGAAGAGGAATTCGAGAAGGCCGCACTGGCGTTCCTCGAGGCGAACGCCGAGCTCCGTGTCGAAATGGAGCAGGCCTGGGGCGAGGGGTCCGACCAGGTCTCGCTCCTCCCCGAGCGCACCCTCGAAGAGGAGCACGCCGAGCTCGCGGCGGCCCGGGCGTGGGCACAGCGGCGCTTCGACGCCGGGTTCAGCTGGATCAGCGGCCCGCTCCAGTACGGCGGCCGGGGTCTCACCCGCGACCACCAGCGGCTCTACGACTCTTTGGAGGCCCGCTTCGACACCCCGCCCATGACCGCGTACGGCATCGGTCTCGGCATGGTGGCCCCGACGATCCTCGCCCATGCCACCGAGGAGGTGAAGGAGCGCTACCTGAAGTCGCTCTGGCGCGGCGACATCGTGGCATGCCAGCTGTTCAGCGAGCCGGGTGCGGGCAGCGACCTGGCGGGGGTGCAGACCAAGGCGGTGCGCGACGGCGACGAGTGGTTGGTGACCGGGCAGAAGGTGTGGACCTCAGGGGCGCACCTCTCCGACATCGGCGAGATCATCTGTCGTTCGGATCCCGACGCGCCCAAGCACAAGGGGCTGACCGGCTTCGTGGTGGACATGCGGGCTCCGGGTGTGGAGATCCGTCCCTTGCGGCAGATGACCGGGGGGGCGTCGTTCAACGAGGTGTTCTTCACCGAGGTACGCGTGCCGGACTCGCACCGCCTGGGCGACGTCAACGGCGGCTGGTCAGTCGCCCTCACGACCCTGATGAACGAAAGGGCCGCCATCGGCGGCGGCAGCATGTCGTCGGGGAACGGCAACCTGAGCACGCCCCGGCTCATCGAGCTCGTCCGGCACAACGGCAAGGCGGCCGATCCCCTGGTCCGCCAGCAGATCGCCGACATCTTCATCCACGGGCGGGTGGCGACCTACACCAATCTGCGCGCCATGGCCCGGGTCGCAGGCGGCCAGGCGCCGGGGCCCGAGATGTCGATCGCCAAGCTCTCGTTGACCATGAACATGCGTCGGATGACGGATCTCCTGTCGTCGGTGCTCGGCCCCAAGCTCATCGCCGACTCAGGGGAGTGGGGCACCTACGCCTGGTCGCAGTTCCTGCTGGGACTGCCCGGGATGCGCATCGCCGGGGGAACCGACGAGGTCCTCCACAACATCATCGGCGAGCGCGTGCTCGGCCTGCCCAAGGAGCCTGCCGTCAAGGCGTGAGGCTCGGGCCCGGTAGTCCCCTGGCCACGAGGTGAGCTCCCAGGGGAGGTAGTCGACGAACGCCCAGGACCGGCGGTGCACCGCGCTCAGCCCGTAGCCGCACAGGGCGCGCTGGTGCGCAGGCGACGGGTACCCCTTGTTCCGCTCGAATTCGAACGCAGGATAGGAATCCGCGGTCGCCCGCATGATCCGGTCGCGCGTCACCTTGGCGAGGACCGACGCGGCCGCCACCGACGCGCACCGGGCATCGCCTCCGATGACCGTTTCCACCGGCGGGGCCCACACGCCATCCCTGGTCCCCGCCGTCCCCACGATCCCCCTGGTCCCCCCGAGCCCGTCGCCCCCGAGCCCGTCGCCCCCGAGCCCGTCGCCCCCGAGCCCGTCCCCCGCCGCATCATCGCGGGCTGCCTCGGGCGCGACGGTGCCGTCGGCGTCGAAGAGCTGCGGCTCCTGCGGGGGGCTCACGAAGTCGAAGGTGCCGTCGAGCACGACGGCGTCGGGAACGAGATCGGGAGACAGCTGCGCCAGGGCACGGCGCGTCGCCAGGCGGAGGGCGGCGGTCATCCCCAGGCGGTCGCACTCCTCGGGGCCGGCGTGGCCGACGGCCCAACCCGCGCACCACGCCGCCACCTTGTCGAAGATCGCCTCTCTCACATCCTCGGTCAGTTGTTTGGAATCTCGCAGGCCGCGGGGGATACGCGGGGGTGATTCGGACAGCACCGCCACCCCCACGCTCAGCGGCCCGGCCCAGGCCCCGCGGCCGACCTCGTCGACTCCGGCCACCACCCGGTGGCCCGCTCCCCACAAATTGCGCTCGTGGGAGAGGCCGGGTCGTGCCGGCACGGCCCGGGGCCGCGGTCTCCCCGTCACGGCGCGTCGTGGAGGAACCCGCGCCGGCGTCATCGGGTCACCGGCCGTGCGGCTGCATTGGCCGCAAGTTGTCCGTGGACCCCTTGTGGTGCGAGGTCCGAGCGCTCATCATGGGAGCGTTGCGGCCACGACAGGAGGTCACCCCCATGACCAACGGCCTGGCGGACGTCGCCACCGAGATGCCCGACACCCAACTCCCCGAGGGCACGCCGGTCGACGTGCGTAATCGCTTCGTAGGGTCGTGGAGCCACGGCTTCGAGATCGCGGAGCGGGTGCAAGGTGGGTACCGCGTGCGGCGATTGTCCGATGACAGCGTGCTCCCCGACGTCTTTCCCAGCGAGGACATCAGGTCGGAGCGTCGCAAGCAGGGACTTTGGTGGTATTGAGCCGGTAGACGGGGCCAGGCGGGCGCCGGCCCGCATGCTTTCGGCGACCCACGACCTACGGGGTGCCGACCGTCTCGATGAATTCGTCGATCGGGACGGCGATGAGCGTCTTGGTCTTGAGGGTGCCACGTGCACCGAGGGCCACCGCCACACGCGTGACGACCTTTTCGTCGGGGGCCTCGAGGACAGTGGCGAAGTCGTACTGGCCGAGCAACGCCCATTGGGCCACCACGCGCGCGCCCATGGCCTCGACCTCGCCGTTGACCTCCTTCAGACGCTGCGGGTTCTGCCGCAACGTCGCCATTCCCTCGGGCCCGAGGGTCGAGAGCATGAGGAACGTCGTCATGGGAGGGCACGCTAGCCCACCCGCTGGAATCGACGATCGTCCCGGCGACCGGGACAGCGACGCCGAGCCCGAGCCCGTGCAATCTTGACGGTATGGCAAACCACTACCAGGTCACGACCACCGCCTCGTCGAAGGACGACGCCGCCCGCCTGGCCCGCATGGCCGTCGAGCAACGACTGGCCGCGTGTGCCCAGGTGTCGGGCCCGATCACGTCGGTGTACCGATGGGAAGGTCGGGTCGAGACCAACGACGAGTGGATCTGCGTGTTCAAGACCTCCGCCCGCGCCCTGCACACCCTGGAGGAGGCCATCCGCGGGTCGCACGGCTACACCACGCCGGAGATCGTGGCCACCCCCATCGAAGGCGGCGACGCCGACTACCTGGCGTGGATCGACGCCGGGACCTCGGCACCTTCCGCGTGAGGGACGGTGGCACTCACCGCAACTCCGAACGACGCACCTTGCCCATCGAGTTGCGCGGCAAGGAGTCGACGAGGCGCACGCGGCGCGGCCGCTTGTAGGGGGCGAGGCGCTGCGCCGCGTAGGTGAGCAGGTCGTCGACGTCCAGAGGCGCGATGCCGTCGGGGACCACCCAGGCGCACACGGTCTCGCCCCACTCGGCGGAGGGCACCCCGGTGACGGCAACCTCGATGACCGACGGGTGGCCGAGGAGGACGTCCTCCACCTCCGCCGGGTACACGTTGAACCCCCCGGAGATGATGACCTCGGTGGAGCGGCCGAGAAGGCGGACATAGCCGTCCTCGACGACGCCGAGGTCACCGGTGTGGAACCACCCGCCGGCGAAGCTCTCCGACGTCGCCCTCGGGCGTTCCCAGTACCCCGAGAACACGGCGGGGCCCCGCACCAGCACCTCGCCGCCTCCGTCCCCCACCTCGGCCTCGACACCCGGGAAGGGGAAGCCCACCGTCCCCGGACGGCGCTCCCCGTCGTAGGGATTGGAGAGGGTCATGAGCGTCTCGGTCATCCCGTAGCGCTCCAGCACCTCGACGCCGGTGGTCGCGGCGATCCCACGGTGCAACTCCGCGCTCAAGGCGGCCGAGCCCGAGACCGCCAGACGCAGCCGCGCCAGCTCCCGCACGCGGCCCGAGCCCGCCAGGCGGTGGTACATGGTGGGGACGCCGAAGAACATCGTCGCCCGCTGCGCGGCGCAGGCGTCGAACACGGCGTCGACGTCGAAACGCGGCAGCAGCACCACCGACGAGCCCGTCAGCAGCGACGTGTACAGCGCCACGCACAGCCCGTGACCGTGGAAGATGGGAAGGGCGTGGACGAGACGGTCCTCCGCGCGCCACCGCCACGTCACGGCGATCGACTCGCTGTTGGCGAGGAGGTTGGCGTGCGTCAGGACCGCTCCTTTGGGCGCTCCCGTCGTTCCCGACGTGTAGGCGACGAGCGCGGCGTCTCCGGGGTCGGCGGCGTCGAGCACCACCGCACCGGGCTCCCCACCCGCACGCGACCCCTCCCCCCCACCCGCGACCTCCCCCGCACGCGCTGCACCCCCGACGACTTCCAGGTCGGGTGTGGCCACCACGATGTCCCCCCCGGCAGCCCGAGCCACCACCGCCGCCCGGTCGCGGTCGTCGACGACGGCGGCGGCCGGTCGCACGTCGGCGACGACATGGGCCAGCTCCCGCTCGGTGTAAGACGGGTTGACCGGGACCACCACGAGCCCCGCCCGCAGCGCGGCCACGTTGACGACGACAGCCGGGATCGACGACGCCGTGCTCCACAGCAACCGGTCGCCGCGTCCGAGCCCCAGACGTCCCAGCTCGCCGGCACGCCTCCTGGTCATGTCGTCCAGCTCGCCGGCACGCAACCAGCGGTCCCCGGACGCGGCGTCGAGGAGCAACGGCGCGCCGGGGTCCCCTCCCCATGTCTGCGCCCACGCCCGCGGCAGGCTGCGGCGGGCGGTGAGGTCCTCGACCTGCAGGTCCGACCCGGCCGGGAGGTGCGCGCGCCAGGGACGGGGGTGCACGGCGGGACACGGTAGCCCCGGGGCGGGCCGTCCCGAAGCTGTGCCCGGTAGCTAATCTCGATTCGTGACCCCGCGCCGACCGAGACTCGTTGCCATCGTCCCCCACACCCACTGGGACCGGGAGTGGTACGAGCCCTTCCAGAGCTTCCGCTTGCGGCTGGTGCGGATGCTCGACACGCTCATCCCCCTGCTCGAGAGTGACCCGTCGTATGCACGCTTCCTCCTCGACGGGCAGATGGCCGTGGTCGACGACTATCTCGAGGTCCGTCCCGAGAACGAGGCGCGCATCAGAGCCCTGGCGGCGGCGCGGCGCCTGTCGATGGGTCCGTGGTACATCCTCATGGACGAGTTCCTCGTCTCGGGAGAGACGATCGTGCGGAACCTGCAGTCCGGCATGCTGCGGGGAGCGGCCTTCGGCGGAGCCATGGAGATCGGCTACCTGCCCGACATGTTCGGCCACATCGCGCAGATGCCCCAGATCCTGCGCCTGGCCGGCTTCGAGCACGCCGTGGTGTGGAGGGGCGTGCCCAAGGTCATCGACCGCAGCGCCTTCGTGTGGGAGGCACCCGACGGCTCGTCGGTGCGCGCCGAGTACCTGCCCACCGGGTACGGCAACGGCGCCTCGATCCCCGACGACGCCAAGGCCCTCGTGCACAGGATCGCCGACCACGAGACCGAGATCGGCGACTTCCTGATCGACGGCATGCTGTTCATGAACGGCACGGACCACCAGAGCGCCCAGCCCTGGCTCGGGCGCGTCGTGGCCGAGGCCAACGAGATCCAAGACGACTACGTGCTCGAAGTGACGGGGCTGACGGACTACCTCGCCGGCGCCCCCACCCAGGGCCTGCGCACGTGGAAGGGGGAGCTGCGCTCGGGAGCGAGGGCGGACATCCTCATGGGGGTGGCGTCGAACCGGGTCGACGTGAAGCAGGCCGCGGCGCGCGCCGAGCGGGCCCTCGAGCGACGGGCCGAGCCCCTGAGCGCGCTGTACCTGCCGGCGGAGCGGTGGCCCCAGCGCCCGCTGGAGCTGGCGTGGCGCGAGATGGTGCGCAACGCCGCCCACGACTCCTCGTGTGCGTGCTCGGTGGACGAGGTCGTCGACGCCGTGCTGGTCCGCTACGCCGAGGCGTACCGGATCGCCGACGGGCTCGGCGACCAGGCCCTCGAGGCGCTGTCACGGTCGCTGGCCGAGGCGGGCCCCACCGTCGTCAACACCTCGGCCCGCACCCGCAGCGGACTGGCGGAGTTCGTCGTGACGGGGGAAGAGGTGCCCGACGACGGCCAGGCGCTGCCCGAGGAGCCCGGCGCCTTCGGGATCCCCCGGGGCCTGGGCCCCCTGACCCTCGACGCCGCCACGGTGCGCACCATCCTCGGCATGATGCCCAACGGCAGCCAGGTCGACGCCCACACCTGGATCCAGGACGTGCGCGTCGAGGAGGACGACTCCGCCATCGACATCACCATCGCCTTCGGGA
>Ga0116215_1000556_pt1 | contig 28059 bp, 25 predicted proteins | sample Sb_taG_7_FD_89698 | JGI IMG/M metagenome (GOLD analysis project Ga0116215, IMG submission 89698) | Peat soil microbial communities from Weissenstadt, Germany - Sb_50d_2_FS metaG | ecosystem: Environmental > Terrestrial > Soil > Wetlands > Peat | place: Germany: Weissenstadt | collected 2010-09-21
CGCCGTGAGGGCCCCGGGGTGGGAGACTGCCGGCCATGGCCATCGACTTCACCTTCGACCCCGATGTCGAAGAGGCACGGGTCCGGATGCGGGCGTTCGTCGACGACGAGGTCCGCCCCACCGAGGAACGCCTGGCGTCTGAGGAATCGGGCCGGGGTGACTGGCGGGCGGAGCTCGACCGATTGCGGGCCCGGGCGCGAGAGCTCGACTTGTGGATGCCGCACATGCCCCGGGAGTGGGGCGGGGTGGGCTTGGGTCCCACCGCGCTGGCCGCGGTGTCGGCCGAGTCGGCCAAGGCGCGCTGGACGTCGTATGTCGTGAACTGCTACGCCCCCGACGAGGGGAACATGCACACCTTGTTGCACTGGGGGACCGACGACCAAAAGGCGCGCTACCTCACGCCCATGTGCCAGGGCAACGTCCGGTCGTGCTTCGCCATGACCGAGCCGGAGGTGGCGGGGTCGGACCCCACGCTCATGCAGACCCGGGCCGTGCGTCGGGGTGACGAATGGATCGTCAATGGTCACAAGTGGTTCATCAGCGGGGCGCGCGGGGCGCGCTTCGCCATCCTGCTGGCCCGCACCGAGGACGACCCCGAGGTGCCCCAGGCCGCCACCACGGCCTTCATCGTGGACGTGCCCTCCCCGGGCTGGGAGATCGTGCGGGACGTCGAGACCATGGCCGGGAGCCACAACCATTGCGAGATCCGCATCACCGATCTGCGCGTTCCCGACGCCAACCGCCTGGGAGATCGCGGCCAGGGCCATCGCCTCGGGCAGTATCGCCTGGGGCCGGCGCGCCTCGCGCACTGCATGCGTTGGCTGGGCCAGATCGAGACGGCTCTCGACCTGATGGTGGCCAGAGCCACCCAGCGCTACTCGCACGGCTCGTACCTCTCGGAGAAGCAGGGCATCCAGTGGTTGGTGAGCGAGTCTGCGATCGAGCTGTACCAAGCCAAGCTGATGGTGCTGCACGCCGCCTACCGCATCGAACGCGGGCTCCCCTTCACGACAGAGGTGTCGATGGCCAAGCATCACGTGGCGAACACGCTGTGGCGGGTGGTGGACCGGGCCGTGCAGGTCCACGGGGCACTCGGCTACTCCAAGGACTCACCGCTTTCCGACATGCTGCTGCAGGCGCGTTGGAGCCGTTTCGCCGACGGCGCCGACGAGATCCACAAGTGGCGGGTGGCCGAGGCCGTCATCGGTGCCTACACCGAGCACGGCACCACCCGCGCCGCCACCGGCGACCTCCCCCTGTAGAGACGGGTGCCGGTCACCAGTAGTAGCGGTAGACCACCTGGGCGACGCACGAGGGCTTGTCCGAGCCCTCGGTCTCGATGGTGATGTCGAGGACGGCCTGGACGCCGTCTCCACCGACGGTCTCCACCGACCCGACGGCCGCTCCCAGCCGAAGCTTGGATCCCACCTTCACCGGCGACGGGAAGCGGACCTTGTTGCACCCGTAGTTCACGCCGAACTTGAACCCCTCGACCCGGATCACCTCGTGCAGGATGGCGGGAATGATCGACAAGGTCAGATATCCGTGCGCGATGGTGGCCCCGAAGGGGCCGGATGCCGCTCGCTGCGGGTCGACGTGGATCCACTGGTGGTCGCCTGTGGCGTCGGCGAACAGGTTGACCTGGTCCTGGTCGATCACGTGCCAGTCGGACCACCCGAGATGCCGGCCCGACAGCGCGTGGAGCTCCTCGATGCTCGAAGCAGTCGTCGTCATGGCACGACACTACGCCGTGTTCCGGGGCTCGGGCCCCCGGGCGCAGACCGGATCACTTGAACCAGATGCGCTGGTACTCGCGGCTCTGCGGATGCAGGAAAAGGGCGAGGAGGACCGCCATGAACGCGAGGTTGAGGATGATCCCGCCGAAGCCGGTGTCGAACAGCACGAGCAGGTACACCAGGGCGCTGAGCCCGGCGAGGACGATGCCCAGCCAGTAGCCCCAGCGGCGCTCGTTGGCCACGCCGTAGCCGGCGACTCCGAGGCCGAGCGAGATCACGAGCGGATATGCCCCGAACAGGATGAAGAGGAGGCTGATGGCGGCGGTGGCGTAGCTGAGCATCACCGCGCCCTGCAGCGTCTGGGGTTGTGAGGGGTCGAACCAGCGTCGGGGCTCGGCCATCGGGTCATTCTTGCAGGTCCCGATGGCCGCCTCCGCTCGGGCCGGTCGGTAGTGTCGAGGTGGTGAAGGCGACCCGCGAGCTCGAGGGCAGGAGCCGGGCCTCTCGTCTGCTGCACCGCCGGGCGACGGCGGACCACCCGAGCAGGCGCTCGGGGGACGTGCAGCTGTGGGACCACCACCATCGCAACATCCAGGGCGGAGGAGCCCGTGCCGCCGTGTTCGGGGTGAGCGACGGGCTCGTCACCAATGTGTCGCTGATCCTCGGCTTCGCCGGGGCGAACGCGGGACCGAGCGTGGTGCGCCTGGCCGGGATCTCGCTGCTCCTGGCGGGTGCGTTCTCCATGGCGTCGGGCGAGTGGACCTCCATGTCCGCCCAGCGCGAGCTGCTCGAGCGCGAGTTGGCGCTGGAGAGGCACGAGATCAGCCACCGCCCCGAGGGTGAGCGGCGCGAGCTCGTGAGCATCTACGAGCGGCGCGGCGTCGACCCCACGGTGGCGCGCACCCTCGCCGACGAGATGATGCGGACCCCCGAACTGGCCCTCGAGACGCATGCCCGCGAGGAGCTCGGCATCGATCCCGCCGCGTTGGGACGGCCGCTGCAGGCCGCCGTGTCGTCGTTCGTCACCTTCGCCCTCGGGGCACTGGTCCCGCTGCTGCCGTGGTTCGTCACCGGAGGTCACGCTGCCATGGTGGCGTCGGTGGTCCTCGCCGCGCTGGCGGCGATCGCCGTGGGTGTGGCCCTGGCGGCCTTCACGCTGCGGAGCTGGTGGCGGTCCTCGATCCGCCAGCTCCTCATGACGGCCCTACCCGCGGCGGTGACCTACGGCGTCGGTGCGCTCATCGGCATCGGGGTCCATTAGGCCCCGGGGATCCACAGCCGCTCGACCGGGGTGGACCGGTTCGGGACGCGGCTGTCGTCGTCGCCGGTGTCGCCGCCGGCCCGGGCCGTGCTGCGCCGGCCGCCGGGGCCGAGGGTGGCGAGCCGGTACATCACCCGGCGGGGGGTGTCCACCACCGCCAACAGCACGAAGCCCAGGATCATGAGGGCGCCCCCGAGCACCGCCAGCCACTGGGCGAGGGCTCCGAGACCCGTGAAGGCCAGGGCTCCGGCATTGGCCGACACCACCGGGTCCGAGGTTCCTGACGGGTCGGAGGGCCCCGCGGTCCCGGCGGTCACGCCGGTGTGGGCCCCGCTCGTGGACGGGTCGGTCGTGACCGGGGCCATCGCGGGTGGGGCCGTCGTGGGTGGGGTGCCGTCCGGGGTCGTGGTCGCCGAGGCATCGGGGGTCGAAGCCGGGCTGGTGGTGGCCGAGGTGGGGGCGATGACCGTCGTCGGCGACGGCGTCGTCGACGACCCTGGCGCGGGGCACCCCGGCGGGTTCCCGGTCTGCCCCTCGGCCTGGTAGAAGAGCCCGAGGAGTGTGCACACCGTGTTGGTGGCGACGAGCCAGGTGCCGTCGACCGACACGGCGTATCCCTGGTTGTCGGGCAGCAGCGCCGTGCCGCCGGTGCCGAGGATGTCGTAGGTCACCTGGGCACACGGGCTCGTGAGCCCTGTCTGGGTGCAGCTCGAGCTGTCGGGGAACGAGACGTCGTCCACCTTGGCGCCCGTCGCCGACGCGCTCAGCGACGACGAGAAGGCCATGCTGAAAGCGCTCTGGACGGACGAGCCGTCCTGGATGACCGCCACTCTGTCGGCGATCGAGGCGCTCGGGTCGAACAGGGTGTCGAATGCCTGGGTGACCGCGGCGCTGTCGGAGGAGGTCTCGGTCGTCGGCGTCGACGGCAGGGACGTGGTCGGCGTCGACGGCAGGGACGTGGTCGGGGCGGGGCCGACGATCGTGGGCGGCGGGACCGTCTCGGTGGTCGCGCTGGTGGCGATCACGGGGGAGATGGGCGTGCCCGCTGGGGCGCTAGAGGCGATCCCGCTGGGCGCGCTGTCGTTCCGGTAGGGCTTGCACGTCAGGGTCAGTGTGCTGCCCGACACCACGAGCGACAGCGAGACGTCGGGGTCGATGGCCAGGGTCACGTTGGCACCCGAGGCGGTGAAGGGCCCGACGGTCCCCGGAGACGAGGGCAGCTCGAGCACGAGCCCCGACGCCGGCACGGGGCTCGGGATGGGCGCGTCGATGGCGAGCTGGCCCGAGGAGACCGACGCCGGCGTGGCACCGGTCGCATCCACGTGCACCACCGCCGATCCCGTGATGGCCGAGTTCCCCAGCGCGGCCGCCGCCGAGACGATCGACGACGGCAGGGCGACCTGGGTCTGGAAGCCCGACATCGAGAACGACTGCCCCGAGCTCAGGTCGGCGGGGATCGTCGCCGACGTGGTGACGTCGTTGAGCACGACGTTGCCCACCGGGGTCCCGGGGCAGTACAGCTCGTAGAGGCCGGTGAGTTGACCGGGGGGCACGGTGACCGGAGTGGTCGGGGGCACCGTGGGCGTCGTCGGGGGGGTCGTGGGCTGGCCCGCGGTCACGATCACCGGCGACACCGGCGACGTGCCGGGCGGCGAGCTGGAGATGCCGCTGGGCGCGCTGTCGTCGGGATACGCGGTGCAGCTGAGGTTGAGATTGGAGCCCGAGATCACGAGCACCAGGCTGATGTCGGCGTTCTGGGCGATGGTGATGGCGCTGCTCGAAGCCGTGAAGGGGCCCAGCGTGGCCGGTGTGGAGGGCACCGTCAGCGTCACGCCCGAGGCGGGGACCTGTTGGGGGAGCGGGACGTCGAAGGTCAAGGCGCCGGTCGAGATCGACGACGGGCTGGCTCCCGCCGCGTCGACGGTCGTCGAGGCGTTGCCCGCCAACGTGGAGTTGCCAAGGGCGGCCGCCGCCGAGGCGATCGACGCCGGGAGGGGGACCTGGACTTGGTAGCCCGTTACGCTGAACTGGTCTCCCGGGGCCGGAGCCGCCGGGGACAGGGTGGCTGAGGTGGTGACGTCGTTGAGCACGACGTTGCCCACCGGGGTCCCGGGGCAGTACAGCTCGTAGGGGCCCTCGCCGCCCGGGCCGACCGGCGGGGGCGGAGTGACCGTGGCGTCCCCCGTGACGATCACCGGCTCGATCTGCGGGCCCGTCGGAGCGCTGGCCGTGATCCCGGTGGGCTCGGTGTCGTTGGGGAACGCCGTGCAGAAGAGCCCGAAGCTGTCCCCGAACTCGGTGAGGCTCAGGTTGATCTGGGCGATGTCGAAGGCGATGGGGCCTCCGACAGCCGTGAAGGTCCCGACCGACCCCGGCGGCGGGGTGGCCACGAACTGCACGCCGGCGGCAGGCACCGGGTTGGGCAGCGTGACGTCGAAGGGCATGTCGACGACCGAGCCGTAGGGGTTCGGGTACGGGTAGGGGAGTTGGATCGGCCCCGACTCCGCCAACGCCACCGGGAGCACCTGGCCGAACTCGGTCACGCCCGTGGTGTCGAGGAAGATCGACGCGTCCCCGCTGATCTGGGTGAGGCCGAGGCTCTCGGCCTGCTGGGCCACGGCCTGCGGAATCGAGAACTGCGTCTGGAGGTTCGCCAATTGGAATTGTTGGCCTTGCGAGAGCGTGGACGGCGACAGCGACGCCGTGGTGGCCGTGTCGTTGAGGACGAGATCACCCACCGGGCTGCCCGGGCAGTACATCTCGTAGGGCCCCGTGGAAGTGATGGGAAGTCCCGGCGGGAGCGGTGGCACCGGCGTCGTGATCGTCGTCGATGCGGTCCCCGAGGCCGACGCCGTGGCGATCACGGGACGGATCGGGGGCCCCTCGGGCGCGGTGCCCGTCGAACCGGAGGCGGGCACGCTGTCGTTGGGATACGCCGTGCACGACATCTTGAACGCCTTGTTGGACAACGCCGCCACTACCACCGTCGACTGGTTCTGCGCGATCGTCACGGGCCCGCCGCTGGCGGTGAAGGGCCCCACGGTGGTGGGCGACGCGGGAAAGTCGATCCCGAGACCCGATGCCGGCACGGGGCTCGGAATGGGCACGTCGAAGGCCATCGAGCCCGTCGAGGACTGGGAGGGAGTGGCGCCGTAGGCGTCGACGGAGCTGGCGGCCAGTCCATTGAAGCTGGTGTTGCCGAGCCCGGCCGCGGCCGACGCCAGGCCGGCGGGGAGAGGGATGTGGGTCTTGTAGCCCGTGACGTCGAACTGCTCGCCGGCTGACAGGCTCTGGGGCGAGATCGTGGCCGTCGTGACCACGTCGTTGAGCACGAGGTCGCCCACGGGGGTGTGCGGGCAGTACAGCTCATAGGGTCCGGTCAAGGCGGACGTCGGCGGGGGTGTGGTCTGCCCGGCGGTGGCGATCACCGGCGAGATGGGCAGGCCCGGCGGGCTCTCGCTGGTGAAACCCGACTGCGGCAGCGAGTCGTTGGCGTACGACACGCATTCCAGGTCGATCAATCCGATGCCTTGGGCGTCTTGGAAGGTGGTTTCGGATTCCGAATTCGAGCTCAGGGAGATGTTGGCACTCGTCGCCGTGAAGGGGCCGACGGTGGCGGGCGTGGACGGGACCGCCAGGCTCACGCCCGATGCCGGGACCGGGTTCGGGATGGGCACGTCGAAGGACATGGGCCCGGTCGAGATCGACGCGGGCGTCGCCCCCGTGGCGTCGACCGTGGTCTCGATCGTTCCGGTCAACGACGTCAGGCCGGCCGCCTCGGCTTCCTGGACGACGGCGGCGGGCAGTTTCTCCTGGGTCTGCAACCCGGTGAGGCTGAATTGCTGACCGGTGGTCGGGTTCGCCGGGGAGAGCGATCCGGTCAAGGTGACGTCGTTGAGGACGACGTTGCCCGTCGGCGTGTTAGGACAGTAGATCTCGTACGGCGCCGTGTCGGCGAAGGCGGATGTCGTGAGCGCCTGTGTGACGACGCCGGCGACCAACGACGATCCGACCACCAGTGCGAGCGCGCCGACGATGCTCAGTCGGGTTGCGACGGCCTGGAAGCGTCCCATGGTGACCCCCTCTGCCCGCCGGCCGGGAGATCTGGCCCCTCAGTCTGGGAAGGGCGAGCGTATGGCCATGGGAGCAGTCGCGGGAGCCAGCCGCATCCCCAAGATTGATGAACCTCGCAGAGTGACGACCCGTGACAGCGGCGTCACAACGCCGGCACGTCGGCGACGTAGGCGCGGTCGGTGTGGTCGACCTCAAAGCCGAGCTTTCGGTAGAGATGGACGGCGGGCGCGTTGTCGGCGTCGACGTAGAGCATCGCCGTGGTGATGCCTCGGGACGACAGGTGGTCGAGGCCGGCCAGGACGAGGTCGCGCCCCAGCCCGAGGCCCTGGAAGTCGGGGTCCACCGAGATCACGTAGATCTCGCCCAGGGGAGGCGCAGTGTCGTGGTGGACCTTCGTCCAGCACGACGCGGCGAGCCGTCCGTCGCGCTCGTGGAGGAGGAAGCCGTCGGGGTCGAACCAGGCTTCGGACTCACGCTCCAGGATGGTGTCGAGGCTCCAGCCCCCCTGCTCGGGGTGGGAGGCGAAGGCACGGTTGTTCACCTCCAGCCACGCCGCCTCGTCGACGCCGGGCTCGAAGGGTCGTGTGGCCACCCGGGGATGGTCGTCCTCGACGGGGAGGGACCGGCGCATCTGGTAGAGGTCGCGCCCGCGTCGCAGGCCGCAGGTCTCGGCCATGGCGTCGGTGTGCGGAGTGGGCTTGGGGACCCACAGGTGCAGGTGCCCCCCGCCCTGGCGCGACACCTCGCGTAGTGCCGCGGTGAGCAGGCTGATGCCGACCTCGCCGTCGGGCCCGCGGTGGTCGGGGCGGACGACCACCTCGACACCCCAGGTGTCGTGGCCGCGGCTCAGCTGCGCGTAGCCCACCAGGGGGCCGTTGGACGGCTCCCGGGCGACGAAGCCGGCGAAGCCTTTGCGACCTCCGTGCACCAGGTCGAGCCACTTGTGCTCGCCCAGCGGGTAGTGGCCGTCGGCGACGAGCGCGTGCTGGAGGAGTTGCGACACCTCGGCGATGTCGGACTCGCCCATGCGGCGTTTGACCTCGACGGGATGCACGGCCGAAGGCTACCTGGGCCGCCTCTGTACCTCGTGAGGGGGTGAGCCCCGCATGAGGCTCGGTACTGTGAGTGCCGTGGCACGACACCGCTCCCTGCGCGGCCGGGCGCGTGAGGTGGTCTCCCGCCTGGCGAGCGAGTACCCGGGCTCGGCCACCGAGCTGTGCGCGCTGGAGCACGACGGCCCGTTCCAATTGCTGGTGGCGACGATCCTGTCCGCCCAGTGCACCGACGAGAGGGTGAACATGGTGACGCCGGGCGTGTTCGCGGCTTACCCGTCGCCCGAGGCACTCGCCGGCGCGTCCCTCGACGACCTCGAGGAGCGGATCCGTTCCACCGGGTTCTTCCGGTCCAAGTCCAAGAGCCTCGTGGGGATGGCCCGGGTCCTGACCGAACGCTTCGGCGGGGAGGTGCCGTCGTCGATGGAAGACCTGACGACCCTGCCCGGAGTGGGGCGCAAGACCGCCAACGTGGTGCGCAGTGTGGCCTTGGGCCTGCCCGGCCTGCCCGTCGACACCCACGTCGGGCGCCTCACGCGTCGCCTGGGACTGACAGCACAGACCGACCCGGTGAAGGTCGAGGACGAGGTCGACGCCCTCGTCCCGCCCGAGGAGTGGGGGGCGCTGAGCTTGCGCCTCATCCTGCACGGGCGCAAGGTGTGTCGGGCCCGCTCGCCGCGCTGCGAGCAGTGCGTCTTGGCCGACATCTGTCCTTCTGCCCTGGTGCCGCTGCGCTGACGGAGTTGGGCGGATGTTTTGTCGCCCCACATGGAAGGTCCGGGCGTCGCGTGGTGTTGTAGAGGAGACGGAACTGGTTCCCGCCACCTGGTTCCGATGAGCGCGGCCGGGTCCGCCGCCTGGCCCGCTCGCGCGACGGCGCCCGCAAGGGCGCCGTCAGCGCGTTCACCGGCTCGACGTCCGGCGTACAGAGCCTCGCCGTCAGCGGCGCCGGCGCGGTGCCGAGGTGATGCGACCGAGCCGCCGTCCTGCGCCGGTCAGAGCGCGTTCCACCGCGAAGAGCTCGGAAGCGGTGTCGTCGTCGTGGTCGGCGGCGGCCTGGTCGGCGATGACGGCCACGCGCTGACGCAGTTCCTCCAGCGCGGTCGCCAGGGAGGACAGCTCGGCCAGGGGGGCGGACACGCCCTGATGATGACGTATCCGCCGCGGGGATGCGAAGTGCCGCCCGCAGGGCCCGCCCAGGCCCGGGCGCGGCGCCCGGCTTCGAGCCCCTTACCAGGGCCGGAAGTGCAGGTCCCCCGAGTACCATCGAGGCCCCGTGCCCCTCCGACGTCTTGACTTGCGTGGTGTGCCCGTCGCCGGGCTGTCCGAGGCGCTGCCGCGCCCGCCGGCGGGGGAGGAGTTCCCCACCGAGGCCGTGCGAGCCGTCCTCGATGAGGTGCGCCTGGGCGGGGACGAAGCTGTGCGCGCCCTGACCAAGCGCTTCGACGGCGTCGCCGTGGACACCCTGCGTGTGCCACAGCCGAAGGTCGACGCCGCGCTGGCCGGGCTCGATCCCGCCCTCCGGGCCGCCCTCGAGGTGGCGTATGCGAGGATCCTCGCCTACCACCGCCACGAGCCCGGGGCGCCGCCGGATTTCGAGAACGACGGAGTGGTCGTGCAGCACCTGCTTCGTCCCGTGGCGCGCGCCGGGTTGTACGCCCCGGGAGGACGGGCCCGCTATCCCTCCACGGTGCTCATGTGCGCCGCCCCCGCCCGCGTCGCCGGGGTCGAGGAACTCGTTCTGTGCGTGCCCCCGGGGCCCGATGGCGCCGTCGCGCCCGAGACCCTGGCCGCCGCCGCCATCGCCGGGATCGACGAGGTGTACCGGGTGGGAGGCGCCCAGGCCGTGGCGGCCATGGCCTTCGGGACCCCCTCCATTCGGCGGGTGGACGTCATCGCCGGACCTGGGAACCGCTATGTGGCCGAGGCCAAGCGCCAGGTGGCGGGGATCGTGGGCGTCCCCTCCGCTTTCACCGGGCCGTCGGAGGTGGTGGTGGTGGCCGACGGCGCCACGCCGGTGGCGTGGGCCGCCATCGACGTCGTGGTCCAGGCGGAGCACGGCCCCGACGGCCTGGCCTGGTTGGTGACGTGGTCGCCCGAGGCCGCCGACGCCATCGAGGCCGAGGTCGACCGGTTGGTGGCGGCGTCGCCGCGCCGGGAGGACCTCGAGGCGACCCTGGGCACCGGCGGGTACGTGGTGCTGGTGGACGGGCCCCGGCAAGCGCTGGAGGTCGCCAACGTGGTGGCCCCCGAGCACCTCGAGCTCCTGGTGGAGGAGGCCGCCGCGCTGGTCCCGCTGGTGCGTCGGGCCGGTGCGGTGTTCTTGGGCCCCTACGCGCCCGCGAGCGTGGGCGATTACCTGGCCGGCCCCAACCATGTGCTTCCCACCTCCCGCACGGCGCGCTTCGCGTCGGCCCTGCGCGTCGACGACTTCCGCACCCACATCCACGTGGTGTCGCTGGGCGCCGCCGCCTTGGCCCGGCTCGCCCCCTACGTGGCCGCCATCGCCTCGGCTGAGGGGCTCCCCGCCCACGCCGCCTCCGTGGTCCTGCGGGGCGAGGCGTGATGGCCGGCCCCGTTCCCGTGCGTGCCGATCTGAAGCGCTTGTCGGGCTACCACTCTCCCCAAGTCGACGTCGAGGTGCGGCTCAACACCAACGAGTCCCCCCTTCCTCCCCCCCCGGAATGGCTCGACGAGCTGCGCGTGGGGCTCGGGCACATCGACTTCAACCGATACCCGGATCGGGACGCCACCGAACTGCGCGCCGCGCTCGGAGCGTTCCACGAGGTCGACCCGGCCCGGGTGTTCTGCGCCAACGGTTCCAACGAGGTGCTGCAGTGCCTGTTGCTGGCCTACGGCGGACCCGGTCGGGCCGCGGCCGTGTTCGAACCGACCTACGCGCTGCACAGCCACATCGCCTCGCTCACCGCCACCGAGGTGGTGCGCGCCTGGCGGGGTCCGGACCACCGTGTGGACCTCGACGCCGTCGACCGGCTGCTCGAGGAGTCCCGGCCGCTGATCACGTTCTTGTGCTCACCCAACAATCCGACCGGGCGGGCCGAGCCCCCGGAGGTGGTGGCGCACGTGCTCGAGCGGGCCCCGGGTCTTTTGGTCATGGACGAGGCCTACGGCCAGTTCGCTCCCCACAGCGCCCTCGATCTGGTGCGCCGCGGCGCACCGGGGACCGAGCGACTGGTCGTGGTCCGGACCTTCTCCAAGACGTGGTCCATGGCCGCCTGCCGGCTCGGCTACCTGGTGGCCCATCCCGACGTGGTCGCCGCCTGTGAGGCCGTGGTCCTGCCGTACCACCTCGATGCCGTGACGCAGGTGGCGGGACGACTGGCGCTCCGACACGTCGAGGCCATGGAGGCACGCGTGGCCAAGATCACCGAGGAGCGGGGCCGCATCGCCTCCGCGCTGGGCGAGCTGCCCGTGGAGTTGTGGCCCTCGGATGCCAACTTCATCCTGTTCAGGCCGACCCACCGGGCCGCACGCGACGTGTGGAACGACCTCCTGGCGGCGTCGGTGTTGGTGCGTGACTGCTCGAGCTGGCCCGGTCTCGACAACTGCCTCCGTGTCACGGTGGGGACACCGCAGGAGAACGACCGCTTCCTGCGCGCCCTGGGCGCCAGCCTGGGCGCGCCGCGGCCCTGACCGCTGGTTCGTGGCCCGGACCGGCGGGTCGGGTCCAGCGCGTAACCTTGGCGACCTCATGACCCACGCCCCCCGCACCGCCACGCGCCAGCGAAGGACCAAGGAGACGGCCATCGACGTCACCCTGGCGCTCGACGGCGCCGGTGCCGTCGAGGTGGGGACGGGGATCCCCTTCTTCGACCACATGCTCTCCCAGCTCGGCCGGCACGGGGGGCTGGACCTGACGGTCAAGGCGAGCGGCGACCTCCACGTCGACGCCCACCACACCGTGGAGGACGTGGGCATCGTGCTCGGGGAGGCGCTGGCCCAGGCACTCGGGGACAAGGCGGGCATCCGCCGGTTCGCGTCGATCGCCCTGCCTCTCGACGAGGCCCTGGTGGAGGTGGCGCTCGACATCTCGGGCCGGCCCTATCTCGCCTACGACGTCCGCTTCGGGCCCGACGTGGCCCCGCTCGGGTCACCGCCCTTCGACCCGCAGCTGGCCGAGGAGTTCTGGCGCGCCTTTGTGACCGCGTCCGGGATCACGCTGCACATTCGTCTCGTGACGGGGAAGAACACCCACCACGTGCTGGAGGCATCGTTCAAGGGGGTGGCACGTTGCGTGCGCGACGCGCTGCGCGTCGAGGGCGGGGGGGTGCCTTCCACCAAAGGCACGCTGGGCCCCGACGACGGGGCGTGACGGTGGACGGAGGAATCGCCGTCCTCGACTACGGCATCGGCAACCTGGGCTCGGCGTACAAAGCGCTCGTGCACCTGGGGGCGGACGCCCGCCTCGTCGCCGACCCTGCCGATGCCGCCGGCGCCGCCGGGGTGGTGCTGCCCGGGGTGGGCGCCTTCGGCCGGTGTGCCCAAGCGTTGCGCACGACCGGTCTGGCAGAGGCCGTGGACGTGGCCCTGGGGCGGGGGGTGCCGTTCCTCGGCATCTGCGTGGGCTTCCAGTTGCTCTATGAAGGGTCCGAGGAGTCCCCCGGCGTGCCCGGGCTCGGTGTCCTGTCCGGGACGGTGCGGGCCCTTCCCCCCGGGGTGAAACGACCCCAGATGCAGTGGAACCAGCTCGTGACCCGCCCGGGCGCCGAGAGCGGGCTCCTGGCCGGGATTCCGCCCGACCCCTGGGTCTACTTCGTCCATTCCTATGCCCCGGAGATGTCCGGCGACGCCGTGGCGACGTGTGACTACGGAGGGGAGGTGGTGGCCGCGGCGGAGCGGGGACCGGTGTGGGGCGCACAATTCCACCCCGAGAAGTCCGGCTCGATGGGCCTGGCCATCCTCGCCAACTTCGTCGCCGTATGTGGGGACGGGCTTCAGGGCGTGTGAGGGGCACCGTGGAGCTCTTCCCGGCCATCGATCTCCACGACGCGGGCGCGGTGCGTCTCGTGCAAGGTGACTTCGGGCGCGTGCGCGGCTATGGCGACCCGCTGGCCTTGGCCCGCGCGTATGAGGCGGGGGGCGCCCGGTGGATCCACGTCGTCGACCTCGACGCGGCGCGCACCGGGGAACCGGTGAATCGCGACATCGTCCTGCAGATCGCCGCCGCGGTCGACGTCAGGGTGCAGGCCGGCGGAGGCGTGCGGGGAACGGCGGACGCCGTGGCACTGCTCGAACACGGCGTGCGACGGGTGGTGCTCGGCACCGCTGCCTTCGAGACCCCGGAGTTGGTCGAGTCGCTGGCAGAGCGCTACCCCGGTCGGGTGGCCGTGGGCCTGGATCACCGGGGGGCAGCCGCCGAGCTGGCCTTGAGGGGATGGGCGCGCCCCAGTGGGACCACGCTGCGCGCCGCCCTCGACCGCCTGGCGACGGTGGCCCTGGGGGCAGTGGTGGTCACCGCCATCGATCGCGACGGGATGTTGGGGGGCCCCGACCTCGTGGGGTTGCGGGCCGCGCTCGATCTGTCGGCCCATCCGGTGGTGGCGTCGGGCGGTGTGCGCTCGCCTGCTGATCTGGCCGCGCTGGCGGCGCTGGAATCGCCGGTGTCCGGCGGGCGGCGCCTGGCGGGAGCCATCGTCGGGACCGCCCTGGTCGAGGGCGCCATGACCGTCGAGGAGGCGATCACCGCGTGCGCGCCGTCCGTGTGATCCCCTGCCTCGACGTCGATGCCGGACGGGTGGTCAAGGGCGTGCGCTTCGTCGACCTCGTGGACGCCGGTGACCCGGTCGCACTGGCGGCGCGCTATGACGCCGAAGGTGCCGACGAGCTCGTCTTCCTCGACATCACGGCCTCGGCCCACGAGCGCGACACGATGGTGGAGGTGGTGTCGCGCACGGCCGCGGAGGTGTTCATCCCCTTCACGGTGGGGGGCGGGGTGAGGACGCCCGACGACGCCCGTCGCCTGTTGCGCGCCGGCGCCGACAAGGTCGCGCTCAACACCGCCGCCATCGTGCACCCCGAGCTTGTCACGGCGCTGGCCGACGAGTTCGGCTCCCAGTGCGTGGTGGTCGCCATCGACGCCCGCTCCCGCACTCCGCGTCCGGGATGGGAGGTCTTCACCCACGGAGGGCGACGTGAGACCGGCCAGGACGCCGTGGCATGGGCGGTACGCTGCGCGACGCTCGGGGCGGGGGAGATCCTCGTGACGTCGATGGACCGGGACGGCACCCGCCATGGGTTCGACGTGGCGCTCACGCGAGCCGTCGTGGACAGCGTCGGCGTCCCCGTCGTGGCGTCGGGCGGCGTGGGGAACCTCGACCATCTGGTGGAAGGTGCGACCGTGGGAGGCGCCGACGCCGTGTTGGCGGCGTCGATCTTCCACCGCCAGGAGTACAGCGTGGCCGAGGCCAAGTCGTACCTCGCCGCGCACGGCGTCATGGTGCGGCCTCCGGCCAACTCGTAGCGAGCGAAGCTCGCCGTCGCACCATCCGCCGGCCATGCCAAGGCGTCATGGGCGGCGCGCGGGATCGGCTACGGTGCGGCCGTGGCTCCTGAGAGGAAGGCATCTCGATCCACCTCGCCCTCTCCGTCGCCCAAACAGCCCATCACCATGCTCGCCGACCGGGTCCTGGCGCAGCAGCCCGTCGCCGAGGGCGAGCGACGGTCACGCTCGGGCATCCTCATCCCTGCCACCGCGCAGGTGTCGCGCCGTCTCCTGTGGGCGGAAGTGGTCGCCGTTGGGCCCCACGTGCGGTCGATCAAGGTGGGGGACAAGGTCCTGTTCAACCCCGAGGACCGCTTCGAGGTCGAGGTGCAGGGCGACGAGTATGTGATCCTGCGTGAGCGCGACATCCACGCCGTCGCCTCCGAGCGCATCGACAGCGGCACGGGCCTGTACCTCTAGGGCGTACCTGAAGCGCGTACTGCAGCGCGCACCTGAAGGGCAGGGTCGCCCGCTCAGTTGCGGTTGACGTCCCCGAATTGCGGCAACCACAGCGCGGCCGGGACCGGCGCGGGTGGGACGTGGAGACCGGGCGAGACCGGCTGCGGCTCGGGGGCCGGCGGGGCGGGGGGCCCGCCGTCGACGTGGCCGTCCACGTTGCCGTTGCTGTCGACGAGCGGGGGGTAGCGCTCGTCGATCGTCTCGTAGGGGCGAGGCGTCTGCTTGACGAGGCCGCGCGAAACCCAGTTGCGCTGGTCCGCCCACACCAGGATCGGCGGCAGCACCACCAGCGCGCTCAACAGGGCGACGGTGATGTTGATGGCGACGATGATGCCGAAGTCGCTCAGGAGCGGGAACGACGACAGCCCCAGGACGGCCACCCCGGCGATCGCCGTCATGCCCGAGACCATGAAAGCTCGGCCGGTACGCCGGGCCGTGGCGTCCATGGCCTGGCGCGGTTCCAGTCCCCGGGCGCGCTCCTCGACGAAGCGCAACAGGATGAGCGACGTGAATTCGGTACAGACGGCCACGACGAGCGGCCCCGCCACCGCCGTGACCGGGCTCAGCTTGAGGTGGAAGGCCACGCCGATGAGCGACACCGCCCCCACGGCCACGAGCACGGGCACGAGCGACAGCAACGCCCGGATCAGGCTGCGCAACCGAAGGGTGAGGAAGGCTCCCACGAAGAGGATCGCAAGGTACGTGAGCTGCACGCGGGACTTCTCGAGGTTCTGAATGAGGCCCACGCCCACCGTGGCGATGCCGCCGGGTGCCACACTGATCCCCGGCGGCGGGTTGATGCCCCCCTGGAGGTCCTTCACCACCGGCGTGAGCTGGTCCAGTGTGTCGGTGCGGCCCAGGAAGATGACGTTGAGCGCCGCCCCGTCGTCGGCCACGGTCGTCTTGTTGATCCCCGGAGGGGCGATGAGATAGATGGCTTCCATGTCGTCCCCGGTGGGCGGGATCTCGTTCATGCCCTTGACGGTGACGAATTGGTCGATGGTGTTGATCAGACCGGCGCCGGGGAACAACGCGTTGGGGTACGTCCTCTCGAGCTGGTGCGAGAAGTTGATCACGTAGCGGACCGTCTCGTCGCTCCAAGGATGCGTGGTGGAGATCCGCATGGCGATCTCGTTGTCCGAACCGGTGGCTGCCTTCAGTTGCTTGATGTCCTTGATGGCCTGGGAATGCGGGTTCACCCATGAGATCGGGTCGGTCTGCAGGGCGAGCTTCCCCTCCACGGCGATGCCCGAGAGGAGGATCACCACGCTGACGACGGCCAACGGGATCGCGGCCCGGGCGGGGAGGCTCCCCAGGAACACCACCACCCGGCTGAGGCGGCCCTGGCTGAAGTCCTTTCCCTTGGTGGGTGATTTGTACTCACGGATGCCCAGGACAGCCAGGGTGGCGATGATGCTGCACACGCACACGGCGATGATGCCGATCACCAGCAATGAGCCGAACTCGCGAATGGCGGGCGTGCGCGCGAACCACAGCGCCATGAAGGCAAAGACGGCGTCGAAGGTGACCACGAGGAGCGCGGGCCCGAGGCCGCGCGCCGCGGCCTGGATGGGGTGCGCGGCGCGGTCGAGCACCACCTCCTCCTCGATCCGCGAGTGCATCTGGATCGAATAGTCCATGCCCACGCCGAGCAACACCGGGAGCGCGGCGATGGTGGCGAGGGTGAGCGGGACGTGGAAGTAGCCGACGAGGCCGAATCCCCACACCAGGCCGACCGCCACGATGGCGAAGGCCAGGAGCCGCCAACGCACGGTGAAAGACAGGAGGAGGATCGTCATCATGATGACCCCGGCCGCCAGCGCCAGGACGATGATGCCGTGCTTCAGGTAGTTGTTGATGGTCTCGAGCAAGGCCGGGACGCCGGTGGTGATGGTGGTGGCGTTCTGGAAATGCGCGGCGTCGATGACCTTCGACACCGAGGATGCTGCTGTGGTCTCCTGGTTGATGTTGAGGTCGCCCTTCAGGTACACCGCCAGCAGGGCGTGCTGGTTGTCGTGGACGAAGGTCCGCAGCGATTGGCGAACGGTCCCGTCCTGTTCGTGGATGACGAAGTCCATCCACTTGGGATTGGAGAGGACCTGGTCGGCGGGCAGCGTCTTGGCCAGGGCGATGCCCTCCTGGGTCAGGTAATGGGCGCGCTTGGCCTTGTCGGTGGGCGAGGGGTCTCGGGAGATGGCGCTTTGGAGCAGATGGAACGCGGGGCTGTCGAGGGGGCTCCCCGTGGGGCTGCTCAGGAGCTTCTGTGCGAACTCGAGCGCGTCCATCGGGGTCACGGCGCTGAACACCCAGGGGTCGGCCTTCAGCTTGGCGGCGATGGTGCGGAATTCGGCCTGGTTGTGCTTGGTCAGGAGGTTGTCGACCGTCTTCCCCGGGTTCATGGTGAAGAGGACGGCCATGGGGTCCCCGCCGAAGACCTTCTCGTAGTTGACGTTGTTGATCCAGGCCGGGTCGTTGTTGTTGAGATAGTCGGAGTTACTGGTGGTGAAACGGAGCTTGGTGACGCCGAGGCCGAGGGCGAGGGTGATGAGCAGGCCGAGCATGGCCACCGTCCCGGCGCGCTTGCCCAGGTTGAGGCCCAGCCACTCCCACGTCCTTCTCATGGCGCCCCCCGGCGAGACCCCGCACCGGATGTCGGCGGAGTTACCGAATAGTAGATGCCGTCGGCAGCGAAGTCCCGATCGGGGGTTCCGATCCGGATCCCGCCGCCGATTTCGGTCCTGACTGAAGAGGGGCTCCGGGCCCCTACGCCCTCGTAGAGCCTGCCCGAGGTGCCCGGTATGGTGAAGGCACCATGGAACGAGTCGCATCCCCCGTCGACTTCACCGAGGAAGAGCTCTCCCTCGTTCGCTTCGGGGCCGACGGCCTCGTCCCCGCCATCGTCCAGGACGCGGGGGACGGCACCGTCCTCATGCTCGGCTACATGGACGGCGAGGCCCTGCGCCGCACGCTGCAGACCGGGAGGTCCTGGTTCTGGAGTCGCAGCCGGGGCGAGTACTGGTGCAAGGGGGAGACCTCGGGGGACCGACAGTGGGTGCGGGCCGTCCGCTACGACTGCGACGGGGACGCCATCTTGTTGGTCGTGGACCAAGACGGGAACGGGGCGTGCCATACCGGGGCGCGGTCGTGCTTCTACCGGTCATTCGGGTCCGGCGACTCGAGCGGATCGGCCGGGAGCCCTGTGGCACACGGGTGAGCGCCGCCGGGTCACCGCCGGACCGCCCCGGGCGCGACGTCTTCGCCGAGCTGTGCCGGCACCATCGCATCGTTCCCGTCTGGCGCGAATTGGTGGCCGACACCCTGACGCCTGTGAGCGCCTTCCTCCTCGTCGTGGGGGAGAGGGAGGGGTTCCTGCTCGAGTCGGTGGAGGGCGGTGAGCGCTGGGGCCGGTACTCCTTCGTGGGGCGCAATCCGCTCGCCACCATCGTGAGCCGCGCTGGTTCGGTCAGCGCGGAAGGGACCCTCGAACTGCCCGCCGAGGTCAAGGCGCGCACCGCCGAGGGGGTCCTCGCCACCGTCGACGCCATGCTCAGTGCCTACCGTTCGCCCGAGCTCGCCGACCTGCCTCCGCTGCATGGCGGGCTCGTCGGGTACCTGGGATACGACGTGGTGCGTGAGGTGGAGCGGTTGCCCGACGTGCCACGCGACGAATCAGGCCTTCCCGACGCCATCCTCCATGTCATCGGGCAGCTGTGTGCCTTCGACCACTGGCGTCAGCGCGTGGTGCTGGTGGAGAACGTGGTCGTCGACGAGGGTTGGTGCGAGGCCGAGGCCTCTGCCGCCTTCGACGAGGCGGGGTCTCGCCTCGATGCCCTTGCCGCCGACCTCTCACGCCCTTTGGGCGGACGCGCCCTGGAGGCGCCGCGACCCGACGACGTGGTGCCCGAGGTGACGGGGAACATGTCGTCGCAGGGGTACCAGGATGCGGTGCTCGCCGCCAAGGAGTACATCCGCGCCGGGGACATCTTCCAGGTCGTGCTGTCCCGGCGTTTCGACTTCGATCTGGGCGCCGATCCCTTCGACGTGTACCGGGTGCTGCGCCTCGTGAACCCGAGCCCGTACCTGTACTTCCTCCGCACCGGGTACTGCACCGTGGTGGGAGCCACGCCCGAGCCCCTCGTCCGCCTGCGCGACGGCGTGGTCGTGTCGCGTCCCATCGCCGGGACACGGCGGCGGGGGGAGACCGAGGCCGAGGACGAGCGACTGGCCGGGGAGCTCGCCGAGCATCCCAAGGAGGTGGCTGAGCACATCATGCTCGTGGACCTGGCACGCAACGACGTGGGCCGGGTGGTGAGTTTCGGCACCGAGCAGGTCGACGAGTTCAAGACGGTCGAGCGCTACAGCCACGTCATGCATCTCACGTCGCAGGTGTCGGGGCGCCTGGCCCCGGGCAAGGGGCCCATCGACGTCCTGCGGGCCACGATCCCGGCCGGGACGCTGTCGGGGGCCCCCAAGGTCCGCGCCATGCAGATCATCGACGAGCTGGAGCCGACCAAGCGCGGCGTCTACGGCGGCGTGGTGGGGTACGTCGACTTCTCGGGCAACCTCGACACCGCCATCGCCATCCGGACGATGGTGGTGACCCCCGACGGGCGAGCCACGGTGCAGGCGGGAGCCGGGATCGTGGCCGACAGCGATCCCGTGGAAGAGGACCTCGAATGCCAGAACAAGGCGGCCGCCCTGCTGGCCGCGGTCCCCGCCGCCCGACGCGCCTCTGGCGCGTCGCGTCGATGAGCACCACCGGTCCCGGCGGGTCCGGTCCGGCGGGCGTGCCGGGCTTCGACGAGGACTACCGAGCCCTGCGCGCCGATGTGGGGGCCGTCGCCTTGGGACGAGACGCGCTGCGCGTGTCAGGTGCCGACGCCGTGGACTATCTCCAAGGACAGCTGTCCCAGGACGTCGCCGCCATCGAGGTGGGGGCATCGGCGGACGCGCTGCTCCTGTCGCCCCAGGGCAAGCTCGATGCGCTTGTGCGCGTGTCGCGTACCGGTGACGACGAGTTGGTCATCGACGTGGACGCGGGTTTCGGAGAAGCGGTGGCGGCGCGCCTGGCGCGCTTCAAGCTTCGGGTCAAGGTCGTGATCGAGCCCTTGGAATGGCGATGCGTGGCGCTGCGGGGTCCGCACGCCGTCGCGGTCGCCACCCAGGTTCGAGGCGCCCAGGGGACCGCGCTTGCCGCCGCCTTCACGTGGAACGGCGTGTGGGGAGTCGACCTCCTGGGCGGGTCGCCGCAGATCCCCGCAGGGGTGCGAGCGTGCTCGGCCGAGGCATGGGAGTCAGTGCGCGTCGAAGCGGGGATCCCCGCCATGGGCTCCGAGCTCGACGAGCGCACCATCGCCGCCGAAGCCGACCTCCTCGAGCGCGCCGTGAGCTTCACCAAGGGCTGTTACACCGGCCAGGAGCTCGTGGCCCGGCTCGATGCCCGGGGAAACCGGGTGGCCCGCCACCTGCGCGGCTTGGTAATCGAGCTCCCGGTTGACGGCGCGGGGTCGTCCGGTCCGTCCATGGTGGCGCCGGGCTCCGAGATCGTCGTCGGGGGCAAGGTCGTGGGCGCGGTGACGTCCGGCGCGTGGTCGCCGACCTTGGCCTGTCCCGTGGCGCTGGGCTACGTGCACCGGAGCGTGGAGCCGCCCTGCGCTGTGGAGCTGCACGCGGCTGCCCGGAGCAGAGCCGACCCCCCCGGACCGGCGGTGTTCGACGCCGAGGTGCGTGCTCTGCCGCTGCTCTGACTCTCGGGGTTGCGCGACACTCAGAGTTAGAGGGCGCTCAGGGTTGCAGGGCGCTCAGGGTTGCAGGGCGTCGAGAATGTCGTCGGACAGCTCGGGGCGACACACCAGCAGATCGGGGAGCCAGGGGTCGGGTCGGTTGTAGAGGAGCGCCGACCCGTCGAGGCGTGCTGCGTAGGCCCCGTAGGCGTGCGCCACCGCCACCGGCGCGGCCGAGTCCCACTCATACTGGCCACCGGAGTGCACGTAGGCGTCGACCGCCCCCTGCAACACCGCCGCCGTCTTGGCACCGGCAGAGCCCATGGGCACCAGCTCCGCCCCGAGCCGGGTGGCCACGCGCCGCGCCTCGACAGGAGGGCGCGTGCGGCTCACGACGATACGGAGGGGCCCGTCGCGCCGCGACGCCAGGGCGTGGGACCGGGAGCGCCGGGCCCCGGTGACGAGGACGAGCCCCTGTCCCGGGAGTGACACGGCACCCACCATGGGCAGGCCGTCGATCACGAGGGCTACGTGGACGGCGAAGTCGTCGCGCCCCTCGGAGTACTCGCGTGTCCCGTCCAGAGGGTCGACCACCCAGACCCTGCTGGCGCCGATCCGCTCCCGGCGTCCCGGGGCGTCGTCCCCCTCCTCGGACAACACGGCGTCGTCGGGACGGGTGTCGCGCAACGTCGCCATGATGAGCTCGTTGGAGAGGCGGTCGCCCTCGCGTCCCAGCGCCCGGGGGTCGTCGAGCCCCATGTCCCCACGCAGAGCGACGAGCACGTGCCCGGCCTCCGAGGCGATGCGGGCGGCCAGCTCGTCGTCGTCGATCGTCGCCAAATCTCGCACCTGGAGCGGGGTCGATGCCCGGAAGCCAACCGCGTCGACCGTACCGGAAAGGGCCGGGGCCCAGCTATTCTCGTTGTCCTATGGGGGGACGTGCGGGAGCCGGTCACTACCAGCTCTCCCATCTCGAGGCGCTCGAGGCTCAGTCGGTCCACATCATGCGTGAGGTGGTGGCCGAGTTCGAACGTCCCGTGCTGCTGTTCTCCGGGGGCAAGGACTCGGTGGTCATGCTCCGGCTGGCCGAGAAGGCCTTCTGGCCGGCCCGCCTGCCCTTCCCGATCATGCACGTCGACACCGGGCACAATTTCCCCGAGGTGCTCGAGTTCCGGGATCGCCGGGTCGCAGAGCTCGACGCCCAGCTGAAGGTGGCCTCGGTCCAGGAGTCGATCGACAGCGGTCGAGCCGTCGAGGACCCGGGACCCAACCCCTCGCGCAACCGGCTCCAGACCAGGACGCTGCTCGACGCCATCACCGAGCACCGCTTCGACGCCGTCTTCGGGGGAGCCCGCCGCGACGAGGAGAAGGCACGGGCCAAGGAGCGGGTGTACTCGTTTCGCGACGACTTCGGGCAGTGGGACCCCAAGAACCAGCGGCCGGAGCTGTGGGGGTTGTACAACGGCCGTCACCGTGCCGGCCAGCACATCAGGGTGTTCCCCCTGTCGGACTGGACCGAGCTCGACGTGTGGCAGTACATCGCCCAGGAGGACATCGCGGTCCCGTCGATCTACTTCTCCCACCGCCGCACGGTGTTCCGCCGCGACGGGATGCTTCTCGCCGTCAACCCGTTCGTGACCGTCCTCGACGACGAGGAGCCCTTCGAGACCGCGGTCCGCTACCGCACCGTCGGGGACATGACGTGCACCGGGGCGGTCGAGTCCAACGCCACCACGGTCGAGGAGATCATCGCCGAGACAGCGGTGTCCCGCCTCACCGAACGAGGGGCCACCCGAGCCGACGACCGCTTCAGCGAGGCGTCGATGGAGGATCGAAAGCGCGAGGGGTACTTCTAGAGATGGAGCTCCTGCGTTTTGCCACCGCCGGATCGGTCGACGACGGCAAGAGCACGCTCATCGGCCGGCTGCTGTTCGACTCCAAGGCCATCTTCGAGGACCAGCTCGAGGCGGTCGAGCGCCTGAGTCGCCAGCGCGGGGACGAGTACACGGACCTCGCCCTCCTCACCGACGGGTTGCGCGCCGAGCGCGAGCAGGGCATCACCATCGACGTCGCCTACCGCTACTTCGCGACACCGCTGCGAAAGTTCATCATCGCCGACACTCCAGGGCACATCCAGTACACGCGCAACATGGTGACCGGCAACTCGACCGCGGACCTCACCCTCGTGCTCGTCGACGCCCGCAAGGGGATCGTCGAGCAGACCCGGCGCCACGCCTTTCTGGCATCGCTGCTCCGGGTCCCGCACCTGTTGGTGTGTGTCAACAAGATGGACCTGGTCGACTACGACGAAGAGGTGTTCTCCCGCATCCGCGAGGAATTCAAAGCCTTCGCCACGCGCCTCGAGGTCACCGACCTCGCCTTCATCCCGATCTCCGCCCTCCACGGCGACAACGTCGTGCAGCGGTCGCTCAATATGACGTGGTTCGAAGGCCCCTCGCTCCTGCACCATCTCGAACAGGTGTACATCGCATCGGACCGCAACCTGATCGACCCTCGTCTGCCCGTGCAGTGGGTGGTGCGGCCCACAGCCTCCACCGTGCCCGATTTCCGCGGCTACGCCGGACGCGTCGCAGGTGGGGTGTTCCGGCCTGGGGACGAGGTCATGGTCCTGCCCTCGGGGCTGACCACGACCATCGCCGCCATCGACACCTTCGACGGGCCCGTCGACGAGGCCTTTGCGCCCATGTCGGTGATGGTCCGGCTCACCGAGGACCTCGACGTCTCTCGCGGCGACCTGCTGTGCCGGCCACACAACCAGCCCACCGTAGGCCAGGACATCGACGCCATGCTGTGCTGGATGGCCGATCGCCCCCTGGCCGAGGGCGACGTCGTCGCCTTGAAGCACACCACGCGTTGGGTCCGGGCGCAGGTGCGGCACGTGCACTACGGCCTCTACGTGAACACGCTGCATCGCGATGACGCCGCCAACACCCTGAAGCTCAACGACGTGGGCCGGGTGAGCCTGCGCGTGACCCAGCCCCTGTTCTACGACAGCTACCGGCGCAACCGCTTCACGGGATCCTTCGTCGTCGCCGCCGAGGACACCAACGCCACCGTCGGTGCCGGCATGATCCTCGGGGCGGACTGACCGATGGCACCGGCTTCGGATCTCGTGTGGTCCGTGGGCCGCATCACCCGGGCGCAGCGGTGGGACACCCTCGGCACCCGGGGGGCGACGATCTGGTTCACGGGGCTGTCGGGATCGGGGAAGTCCACCTTGGCGGCCGCGGTCGAGGAACGCCTGGTGGCATCGGGACGACCCGCGTACCGGCTCGACGGCGACAACATCCGCTCCGGGCTCAACGTCGACCTCGGCTTCTCTCCCGAGGGCCGGGAGGAGAACGTCCGGCGAGTGGCCGAGGTCGCCCTGCTGTTCGCGGACGCCGGGCTCGTGGCCCTGGCCGCGCTCATCAGTCCCTATGCCAAGGGGCGACGCCGGGCCCGGACGCTGCACGAGGACGCCGGCATCCCCTTTGTCGAGGTCTACCTGGCCACGCCGCTCTCGGTGTGCGCGGAGCGTGATCCCAAGGGGCTCTACGCCCGTGCCACGGAGGGGGAGATCTCGTCCTTCACCGGCCTGGACCATCCCTACGAGCCGCCCGAGGCACCGGACCTGGTCGTCGGGCATCACATCGCCCTGGCGGAAGCCGCCGACCGGGTCCTGGCCGCGCTGGCGTCCGCCCTCCGGGCTTAGGGGCACAGCAGGTGAGCTGATTACCACAGAGTGTGGTGTTTGCCCTGGGTATGCCGCACCATTCCCGGGCGACGGACGTGCCGGCGTTGACTTCGCGCGAGGAGTGGTGAAATGCTTGGTTGTTACCGAACGCCGGGTAGCGGCCGACCTGGGAAACGGGTGAACGTCGAACGAACGGCCGTGGGTCGATGATCACTGTGAGGCGTGCCCGGGCGGCGGCGATCGTCGTTCCAGGACGACCTGGAGCTTGTAGGGGGGCCTTCCGTTGTCTGCGTTCCAACCCAGCGTGCTAGAGGACTCGGTTCTGGTCGTCGACGACGACCAGGCCACCAGGGAGAGTCTGGCGTCGGTGCTCAAGGGCGCGGGCATCGAGGTGTTCGTGGCGTCGGACCCGACCGAGGCGCTGACGCTGTACGGGCTGCAACATCCCGCCGCGGTGGTGGTCGACCACCAGCTCGCCGAGCACACCGGGGTGGAGCTGGCCCAGCGGCTCAAGGAGGAGGACCCCGACACCCCGGTCCTGCTCCTCACCGGTCTGGCCTCGATCGACAGCGCACTGGCGGCGTCGTCACAGCTCGACGGGCTGCTCGTGAAGCCGCTCGTCCCCCAGGCCTTCGTGCAGACGGTCCGCAACGCCCTCACCCAACGAGCACTGGCGGTCGAGAACCACCGCCTCAGCCGGGTCATCGAGGACATGAGCTCGCAGGCCCAGATGGCGCCCCCGCCCCCGCCCCCGCCGGAAGCGGTCCCCGTGGCGCCCGGCGTGACACCGCCTTATGTGGACGAGGTCTTCGCCGAGCCGCCCAACCGCGCCCTGCTCGAGGACCAGCTGGACAAGGCGCTCGCCGCGACCCAACGAGCCGGCGGTTCGCTCGCCGTCCTCTTCGTGGAGCTCGACGGGTGGCAGGAGGTCAACCAGCAGTTCGGCGCCGGAGCCGCCGAGCAGGTGGCGCGCGAAGTGGCCAGCCGGCTCTCGGTGGCCCGTCGCAAGACCGACATCGTGACGCGCGCCGCCAACGACAAGTTCGTCGTCGCATGTGCAGACGTGCATTCCGATGCCGACGCGCTCCGGATCGCCAACCTGATCCTCGACGGTGCGGCCCGTCCCGTGGTCGTCAACGGGGTGGAGCACAGGCTGCGGCCCACCGTCGGGATCGTGCTCACCGATCCGACCCTCCCGGCGGAGTCCGCCGACAACGTCCTCGAGAACGCGGAGCTCGCCATGTACTGGGCGCGCGACGAGGGTCGGGCGTCGCGGATGTTCGATCCCTCCATGCGTGACCGGGTCGTCTCCCGCTACGAGATCGAGCACGGCCTGCAAAACGCCATGGACAACGGCGAGCTGGCCCTGTTCTACCAGCCGGTGGTGGACCTCCACAGCGGTCAGGTGGTCGGCGCGGAAGCACTGCTGCGGTGGCAGCGGCCCGACCAGGGCCTGCTCCTGCCGGGCGAATTCCTGGACGTGGCGGGCGAGGTCGGGATGGCGGAGGCCCTGGGCCGTTGGACCCTCGACCGGGCGCTGACCGAACTCGTGCTGTGGCGGGAGGCGGAGAACCTTCCCGACCACTTCCGTCTGACGATCAATGTGTCGGCCCGTGAGCTCAGCGACCCCCAGTTCGCGCAGACCTTCGAAGAGCTCACCCGCAAGCACGGGGTGGCGCCGACGATGCTCACCTTCGACCTGTCCGAGGACGCAGCACGCGCCGCCGCGGAGTCCCCGAGCGCGGTCATCCAGTTGAGCCAGATGGGTGTGCGCTTCAACCTGGACGACTTCGGGGCGCGGGAGTGGAACCTGTCGTGGCTCCAGCAGCTCCCGATCACCTCGCTGAAGATCGCTCCCGAATTCGTCTCGGCGCTGGACTCGACGAGCAACCGCAACGGCGCCGTCATGGTGCGGGCGCTGATCGCGCTCGGGCACGAGCTTCGGCTCTCCCTGGTGGCAGAAGGAGTGGAGACCCCGGCGCAGGCGGCCGCGCTGCGCGTCATCGGGTGCGAGTTCGCCCAGGGGTACCACCTCGGCCACCCGGGGCCGCGTGAGCAGGTGTGGGCGGCTCCTGAGGCGTAGCGGCGACTGGGCAGGACTCCGACCAGCTCACCGCACGTGAGCCGGTGGCGCGCGCCTTGGTGGACGTTTTCGCAGGTCACATTGGGTAAATGGAGGCAGAAATCGTCAATCGTGATGATGCCGTGGGCGTCGTGACTCCGTAACGTTCCCTGGAGGTGTTCGGGCGAACGCCCTCGCGCGTCATGGTCCCGACGAGTGGGACCCCACGGGTGGGGCAGTGACTCCTCCTCGGGCGACCGGGGAGGAACGTGAATTCAGGGATGCAGAAGGTACCGCCGAATAGGGGGGGAATGATGGGAAGGTCGAGCCGCACAGGACGCGCAGTCGCGGCCGTCGTCACCGGGTTGGTCGCAGGCAGCGGAGGCGTGTTCGCGATGTTCGCGGCCACGGCGGCGCCGGCGTTTGCCGACTCCTCCGCGTACGAGCTGTACTGCCCGGGCACGCCGGTCGGCAACATCGTGCTGAACGGGGTGATCACCACCGGGACCATCACGCCGGCCGCACCGGCGTCGGGCGCGCAGTTCAACCTGACCAACTACCAGTCCACGGTGCTCCTGCCGAGCTCCATCGTCTCTGCTGCCGCCGCCCTGGGGAACTCGGCCATCGTGGGGTCAGCCACGCTCAAGGTCGACGCCACCGGCGCCACCCCGGCATCGGTCGCCGCCCCGCCCATCACCATCAACGCCCCCATCCCGAGCCCGGTCCCGTCGACCGGCCTGTCGCTGGTCCTGCCCTCTACGGCGGGCACGGTAGGGCCCTTCACGGCTTCGGGGGGCGCCATCAGCCTCACCGTGGACCCGGCCGTCTCGCTCGGCCTGGTCGTGTCGGGCAGCACCCTCAACCTGACGTGCACGCCGTATCCGAACAACAGCGCGCCGACAGGCATCACCTCCACGGCGCCTTCGGCCGCCAAGGCATCGCCGGTGATCGCGAGCACGACCGCGGGCACCGCCCCGGCGACCACGCCCACCACCGCCCCGGCGGCCACGCCCACCACCGCCCCGGCGGCCACGCCCACCACCGCCCCGGCAACCTCCCCTTCCCCGTCCACCCTGGCCACCACCGGCCCCGGGCCGCACCTGTGGCTGGTGGCGGTGATCGGATTCATCGTGTTGTACCTCGGTTCCGTGGTCTTGGCTCTGGTGGAGCGCCCCCGCAGCCTCCTGCGACGGGTGCTGCGGTTGGCGCCACGAGTGGCGACGACCGGTCCGGTGCAGATGGCAGAAGTGGCCCCGCTCCCGGATCGACGGGTGTGGACGCCCGAGCCTCCGAGCGTGAAGCCCGCCTATCCCAGGGCGGGAGGGTCTCCGGGGTTGTGGTTCGACGGCTGGGAGCCGCAGGACCGCTCCCGGGGCTGACGCCAGGGGCGCTTCCCCTACACGGGGGGGTGTAGGGGAAGCGCCGGCGTCGGCGGTGCCGGTGGTCCCGGGGCGGGCTCGTCGTGCCCGTCGGGGGAAGGACGGTTTCGGAGC
>Ga0116215_1000559_pt1 | contig 27952 bp, 25 predicted proteins | sample Sb_taG_7_FD_89698 | JGI IMG/M metagenome (GOLD analysis project Ga0116215, IMG submission 89698) | Peat soil microbial communities from Weissenstadt, Germany - Sb_50d_2_FS metaG | ecosystem: Environmental > Terrestrial > Soil > Wetlands > Peat | place: Germany: Weissenstadt | collected 2010-09-21
CATACACGCGGGCTACGGCCCGCTGCGGGCCTCCGAGGCGGCGCGGCACATCGACGCGCTCGGGCTGATCGCCGTCTGAGCGCAGCCGCGCTCGCTGGCGTAGGTGCGGGGCGCTTGGGCGTGAGGACCGCGTCGCGCGTCGACTGCGCGCGCTCGTGCCGGCGCGGGGATTGACAACGGCTACGGCGGGTGTTCCGCCGTGGGGATATAGGGTCTCGTCAATGAGCCCCCGCGTGCTCATCCTCTCCTGGGAGTACCCGCCCGTGATCGAGGGCGGGCTCGCGCGCCACGTGCGCAAGCTCGCCGAGGCGCTCGTGCGTCAGGGCGTGTGCGTGGACGTGCTCACGCGCGGAATCGGTAGCGAACAGGCGGTCGAGCTCCCCGGCGTGCTCAGCGCCGGCGCGCAGGGCGCCGCCCGCGTGAACGTCCACCGCGTGCGCGAGCCCGAATGGCCGCGCGAGCTCGACCGCTTCGTCGCGTGGGTGGCGCGTATGAACGAGGACATGCTCGCCGCGGGAGAGGCGCTCGCGCAGGAGCGCTCATACGACCTCGTGCACGGCCACGACTGGCTCGTCGCGCACGCCGCCGCGGGGCTCGCGGACAAGCTGGGCGTGCCCTACGTGACGACCATCCACGCCACCGAGCACGGGCGTCATCAGGGCTGGGTGCAAAAGCCGCCGCAGTCGCACATCCACGCGGTCGAGCGCTGGATGGCCCAACGCGCGCAGCGGGTGATCGTCTGCTCGTACTACATGCGCGGGCACGTCGCGGACATCTTCGACATCGACGAGCGACGCGTCGCGGTGATCCCCAATGGGGTCGACCCCAGCGAACTCCAGCCGAGCGGCGACCTGGAGGCGCTGCGGCGCGAGTTCGCCGCGCCGCACGAGAAGCTCGTGCTGCTCGTCGGCCGGCTCGTCTACGAGAAGGGCTTCCAGCTCGCGCTCGACGCGCTTCCCGGCGTGATCGAGCGCGTCGGTGACGTGCGCTTCCTGGTCGCCGGCAGCGGCACCCACGAGGGCGAACTGAAGACGCAGGCGCAGCGCCTCGGCCTGTCCGAGCACGGCACGTTCCTCGGCTGGATCGGCGATGACGTGCTGCACTCGCTCTACCGCATCGCCGACCTGTGCGTGGTGCCCTCGATCTACGAGCCGTTCGGGCTGGTCGCGCTCGAGGCGATGGCCTCCGGCTGCCCGTGCATCGTCGCCGACACGGGCGGCCTGCGCGAGGTGGTGCCCGTCGGTGAGCGCGTCGGACTGCGCTTCAACGGCGGCGACCCCGAGCACCTGGGCGTGATGATCGAGCGTCTGCTCGTCGATGAGGCGCTGCGCGACCGGCTCGTGACGGAGGCCTCCGAGCACGTGCTGCGCTTCGACTGGGAAGACGTCGCACAGCGCACCCGCTCCATCTACGATTCGCTGCGGGAGCGTGCCACCGGGGGCGCGCCGCGACAGGGCGCGTCACGCGACGCGCCGCGAGAGGGAGTGGGGAGAGGATGACGCAGATGCTGCAAGGATTGATGCAGGACGACTTCCCGCTGACGCTCAACCACCTCAGGGGAAGGCTCGCGAGGTGCAACCACGGCGCGGAGGTGGTTACGCTCGGCGCGGACGGAGCCTCGGTGACGCGCGCGAGCCACACCGAGGTCTCCTTGCGCATCGACCGTCTCGCACACGCGCTACGGGCGCTCGGCGTGGAGCAGGGCGAGCGCGTGGGCACGTTCGCGTGGAACAACCAGCGCCACTTCGAGCTGTACTTCGCCGTGCCGTGCATCGGCGCGGTGCTGCACACGCTCAACATCCGCCTGTTCGAGGAGCAGCTCACCTACATCGTCAACCACGCCGAAGATCGCGTGATCTTTGTCGACGACTCGCTCGTGCCGATGCTCGCCAAGCTCGCGCCCACGTTCAAGACGGTCGAGTGCTACGTCGTGATGGGCGACGGGGAGGGGGGGACGGGCGAGGGCGAGAACGGCTCGTATGCCGAGCAGCTGCCGGGCGCGGTGGGCTACGAGCAGCTGCTCCAGGACGCGCACGCCGCCCACCCGGAGCCATTCCAGTACCCGGAGATCGACGAGCGCCAGGCGGCGTCGCTGTGCTACACGAGCGGCACCACCGGCAACCCCAAGGGCGTGCTCTACTCGCACCGCTCGATCAGCCTGCACTCGACGGTCACGCTCGCCAAGGACGGCACCGGGATCTCGCGCTCCGATCGCATCCTCGCGGTCGTGCCGATGTTCCATGTCAATTCCTGGGGGCTGCCCTACGGGGCGGCGCTCGCGGGCGCCGACCTGATCCTGCCCGACCGCCACCTGCAGCCCGAGCCGCTCGCGGGCCTGATCGGGCGCGAGCGTCCCACGCTGATGGGCTGCGTGCCGACGATCTTCCAGGGCCTGCTCAGCTATGCCGAGCAGCACCCCGAGCTGGACCTGTCCTCGCTCTCAAACGCCGCCTGCGGCGGCTCGGCGGTGCCGCGCCAGCTGATGAAGGACTTCGAGGAGCGCCACGACGTGCGCATCTTCCAGGCGTGGGGCATGACCGAGACGAGCCCCGTCGCCACCTACTCGCGCCCGCGCGAGCGCGAGCACGACGACGCCTACTGGGACGAGCGCGCGATGCAGGGCCGCCCGCTGCCGTGGGTCGAGTTGCGCCTCGCCGACGACGATGGCCGCGAGGTCCCCTGGGACGGGAGCTCAACAGGTGAGATCGAAGTGCGCGGGCCGTGGGTCGCCTCGCGCTACTTCGCGGACAGCTCCGAAGACCAGAAGTTCGCCACCGGCTGGCTGCGCACGGGCGACATCGCCTCGGTGGACGAGCGCGGCAACGTGCAGATCACCGATCGGTCCAAGGACGTGATCAAGTCCGGCGGCGAGTGGATCTCCTCGGTCGAGCTGGAGAACGAGCTGATGTCGCACCCCGACGTGGTGGAGGCGGCCGTGATCGCCAAGCCCGACGAGCGCTGGGCCGAGCGCCCGCTGTGCTGCGTGGTGATGCGCGAGCACGCCGCCGCTGGCGCCCCCGAGCTGGTCGAGCACCTGCGCGAGCGGGTCGCCAAGTGGTGGCTGCCGGACGAGTTCGCGTTCGTCTCGGAGATCCCCAAGACGAGCGTCGGCAAGTTCGACAAGAAGGTGCTGCGCGGACGCCTTGCGCAGGGCACGCTCGAGGGGCGCGTACTGGTCCCGTGAGCGTTTTCCTCGCACCGCGGCGGGCGAAGAACCGTTTGCGAGCCTCCGTGTCGGCAGCGATTGCTGATAGACCTTTCATCCATAACAGGCAGGCGAGTGCCTGAAAACGGCGAAAATCAAAGGACGATGCCGTGGCACGCACAGCACAGCGGGCAAGCACGCAGGGCCGGTCGCCGTGCACACGGCCGGCGTTCACCACACCACCAACGGAGGTTGGCATGACTCGGACCGACGTCATGGCCTCGAGCAGGCCACAGACGCTAGACGCAACGCCGCTCAGCAGACGATCGTCCAGCTTCCTGCGCGCGCTGTCCGCGATGGCGGTCGTGCTGGCGCTCACACTGATGCTGCTGGCGCCGGGCAGCGCGATCGCCTCGTCCACCTCGGGCTACAACCAGGAACCGAATCAGCCGAAAACGACGACCACGAAAACCAGCACGGGCGTCTCGCCGAGCAAAGAAGCCAAACCGGCCGGTGAAACGGCGCCCACCGCCACCACTCCCACGGCCACCACCGCGAAAGCGAGCACGCTGCCGTTCACCGGTTTCGATCTGCGTTGGGACATCGGCTTCGGCCTGCTGGCGATGGGCGCGGGCTTCTCGATTCTCGCGATGCTGCGCCGCCGCCACAACGGGCGCTGAGTCAAGGGATACGCGCGAGCGGCCGCCGGAGCGTCAGCGGCCGCACTCGCGCGCGGCTGTGCGGGCGGCGTGCAGGCCTCGATGCCCGCCGGATGCCTGCGCTGATCAGTCCGCTCGCAGCGTCTGCCATGAGTGCCAGGTGATGCGCAGGATCACGACCGTGATCAGCAGGCCGATCAGCGGGTCGGCGACTGGGAGCCCGACGGCGATGGTGATCGCGGAGGCGATCACCGCGAGGCTCACGTACGCGTCCGCGCGAGCGTGCTGGCCGTCGGCGATCAGCGCCGCGCTGTGCAGGCGCGCGCCGGCGGCCACGCGAATGCGCGCCGCGATCAGATTGCCGCCAAACCCGATCGCGCCGGCGCCGGCGAGGACGAGCAGGTGCGACGGGGCGCTGGGGTGCAGGATGCGCGCCACCGCCTCCACGCCCGCGACGCACGCGCTGATGAAGATCGCCGCCACGACCGCCAGGCCGGCACGCCGCTCGGCGACCTGCGAGCGCAGTGCGAAGGCGATCCCGAGCGGGATTGCGGTGAGCGCGTCGCCGAAGTTGTGGATCAGATCGGCGAGCAGCGCGATGCTGGCGCTTGCCACGAACACGACCGTCTGCGCGAGCGCCGTGAGCCCGAGCACCGCGAGTGAGGCCGACACCGCGCGGATTCCCTCGCGCGAGCGCTTGACGCTGTCGTCCACCAGGCCATGGCTGTGGCCGTGATCGTGATCGTGATGATGCTCGTGCACCGGCTGCGAGCGCGCGAGGCTCGTCAGATGCCGGTGCGGACCACGGGCGGGATGGCTATGAACCCGCGTGCCATGGCGGTGGCGCACGGGGTGGGCGTGTGAGCCGTGCATGTTGGCCGAAGGCTACGCGCGCGCCAAGCGGATGGTCAAGCCGCGCCGGGTCAGTCGATCGATCCTGGATGGCGTCAAGGGCGCCGACATGTACCGGCTTCACCTTGCGCGCTGCGGCGACGACGGCCTCGCTGAGCGGAACGATCGCGTAGTGGGGCGCTACTGTGTGGTTGTGACGCCATCTATCGACTTCACGATCGCCTTCGACGAGCCAGACGAGGACGGCTGGATCGTTGCACGCGTGCTGGAGGTCCCGGGAGCGCTTAGCCAGGGCCGCACTCGCGAGGAGGCGCGGGAGAACGTGCTCGACGCGCTGCGTACCGTGCTCACGCCCGATGACGAGCTCCGTGGACAACGCTCTGGTGGGAACCTGGAGCATCTGCGGTTCGTCGCCGCGGCGTGAAGCGTCGCGATCTCGAACGCCACCTCCGTGAGCACGACTGCCGTGAGGTTGGCGGCTCCAAGCACGCCAAGTGGCGCTCATAGCGGTCCGCCGACTACCCATCCTCGGGTCGGATCGGCAAATCGACCGGCTTGGCTGGAGGTCGCTCGTCGCGTGGGCGCTTGTGCCGTGAGAGAGCCAGATCGTCGTGTGGATCGAGCCCGGCGTCACGTCAGCAAAATGTCGCGGCGAGTGCTTGCCCGGAGGGCGCTAGTAAGTCCCTCCGGGCGACGTGGCTCTTTCCGCTTCGATCCCGACCTTTGGGACCGTGGTTCCGGCGCTCTTACGGGAGAGACACGTAAGGCGTGTCGTTGGCATATGCCCCGTTGTATGGGTCAGCAAAGAATTCCGTGTCGGCTTCCGGCACCGTGATGGTACCTCTGGCCTTGGCGTGACCCGCGGCATTTGTCGTGACTTCCGTCACAATGCCGAGGATCGTGCAGGACGGTCCGTACAAGACCACTTGGAAGTGAGTATTAGGTTCCCCGTGCGTGAACTTCACTTTGAGAGTGACCTGATTTCCAATCCGCTTGAAGGTGACGGTTCCAAGAACCGGGTTTTCCGACAGATTCGCCCCACAAGCGCCGTTTTCCTGCTGGATGTTCGCCGTGGCTTTCACCGACTTTGCAAACGCCACGCTACTCATGCTGGCCGTAGCCGCCAATGCCACGACGAGTATGGCCCCCAATTTCTGCGTCATCATGACTCCTTTGATTTGCGGGGTGATAGTCATAAGAGACGGCATCGCCGCAAGACTGGAACTCTTGCGGATGGGCGACAACCTACCACATGGCCCGCACACCTCTGCTTAGTGCCGATGTTGCGTTGTGGAGGGAGCTTCCATGCCGCTTGCGCAACACCGCAGGACGGTCATCGGAGTCTCTCTAGCGTCTCGCCGTCGCCGAGTCGCACAAGCGGCATTCGGCGTCCGTCTAAAGGCATGCGGCGCAAGTGACCGCGCCTATGCGCTAGCTGAGCGCTGTCGCGCAAGCTCTCGCCAGTCCTTTTCCCCCGTTAGCACCGATAGCCAGCTTGCCTGAGCCGCTCGCGCCCGATCCTTGTAGCCTCGATTGTCGAGCAGCTCTTTACCACGACCGACAAGGCCGCCTGCTTGGAGCAGCGGACCGGCGATCGTTCCGATAATATTCAGCGCCGTGCCGGCACTTTCGGCTACCGCGCCGACATTACTACCTGCTGGTTTGGTGAACCCTGTAAATGCGAGAAAATATCGTTTCCCACCAAACGTCGCTTCGATGCCTCGACGGGTCGCCTTTGGTCGCAGCGTGAGCGGATCACTAGCTCGGAATTTCGGCTCAGCATCGGGCGTCAGCTTCGCGGTATAGAAGAACAGGACTTCTCCAGTGGCCGTAAGGACAAGCCATCCCGGTTCTTGGGTGAACGGGACAATGCCACCAAGCCAGCGGACGAGGTTGAGGTGATCACAGAGTATTGGTGGCTCAGAGAGAACTGCAGCAGACGGCGTCATTATGGGCCTTTCTGCATTGCGCTCGTCAAACAGGCCTCATATCTTGCTGATCTACTAGCAGGTGCACAATCCAATGTTGGACATAGCCAGCTCTAATGCTGGGCCTCGCCGCGTCGCACAATCGGCGATGGATGAACGCGGTGCGCCGGACATCGGTGTTCGCCGACGAGCCCTACCGTCGGGCTGCTGTCGCCGGGTTGGCGGACGGAGGACTCAAGGACTCGTGGCGCAACTATAAGTCGCTGTCGCCGGCGGCCAAAGTCGATGTGGTGCAGGCACCGATGGCGCAGGTGATGGCGCTGCTAGCCCGTCCGCGGGTGCGGGCGGTCGTCTCCAGTCCTGACCCGAGGCTGGATCTCGGACAGCTGCTCGCCGAGCGCAAGTTCTTGCTTGTCTCGCTGGCGCCGGGAACGCTGGGGGAGGCCGCGACGTTGATCGGCTCGGCGGTGCTGCTGCTTGGAACGCGATCGAGGCGCGGGTGTCTCTGCCGCCGGAGCGTCGCCATCTCGTCAACCTGTATGTCGATGAGTTGGCGACCGTCGTCAACGGTCTTCGGCTACATCACCCGCCTGGGACGCGGCTGCCAAGCGCCCGCCAAGCCCCGGAACCCCCGAAACGGCCAAGACCCCCGGCTTTTTGGGGGTCTTGGTTCCAACGTACACACTATGGTGCGGATGAGAGGACTCGAACCTCCACCGGGTTGCCCCGACACGGACCTGAACCGTGCGCGTCTACCAATTCCGCCACATCCGCGTGAAGACGCGAAGATAGCGCAGACGCGACCTCCGCTCGGCAGGCGCGTACGCGCGGACGATGCGAGACCCCGGCGCTCGCCATCTGACGCACCCGGCGTGTGCTTTGCTAGCCTCGGAACGACTGATTTCGCGCCGCTATCGTCCAGGGGACTAGGACGCCGCCCTCTCATGGCGGAAACCCGGGTTCGAATCCCGGTAGCGGTACTCCGAGCACCGCACAGCTCTCCTGCGGCGCCAGCGCGCAAGCAGTGTGCCTCACAGCCCGCCGGGGCGCCGCGCTGTGAGGCACACTGCCCGGCATGGGCCGGACCGAGCTGGGCCGCGAGCCGGGCGCCCGCTGCGCAGCGGTGGCAGCACGGGACGTGCGTGTGCGCCGCCGCGGGATCGAAGCCCTGCGCGGGCTCTCGTTCGAGATCGCGGCCGGCGGCATCACCGGCCTGTTCGGGCCGAGCGGCAGCGGCAAGTCGACGCTGATCCGGGCGATCGCCGGCGTGCAGGCCGCGGTCGTGGGGGAGCTTACGGTGCTCGGCCTGCCCGCCGGCAGCCCGTCGCTTCGCCACCAGCTCGGGTACATGACCCAGGCGCCGTCCGTATACGAGGACCTCACGGTCGAGGAGAACCTGCGCTACTTCGCCGCGATATGCGGTGCGCGCACGGATGGGCTGCTCGAGCGCGTCGGGCTGCTCGAGCAGGCCAGCCAGCTCGTGCGCCGTCTTTCAGGCGGGCAGCGTACGCGCGTCTCGCTCGCCGCCGCGCTGCTCGGCAAGCCACCGCTGCTGCTCCTCGACGAGCCGACAGTAGGGCTCGACCCGCTGTTGCGCAGGGAGCTGTGGCGGCTCTTTCGTGAGCTCGCCGATGAGGGGGCGGCGCTGATGATCTCGAGCCACGTGCTCGAGGAGGCCGGCCGTTGCGATGACCTGCTGCTGCTGCGCGAGGGCAGTCTCGTCGCGCAGCTCTCACCTGCGCAGCTGACCGCGCGGGCGCACACGCACGACATGGATGAGGCGTTCGTTCGGCTGATCGAGGAGCGGCGGTGAGCGCCGCGGCCGCACGCTCGCTCGCGACGGCGAGGCGCGTGCTCGAGCAGCTGCGCCACGACCCGCGCACCGTCGCCCTGATGATCGGCGTCCCCTGCGTGCTCGAGACGCTGCTGCGGCTCGTCTACGCGCACCATCGCGCCTCCTTCGATCAGGCCGGCGCGCCGCTGCTGGCGATCTTCCCGCTGATGACTGTCTTCCTGATCACCTCGATCGCGCTGCTGCGCGAGCGCGTGAGCGGAACGCTCGAGCGCCTGCTCACCACGCCGCTCGGCCGCCTCGAGCTGCTCGGTGGCTACGCGCTCGCCTTCGGCCTGCTCGCCGCCGCGCAGGCTGTGATCGCGAGCGCGCTTACGCTCGGCCCGCTCGGGCTGCACGTCCGCGGCAGCAGCCTGCTCGTCGTGCTGCTGGCCGTCGCCGTCGCGCTGCTTGGAATGGGTCTCGGCCTGCTCGCCAGCGCATTCGCGCGCAGCGAGTTCCAGGTCGTGCAGTTCCTGCCGGCGACGATCCTCCCGCAGCTGCTGCTGTGCGGGCTGCTGGTAGCGCGGTCGCGCATGCCCGCCGCGCTGCACGCCGTCTCGGACCTGCTGCCGCTGTCCTACGCGGTTGACGGCATGCATCATCTCACGCTACAAGCGAGCGCCAGCGGCGCGCGGGGAGATATCGCGATCGTGCTGGCGTTCGCCGCGGGGGCGCTGATACTCGGCGCCGGCACCCTTCGTCGCCGCACCGAGTAGCCCTCCACCGTCCGCTCCCGTGGCCTGTGTGTGCGCTGGGTCCGCTCAGCGCGCGAGCTGGAACGAGGCGGTCGTCGCCCTGGCGACCCGCCCGCTCGACTGGGGCTGCGCAGCGCGATTCGAGCGGAGCTCTACGCGGCTCGCGTGTCGGCCGCTGCCGCGCCCGACGGCACCGCGATCACCGGCACCGGCGAGGTCTTCAGCAGCTCGGTAGTGACCGTGCCGATCGCCTTGTGCAGCCGCGAATGCTGCTCGCTGCCGATCACGATCGCGTGCGCGCCGTGGAGCTTCGCGGCCTCCACGAGCGCGCTCACCGGGTCCGCGTCTGAGACCTCCGCCACCACCTCCGCGTCGAACATCGAGTTCTCTCCCTCCAGCAGCAGCTCGTCTATCAGCGCGCCGCCAAGGCGTTGGCGGTCTTCCTGCGTCGACAGCGGCGACGGGGGCGCGTGCAGCGGCCGGCAAGAGTGAACGATCACGAGCTTGCCGTCGCCCGGCAGCTCGCTCGCAGCCCAGCTCGCCGCACGCCTGGCGCTGTCTGTGCGGTCATAGCCCACCACCAGGCACCTGTCCGCCGGCGTCATGTCGAGCTCGCCTCGCGGTCGCGCGCGTCCAGGTACGGAGCCAGGTACCTGGCGGCGATCTTGCTCGGCGGCGACCAGCTTGGCGTGTCCGTCAGTTCCGAGGAGAAACCGTGCCCGCCGGTGATCTTCGCTGTCAGGTAGAGCGGCTTGTCAGCGGTCAGCAGGATGCCGTGGATCACCGGGTTGAACGGCTCCGGTGTGATCGGCGCTCCCGCGAGCGCCGCGATCGATTCCGCCGCGGCGTCCGCCTGCTGCGAGGACAGCCCCCCGTGCTTGATCGCGAAGTCGACCGCGTCGCCCGCCGCGTAGATCGGGCCGACCTCGGGAACTTTTCCGTGCGGATCGACGCGAATGAAGCCGTGTTCGCTCAGCGGGATCCCGCGCACGCTCGGCCCGTACAGCTCCGGCAGCGCGATCACACGATTGACGTGCAGGCGACGGTCGCCCGGCGTGATCACCACTTCCCCGGAATGCGGAACCTCCGCGTAGGCGGAGTTGATCGTATGGATGCCCGCGCGCTCGAGCAGCGCCGCCACAGCCGTGCTCGCACCCGAGCCGAAGATCGCCAGCGGGCTGTCCTCCGGGGTGACGATCGTGATCGCGAGCTCGATGTCCATGTCGTAAGCGCGCCCCGCGGTCATCAGCGCGAGCTCGTACATCGGCAGCTGCCACGGCATGCGCCCGGGCGACACGAACGCCAGGCTCTGGATGTAGCCGCCCTCGATGTCCTGGATCACCCCATGCAGGGTGTCGTCCAGGTGGCGATCGTCGATCGTCACCGCGTGCTCGTAGCGCGGCTTGGCGACGCCGCCCAACGCCAGCACGAGCGCGTCGTACTCGAGCTTCGCCCCCGCGCGCGTGTTGACCGTGCGCTTGTCCGGCTCCACCCACGAGAGCTGATCCGCGATCAGCTCCGCGCCGGCGTCGCGCACGATCGGCGCGAGCGGGTAGTGGTGCGCCTGGCCGTAGGCGAATGGCTCGCGCACGGTCATCGGCCGGTACACGAGCTCCTCGTTCGGCGCAATCACCTGCACGCTCGTCTGCTCCGGCGCGAGCTCGTGCAGCGCCAAGGCCGTCTCCAGCCCCGCGACGCCGCCACCGGCGATGATCACGCGGAGCTTCTCGGAATGTGGCCTCTCGGAGTTCATGGGTGCAGGTTAGGTCCGCGTGGATGCGCTCGCCAGGCGTGGAAGTCCGTGATCGCCCACGGAAAACTACCTAACCGGCCGGTGAGCTTACTGGCGTGAGCCGCGTTGGATGGCCTCAGTATGGCGTCGTGTCAGGCTGGGCCGGGCCTGGAGGCTCGCCGTGCGCTTGCCGGTAGCACGCGTCGTGGTAGCAGTCCGCGCCCGTCCAGATGACCTCGAGCTCCGCGGCCCGGGATGTGCGCCGTGGGCGTCCGTCGCCGATCACGATCGTCGGCTCGTAAGCGCCGATCACATCACCGCAGTGCACGCACCTGGAGATCACGTCCAATTCATGCCTTGAGCAGGCCGCGGCTGAGCGCGTAGCGGACCAGCTGCGCGCGTGTCGCCATCCCGAGCTTGCTGAGGATGTGGGCGCGATGGGTCTCGATCGTGCGGGGAGAGAGTTGCAGCTTGCGCGCGATTTCCACGCTCGTGTGCCCGAGCGCGATCAGCCTCAGCACCTCGACCTCACGCGGGGTAAGCCGATCTTCGGCAAGCGAGCTGTCCAGCTCGCCCAGGCGGACGCCGAGGCTGGGGCTGATGTACTGCTCGCCTCGCACGGCCGCGCGGATCGCGTCCGGCAGCTCGCCGTCGGCCAGCTCCTTCAGCACATAGCCGAGCGCCCCAGCCCCCAGCGAGCTCTGAGCGCACGCCGGGCTGTCGTCCATCGTCAGGACGACGATCTGGGTGGCGGGGGCGCGCTCACGGATCTCACCGATCGCCTGCACGCTGGACCCGTCGGGCATCGTCAGGTCGAGCACCAACACATCGGGCTGGCAGTCTTCGACGCCACGCACCACCGAGGCGAGGTCGTGCGCCTCTGCGACCACCTCGATGTTCGGCTCGTGCTCCAGCACCATGCGCAGGCTGCGACGCATGGCCGTGTGGTCGTCCGCCAGCACGACGCGAATCGCTGAGGCGATCTGGGCGGCTCGACCGTCGGACGCGGCAGGTGCCAGATGCAGGTGCGCCCTCATAGCTTCACGCTAGGCGCGTGTGCGCTCGCCGGCGACCGGGAAAACGCCCCGATCGCCTGTGGAAAAGCACGGACAACGCGCTCATCGACCGCGCGTGTCACCGCGTCCGCCTGCGCCTCGATGCTCAGCTCGCCGTCCAGCTCGAGCACGCTATCCATCGACAGCTCCTCCAGCGCCTGGAAATCGTGGAGCTGGCTGCTCACGATCTCCGGCGTGGCGTCGGAGACCCGCTCGCGATCGTGCATGCGCGCGGACGCGCGCGCGAGCGCGGTCTCGGGGCTCACCCGGCAGTGCACCACCAGCAGCGTCGCCGTGCGAGCATCCAGGCGGCGCAGCAGCAGCGCGCGCTGGCTCCTGCGCCGAGCGCTCGCATCGACGATCACGCCGCCCCTGCGATTGAGCTGCGTGAGCGCGTCACGACTCAGCTGCTCGTAGGTGGCGCGCGTGAACTCGCGCGTGTAGTGCTCGGGCGCGGCGCGTTCGTTCGGCGCCAGGCCCGCGCGTCGCTTGCGTACGGCATCCGAGGAGACGACCGGAAGCTCGCTGCGGCGCGCGAGCTCTGCCGCTAGCGTCGACTTGCCGCTCGCCGCCACGCCACACACGACCATCACCAGCGGGCGCCGCGCTCGCCAACACATGTGCTGCGCAAGCTCACACAGCCGCTCGGCCCGTTGGCGCTCGGCTCGCGCCCGGCGAGCGCTCAGCGTGCCTGCCGCGAGCAGGGACACCTTCGCGCGCACCAGCGCCCAACGGGCGCCGTAGAAGCAGCGCAGCTCCTCGCTGCCAGGACTGCCCCCGGCTTGACGGTAGGCGCTCACGAGCTCCCGCGCCGCCCAGCGCCGGCGGTGAGCTTCGATGTCCATCGCCAAGAACGCCAGGTCGCACGCGACGTCCACGTGGCGCAGCGCAGGGTCGAACTCGATGCGGTCCACCACGCGAACCGGCTCCCCACCCAACCCGCCGAGCAGCACGTGCTCACAGCGCAAGTCGCCGTGGCCGTCGCGTACATACCCCCCGCGCGCGCGCCGGACGAGCTCGCTCGCGTGGGAAGCTACGAACGCCTCGCCGAAACGACGCAGCTGCGCCAGCGGCAAGCGCCGCGGCGCCGGCAGGCGCGCGAGCTCGTCGAGGTTCGTCTGCCACGCCGCGAGCACCTCACCAGGGCCGCCTCCCTCGACGATGCGCGCGCGGTCGTGAAAACTGGCGAGGCGGCTGGCCACAGCGCGCACCTGCGCGCGCGTCAGCGACCGCGCCGTGATCGCGCCGAGCAGCGTCTGCGCCTCGTCGAAGCGACGCATGCGCACGGCGTACTCGACCGCGTCGGGCGCTTCCTCGATTGTGAAGCGATACCCGTTGGGCGTGCCTACGATCGCTTGCACGTCGAGGTACATCTCGGGCGCGAGCTCGCTGTTCACGCGCACCTCCTCGCGGCAGGCGGCATGCCTACGCGAGAGCGTGCTGTAGTCGAGGAACGCCATGCGCACGGGCTTCTTGACCTTGTATGCGTAGTCGCCGGCGAGAAACACCCACGAGGCGTGCGTCTCGTGCACCTGCACGATCGGGTGTCCCGCGTACGTAGCGGACTCTGCGAGCGCCACCGGCAGCGCGATGCCTGCCCGCTCCCTCGGGGCGGAGCCAACGCTGAGGTCGCTGGGGCTCGTCGTAGCACTCATCGTCACGAGCACCACCGCCGCGTACGCGCCACCGGCATGCGCTCGAGCCAGATCCTCGCGCGGTTCGCGGGTGCGGATCATCCGCAGCCGCCCGCAGGCAGCCTACGGGCATCCCGCAATCCTCCAAGCCCGATCGCGGGAGAATCTGCGCCGCTGTGCGCGGCGGGCGCCCTCAGCGCCGGCCCTGGCGCTCGCGCTCGAGCAGCAGCGCGAACGTCGGGCAGGCCTGCGCCGCGCGCCTGGCGTGATCGAGCAGATCCTCGTGCACGGCCTCGCCGTCCAGCAACGGGTAGCCCCACTCGTCGAGCGCGATCTTCTCTGGCAGCAGCTCCGCACACATGCCATGCGCCTCGCAGGCAATCGGGTTGACGCGCAGGCGGTAGCTCACGTCCTCGCCCCGCGCTTGTCGGTCGAGCTCGAGCTCATCGTGCAGGCGCTCCCAAAGGCAGCTCCGGCGGGCGCCCGCAGCGATCGCACGGCCCATGCTTGGCGTGATCGGAGAGCTCGACCGCGAACGTGTCGAGCGCGCTCAGCACCATCCGCGCGGTGCCGTCGGGGTGCGCGCACGCCCCGCGCCCGCGTACGAGCGCCGCCAGGCTTTCGATCCGCTCGCGCACGTTGCTGTGCACCACGCCGCCGGCAACCTCCTGCAGGCTTGTGGCGATTGCGTCCAAGCCGTGCACGCAAGGCCCGCACTGACGGGCGCTCTGAGCGGCAAGCCAGCCCGCCAGGCGGGCGAGCTCGGCGACCGGGCAGGCATGCTCGGAGAGCACGAACACCACGCCCGCGCCGAGCGAGGCGCCGTAGGGTGCGAGCTGCTCATCGGCCAAGCTCAGCTCATGCAGGTGCTCGGCGCTCACCCATGCGCCGCTGTATCCACCCAGCAGCACCGCCGCCGGCCGCGCAGTCAGCCCGCCCGCGGCATCGATCACGCTCGCCAGCGACTCGCCGAGCGCGATCTCGTACACGCCCGCTCGCGCAACCGCACCCGACAGTGTCACCAACGCCGAACCGGGGTCGGCGAGCGTGCCGAGCTCGCGGAACCAGCGCCCGCCATAGCGTGCGATCAGCGCCATGTGCGCGAGCGTCTCCGCGTTGGCGATCAGCGTGGGGCGGCCCCCGACCCCCCGCTCGAAGGGCATCGGCGGCGTGAACGTGGGTAGCGCCGGGCCCCCGCCCACAAGGTTCACGAGCGCCGTCTCCTGGCCCGCGACGTATCGATTGGGCACGTTCACCACGCGTGTGCGCGCAGCCTCGCGAGGCTGCGCTCCACGTTCGGCGATCGCCACCTCGAGGCTCTCGATGCTCGCCTGCGCCGACTCGCACACGCCCACGATCAGCTCCCTCGCGCCGATCGCCTGTGCGGCGAGCTCCGCGCCGTCAAGCACCAGATGCGGCAGCGCACGCGTGAGCGTGCGGTCCTTACGGCTGGCAGGCTCACCCTCGGCCGCGTTGACGAGCACCACTGGGCGCCCGCGCGAGGCCGCCACCGCGCGCATCTTCATCGCGGCCGGGAAGCCACCGCCGCCACGGCCGCGCAGCCCGGCCAGCTCGACCTGCTCGATCAGGTCGATCTTGTGCGCACGTCGCCCGCGGGCGAGCGGGGCCGTCCCATGCACTACCCGGTGGTGCTCGAGGCTCATGACGCCGTGCCCCGAGACTCCCGCCAGCAGACGCGGCAGCCCCGATCGCTGCCCGGGTTCGACGGGGGGCTCGGCGTAGGTCCGCTGCTGCGCGCTCATCGGCGTGCCACACTCGCGGCGCCCGTCAGCAAGAGCAGTGCCACCGCGCCCGTTGCGCGGGTCAGATACCAGTACACGCTCGGCCCAGCGCTCATGCCGATCCTCCTTGCCGCCGCGCCCCAGCCCGCGCCGGCCACTTGCCCACATGGCGTGCGCGCCCATCATGGTCGACCAGGCGGGCCGGAAGCCCGAGCTCCGCGAGCCAGTCGCTCGCGCTCGCTCCGCGCACGAGCGCTGCCGTCGTGGCGATGTTCGCATCCGCGCAGGTGGCGGCCGCGACGCTCACGGTCCGCCACGGCGAGCGCGCGGGCGTGCCCGTGCGCGGGTCGATGATGTGGTGCATCGTGCGCCCGCCGAGGCGCCAGTGGCGTACGGTCGTGCCCGAGGTCGCGAGCCCGCCGCAGCTGATCGCGATCGTCTGTCCGGGCGCGCTCGCGTCGCTGCGATGGTCATCGGTGACGTGGACGAGCCAGCCGCCGGCCGGGGCGCTCCCGCACGTGGCGATATCGCCGCCGATGCTCACCAGCACACCGCACTCGGCTGCCGCCGCGGCCGCTGCCACGGCCCGGTCGGCGGCCCATGCTTTCGCCGTCGCGCCGAGGTCCAGGCGGATGCCTCGCGGCACCCGCACGATCGCGCGGCGAGAGTCGAGCTCGATCGTCCGCCAGCCCGAGCGGGCGCGTACGGTGATCGCCGGAGAGAGCATCGGCGGATGCGTGTCCGCGCTCGCCTGGGCCTGGGCTGCGCGCGTCTGAGGGGATTCCTGCGCCTGGCGGCGCTGCACCTGAGCCCAGTCACGGTCATAGCCCGCGAGCTCCAACGCCCGGCCGATCGTCGGATCGACGTCGCCGTCGGTCAGCTCGGCCGCCCGCAACGCGAGCGCCAGCGCCTCCATCAGCGTGCTGCTCACACGCACCTGGCGCCCGGCGCGGGCGTTCAGCTGAGAGAGCTCGGAGTCGGGGCGAAAGCGGCTGCATACGCGGTCGATCGTCTCGAGCTCGCGCTCGGCCGCCGCGCGGGCCGACGCGAGCGCGCCCGGCTCTTGCACGCGCAGCACCACGCTCGTGCCGAACGTCTCCCAGCGCGCCTGCGCGAGCATGCCGTCGTGAGCGGTGGCGGCACCCATCTCAGGAGCCTCCCGAGATGACGGGAGCCGATTCACGTTCCGGCTGGGGTGTCGGTTCCGGCGCGGGCGTCGATTCGGGGGCGGGCGTTGGTTCCTGCGCAGGCGTTGATTGGGGGGCGGGCGACGATTCCTGCGCTGGAGTCGATTCCTGCGCTGGAGCCGATTCATGGGCGGGAGCCGATTCATGGGCCGGTCGCGATTCCTGGCTGGGCGAGGATTCAGGCGACGCCGCCGATTCCCGAGTCTGCGCTGCTTCGGGGGTCGCGGCGCCTTCCTGTGTGCGCGCTTGCGTTGCCGCCTGTTGTTCGCTCGCTTGCGAGCCAGCGCTGCCTTCGCCTGCAGCCCGCGGCGCCTTGGCGGGCGCGCGCAGCGGGTGCGACGGATCCGATCGGCTCGCGGAGCCGGCGCCGTGCGAGCGCCCTGCGCCCGCGCGTGCGGCCGTGGCATCGGATCGGTGGATCGTGCGACCGGGGAAGGCGTGCGCGACGACCTCCGACAGCACCGCCGTCAGCATCACGCTGCCACCGATCAGCATGCGGTTCAGCAGCGTCAGCTTGCGCAGCCCTGCGTCACGCATGTGGACCGGTCGCAGGTGCAGGTGCGGGAGGTGGGGCGCCATGTCAGTGCTGGTGGTGGAGAAAGTGATAGTGCAGCCACGGGCCGAACTGGGGGATCAGCAGCACCGCCAGCACCACGCCCAGCGCGATCGCGCTCGCGAGCGCGAGGGCCCGCCCTGAGCGGCCCGGGGCGCCATCGTCCAGGCGCGCGATCGCGGGGCCGTAGTCGGCCTGCAAACCGCGCCCCACGGCCGGGAGATGGCCGAGCACGTGCACAGCCATAACCGCGAGCCACGCGAAGAAGCTCAGCTTGTGGATCGGAAACCATGTCGCTCTCGCGCTGGGACCGCCGAACAGCAGTACCAGGCCGCTCGCGAACACGACCAGCGTGGAGCCCACCACGAGCGGCCCGATCAGTCGCAGCGTCGGCTCCGGTGGTCCGTGCTCCACGTACATCGGGTCGCGCGTGTAGTAGCGGACGAAGCGATAGCCGGTGCTCGCGAGCTTCAGCGCGAGCGGCCCGATCAACAGCAGGCCGACGAACAGGTGCATCCACAGCAACGACCCGATTCTGATGATCGTCACACCCAGGACCGCGAGCAGCACGATCAACGCCGCCCCGGTCACTGCGGTCAACAGCTCATTGCCGTCCGTGCCGCCTGCCAGCAGGTGCGAATGCAGCGCTCCCCGCACGGGCAGGCTTCCCGTCGCCGGCCCAGACGCGGGTCGAGCGGGCGCTGAAGGTCTCGCCGGCGTCTGTAGTTCGCTGCGCGCCACTGCATACGAGTGTGTGAGCTCTTGCTAAGGATCGCGTAACCGCCGCATGAGAAAACTCATCGAAAGCTCGTGCAGGAGCGCCGGCGCCCGCGACGACGCCTATCCTGGAGGTAGATGGGCACGCTCGCGGCCACCGATGCGCTGGAGCGAGACGACGGGCGAGACGCCTCCACGCACGCCCGCGTGCTCGTGATCGAGGACGAGCCAGGGATTCTGGATTTCGTGCGGCGCGGCCTGGAAGCCCAGGGCTTCGCCGTGGCCGCCACCGCCGACGGGGCAGAGGGCGAGCGTCTTGCGCTGACGGAGAGCTTCGACGCGGTCGTGCTCGACCTGATGCTGCCATCCCGCAGCGGCATGGACATTCTCGCCACGTTGCACCGGGCCAAGCCGAACGTGCCCGTACTCGTGCTGACGGCGCGTGGCGAGGTCGAGGATCGCGTCTCCGGACTTGAAGCCGGGGCGGTCGACTATCTGGTCAAGCCGTTCTCGCTGGCCGAGCTGCTCGCGCGTGTGCGCGCGCAGCTGCGCGTGTTTGCCGCCGCCTCCACCAGCACGCTGCACGCCGATGGGATCGAGGCGAACCTGCTGACGCGCAAGGTCAAGCGCGGGGACGTCTCCGTGTCGCTGTCGGGCACGGAGTTCGAGCTGCTGGTCTACCTGCTCAGGCACGCCGGGCGGGTGCTCTCGCGGGAGGAGATCCTAAGCTCCGTGTGGGGCTATCAGCACGACCCCATGACGAACGTCGTCGATGTCTACGTCGGCTACCTGCGGCGCAAGCTCGGCACGCCCGCGGACCCCGCGCCGATCTTCACTGTGCGCGGCGTCGGCTACCGCCTGGGCGGCACCGCCTGAGGATGCACGGCGCGCGCGAGCGTCTGGCCGAGGTCGGGCTGCGCTGGCGGCTCGCCGGCTGGATCGCGCTGGTCGTCCTCGTCTGCACCGGCGTGGCGTTCGTCGCCGTCTACCGCGGTACCGGCACGCAGGTGCGCGGGCAGATCGACAGCGAGCTCACGGGCGACGCCGGCGACTTCTCACACAATCTCGCACTCGCCCGCGCGCGCACGCCCGCACAGGTCCTGCAAGCCGCCAACCGTTATGTGCGCAGCCAGCCGTTCACCGCGAGCTCCACGCTGCTGTTCGCGGTCGTCCCCAACGCCGGCACGAGCACCAACCGTCCCGAGCTGCTGCAGGGCGGACCGCGCGATGACGGCGAGAGCGCGACCGTTCAGGCCCAGGAGAACCGCCTCGCGACGAAGCTGCTCACCGTGCGCGAAGGCTATGCGACGCTCGCGCTGCCCGACGTCGGCAACCTGCGCGTGCTCGAGCGCGCCATCCGCCTGCCCGGGACCGTGCGCGCTGGCGCACGAGTGCTGATCGGCGTCGGCGAGCCGCTCGCACCCGTGGCCCGCGCCCAACGTGGCGTCGCGCATGCGTTCGTGCTCGCCGGGATACTCGCGCTGGCCGCCGCGCTGTTGGGCGCCTATGTCATCGGCACGCGCGTCTCGCGCCCGTTGCGGCGCATGGCGGCGCTCGCCGCGCGCGTGGACGCCGGTGACCTGCATCCGCGCATCGAGCCAAGCGGTGGCCAGGGGGCCGAGGTGCGTGTGCTGGCGGACGCGTTCAATCACATGCTCGACCGCCTTACCGCCGCCTTCGCCGGGCAGCGCGCCTTCATCGCCGACGCCTCGCACGAGCTGCGCACCCCGCTGACGGTGATCGGCGGGCAGCTCGAGCTGCTGGCCGCGCAGGACGATCCGCCGATCGAGGAGGTGCGCCGCGTGGAGCGACTCGTGCAGGGGGAGATCGCGCGCATGGCGCGCCTGGTCGACGACCTGCTGCTGCTCGCCAAGTCCGAGCAGGGCCAGTTCCTGCGTATCGAGCCGATCGATCTGGCGCCCTTCGTCGAGGAAATCTGGCACGCGGCGACGCTGCGCGGCGATCGTAGCTTCGAGCTCGACATCGTCCCCGCGGGCAACCTGCTGGCCGACCCCGACCGGCTCGCCCAGGCGCTGCGCAACCTGCTCGCCAACGCGATCGAGCACACCGCCACGCCAGACGGGCTCGTGCGCCTGCGCGTGCAAGCCGTCGCGAACGCCCGCGTGCGCTTTCTCGTCGAAGACGACGGCCCGGGCATCCCCGCCGATCAGCGCGAGCGCGTGTTCGACCGTTTCCACCGCACCGACGCCGCGCGTGATCGCGCGTCCGGCGGCGCCGGTCTCGGGCTGGCGATCGTGCGCGCGATCGCGCACGCACACGGCGGCCGCGTGGACGCCGGTATGGCGGCGGCCGGCGGGGCTCGGATCGAACTCGAGCTGCCCCGCTTCACTGTGAAGGACGCAGCCCCGACAGCTGCGCACCTGCTCGCGGCGCTTCCGCACGGCCGTCAGTGAAAAGAACGGATGCGTCGGTCGAGCGCGGCGCCGATGCTGCTGTATGACGGATAATTGAGACGGCAGATCGGCGGAGGCTAAAGCGGTGCTTCAGAAGGTGACAGTCGGGCGCTGGTCACTGCGGGCGTACGACGGGATCGCCCCCGATGCGATCATGGAGGAGCTGCGCGAGCATGCCCGTGCGCTTGCCGGAGCGCGCATCCTGCACGTCAACGCAACCGCCTACGGTGGCGGTGTCTCAGAGCTGCTGCGCTCGAGCGTGCCGCTGCTGCGCGACCTCGATCTGGCTGTCGACTGGAAGGTCATCAGCGGCAGCCCCGAGTTCTTCAGCGCCACTAAGGCGCTGCACAACGCCCTGCAGGGCGACCCGCGCTCGCTCGACGACGCCGAGAAGGAGGCTTACCGCCGCTGTGCGCTGGAGAACGCCGAGACGCTGGACGGCGGCTATGACTTCGTCGTCATCCACGACCCCCAGCCCGCCGGGCTGCTGCAGGCGCACGGCAAGGGCGATGCGCGCTGGGTGTGGCGCTGCCACATCGACACCAGCGAACCAAACCCCGAGGCGTGGCGCTTTCTGGCACGCTACCTCGAGGGCTTCGACGCGGCCGTGTTCACGATGCCGGAGTTCATTCCGCCGAGCCTACCCGTGCCGCGCGCGGAGGTGATCGCACCGGCGATCGACCCGCTGAGCCCCAAGAACATCGCCCTCGATCCCGCCACCGCCAGCCAGATCCTCGACTGGATTGGCGTCGACCTGCCCGGGCGTCTGGTCACGCAGGTCTCGCGTTTCGATCCGTGGAAGGACCCGCTCGGCGTGATCGACGCCTACCGGCTCGTGCGCGAGGAGGTCGGCGAGCTGCAGCTCGCGCTCGTAGGCTCGATGGCGCTCGACGATCCCGAGGGCTGGGAGGTCTACCGGGACGTGTCCGAGATTGCCGAGCGCGACCCCTTGATCCACGTCTACACCAACCTCACCGGCGTCGGCAACGTCGAGGTCAACGCCTTCCAGCGGATCTCCGAGGTGATCGTGCAGAAGTCGATCCGCGAGGGCTTCGGGCTGGTCGTCTCGGAGTCGCTGTGGAAGGGCACGCCCGTGGTCGCCGGTCGCGCCGGGGGCATACCGCTGCAGATGCCAGACGGCATCGGCGGGCGCCTCGTGCAGAGCACCGAGGAGTGCGCCCAGGCGATGCTCGAGCTGCTCGGCGACCGCGAGCTCGCGCGCGAGCTCGGTCGGTGTGGCCGCGAGCGTGTGCGCGAGCGCTTCCTGCTGCCGCGCCTGCTGATGGACGAGCTGCGACTGCTCGCCACGCTGGTGCGCGCTGAGGCCCCACCGAGCCTGCAGGTCTCCGGCTAGGAGATGAGCCAGCCGGCTGGCGTCAGCAGCGAGATCGACGCGGAGGAGGCCGCGGGGCTGTTGCTGCGGGATCTGCGCAGCACGCGCGACGGGCTCTCGACACGCGAGGCGCAGCGACGCCTGGTTCAGTACGGGCCGAACGAGCTGCGCCGCCGCGGCGGACATCATTGGCCGGGCGAGCTCGCGCGCCAGCTCACGCACCCGCTGGCGCTGCTGCTGTGGGTGGCCGCGGCGCTGTCGCTCGCCGTCGGCAGCCAGACGGTGGCGATCGCCGTGCTGCTCGTGATCGTCCTCAACGCCGGGTTCGCGTTCGTGCAGGAGCTGCAAGCCGAGCAGGCGGTCGAGGCGCTCGCCCGCTACATGCCCCAGCACGCGACCGTGCTGCGCGATGGCACCCAGCAGACGCTCGAAGCCACGCAGCTGGTCCCCGGCGACGTGGTGCTGCTGGCGGAAGGCGATCGCGTGGCTGCGGACATGCGCCTGCTCTCCGGCGCCGTCGAGGTCGATCTCTCGACCCTCACCGGCGAGTCGGCGCCGGCGGCACGTTCCGCCGAGTTCCTGGACACGGACGTACCCCGGCTGGCCGCACGCGACCTCGTCTTCAGCGGCACCAGCGCGACCGGCGGCGAGGCACGGGCTGTCGTGTTCGCGACTGGCATGCACACCGAGCTAGGGCGCATCGCCGCGCTATCGGAGCGGGTCAAGGTGCAGCCGAGCCCGCTCGAGCGCCAGGTTCGCCGCGTCGCCTGGCTGATCGCCGCGATCGCGGTCGCGATGGCCGTCGCGTTCGTGCCGCTTGCGATCTTCGGCGCGGGACTGTCGCTGAAGAGCAGCGTCGTGTTCGCCGTCGGGTTGCTCGCCGGCAACGTACCGGAGGGCCTGCTGCCGGTCATCACGCTCGCGCTCGCGGTCGCCGTGAGGCTGCTGGCGCGCCGCGGCGCCCTGGTCAAGCGGTTGAGCGCCGTGGAGACGCTCGGCTCCACTGACGTGATTTGCACCGACAAGACCGGCACGCTCACAGAGAATCGCATGCGCCCGTTTGCCGCGTGGACGCTCGCCGGGGAGGCGCCGATCGCCGCCGGCGATGGCGAGCAGTCGGACACCGGCGAGGACCGGCTCCCAGCCGCGAGCATGCGCGTCGCACTGGCGGCGCTGGCCGAGGCGGCGTCCGCCTGCAACCAGGCGCGTCTGATCCCCGGCGGCGAGGACTCCGGGGACCCGACCGAGGTCGCGCTGCTGCACACCGCGCGATTCCTCGGCGCGGACGTCGACCTCGCCGGTCGCGAGCGCCGGCGCCGCCACCAGTACAACTTCGACCCGCGGCTGAAGCTGATGAGCACGCTTGACGCGCTCCAGGAGGGCGAGCGTGCCAACAGCGCGGCCGACGACGGCGAGGGGCCGGGTGAGCGGCCGGGCGATTGCCTGCACACCAAGGGCGCCCCCGAGGCGGTGCTGGCGCGGTGCACGAGCGCCATCGACGCGCACGGTCGCGAGCTTGAGCTGCAAGATGCGACGCGCGCGCGGGTGCTCGCGCAGGTGGAGCGCTACGCCCAGGACGGGCTGCGCGTGCTCGCGCTCGCGCGCAGGAGCATGCCAGCCGCAGGGGAGCCGCCCGCCCGCGAGCTGGCCGAGCGCGAGCTGTGCTTCCTCGGCCTCGTAACGATGTTCGACCCGCCGCGCGAGCAGGTCGCCGACGCGGTCGCCCGTTGCCACAGCGCCGGCATCCGCATCATCGTTATCACCGGCGACCATCCCCTGACCGCCGCCGCGATCGCTCAGCAGGTGGGGATCGGCGGGGCGGACCTGCAGGTCGTCGACGCCGAGCGCTTCGACCACCGCCACGAGCGCGAGATCGAGCAGCTGCTCGCCGGCGGAAAGGAGGTGATCTTCGCGCGCGCCTCTCCCGAGGTCAAGCTCCAGATCGGCGAGGCGCTGCGCGCCCAGGGGCACGTCGTGGCGATGACCGGCGACGGCGTCAACGACGCCCCCGCGCTGCGCAGCGCCGACATCGGCGTTGCGATGGGCCGCTCCGGAACCGACGTCGCGCGCGAGGCAGCGACGATGGTCCTCACCGACGACAACTTCGCCACGATCGTCACCGCCGTCGAGGCCGGACGGCGCGTGTACGACAACGTGCGCAAGTTCATCGTCTACATCTTCGCCCACGCCACCCCCGAGGTCGCCCCGTTCCTCGTGTTCGCCCTCGCCGGCGGCGCGATCCCGTTGCCGCTGCCGGTGCTGCTCCTGCTCGCCTTCGACGTCGGCACCGAGACGCTGCCCTCGCTGGCGCTCGGGCGCGAGCCCGCCGAGCCCGGCATCATGGCGCGCCCTCCGCGCCGGCGCTCGGAGGGCGTGATCCGCGGGCCGATGCTCGTGCGCGCCTGGCTGTTCCTCGGAGCGCTCGTCGCTGCGCTGTCGCTCGGCTGCTTCTTTATCGTCCTCACGCACGCGGGCTGGCGACCCGGCGACGCCACCGGTGCCGGCACGCGCTTCCACCACGCCTACCTGCAGGCCACCACGATGACCTTCCTCGGCATGATCGCCGGGCAGATCGGCACGGCGTTCGCCGTGCGCACGCAGCGCGCGTCGCTGCGCTCGATCGGCGTGTTCAGCAACCGCTCTCTGCTGCTCGGTGTCGCCGTGGAGCTGCTCGTGGCGGCCGTCGTCGTGTATGCCCCGCCGCTGCAGTCGCTGCTCGGGACCGCCGGCGTTCCCGCCCGGGACCTGCTGCTGCTGTTGCCCTGCCCGGTGGTCGTGTGGGGTGCCGATGAGCTGCGCCGATCAGTAGTTCGCCGTAAAGCACGCGGATGGAATCACACGATGCCCGCGACAGGCGGTGCGCCTTAGGTTGCTCGGCGTGAACACGGTCGAACACGCGCAAGAGCGCCGCATCAGCGGCGGCTGACCGCTCGTCTGCACTCATCACAAGCGATGCCGGTGCGATCTTGGACGGTTGTCCAAGGCCCGGCGCTCCCGTGTGGAACACACTGTCTCGCGCCGCGCGCACGGCGGCTGCTCGGGCCTCGCGCAAACCCAGGCCAAACCAGGAGATCTGATGGCTCACGTGATCGTTTCCTATGACGGGACCCGCAACGACCGCGATGCCCTCGCGCTGGGCCGTCTGCTCGCGTCCGCCGGTGCACAGGTCTCACTGGCGTACGTGCGTCACGCGGCCGAGCCCGACCCCGAGCGCGAGGCGGCCGTGCAGGACGAATCCGAACGCCTGCTCGCCGCCGGCGCCAGCCAGCTCGAGAACGGCGAGGTCGGCCAGCGCGTGATCTTCAACCGCTCGACCGCCGATGGCCTGGCGTCACTGGCGGCGGAGCTCGGCGCCGAGGTGATCGCGTTCGGGTCGAGCTATCGCACGCCCGCCGGCCACGTCGAGCTGTCCCACACCGCCGAGCAGCTGCTCGACAGCGAGGTGCCGTGCTCGCTCGCGCTCGCTCCCGCCGGTCTGCGCCGCGAGCCCGTCGAGCACAGCATCGGCACGCTCTGCATCCACGACGAGGACGACGACCCGGCGGCGCAGGCGACCGCCAGCAGCCTCGCGCATGCGCTCGGTGCCGCCGTCACGCAGGACGAGGCCGACCTGCTCGTGATCGCCTCCAGGCGCGGCGCGCCCGAGGGCCGGCTCGGCCTCAGCGCCAGCGCGCGCGAGCAGATCGCGGGAGCGCAGGGGCCCGTGCTCGCGCTCGCGCGCGGCGCGCGCCTATCGTTCGGCTAGGCACGACGCGTTCGGCTAAGCACGATGCCTCCCAGTTCTCGTTCGGCTGGGCGCCACGCCTCGGCGGTAGTAGAGTCTGAGTGCTGGCCGGCCGGTCGGCTTGCGGGTGCGGCGCGGGTTGGCGGGGGACGGCCGATTGGGCGGTTTCTCCACTGGAGCAGCGATGGATCGAGCGACACAAGGCATCTTGGACGTGGCCCGGAGTGTGTTGTCCGAGCTCGATCTCGACGTGGTGCTCAATCGCGTGCTCGAGGCCGCGCAGGAGCTGACAGAGGCGCGCTACGCGGCGCTCGGCGTGCTGAGCGAGTCCCGCACCGAGCTTGTGAGCTTCGTCACCCGGGGGATCGACGATACGACGCACTCGGCGATCGGCACCCTACCTCGCGGGCGGGGGGTGCTGGGCGCGCTGATCGACAGCCCCGTGCCGCTGCGCGTGGCCGACGTCGGTGAGCATCCCCGCTCCTACGGCTTTCCGCACGGGCACCCGCCAATGCGCACGTTCCTTGGAGTCCCGATCCTGGTCGAGGGCGAGCCGTTCGGGAACCTGTACCTGACCGAGAAGGCTGGGGGCGCGGAGTTCTCCGAAGCCGACGAACAGGCGGTCGTCGTGCTGGCCGAATTCGCCGGGGTAGCAGTCGATCACGCGCGCCGCTACACGGGCGCCAGCGAACGCCGCGACGAGCTCGAGCGCACGGTCGCGGCGCTTGAGGCCACCACGCAGATCGCGCGGGCTGTCGGCGGTGAGACCAACCCCGAGGTCGTGCTCGAGCTCGTCGCCAAGCGCGGGCGCGCGCTCGTGTCCGCGCGCGCCCTCGTCATCGAGCTCACCCAGGGCGAGGAGCTCGTGATCGCGGCTGGGGCGGGTGATCTGCCGTCGGGGCTGATCGGCAAGCGGATGGTCGCCATGGACTCTCTCGCCGGCTATGCGATGCGAACCCGCCGCGCACAGCGGGTTGAGGAGGAGCTCAACCGCGCGCGCTTCGAGGAGCACGGCCTGGGGGGGCTGGGAGTCGGAGCGCAGGCTGGGCTGGTCGTCCCGCTGATGTTCCGTGGCCACACCTACGGCGTGCTGCTGGCGCTCGATCGTCTCCGCGGTGGCCCCGCGTTCTCCGCCGAGGACGAGCGGCTGCTGGAAGCTTTCGCCTCGAGCGCGGCGACGGCCGTGGCGACCGCGCAGTCGGTCGCGACCGAGCGCCAGCGCCAGCGCCTGATGGCCGCGGAGGGCGAGCGCAGGCGCTGGGCTCGCGAGCTGCACGACGAGACGCTGCAGAGCATGAGCGCGCTGCGGATCGGGCTCTCGGCCGCTGGACGCTTCGACCAGCTCGAGCCCGTCAAGCATGCCATCGGCCAGGCGGTCGAGCAGCTCGAGGAGGCGATCGCCAACCTGCGCGCGCTGATCACCGACCTGCGCCCGGCGGCGCTCGATGAACTCGGCGTGCAGGCAGCGATCGAAGGGCTCGCCGACCGCAGCGCCCGTCACGGCATCGCGGTTGACGTCAACGTCGAGCTCGCGCTCGAGCAGGGGCGCCAACCGACCCGCCACGCCCCCGAGCTCGAGACCGCGCTCTACCGCATCGTCCAGGAGGCGCTGACCAACGCCACCAAGCACGGCCACGCCAAGCGTGCGGTCATCGAGGTCTTCGAGCACGACACCAACATCGAGCTGACGGTGCGCGACGACGGCAGCGGCTTCGAGCCGGGCACCCACAGCGACGGCTTCGGGCTGCTCGGTATGCAGGAGCGCACGGCGCTGCTCGGCGGCGAGCTGCGAATTGACTCGAAACCAGGCGCTGGCACGACCATCCACGCGCGTCTGCCGATCGAGCGGGGCGCGAGCGCCGACGGGCGATCGGCAGACGCCGCGCTCAGCACCCCGTCGGTCGGGGCCGAAGCCTAGGCGCCAGGCCGCGCGCGCAAGCGGGCGCCGCTCGCGGCGTAGGCTGCGCACATCGTGAGCTTCGAGACCCTCGTCGTGATCGTGCTCGCCGGCCTCGGCGGTCCGCTGCTCGGCGTCGGTCAACGCCGCTTCGTGCCGGTCGTGATCGGCGAGATCATCGCCGGCATCGCCGTTGGGCGCACCGGGCTGGGAGCGGTGCATCCCGCGAACACGACCGTCTCGTTCCTCGGGGAAGTCGGCTTCGCGATGTTGATGCTGACGGTCGGCATGCACCTGCCGCTGCGCGACCAGCGGCTCGTGCATTCGCTGCGTGAGGGTGCGCTGCTCGCCGCGATCGTCGCGGTGCTCGCCGTGCCCGCCGGGCTGCTCGCCGCGGCGCTCGCCGGCACCGCTCACGCCCCCATATACGCGGTCGTGCTCGCGTCCGGGTCCGCCGCTGTGCTGCTGCCGGCGCTCGAGGAGACCGGCGCCGGCGGGCCCGACGTGCTCGCGATCATGGCTCAGGTGACGATCGCCGACGTCGTGACGATCGTCTCAGTGCCGATCGTGCTGGAGCCCGCCCGTGCCGCGCATGCGGCGCTCGGCGGCGCGCTGGTGGCGGCGGCGGTGCTCGTACTGCTCGGCGCGGCGCGCCTGATCGGCGGACACGAGTGGGTGCACAACATCCGCAGCCTCTCCAAGCACCGTGGATGGGTGCTCGACCTGCGCCTGTCGCTGCTCGTCCTGTTCGTGCTCGCGTGGATCGCGCAGAAGAGTGGCACGAGCGTGCTGATCGCCGGATTCGGCGCTGGCGTGATGGTCGCGCTGATCGGAGGGCCGAAACGGCTCTC
>Ga0116215_1000567_pt1 | contig 27763 bp, 23 predicted proteins | sample Sb_taG_7_FD_89698 | JGI IMG/M metagenome (GOLD analysis project Ga0116215, IMG submission 89698) | Peat soil microbial communities from Weissenstadt, Germany - Sb_50d_2_FS metaG | ecosystem: Environmental > Terrestrial > Soil > Wetlands > Peat | place: Germany: Weissenstadt | collected 2010-09-21
CCGCATAACGCGCGTCGAGCCTGAGCACGCGGTCGAGTGGGAGGCCGAGACCATGGCGGGCACTGTGCGAATCAAGCCATCCGGCTGGGGAACCAAGGTGACCCTGACCGCCACCAGGGAGATCGCTGCGCCTGAGGCGCCAGTCGACGCCGAGCCCGTCCCCGAGATCGCGTCCCAGCCCGCGTCAGATCCCGTTCTCGAGTTGACGATGGGGCTCGACTCCGAGCCAACTGCGAAGCCCGCGCGGGACGCTGCGGGCGAGGTGGCGCTCGAGCCTGCGCCCGCGCCCGCGCCGGCCGATCCGCACCTCCAAGCAGAGCCGTCTCCCGGCTTCTTCTCGCGGCTGTTCGGCGGTCGTCGCAGACGCAGGGCAGCGCAGGAGCCAGATCCCTTCGCAGCCGTCAGGGAGGCGCTGTCCCTCGAGACGATGACGGCCGCTGATCCGTTCTCCATGCCCCGCGCGGTCGAGGCCGGATCGCCGAAGGAAGACAAGATCGAGACACCGCCCGACCGGACCGCAGACGTCTCCGCCGATCTGAAAGCGGCCGAAGAGGCCGCGGCGGAGGAGGTGACAGCGGTGCTCACAACGGTGCTCGACAGGCTGGGCGCGGCACACCACCGGCCGTTCTCACGAGCCTAGAGACATCGCAGCGCGGATAGGATTCCGCGTTCGATGGCAACCAGCTCCCACGATCGTCAGGCCGACGCGGCCCTGCTCGCGGCCTCGCACGGGCACCGCAAGCCCGCGCGCCAGAAGGCGCCGGAGACCTACGAGGAGAAGCTCGCGCAGTTGCAGGAGCTGCGCGTCGCGGCGCTTCACTCTGCCCCGGAGGCGGAGGAGAAGCAGCACGCGCGCGGCAAGTACACCGCGCGCGAGCGTGTCGAGAAGCTGCTCGACCCGGGCTCCTTCCAGGAGCTCGACACGTTCGTGCGTCACCGCACCTACGACTTCGACATGCAGAAGAACCGGCCGTGGGGCGATGCGGTGGTGACCGGCCACGGCACGATCGACGGTCGCACGGTGTGCGTGTTCAGCCAGGACTTCACCGTGTTCGGCGGCTCGCTGGGCGAGGTGATGGGCGAGAAGATGTGCAAGATCATGGACCTGGCGGCGAAGATCGGCTGCCCGGTGATCGGCATCAACGACTCGGGCGGTGCGCGCATCCAGGAGGGCGTCGTGTCGCTGGGCTCCTACGGCGACGTGTTCCTGCGTAACGTGCGCTGCTCGGGCGTGATCCCGCAGATCAGCCTGGTGATGGGACCGTGCGCGGGCGGCGCGGTGTACTCGCCGGCGATCACCGACTTCATCTTCATGGTCAAGGAGACCGCGCACATGTTCATCACGGGCCCGGAAGTGATCAAGACGGTGACGGGCGAGGAGGTGGAGTTCGAGGAGTTGGGCGGCGCGATGTCGCACAACACCAAGTCGGGTGTGGCACAGTTCGCCTCGGAGGACGAGGACGCGTGCCTGGAGGACTGCCGCTATCTGCTCAGCTTCCTTCCGCAGAACAACCTGCAGAGCACTCCGCGCGTGCAGCCGACGGACGATCCTGAGCGCATGGATCCCGCGCTCGACGAGGTCGTCCCTGACAACCCCAACAAGCCCTACGACATGCGCGACGTGGTCAAGCTGATCGTTGACGACGAGGAGTTCTTCGAGGTCCACGAGCACTACGCCAAGAACATCATCTGCGGCTTCTCGCGCCTGGACGGCTACGCGATCGGCATCGTCGGCAACCAGCCGGCGCAGCTGGCGGGGGTGCTCGACATCGCCGCATCAGAGAAGGCGGCGCGCTTCGTGCGCACGTGCGACGCGTTCAACATCCCGCTGCTGACGTTCTGCGACGTGCCGGGCTTCCTGCCGGGCACCGCGCAGGAGTGGGGCGGCATCATCCGTCACGGCGCGAAGCTGCTGTACGCGTTCGCGGAGGCGACCGTGCCGAAGGTGACGATCATCACGCGCAAGGCGTACGGCGGCGCGTACGACGTGATGTCCTCCAAGCACCTGGGGGCGGACTTCAACTTCGCGTGGCCGACCTCGGAGGTCGCGGTGATGGGCCCGGAGGGCGCCGTCAACATCATCTACCGGCGCGACATCTCCGCCAGCCCCACGCCGCAGGAGCGGCGCGGGAAGCTGATGGAGGACTACAAGGCTCGCTTCGCCAACCCGTACACGGCCGCCGAGCGAGGCTACATCGACGACGTGATCGTGCCGCACGAGACACGCCCGCGGCTGATAACGGCGCTGCGCACACTGCAGGGCAAGCGCGAGCCGGGGCCGAAACGCAAGCACGGGAACATCCCGCTGTAGAGGTCTCTGCAATGCGATAGCGCACGCTGCGCGCAACGAGACATCACGCCCTCACGGCCGTGGCCGGCGCCCCGCCCTTTCCCCCAGCCACAGCCACCACGGATAGGTGGCGAACAGCAGCGCCGAGACGACGTGCGTGCGCCAGCCGGCGCGCCGCCGATCGAAGCGAAAGACGCCCGAGTTGAGCATCCAGTCGCGCCCGTCCTCGGCGCGGCAGCGCTCCCAGATCGGCCGCGTCCACGGACGGTTGAGATACAGCGAGACGCTCGTTGCCAGGAACGCGCCGGCGGTGGCGGTGTGCACGGCGCGCGCCACGGGCGTGCGCTCGGGCATCAGACGGCCGTACACGCGGCCTGTCGCGTACAGCCACGGCGGGTCGATCAGGAAGGACATGCGCTCTCCTCTCGGTCGGGTTGACTATCTTCGCGGGCGGCGGCGGACGTGGCGGCTGGCGCGGGCGACAACTCGCCGGGCACGGAGCGCCCGAGCAGGTGGAAGGCCAGGCGCGTGGCGAGCGCCATGATCGTCAGCTGCGGGTTGACGCCGAGAGCGCTCGGGATGACGGAGCCGTCGGCGACGTACACGCCGGGGGCGCCGTGGACGGCGAGCTGGCGGTCGGTCACTCCGTGCGTGGGGCGCGCGTCGGCGCGGGCGGTGCCGAGCGGGTGAAACGCCATCAGCCTGAGGTCGCGCGCGCGAGCGCGCTCGGGTGCAACGCCGGCGGGCAGCGGCAGGTACACCTCGCGCGCGCCGGCGGCGAGGAACAGCTCCTGCAGGCGCGCAAGGCCGATCTGAAACTTGGAGACGTCCTGCGGGCAGAGGTCGTAGCGGATCACGGGGGCTCCGGCGAGGGCGCGCACACTGCCGCGCGACTCGTCGCTGACCATCAGCCCGAACTGGGCCAGGCGGCGGTAGTCGGCCATCGCGCGGGCGTGGCGCGCGCCGGTGAGCGGCAGCGACATCGCCGCGTACGCGGGTGGCCCGGCGACGCCCTCGAAGATGATGCCCTGCGCGGCGAACTCGTCGATGTAGAGGCTCTGCGGCACGCCGCGCGCCATGTCCACGACCTCGTCCATCAGCGCGAAGCCGGCCGTCGCGGGGTGCAGCGCGAGATTGCGCCCGCGCTGGGCTGAGGCGTCGTCGAGCCGGCTGCGCGCCATCAGCAGCGGCGTGTGGATCGTGCCACAGGCCAGGACGACGGTCGGCGCCAGCACCTCCAGCTCGCCGCCGCGGGCGAGTCGTGCGCGCACGCCGCGAGCGCGGCCGCGCTCGACGAGCACCTCCCGCACGTCGGCGCCGGTGAGAATCCTCGCCCCGGCCGCCGTGGCGCGGGGGATGTAGGTGATGCCGGTGTGCTGCTTGGCTGAGGTCGGGCAGCCGAACACGCACACGCCCGAGCCGACGCAGCCGCGCGCGTTGCGCCGCAGGTATCCGTGCGACCAGCCCAGCCGCTCGGCTCCGCGCCGTGCCACCGCCGCGTTGGCGCCGGCCAGCTCGGGGGTCACCTCGGCTACCGACAGCGCCCGCTCGACGCGCTCGAAGCACGGCCGCAGCGTCGCCTCGTCGAGCTCCAGCCCGAACTCTCGTGCCCAGCGTTCGAGCACGTGCGGCGGGGTGCGAAAGCACGTGCCGGAGTTCACCAGCGTGGTGCCGCCGATCCCGCGCCCCAGCGGCAGCATGATCGGCGGCGCCCCCAGCGTCGCCGTCTGCCCGCCGTCGCGATAGAGGCGCGCGAGCATCTCCGGCGGGCGGGCGGTGAAGCCGTCGGGGTCGTGCGACGGTCCTTGCTCGAGCACCACGACGCGCGCGCCGCCCTCGGCGAGCTCGGCCGCCACCACGGCTCCGCCTGCGCCGGCGCCCACCACGCAGAAGTCGCAGTCGAGCTTCATGGCCGCCGCTCGGCGCGCCGCAGCGCGCGTCCGCGGGCGACGACCGCGCGGGGGTCCCAGCCAAGGGCACACGCGACAGCGGGGTCGTCGTAGCGTCCCAACGCGAGGATCGCGTGCGCGGCCTGCTCGGCCATCGGCATGCGCGCCAGCAGCGCGGCCCCGCGCGGGCGTCGCTCCAGCGCCAGCAGGAGGCGCAGCCCGGCTCGCTGCGGCCATGGCGCGGCAGCGAGAAAGCGCTCGATGCCGGTTGCGGCGCTCATCACGGAGTTCGCGGCGGATTGTATCGGTGTTCCGAACACTGCAGCCGGCTCGCCGCCCGTCACAATGTCTGGATGGCCGACCGCAGCCCACGAATGCAACTGATCGCGCCGGCCGCCTCGCCCGAGGAGGCGGCCGCGATCGTGGCGGCGCTGGAGCGGTTCATGCGCGCGACGGCGCCACCGGCGCACCAGCCGGCGGAGACCCCGGATGGCTGGCGGCGAGCGGCCGTGCTGGAAGGCGTCTCGCGCGAGCCGAGGGGCGATGTTCCCGACCCCTGGATAAATACCTAAAAGCCGCTAGGCTTTAGCGCAATACCCTCTGACGGCAACGCAGCGCAAGCGCGAGCAGGCGTTGACGAGCAGATCAGGCGAGCGCCCGGACCAGGAGATTTCGCAACATGGAGCCAGTTTCGATCCCAGCTCAGCGTGGCACGCTCGAGGACCCGGAGGTCCTGCGGAACGTCCCTGGGTACGTGATCCCGATCCTCGAGCGGGAGTTCGACGACTTCAAGACAGAGGCGGGGAAGTTCCTCGCCGGCGATACCCCGGAAGACGAGTTCATCAAGTTCCGCCTGAAGCAGGGCGTGTACGGGCAGCGCCAGCCGGACGTGCAGATGATCCGTGTGAAGCTGCCGTTCGGCGGCATCACGCCGGAGCAGCTGGAGGCGTTTGCGGCCGTGGTGGAGAAGTACGTGCCACTGAACAAGGGCCACATCACGACCCGCCAGAACATCCAGATGCACCACATCCCGCTGCCGGAGGTGGAGAAGGCGATCCGCGAGCTGGCGGAGACCGGCCTGTCCAGCCGCGAGGGCTGCGGCAACACGGTCAGGAACGTTACGGGCGACCCGTGGGCGGGCGTGGCGGCGGACGAGCTGTTCGACATGACCCCGTACGCGGGCGCGTACGTGCGCTACTTCGTGCGCCACCCGACGACGCAGGCGATGCCGCGCAAGATCAAGACGGCGTTCGACGGCTCGGAGCAGGGTAGGGCGATCTCCGAGATCCACGACATCGCCTATCGCGCGTGCGTGCGCGAGAGCGAGGACCCATCAAACCCCGGCCTGGTGCGCGGCGCGCAGATGCTGGTGGGCGGTGGCACGTCGATCATGCCGCGCGTGGCGCCGGTGCTGTACGAGTGGGTGGGCCTGGACGACGGCGAGTACCTGAAGATCGCGGAGGCGGTGTTCAGGATCTTCGACCGCCAGGAGTGGCTGCGCGTGAACCGTGCGCGCGCTCGCATCAAGGTGTTCGTGGACAAGTACGGCATCGACGAGCTGCGCCGCCAGGTGGAGGAGGAGCTGGAAGGCGACTGGGTGTCCGAACGCGACTTCTCGGTCGAGCACCGCCTGTTCACAGACGACGAGCGCGAGTCGGCGCCGGCGCCGCCGCAGAGCTACGGAAGCCCGAACGGCGATGTGTCCGAGTTCGAGCGCTTTCGGGCGGCGAACGTGCAGGAGCAGAAGCAGGAGGGCTTCGTGACGGTCGAGGTGAAGGTCACGCGCGGCGACCTCACGCCGGAGCAGTTCCGCGGACTGGCGGAGATCGTGCGCTCCTACGCGGGCGGCTACGCGCGCACGACGGTGCAGCAGAACCTGCTGCTGCGCTGGGTGCGCCACGAGAGCTCCTACGACGTGTGGCGGGCGCTGTGCGAGCTGGGGCTGGGCGACGCGGGAACACGGGAGATAACCGACGTGGTCTCGTGCCCGGGCACGGACTCGTGCAAGCTGGGGATCACGAGCTCGATGGGTCTGAACCAGGCGGTGCAGGAGCGCGTGCAGGCGATGGGCATCTCGGACCCGCTGACGCGCGAGATCCACATCAAGATGAGCGGCTGCCCGAATGGGTGCGCGCAGCACCACGTGGCGGACATCGGCTTCTACGGCGCGTCGATCAAAGTGGGCGAGCACACGATCCCGGCGTACATCCCGCACGTGGGCGGCGTTTATGAAGGCGCTCCGGTGGCGTTCGGCCAGCGGCTGAAGCTGCGCCTGCCGGCGAAGCGCATCCCCGAGGCGATCGAACGCTGGATCCGCCACTACGAGTCAACGCGCGAGGACGGCGAGCCATGGGGGGCGTTCACGCAGCGCGTGGGCACGGGCGAGCTGGAGAGCCTGGTGAAGGACCTGTCGATGCCGGTGGACTTCGGGCTGGAGACGATGAACGACTTCATCGACTGGAACAGGAGCGCGCCGTTTGAAGTGCAGCGCGGCGAGGGCGAGTGCGCGGTATAGAGGGAACGGATTTCAAGGCGATGAGGAAACGAGACGACCACATCACATGCATCCACTAGAGACGGATATCAAGCCGATGAGCACCAATTTCGACCCCAGCTTGAGCCTTACGCACACGCTGCGCGAGGCGGCGCGCCACGGCGAGCGGGCGGTGCTGCTGTGCTCCTTCCAGAAGGAGGAGTCGGTGCTGCTGGACGAGCTGCTGCGCCTGAATGAGGAGATGACCCCCACGGCCCCCGGCAACGCGGTGCGGATCGTGACGATCGACACGGGCGTGCTGTTTCCTGAGACGCTGCAGACGTGGCGCGCGTTCGAGCAGCGCTTCGGCGTGAAGATCGAGGTGCAGGACGCGAGCAATCCTGAGAGGGAGGGTGGGCCCTGGTCAGGCCCCGACCACTGCTGCTCGGTGGCGAATGTGGCGGCGCTGGAGAGCGCGCTCGGCGGCGCGGAGGGCTGGATCACGGGCATCCGCCGCGAGCAGGGCCCGACGCGGGCGGGCACGCAGCTGATCGAACGCGACGAGAAGCGCGGCCTGTGGAAGTACAACCCGCTGGCGCACTGGACGGACAAGGACCTGTGGCGGCGCATCCACGAGCGCGACCTGCCGTACAACCCGCTGCACGACCAGGGCTACGAGTCGATCGGCTGCGCCCCGTGCACGCAGCCGGGCGCGGGGCGCGAGGGTCGCTGGGCAGGCCGCAGCAAGACGGAGTGCGGCCTCCATGTGGACTGATGGCTGCGCTGGATCGGCGTCCTCGGTCGCTCGCGTGCGAAGCACGCCACGCGGGGTGGGCGGGCCTTCGATTCCTTGCCCAGCTTGCCCTCAGCCCACATGGAGATGCGTGAGGAGGCAGCCGTGAGCATCGCGACGCGCCCCCAGCTGAGCCACCTGCGCGCGCTGGAGTCGGAGGCGATCCATGTGATGCGCGAGGTGGCGGCGGAATTCGAGAAACCGGTGCTGCTGTTCAGCGGTGGCAAGGACTCGATCGTGCTGCTGCGGTTGGCGGAGAAGGCGTTCAGGCCGGCGCCGTTCCCGTTCCCGCTGATGCACGTGGACACGGGCCACAACTTCCCGGAGGTGATCGAGTACCGCGACCGCCGCGTGGCGGAGCTGGGCGAGCGGCTGATCGTGGCGAGCGTGCAGGAGTCGATCGACTCGGGGCGGGTGGTCGAGGAGAAGGGTCCGCGCGCGTCGCGCAACAGGCTGCAGACGGTGACGCTGCTGGACGCGATCTCCGAGCACGGCTTCGATGCGGCGTTCGGGGGCGCGCGGCGCGATGAGGAGCGCGCGCGGGCGAAGGAGCGCGTGTTCTCGTTCCGCGACGACTTTGGCCAGTGGGACCCGAAGAACCAGCGCCCGGAGCTGTGGAACCTTTACAACGGGCGGATCCACAAGGGCGAGCACGTGCGCGTGTTCCCGCTGTCGAACTGGACGGAGCTGGACGTGTGGGAGTACATCGACTCGGAGCGGCTGGAGGTGCCGTCGATCTACTTCGCGCACGAGCGCGAGGTGTTCGCGCGCGACGAGATGCTGTACGCGTGGCGCGAGGGCACGGAGCTGATCGAGGGTGAGGAGATCTTCAGGGAGACGGTGCGCTACCGCACGGTGGGCGACATGAGCTGCACGGGTGGCGTGCGCTCGCGGGCTGCGACGCTGGAGGAGGTCGTGTTGGAGATCGCGGCGACGCGCATCACCGAGCGCGGGGAGACCCGCGCGGACGATCGCGTGTCGGAGGCGGCGATGGAGGACCGCAAGAAGGCCGGCTACTTCTGATGCGCGAGGACGCCTTTCATGAGGGCGCGCTCCGCGCGCCGGGAGGCGTTCGCGTGGTCACATGGGGGAAGACGTGACCCTCGATCTGCTGCGCTTCACGACGGCGGGCTCGGTGGATGACGGCAAGAGCACGCTGATCGGCAGGCTGCTGTTCGACAGCAAGCAGGTGTTCGAGGACCAGCTGGCGCAGGTGGCGCAGGCGTCAGAGCGCCGCGGCGGGTCGGGCACGCTGGACCTGGCGCTGCTGACGGACGGCCTGCGCGCGGAGCGCGAGCAGGGCATCACGATCGACGTGGCGTACCGCTACTTCGCGACGGCGAAGCGGCGCTTCATCATCGCTGACTGCCCGGGCCACCGCCAGTACACGCGCAACATGGTGACGGGCGCCTCCACGGCGGACGTGGCGGTGGTGCTGATCGACGCGCGCAACGGCGTGCTCGAGCAGTCCAAGCGCCACGCGTTCATCAGCGCGCTGCTGGGAATCCCGCAGATGGTGGTGGCGATCAACAAGATGGACCTGGTGGACTACTCGCAGGCTCGGTATGAGGAGCTGGTGGAGGAGTTCGAGGCTTTCGCGCGCAAGCTGCGTGGCGGGAAGAACCCACGGCGAACGGCGACGTCGTACATACCGATGTCGGCGCTGAACGGCGACAACGTGGTGGAGCGCTCGGCAGCGATGGGGTGGTATGACGGCCCACCGCTGCTCGAGCTGCTGGAGCAGGTGGAGGTGGCGTACGACCACCCGGGCGAGAAGCCGGCGCGCTTTCCGGTGCAGTGGGTGATCCGTCCGTCGAACGGCGAGGGCGCGGGCGACTACCGCGGCTACTCGGGCCAGCTGGCGAGCGGGGCGCTGCGGGTGGGCGAGGAGGTGGCGGTGCTGCCGTCGGGCGCGCGTACGCGAATCGCGGGCATCGACACGTATGACGGCGAGCTGGAGGAGGCGATGGCGCCGATGTCGCTGACGTTGCGCCTGGAGGACGAGCTGGACATCTCGCGCGGCGAGCTGATCTGCCACCCCGAGGAGGCGCCGGCGGTGGCGCGCGAGCTGGACGCGGACGTGTGCTGGATGGCCGAGCAGCCCCTGCGTCCGGGCGGGCGCTACGTGCTCAAGCACACCTCGCGGCAGGCGATGGCGGTGGTGGACGCGATCGACGACGTGATCGACGTGCATACGCTCGAGCGCGACGCCCCGCCGGAGCAGCTTGCGCTGAACGACATCGGCCGCGTGCGCCTGCGCACGAGCGCCCCCCTGGCGTTCGACCCGTACGCGGCCAACCGCCGCACGGGCAGCTTCATCCTGATCGACGAGTCGAGCAACGGCACGGTCGGCGCGGGGATGATCGCGCTGGCCAGCCGCTGATTACTCCGAATCTGCCAGCCGGCCTACTCGCAATCCGTCTGGCTATGTACTCATGATCTGTCCGTACCAGCCAGACATTCACGGGCCTGACGCCAGCGATAGATCGCTGACACGCATGACCGGCCCGTTCGTCGGCGGTTCGGCCGACGTTTGGAGCGGATAGAGAGTCAGATGATTGAGCCCATCGTCGAGCCGCACCCGTAGGTCGAACGTGCGGCCGCTCGCGGGCGCATAGTCAGAGGTCGTGCCGCCGGGGCCTTTGATGCCCAGCCCGTACCGGGTCCCCGGCAGCAGTTCGACTTGAGCCCTGAGCGTGGCTGTGCGCGTGCCTGGCGAGACGATCGTGAGTTCTCCCTGTTCGTGCAGACCCAGGAGATACTCGCTTTCGCCTATATCGAGACTCATGAAAGTGGCGGCGAGCAGCGGACGCCCCGCGAGGTCGGCGATCGCGGTGGAAACCGGCGAGCCGAGGTCTTCCAGCGTCCTCCATGTGCCGGGATGTTGAACGGCCAGGAAGTCTCCGTAGCCGAAGAAGCTCGTGGCTAGGCCTGCGATGCAACCCCACGCGGCGAGCACGCCGCCGACCACGCGCAGCAGCCGGCGACGACGGCTCGGCGGGCCCATCGACAGCGCGAGCCAGGCTGCCACGCCGCCGAGTAGGAACAGCGTGGCGAAGTCGACCTCGTAGCGCTCGGTGGATGCAAAGAGCTCGTATGCGGCCACCAGCATCATGGCCATGCCAGCGCCCGCCAGGACCATGAATGGAGCGGCGAGAGTTCCGAGCAGCGCCGGTCGTCGGCGCCAAATCCATGGCAGCGCTGCCACGAAAGCGACGATCGGCGCCATCGGCAGCAGCCCGCCGGTGATCTCCGGCGGCCCGATCGCTCTCGGATAGGCTGCCTGTGGCCGGCTGAGGGCGATGAACGGAAACACGATCATCGGCTGCGGCGGACTGATCACATACAGCCACGCGCCGGGAAGCGCGTAGCTGAGGCGTCCCAACGGAGCTGTGCGCGAGTCATAGCCGGTGAGCTGATAGTGCGAGCCGATCTCAAATGGCTGGTGAAAGCGCGCCTGGTTGTATCCCAGCAGAAGCACGAAGCAGACGGCGATCGGCAAGCCGAGCGAAAGCAGGAGCGATTGACGCGAGCGGTTCGGGCGCAGCCGCAGGTAGACTGGGATCAGCACCAGGGCGCCCAACCCCAAAGTGGGCCGCGAGCCCGCCGCCAACCCGAAACAGAGACTCATGAGCGCCAGTCGTGGAACCGACGCGCGACGGCTGGTCAGCGCCACCACCGTCAGCCAAACGCCGGCCATCATGAAGCAATACCCGCCCGCGAGTATGTCCTCGCTGACACTCGGCGTGCGCAGTAGGAAGGGAATCGCCGAGGACAGTGAAAGAGCGAGGCCGGCGATTGCGCACATCCACATCGGGACGTCGCCGATCTGCTTGACGAGCACGCGCAACGTGGCGAGCGCAAAGCCGAGCCCGACGATTGAGTAGACGCCGACGGTCACACTTGCCGATGGTTCGTAGCCGAGCAGGTGCAGTGGCACAAGCAGTACGAGTGCCGGCGCCGGTCCCCAGATGAAGTACAGCCGTCCGTGATACAAGACGTCGTCATTGATGCCGGCGACAAACGCGCGGTTCAGTTCGGGCCTGTACGGATCGGCAAGCTGCGTGAGTGCGGTCGGCGCTCTGCCGACGTAGAGGTGAAGGTGGAGCAAAGCGCTGGCGAGCTGGTTGTACCGGTCCTGTGCCCCGTCGTGCAAGCTCAGTGGTACCGACGTAGCCGCGGTCCAGACGTAGAAGACGGCCGAAAGTAGGAAAACCGCCCCAAGTATCAGGTTCATCCGTCCGTCGGGGCTGGCACGCGCAGCCGCAAGCAGCCTGGCCGCTGCTCGCCGTACAGGAAGCGCGCCGGCTATGAGGGACCGTGTCGGCACCGGTGAAACAGTACCGCCGATACGCACGCCCAACGGGCGTCGCTCGGATCGCGGTGCGAGCGAGCGACGACGGCGCCTCTGAGATTCGCGGTTTGTTTCTGTCTGCGGCCGTCGCTTCCACTCGGCCACACAGCTAGAATAACTGGTCACTTCTATGCCGTTGCGTTCTCTTACACATCGCTTCCATTCTCCGAGCTGGCCCAAGGAGGTCGCGCCACTAACGGATGAGCAGCGACACATCCAGGATGACTGGCTGTACCACTATCACGTGCGACTGCCACACGAGCACCGCCACATCGTTCGCTTCAACCACGGATACACAGCGCGCTCCGCGCGCTCGGGGCGTACCCTCGAGATCGGCGCCGGACTAGGAGAGCACCTTCGCTATGAGGATCTCGCCGCACAGGAATACCACGCTGTGGAGCTGCGCGAGAGCATGGCCGATGCGATCAGGCGAGACTTTCCGCTCGCGATCACACTCGTAGCCGACTGCCAGAGGCGACTCCCTTACGAGGACGCCAGCTTCGACCGCGCGATCGCCATTCACGTGCTGGAGCACCTGCCGAACCTGCCGGTCGCGCTCGGGGAGATCACGCGCCTGCTCAAGCCTGGAGGAGTGTTCGCGCTCGTGATCCCGTGCGAGGGCGGGCTTGGATACAGCTTCGGTCGCCGTGTTACGAGCAGGCGGGCATTTGAGCATCGCTACAAGACGAGCTACCGGTGGCTGATCGAGAGCGAACACGTTAATCAGGCACATGAGATCCTGAATGAGCTGCGCAGCCGCTTCGACTTTGCCGACGTGACCTATTTCCCCAGCGGCATCCCGCTGATTGACCTGAACGTCATGATCGGGGTGACCTGCGTGAAGCCGAGTGACTAGTCGATCGTGTCGCTGTAACGGAGCTCGCCGTCTGGCGAGACCAGCGAGATGCTCACGGTGACCGTCTCAGGCGGCTGCGGTGGCCCACCATGTGAAGCAGCAACGTAAAGCCGAAGGTCTGAAAGCCAAGGATCATCAGAAACAGCCCGAACACCGACGAATACTCGATCGTCCGCAGATGAAAGTCGGCGCTCACCCAGCGTATGAGCAACACAAGGTTGGGGACGATCCCGGCGACCATGATGAGCCCGCTCACCAACACACCGCGGTTGTAAGTCAGAGTGCTGAGCAGCCTGTCGGTCAGCCGCCGATCGAAGTCGAACAGCACGCGGCCGAGTAGAGCGAGTTGCACCGCACTGTATCCGACCGTCGCCGCCACGATTCCCAGCAGCATCCAATGCAGGTCGAAGCCGATTCCGAGAATGGTGAGAGGTCCGGCGGCAAGTACGCTCGCGATCACCAGGCCGAATGCGAGCAGCGCCACACCTGGTCGCAGCAGGAAGAAGTCGGGCGCGTAGAGGAACATTACGCGCAGGCTGTTCCAACCGGCGGCCCAGGGCGCCCGCCAACCTTCCCGTCTAAGATGGCTCTCTCGTCCCTCGCGATCCTTCCAGAAGCGCACTGGGACCTCCGTCGTTCGCATCCCCAGCTTGTGCGCCTTGAGGATCATCTCCGATGCGTACTCCCAGCCACGGGACTCCAGATTCATTCGCACCAGAGCCTCACGCGTAATGGCCCGCATGCCACAGTGGATGTCACTGAAGCGCGTGCCGTAGATAGCGTTGAACATGAAGTTGGTCGCCGGCGAGCCGAAGTAGCGATGCAGAGCCGGCATCGCACCGGGCTCGGCCTCACCCTTCGTGCGAGTTCCCATGACGAAGTCATAGCCTCGATCGATGGCATCGATGAACCCATCGATCCTGCGAAAGTCGTAGGTTAGGTCACAATCACCCATGACTGCCACGCGACCGCGCACGTGCGGGATCGCATCGATGTATGCCTGTCCGATTCCCCGTCTTGGGACGGTGATGACACGGGCGCCGTGCTCGGCGGCGATGATTGGAGACCGATCGCTCGAGGAGTCGGCGATCAGAATCTCGCCGCTGACGCCCGCCGCCGCGAGCCCCTCATAGCACCAATCGACGAACTCGCCGATCGTCAGTTCCTCGTTGAGGCAGGGTACGACGATCGAAACCTCGACCGGCCCTCGCTCGACCTCAGGGTCGAGCAGCTGTGCTTCCGATGTGCTCACTGTGAGCCGCTGCAGTAGCCTCGGAGATGTTTGCGTCGATCGAGTCGAGCAGCGCCTCGACCGAGCTGTGACGACATCGCCAACCCAGGGACGCGAGCTTGTCGCTGCGAAAGCGCACGATCGGCACGTCTCCCTTCCACCCGCGCGACCCACCGGTATACCGGTAGCTGACAGCTAAGAGACCCATGCGATCGACGACGAGATCCGCGATCTCCCTCACGGTCACGTAGTCGCCGGTGCCGACGTTGAAGACCTCGAACCCCTCACCGTCGCGATCCGCGACGGTGAGGATGGCTGAGATGACATCACTGACGTGGATATATGACTTGCTTTGGCGGCCATCGCCAAGAATCTGCAGCACGTTCGGTTCGTTGAGCAGACTTCGTACGAAGTCATATGTCACTCCATGTGTCTGTCGAGGCCCAACCACGTTTGCAAAGCGAAAGACATTGGCACGAATGCCAAACATGTGGGCGTAGGCCGCGAGCATGGCCTCAGAGGCGAGCTTGCTCGCACCATAAGTGGACACCGGGATGAGCGGTCCGAATCGCTCGTCGACCTCTTGCCGTCCACGGTCGCCGTAGACACCCGAGCCCGATGCATAGGTGAGTTGCGGAACGGCGTTGATGCGGGCCGCCTCGATCACGTTGTGGGCCAGATATGTGCCGTGCCAGAAGTCGATCCCCGGATCCTCGACGGCAGCCGCGATGTCGGGGTTCGCGGCCAGGAGATAGACATGGTCGGCGCCGCGCATCGCGTCGACGACCGCGTCCAGCTCCCGTAGGTCCTCCTCGACCAATCGGAGCCGCGAGCTTTCCTGAATGTCATCGAGGTGAGAGGCACTCCCGGAGACAAAGTTGTCGAAGACGACGACTTCGTGGTCAGAACGACGCAGTAGCTCGTGGACCAAATGACTGCCGATGAATCCGGCACCACCCGCTATAAATGACCGAGTCGGCATATCACAAGGGTACATGGCTCCCAAACAGAGCCGATGAGCACTCCCGCGATCTGCGACCTTGCCCGCGCGGCACGGACAGCCCTGGAGGCTGATCGTCCCGAAAGCGTAAGTGGCGTGGGTTCGTCGCCCAGCATTCAGGACGGACCGACGCGGCCTTCTGACGACGGCGCGATGTTTCTATCGCCAAACGCCCGCGGCCCGCACAGCGTGACGTCGGGCGCGACCGTTAGGCGCGCGGCCCTCGAGGCCGCCTCTTAAATAAGCTGTTCGACCGGATGTTCAGCAAGGTCCTGATCGCCAACCGCGGCGAGATCGCGGTCCGCATCTCGCGCGCGCTCGATGAGCTGGGCGTGGCGAGCGTGGCCGTCTACAGCGAGCTCGATCGCGACGCGCCGCACGTCACGCGCGCGGGCGAGGCGTACAACCTGGGCGACGGGCCGGCGGCGCACAACTACCTGAACATGAAGAAGATCCTCGAGGTGGCCGCGCGCGCGGGCGCTGAGGCGATCCACCCGGGGTACGGCTTCCTGGCGGAGAACGCGCCGTTCGCGGCCGCGTGCGAGCAGGCGGGCGTCGTGTTCATCGGCCCGCCGGCGAGCGCGATCGAGGCGATGGGATCGAAGACGCGCGCGCGCGAGCTGATGGCGGCGGCGGGCGTGCCGATCGTGCCGGGCACGACCGAGCCGGTGGCCACGGTCGCGGACGCGCTGCGCATCGCCAAGGAAGAGGTGGGCTTCCCGGTGGCGGTCAAGGCGGCGGGCGGCGGCGGCGGCAAGGGCTTTCGCGTGGCGCTGTCGGAGGACGAGCTCGAGGGCGCGTTCGAGGGCTCCAGCCGCGAAGGCGAGAAGTTCTTCTCGGACCCGACCGTGTACCTCGAGCGCTACCTGCACGACCCGCGCCACGTGGAGGTGCAGGTGCTGGCCGACCGCCACGGCAACGTGATCCACCTGGGCGAGCGCGACTGCTCGATCCAGCGCCGCCACCAGAAGGTGATCGAGGAGTCCCCCGCGCCCGAATGGGTGGTCGATCCGCAGATGCGCGAGCGCATCGGAGAGATCGGTGTGAACGCGGCCAAGGCCGTGGGCTACGTGGGCGCGGGCACGATCGAGGGCCTGTTCATGACCGGCGAGGACAGCAAGGACGAGCCTGAGTACTTCTTCCTGGAGATGAACACGCGCGTGCAGGTGGAGCATTGCGTGACGGAGATGACCACGGGCGTGGACATCGTCAAGGAGGGCATCAGGGCGGCGGCGGGCGAGGAACTGTCATATGCGCAGGCGGACATCGAGCTGCGCGGCCATGCGATCGAGTGCCGCATCAACGCGGAGGACGCCTCCAAGAGCTTCGCCCCGGCGCCGGGCAGGATCGGCCGCTACCGCGAGCCGACGGGGCCGGGCGTGCGCGTGGACTCGGGCGTGGAGGAGAACGGGGAGGTCTCGCCGATGTACGACCCGATGGTCGCGAAGCTGATCGTGTGGGACGCCGACCGCGAGCAGGCCACCGCCCGCATGCTGCGCGCGCTCGGCGAATTCGAGATCGAGGGCCTGAAGACGCTGATCCCCTTCCACCGTGCGCTGCTGGAGACTGAGCAGTGGGCACGCGGCGAGACTTGCAGGGACCTGCTCGAGGACAGGAAGTGGCTGAAGACGCTCGCGTTCCCCGCTCCCGCCGCGCCCGCCGCCGGCGGGGAGGACGAGGAGGACAACGTGGAGCAGACCTACGCGGTGGAGGTCTCGGGCAGGCGCTTTGACGTGCGCGTGATCGGACCCCCGTTCACGGGCGGTGGCGGTCCTGGCGCGGCCGGCGCCAACGGCTCCTCGGCGAGCGCCGCGCGGAAAGCGCCGAAGCGCGGCGAGCGGAGGTCCTCCAGCGCCGGCGGTCCAGACATTCTGCCCTCGCCGCTGCAGGGCAACATGTGGAAGGTGCTGGTCAAGCAGGGCGACGAGGTGCAGGAGGGCCAGCTGCTGTGCATCATCGAGGCGATGAAGATGGAGAACGAGATCACCGCGCACAAGGCGGGCACGATCGTCGAGCTGCCGATCGTCGAGGGTGCGCCGATCCAGGCGGGCGCGCCGATCGCGACGATCAAGAGCGCGGCCGAGGAGAGCTGAGCCGGCGACTCAGCGCTCGAGCGCGGTCGCGACCGCGCGCTCGTTCTCGCACAACCACGCGTGGATGTCCTGGAGGATCGCTTGGGGATCGTGGCGCGGCGACCAGTCGCTGAGCCGGCCGAGCTCGCGGCAGTCGGAGATGTAGACCGGCACGTCGCCCGGCCGCGTTTGGGGGTCCGCGGCGACTGGAACGGTGTTGCCGGTAATCCGCTCGCACAGCGCGGTGGTCTCGCGCAGCGAGAGGCTCACCCCGGCGCCTCCCCCGACGTTGACCACCGCCCCCGCCCAGTGCTCGGGGCGTACCAGCTGGTCGTCGATCAGCTCGGCGAGGTCGGCGACGTGCAGCAGGTCGCGCACCTGCTTGCCGGCTCCGCCGAAGCCGATGTAGGCGAGCGGCCGCTTGAAGTGGTGGGCGAGCATCCAGTGGGTGAAGACCCCTTGGTCGACCTTGCCCATCTGCCACGGGCCGGCGATCACGCCGCAGCGGTTGACCGCCGTCGCCAGTCCGAAGCTCTCGGCGTACTCGGCCATGAGCAGCTCAGCGGACAGCTTGCTGGCGCCATACAGCGTGCGCGCGCCTCTCATCGGGAAGCTCTCGGCCACGCCACGCGCCGAGGCCCCGGGGAGCGACTGCTCGTCGGCGAGCTCGAAGCGGGTGTCTGTCTCGTGCAGCGCGAGCGAGCACAGCGCGGCGAGCGGATAGACGCGGCTGGTCGAGAGGAACACGACCTGCGCACGGTTGCGGGCGGCCTCCTCCAGGCAGTGGTAGGCGCCAAGCAGGTTGGTGCGCACGAGAAAGCCCGTGGCGCCGTCGACGCCGGCCATCACCGACGGCTCCGCCGAGCACTCCACGAGCGCGTCGAATGGGCCGACCGCACGCAGATCTTCGGGCTCGCGCACGTCGCCGTGCACGAAGCGCACGCCGTGCTCGTGCAGGCGCGGGAGGTTCAGCTCGGAGCCGCGGCGGTGGAGGTTGTCGAGTGCGATCACCTGCCAGTCGTGGTGGCGAGCGGCGAGCTCGAGCGCGAGGCTCGAGCCGATGAAGCCGGCGCCACCTGTGATCAGCACCGTGCGCGAGCTCATCGGCGTGCTCGCCGCGCCGAGTGAGCGCTCAGGCGGCGGCGACATTGCGCCCGGCGCTCCAGCGCTCGACGTTGTGGTCGTAGATCTCCTGCAGCACAGCGCGGATGCTGCTCGTCAGCCGCCACTGCGGGTAGTCGCGCTTGAATGCCTCCAGGTCGCTGATCCACCAGCGGTGGTCGCCGATCCGCGCCTGTGGCGAGTAGGCGCAGTCGAGCTCCCTGCCGGCGATCTGCTGGCAGAGCGCGATCGCCTCGATCATCGAGACGTTGCTCTCACGTCCTCCGCCGAGGTTGTAGACGGCGGCTGGCCGTGGGTTGCGGTGGAACGCGTGAAACGCGCGCACGACGTCGCCCGAGTGGATGTTGTCGCGCACCTGCTTGCCGCCGTATCCGAACACGGTGTAACGCTCGCCGGTGACGGTGCATTTCATCAGGTACGCGAGGAAGCCGTGCAGCTGCGCACCCGCATGCTGAGGACCGGTCAGGCAGCCCCCGCGAAAGCACACGGTCGGCATGTGGAAATAGCGCCCGTACTCCTGCACGAGCAGGTCGGCGGCCACCTTGCTGACGCCGAACAGGCTGTGGGTGCTGAGGTCGATCGACATGCCGAGGTCGATCCCGTCGTACCAGCGATGCTCCGGGGGCAGCTCCAGCCGAGTGTCGAGCTCCACCAGCGGCAGGCGGTTGGGCGTGTCGCCGTAGACCTTGTTGGTGGAGGTGAGCACGAACGTCGCATCGTGGGCGTGGCGGCGCGCGGCCTCCAGCAGGTTCAGGGTCCCGTTGGCGTTGACCGTGAAGTCCGTGTGCGGCTCGATGGCCGACCAGTCGTGGGAGGGCTGCGCTGCGGCGTGCACGATCAGCTCGACGCGGGGGGAATGCTCGGCGAGCACGCCGGCGATGGCGTCGCGGTCGCGGATGTCGAGCCGCAGGGGACGAAACGCGTCGCCGAGCTCGGCGACCAGGCGCTGCGTGTTGGCGGCGGTCGATGCGCTCGGGCCGAAGAAGTACGCGCGCATGTCGTTGTCGATTCCCACCACCTGGAAGCCGTGTGCGGCGAAGTGGCGCACGGACTCGGAGCCGATCAGCCCCCCCGAGCCGGTGACGATCGCGACCGGCGCACTCACTCGACCGCCCCCACGAACGTGACCGGCTCCTCCACCGCCGCGGGGATGCTCCCGCGTCGCAGTCGCCCGAGCGAGGCCGGTCCGCCATAGCGAAGCAGGACGACGATCAGCCCGGCCACGGTGATCGGCGCGAACAGGATCAGGCGCACCAGCAGTCCGAAGGCGACGGCACGCCCACCGTGCACGTGCAGCGCGCCGAGACCCAGCTGGATCGCCGCGTCGTAGGTGCCGGCGTAGCCTGGGGCGGCGGGGATCGCGGCGGCGAGACTCGAGAGCGTCACCAGGAAGCAGCCCTGCAGCACGTCCAGGTGCACGTCGAGCGCGCGGCCGACAAGCCAGTAGACCCCGCCCTCCCCCGTCCAGACGGCGGCTGTGAGCAGCACGAGCCTCAGGCCCTGCGCGCTGAGCAGGTTGCGGCTGGCGAGGGTCAGCGCTGCCACACGGCCGCTGAGCGCGCCCAGGCGACCCTCGCGGCTGAGCCGCCAGCCGGCCAGCAGCGCGAGGCCAAGCGCGAGCAGCACGGCCGCGGCCACGAGGCTGAGCTGGGAGACGCCGCGCACGCCGGTCGCGGTCGCGAGCGCCAGTACCAGCAGCATCGTCAGCATCGCCAGGACGTCGAGCAGGCGTTCGGCGACGATCGTTCCCACGATCGTCGTGCGCGAGCCGTCCGCACGGCCGCCGAAGAGCAGCACGCGCAGCAGCTCCCCACCGCGCAGCGGCAGCACCGTGTTGCCCATGTAGCCGACGACGATCAGCGCCTGCGTGTCGGCCATGCTCGCGCGAATGCCGGCTCTGCGCAGGATCGCGTGCCAGCGCACACCGCGCACCATCGTCACACCCGCATACACGAGCAGCGCGAACCCGAGCGCCAGCAGGCTGCCTACGCGGGTCGGCACCCGCGGTGCCTGCTGATGAAGCGCCCACCATACGACGGCGCTGAGCGTGGCCGCCGAGACGATCGGCCCCGCCAGTCGTCGTGCCGTGCGCCGCCTCGCCGAGCGCGCCTCCGGGGTGAGTGCCACGCTCATCGCGACAACCGCGCGCTCGCGTCCGCGCCCCCGCTGTCGAGAGATGCGGCGGCTCGCGACTCACCGAGGCCCGCGCGCGGGCCTCGGGGCAGCTCCGGCGCCTTACGACCCGCGTGAACACGCAGCCGGCCGCTCGTATCCAGGCCCAGCCGCCGGTAGTCGCCGCCGCTCAGATGATGCTCGAGAAAGACATACAGCACCATGAACGCGTAGCGACTTCCCATCTCCTGCAGTCTCAGCTTTGACACACCGAGACGCCGGTTTGTCCAGGTGATCGGTATGACCTGGAAGGTGTGACCGCGGGTAACCGCCTTCAGTGGCATCTCCACTGTGAGGTTGAAGTGGTTGGAGAGCAGCGGTTGGATGTTGTCGATGACCTCGCGGCGATAAGCCTTGAACGCGTTGGTCGTGTCGTTGTAGCCGTGGCGAAACATCGCCCGGATGGCGAGATTGACGAGGCGATTGAGCGCCAGCTTCGGCAACGGATAGCCGATCGTCTGCCCGCCCTTGACGAAGCGCGAGCCAAAGACGCAGTCAAAGCCGTCCATCAACGCTCGGTGGTAACGAACCAGATCGGAGGGTGAGTCCGAGCTGTCCGCCATGAAGATCGCAACCGCATCGCCCGTGTATTGATCCAATCCGGCACGAACCGCGTGGCCAAAGCCGGGAGGCAGATGTGAACGCACGCACCTTACCGACGGGTTGCGAGTGGAGACCTCGTTGACGACGCTCGCCGTGCCGTCCGAGCTCGCGTCGTCGATCACGAGGATCTCGTGCGGTATGCGCTCCACGGTCAACGTGCTCGCGAGCGCCGCGACGGTCTCGCCTATCGACTCCGCCTCGTTGTGGGCTGGTATCACGACCGAAAGCCGCAGCGCCGCACGCTGACTCAGGCCTAACTCGGCTCCGTCCTGCTGCGCGTCGAGCGACATCGCTCCACCAATGACCGCGCTAATGCCTCAAGCGCGTGGCGTCGAGATCGACGGCAACACCGTCCGTTGCGACCAGCGCGAGCGGCGCCTTCCGAGCAGGCGCCGTGAGCGTGACCGCACCTGGACGGACGGATACGGGCGCGCTGAGGTGGCCCTGAGTGGACGTCACATCGAGCTGCAACGTGCGCTTTCCGCCGGGCGCGATCGATGCGGGCACGAGCCTGCTGCCGAGCGGCGCGCCGTCGAGAGAGGTCGAGACGGAGAGATCGTGTGATTTCCCAGGCACCGTTGCAACACGTGCCACCCAGTTGGCACCTGCTCCCCCATCGAGGACGACGTCGGCCTGTTTCGACACCGCGCCTTCAAAGCTCACCGTGACCGCACCGGCCAGGCTCACAGACTGTGTTGTCACCACTTCACTGAGCGGTGTCGGCGCGCGCACGAGTTGCAGGTGATCGGGTGAGAACGAGCACCAGAAGCCGCCACCGCGATGAATCCGGAAACTTGCTCCGCCGGCGGCAAAGGGCCCGAAGCAGTTGCGCATCCAGGATGCCCGCTCCGGGCCCGGGCGGCGCCCCAGCACGCCCTGCGGCAGACCGGGCTCCGGCGCATAGCGGGCGGCTATGACTTCATCGAGCTTCCACAGGTAGTTTTCCTCCCACTTGCCGAGTCCTGACGAATACGAGTCTCCTTCGAGGCTGAAGCCGGCCACGCCTTCGAAGCGGCGGTCCAGCAGAGCCCGGACGAGATACGTCGGCTGATTGCCGGATGCGAGCAGGTCGGCGAAGTTGAAGTAGTTGGGGTAAAGCGGTCCACCTTGTGGGACATTGAGATCGGAGTAGAACGGGCTGTACAGTGTGTGTTGTCGTGCCCACAAACGCAGTTCGGTGGGAACCGACTGCCACTGTACGGCTTCCTCTAGGTTCGGAATATTGATCTCTGCGCTGGCGGCGATTTCCTCGACGGGCCCGAGTTGCGTCAGCATGAAGAACAACGCGACGCATCCACCGGCTGCCATGACAGCGCCGATGTGGCGCTGCGCCACGCGCCAGCCCACCGCCGCGAGTAGGCCGAGCGCCCATACGACCCCGATCATCTGGTTGGTTTCAGTGCCTTGCTTGCGCATGAAGTAGGCCGCTAGCGCGAACCCGAACACGACGTAGAGTGCAAGCAGCAGCACTCGTCGGCCGGTCGGATCGTCCGCTGACAGAAGCCGACGAACGTTCCCCGCACTGCTTCGCATTTGTGGACTGGCCGACCCACGGCGCCGGTGCGTCGCCACGACCATCGCGCTCGCCAGCCACATGGCTGCGGCAAAGCCGATCGCGAGCGCTGCGCTCCGCAGTCCTTTGGTGATGTTTTCTCCATATGTGAACTCGGTCGCCTGCCTGGTGGCCATTTCGAAATTGATGTAAAACTCCCAACCGTGGGTGAGGAGGTTCAGGACGACGAGAAGAAGGACATTGACGCCGAGAAGCACTGCGGCGAATAGCAGAGCCGCCTTGCGGTTCAGCGCCGAGAAAGCCGCGAGTCCGCCGACCCAGGCGAACGCCGGAGCGACGACGCCGATCGTAGTTTGCTTGGTCCAGAGCGCCGCTGAAAGCAGTAGGGCAGCGGCCACTACGCGCCGTCGCGTGGGCACCGGACCGAAATCGGCTACGACGATCAGCCCGAAGAGAGCGAACGCCCAGGCCAGCTGATCGGATCGAGCTTCGTCGAGCACCGGAAGCCCCACGCTCGCCACGCACCAGTAGGCGACACCACCGATACCGGCCGCTCCGAGCATGCACACTACCCGTGGCGCCCCGCTGGCTCGTGAATACGCGAGTCGCGCGGCCAGAGCGGCGAGCGCCGCGCTCGCGCCGATGATGAGCAGCAGTGCCCAACCATTCCATAGGTAAAGGCGATCGAAGAGGCTGACCATGGTCGGAAACAGCGGCGTGTAGATCTGCCCTGTATATCCGTGAGCCGGGCTCTGATAGAGCGTGTGTCCGAGGTACAGCTGCTCCGCGTCGCTGTTGACCGTAGTCGCCCATCCCAGATCGGGGTAGCGGATCCCGAGCAACCTGATGAGCGACACAGCGATACCAAGCGCAACGGGAGCTCCGAACAACAACGGTGAGATGGCTAGAGGCGAGCGGGCGATGCGAGCGAGCGCAGTCTTGCCGGCAAGTCGATCGCCCCCGCCAACCGATCGCTGCCGAGGCGTTGAGAAAGCGGACATGTCCCTCCGAATGCTCCCATGCGCGCCTTTGCGGGCCGGTGTCTTGGCCGGCCTACCGAGAGTTTTCGGTACTGCGTGCGATTACCTCGCCATATCCGCGCGAGGAATTGTTTCTCACCCTTTGTCTATCGAGTTGGTACGCGAGCGAGATTGTGAGCGTGCACGCCACGATCGCGCGCAGTCGCGCGGCCCACTGGAAGCTGCGCTCGCTCACCACCTTCGCTGAGCGCGAGCAGGTAGGTGAGATCCTCAGCTATCGCTGCGAGCGCGCGCTCTCGCTCGAGCACCGGCCCGTGCCCGGGCACGACGTGCTCGGCGGATGCGACGAGCGGATGCAACCGCTCGAGCGTGGCGATATAGGCAGAGAGATCTCCGCCATCGTTGAGCGTGGGCAGCTCGACCGTTGATAGGTAGTCACCGACGACGAGCACACCGGCCCATCCGATCACGACGGCCATCCCGTCCGGCGTGTGCCCATCAGCGGGGTGCAGCTCGAGCTCGAGCTCGCCGATGTCACAGCGGCCGGGGACGGGCAGCGCCTGAACGGATCCGAGCGCGAGCGGGCGCGTGCGCTCGATCATGAGCTCTTCATCGAACGCGCGCAGCTCGCGCTGCGCCTCGCCAGGCGATTCGGCGAGCCGCGTGGCGGTGCTCTGGGCGCAGCCGAGCGCGAGCTCGGGGTACGCGAGGCGCCCCAGCAGGTGATCCCAGTCCCCGTGCGTCGCGAGCAGCCCGCTGGGCGATGGAAAGCGCGCCTGCGCGATCAGCGCTGGCAGCGCGTCGAGCTCGTCGGGAAGCACCGGCGAGTCGATCAGGAAGGTCTCTCCTCCCGACTCTCCCGTATCGCCATGGCTACACGGCGGCTGCTGCGAGCACACGTCGCCGGCGTGCTCCCGCTCCCCCTCGGACGCCCCCCGCACGATCACGCAGTTGACGTGCAGCAGCGCGCTGGTGACGACGAGCACGTCACGGTGCAGCGAGACGGCTCGCATGGGACGGCTGGGTGGGCTCCTGGACCCGGCCCCGGCCTACGTGACGCCGAGCAGCTTGGCGGCCTCGCGCAGGTTGGGAACCTCGGCGGTGGGCTTCTTCTGCGAGGAGTCGAGCGTCTCCTTGTGGCGGTTGACCCAGATCACGGGCACGCGCTGTTTGACGCACGGGCCGACGTCGTGGTAGTGGCTGGCGGCCACGTGCACCCAGCCGCGCTTGCCGCCCATGCGCCTGGCGCACTCGGTGAAGTGGGGCGCTTCGGGCTTGTAGGAGCGCACCTGCTGCGCGGTGACGACGAGGTCGAAGTCGACGGCGATGTGACGGCGGGTCTGCCCGAGCAGCTTGTCGTCGATGTTGGACAGCAGCCCGAGCTTGTATTTCTTGGCGAGCTTGGCCAGCTGCGTGGGGGTCTCCTTGAACGGCTGCCAGCGCTGGACGGAGTCGGGCAGGAAGCCCGACCTGGAGGGCTCGAGCTGCCACTCGAGGCGTTTGGCGATCTCGATGGCGGTGCGCCGCAGGACCTCCGCGTAGAGCTCGTAGGAGCCCCCCTCGATTTCGCGCGAGATCTCGTGGAACATGGGGATCAGCACGCTGCGGTCGATCTCGAAGCCGTCGCGGGCGGCCTCCTTGGCGAACGCGTCGTAGATCCCGGTCTCCCAGTCGATCAGCGTGCCGTACACGTCGAATGTGACGAATGAGACGTTCTTGGGGATGGGCATCGCGCGGCATTATGCCCTGCAAGGCCGGTTCGGCGCGCTCAGCCGTCTTTGCGTTAGAGTCCCGCGCCGCAATGGACCTGCTGGAGTACCAAGGCAAGCAGCTGTTCGCCCGTCACGGATTGAGGGTTTCCTCGGGCCAACCGGTGAGCACGATCGAGGATGCCGTTAGAGCGGCGGGCGAGGTGGGCTACCCGGTGGTGGTCAAGGCGCAGGTGCTGATCGGCGGGCGCGGCAAGGCCGGCGGGGTCAAGCTGGCGGCGAACGAGCGGGAGGTGCGCGAGCACGCGGGCAACATCCTTGGCATGGACATCCGCGGCCACGTCGTGCGCACGCTGTGGATCGAGCACGCCTCTGACATCGCCAGCGAGTACTACGCGTCGGTGCTGCTGGACCGCTCTGAGAAGCAGCCGCTGGTGATGTTCAGCGTGGAGGGCGGCGTGGACATCGAAGAGGTCGCGGAGCGGACGCCCGAGAAGCTGATCCGCCATCACGTGGACGCACTGAAGGGCCTCTCGCGCGAGGAGGCGCTGCAGATCGCCAGCGAAGGTGGGGCGGACGCGGATGTGGTGGGCGGCGTGGCGGACGCGCTGGTGGCGCTGTACGAGGTGTGGCTGGCGGAGGACGCGACGCTCGCGGAGATCAATCCGCTGATCGTGACCCCGGAGCGGGAGGTGAAGGCGCTCGACTCGAAGGTCTCGCTCGACGGCAACGCGCTGTACCGCCACCCGGAGAACCAGGGACTTTCGGACGCGGAGAACGAAGACCCGATCGAGCGGCGGGCGAAGGAGGAGGGTGTCCAGTACGTGAAGCTCGACGGCGACATCGGCATCCTTGGCAACGGCGCCGGGCTGGTGATGTCGACGCTGGACGTGGTCGCCCAGGCGGGCGGTTCGCCGGCGAACTTCCTGGATGCGGGCGGCGGCTCGGACGCGGAGAAGATCAAGCAGGCGGTCGACCTGCTGCTCGCCAACGACGCGGTCAAGGCGGTGCTGTTCAACATCTTCGGGGGCATCACGCGCTGCGACGAGGTCGCGAGAGGATTGATCGCGGCGTTCGAGGAGATCAGGCCTTCCGTTCCGTTCGTGGTGCGCCTGGACGGCACCAACGATGTCGAGGGCCGCCGGCTGCTGCAGGAGGCGGCGCTGCCGAATGTGCACGCGGCCAGGACGATGAACGAGGCCGCGGAAATGGTCGTCGCGCTGGCGGCGGGCCAGCCGGTCGGAGCGGGTGCCTGATGTCGCGAACTCGTCTTGCGAACGCTGTCTCACTATGGTCGTTCAGTGCGCGTCGTCTTGCAAACTCTGCATCACCATGGTCATACAGCGCGCGTGACGAGAGTGACACCACGAGGTCGAAGGCGGTGCGGTAGAGATGTCGGTCCTGATCGACGAGGGCACGCGCCTGTGCGTGGCGGGCATCACGGGGCGCGAGGGCAGCTTCCACACGCTCAACGACCGCGCGTACGGCACGAACGTGGTCGGCGGGGTGACGCCGGGCAAGGGCGGCCAGGACGTGGAGGGCATCCCGGTGTTCGACGACTGGGCGCAGGCGATGGCGGAGGTGCAGCCGAACACGGCGATGATCTTCGTGCCGCCGCGCTTCGCGGCGGACGCGATCCTCGAGGCGGCAGCCGCTGGCGTCGCGCTGGTGATCGCGATCACCGAGGGCATCCCCGCGCACGACGAGCTGCGCGTATACAACCTGCTGAAGCGCGATCATCCGAACACCAGGCTGATCGGCCCCAACTGCCCGGGCATCCTCTCGCCGGGCAAGGCCAACGTGGGCATCATCCCGGCGTCGTTCTTCGAGCGGGGCAGCGTGGGCGTGGTCTCGCGCTCGGGAACGCTCACTTACCAGATCGGCAACGAGATCGCCCAGGCGGGCGTGGGCTGCAGCACGATCGTGGGCATCGGCGGGGACCCGGTGCCGGGCTCGTCGTTCGTTGACGTGCTCGAGCTGTTCGAGGCCGACGAGGAGACGGAGCTGGTGGTGCTCTCGGGCGAGATTGGTGGCTCGGCGGAGGAGGAGGCGGCGCAGTTCATCGCGGAGCACATGAGCAAGCCGGTGGTCGCGTACATCGCCGGCTTCACGGCGCCGGCGGGTAAGCAGATGGGCCACGCGGGCGCGATCGTGTCGGGCAGCGCGGGCACGGCGGCGGTGAAGGCGCAGGCCCTGGAAGCGAAGGGCGTGCGCGTGGGGCGCACCCCGACCGAGACCGCCAGGATCGCGGTCGAGGTCCTGGGCGGCGCGTCGCTCGCCGCCTCCTGATCTCAGCCGACGGGCTGCTTGCGCCGGCGGGAGGTACGCTAGGCGACCCATGGACCAGGAGGTCGCGAGAACGCTGGGTGAGCTGGAGCGCAAGCTGCTCGAGCTGGAGCGCACATTGCATGCGATGAGCGCCGAGCAGGAGACGCGCACGGTGGCGGACGAGCCGGCGTCGCGCGAGGGCTTCCCGCCAGCAGCCGACGCCCGGCCAGCGCCACCCGAGCCGGCCGCCACGACAATCCACGGCCCTGGCGTCAGCCGTATCGTCGACGAGACAATCGAGCATGCGCCGCCGCCTGCGTCGGCCTTGCACACGCCGCGCGCTTCGCTTCGGCCTCGCGCGCCCCAGCCCCCCCCCCCCCCCCCCCCCCCCCCCCCCCCCCCCCCCCCCCCCCCCCCCCCCCCCCCCCCCCCCCCCCC
>Ga0116215_1000569_pt1 | contig 27746 bp, 25 predicted proteins | sample Sb_taG_7_FD_89698 | JGI IMG/M metagenome (GOLD analysis project Ga0116215, IMG submission 89698) | Peat soil microbial communities from Weissenstadt, Germany - Sb_50d_2_FS metaG | ecosystem: Environmental > Terrestrial > Soil > Wetlands > Peat | place: Germany: Weissenstadt | collected 2010-09-21
CCATGGAGGCGCTGGGCGTCGAGGTGGAGATCCAGCACCACGAGGTGGCGACGGGGGGACAGGCCGAGATCGACATGCGGTTCGACTCGCTGCTGCGCATGGCCGACAAGCTCATGCTCTACAAGTACGTGGTCAAGAACGTGGCTCGCGCGGCAGGGTTCACGGCCACATTCATGCCCAAGCCGCTGTTCCAGGACAACGGGTCGGGCATGCACTGCCACCAGTCGCTCTGGAAGGACGGCAACCCCCTCTTCTACGGCGAGGGTTACGGGGGGCTGTCGGACATGGGCCGCTGGTACATCGGAGGCCTGCTCAAGCACGCCCGGGCGGTGCTGGCCTTCGCTGCACCCACCACCAACTCGTACAAGCGGCTCGTGCCGGGATACGAGGCACCCGTGAACCTGGTCTACTCGCAGCGCAACCGGTCCGCGGCGTGCCGCATTCCGTTGTACTCGCAGAGCCCGAAGGCCAAGAGGGTGGAGTTCCGCTGCCCTGATCCCTCGTGCAATCCGTACCTCGCCTTCTCGGCGATGCTCATGGCGGGCCTCGACGGGGTGCAGAACCGCATCGAACCCCCGGACCCGGTGGACAAGGACCTCTACGACCTGCCCCCCGAGGAGCTGGCGAAAGTGCCCCAGGTGCCGGGTTCGCTCGACGAGGCCCTGGCCGCGCTCGAAGCGGATCACGACTTTCTGAAGGCCGGCGGCGTGTTCACCGACGACCTGCTCGAGACTTGGATCGAGTACAAGCGCCTCAACGAGGTGGATGCCATCCGGCTGCGCCCGCACCCATGGGAGTTCATGCTCTACTACGACATCTAGTAGTCCGAGTAGGCCCTTAGTCCGAGTAGGCCCTTTTGACGGGAACCGAGCGACGGAGAGCGCGACACCCGTCGGTTGTCGCGTCATCGTTCCTTACCCGCCGGTCACCAAGCATGTCCTTGGGCTGGACTGGTATCGTCCCCGCCCGGGAATAGTGGGGGACGTGGTCCGGCTTTGTCCAGTGACCATGAGGAGGGGGAACTATGCGTCATCATCCAGGTCGATTCGTTGTCTGCGCTGCTCTGGTGGGTGTCACGTCGTTCGCCGTCGTGCTGCCCGGCGGCATCGCGGCGGCCAAGAAGGCGAAGCCGGTGACGGGCACATGTTCGAGTCTGAGTGGCGGGGCGGCCACACAGACACTGTCAGGATGCACCGACCCGACCGACACCGGGGGTGGGGGTACGAGCACCATCACCAGTGAGACGATCACCGGGAAGAAGGCGACGAGCACCGACACCATCGCTTGGGCCAGCGGCTCACGTTGATTGAGTCGTCCTCGAACACGTTGAAAAGCGGTAAGGCCGACAAGTGCCAGCCTTCGGGCGGGGAGTCAAATCTCTACGAAGTCAAGGAGAAGGGACGCATCACCGGGGGCACGGCCACCGACCTGGTCGGTGGAAAGACCAAGGGCACGGTGTGTGTCTTCACCGCAGGCAGCGGTGTCGTGACGACGCTCTCCCCGGGAAGCACGGACACCTTCTGAGCCCGTACGACGCCGTCTGGAAGGCACAGGAACCCCCGGCTCCGGCCGGGGGTTCTGCTTTCCCGTGACGCGGCCGCGTCCTCTCCCTTTCCACCCGGCCTGCCGGATCTGGAGCGCCAAGCCGGATCTAGGATCCTTGTCCCACACGTCATCCAGGACGGCGATGAAGCAGACACTCGCATACGGTGCTCACCGGGCATCGACCGTGTTCCCTCGGGGGAAAGCGGGATCTGGTAGGCGACAGTGACAGGTCGGATCCGCTGGCTCGGTATCGGCATGGTGCTGTGCTTCGTGCTCCTCTTCCTGCAGCTCAACAACGTGCAGGTCAAGAACGCCCACACCTACGCCACGTCCCCTTACAACCCGGCGGTGATCGAGGCCAGGTACGACCAGCCCCGGGGGATCATCCAGAGCGCCGACGGCGTGGTTCTGGCACAGTCCGTGCGGACGACCAAGGGCTCGTACAAGTACATACGCGTGTACCCGACGGGACCCCTGTTCGGCCACATCACCGGGTACCTGTCGTTCAACTATCTGCCCACCGGGGTCGAAGCGACCTACGGCTCCTACCTGGCTCAGCACAATCGCCCCATCAAGACCATCGGTGATCTCCTGACCAATCCGGTCGAGACCGACACCGTCACGCTGACGTTGTCGAGCAAGCTGCAGGAGACCGCCCGACAGGCGTTGGCGGGCCGCAACGGAGCCATCGTGGCGCTCGATCCCACCACCGGCGCCATCCTCGCCATGTATTCCAATCCCACCTTCGACCCCAACCCGTTGGCGGTGAACAACGCCACCACCGAGGCTCTCGCCTTCAAAGTGGACAACACAGTCGATCCCGCCACAGGTTTTTCGCCGGCGGTCTCACTGGCATACCAAGACTCGTTCCCACCAGGGTCGACTTTCAAGATCGTGACCGCCACGGCCGCCTACGAGTACGTACCCAAGCTCGTCGACGTCCCCATGCCGTTCTACACGTGCATCCCCGGAGGTACCCTCGGGGGCCAGGCGCCGAACAGGCCCCTGTGCAACTTCGGGGCCGGGGGCTGTGGGGGAACCATCGCCGAGATGCTCCCGCCGTCGTGCGACACGGGGTTCGCCATTCTCGGCACCCGGGTGGGAGCGGCGGCGATGACCGCGGAGGCCGACTCCTTCGGTTTCAACCAACAACCGCCTATCGACCTGCCCCCCAGCCCTTTCGAGCCCTCGCACTTCCTCCTGCCGAGTTGTTATGGCGGGAACCAGATCTTCCTGGCGTTCTCGTCCATCGGCCAGGACTGCACGATCGCCACCCCGCTGCAGATGGCCCTCGTGGCTGCCGGGATCGCCGATGGGGGTGTGGTGATGACCCCCCACGTCATGTACGAGATCCGCGACTCTCAGAACAACTTGGTCAAGGTGTACCAGCCCGTCACTTGGCATCAGGCCGCCTCGCAGGCGACGGCGGGCGCGCTGCGCGACCTGATGGTGAACGTCGTCCGCTTCGGGACGGCGTCAGGCGTGGGGTTTCCTCCTCAGGACGACGTGGCGGCGAAGACCGGAACGGCGCAGGTCGGTCAGGGCAACACCGCCACGACTGACTGGATGATCGCCTTCGCTCCCGCCAACAATCCGACCGTCGCCATCGCTGTCGTCGTGCCCCACCAGTCCCTGTCTGCCACAGGAGCCGAAGTCGCCGGCCCCGTCATGAAGACGATGATCGAGGCAGCGCTGGCCGGGCCCTGATGCCCGTCGCCCTTCCCAACGCGGATTTCACGGCGCTCTGTCGCCACGTCAGGCCGCCCCGACACCTCACGCACTCGGACGCCACCGCCACCGGCTGGGGCCAAAGTCGCGGTTTACGGAGCATGTACAGGGGGTATTTCGGGTTTCGGGGGGGGACGAGCCATAATCGGGTTCGGGGACAACGGCATGGAGGTACCTGTGGCCGTCGCAGTGCAGCTTGATTTCGAGGGCGCCACTCTCGAACAGTACGACGAGATCAACGAAAGGATCGGGCTTCTCCCTGGTGGACCGGCGTCGCCGGAGGAGCTTTTTCACTGGGTGATGCAGACCGACAACGGCTTTCGCGTGGTGGACGTGTGGGAAACACGGGAAGCGTTCGAGCGGTTCGCGCGGGAGAAGCTCGCTCCTATCTACGAGGAGGTCGGCGTTCTCCGTGTGCCTGAGATCCGGTTCTTCGAGGTCTACAACTACCTGGCGGGCGGGCGCTGGAGGGGTTGACCGTTTCAGGGCGCCGCGGTCGAAGTGAACCTGGTCACACCAACGGCGGGCGCTGATGCACGTCTTCAGGTATCGCTGCTTGGTCGAAGGCGGTCCTGATCGCCGTCAGCACCTCCTTGGCGGCATGCATGTACAGATACGCGAACCGCATCTCCGCGAGCTGGAGGCGGGTTCCCTCTTCGAGCCGCTCAGCAATGTCCCGTTTTCCGTCGTACCAGGCGACACCGACGATCTGGTAGCTCCGGTCATGCTTGACGTCGAACCGGCACAGGTTCACCCAACGCAACTCGGCGCGAGGATGGCTGCTCTTGGCATCGAGAAGCACGATTCCCGCCCTTCCCACCACGATGATCACACCCGTGATGGTGTGCTCGGGAGTGTGCAGCAAGCCGAATGTGACCATGGCAGGGTCGTCTTCCAACTCTCTGACGATCTCCGCGACGTGTTCCACGAAGCCGGGTTCCGCGGTTGCCCGGGCTTCTAGGTTCTCCAACAGGTGTCGTGCGCCCTTGGGGACGCCCACGATCATGGCCCTCTGCCGCCAGTCCAGAGCCATCCGAGAGCCGTCGATTCCGGGCTTGAGCTTCCTGCCACGAAGCGGGGACACGACCGCGACCTCCGGGATCGGTCTTGGGACGAACGAATTCATCGGTCTGGCGCCGGCCGGGCTTTAGGAACGGGCCGGCACCTCAGGCTTGGTGATCACGCTGCGCGCGAGAGCTCGTGGTAATGGCGAAGGAGGTGTCGACGGGAAGTGCGGAGGAAGAATGTCCAAGCCCGCGGTGGTTCTCGGACTACGCGGGTTGACGGCGATTGCGTCCAGACCACGGTCCCGTCTGTGTCGGTGACTGCGTGGCTCGGTTCGGCTGAGACTCGTGCTCAGTGGTTTGCGGAGGAATCTCAGCGATGAACGTGGCGCCCTTGGCCTTGTCGGCACCTGTGACCAGTCGCTCGCACTGGGGGCAGCGGTCGGCGGCCGTCGTCTGGTCCCATGTCCGAAGCGCCTCGGACCCGTACGCGATCCCGCACAGCGTCCTTATGGGACTAGGGGACGCCTCGGACACCGCGTGCCACTCCGCCGTCCGATGGCCGAAATGTCGGAGCGAGGCCCACAGGCTTCGATGCGGCATTTCCGGCACTGCGAGGTACCTCATGGCATGGACCCCCCCTACACCCGATCCGCCCCAAATGCTAGTGCTGCGAGTGCCGGAAGACTAGGGGGGGTCCTAGTGACCGACCCAGGGTCGTGGATCGTCGGGCAAGAGGGACCATGAGACGAGATCAGGTCTCTCATCCCTGATCTGCTGGTAGGCGCGCAGGACGCCTTCCCGCATGAACCCGCATCTGGTCGCTACCGCTTGAGCCGCTTCGTTGTCGACGTTCGTCAACAGTGCCAGCCGATCTATCCCCTGGTGATCGAAGGCCCAGTCGGCCACCGTACCCAACGCTCTCGAAGCGACACCGCGTCGGCGCTCCGATGGGACGACCCAGAACCCCGCATCCGCTCGTGCGTCTCGCTCCACATGCAGGGTGATCCCACCGAGGAGGTGATTCGACTCGCTGTCGGCAATGGCGAACATCGCCGTGTCCTCACGCCATGGTGCCAGCTTGTTGTCCACCCATGCCTGCATGTCCGATTCGGTGGGCACGGGCTGAAGGAACGTGTATTGCTGAATCAGAGGGTCCCGACTGGCGTCGCTCAGCGCAAGACGGTCGTCACGACGGAACGGCCTGAGCACAACGCCCTCCGCACCAAGCGCGGGCTCGGGTGGAGTCAGTCTGTGGCCCGCCAGAAGTTGGGTCACGGTGTGTCTCACCCGACCGGGTTCAGCTCCGAGGTTCGCGAGCACCTGCGCGCTGACCCCCTCACCCTCGCGCAGCAGTCCCAACAGCATGTGCTCGGTGCCGATGTAGTTGTGGCCCAGTCGGAGGGCTTCTCGAAGGGAGAGTTCGAGTACCTTCTTCGCCCGGGGAGTGAAGGGCACCGACTCGGCGGGCGGGCCGCCCGACAGACCGATGCTCTCCTTCACCTGTGCGCGGGCGGCGTCCAGCGAGACCCCCACCTGGGTGAGGGCTCTGCCGGCGACTCCATCCCGTTCGCTCAGCAGGCCGAGCAGGATGTGCTCGGTCCCGATGAAGCCGTGGTCGAGGAGTCGCGCCTCCTCCTGAGCCAGCACCAGGACCCGTCGGGCGCGGTCGGTGAACCGCTCGAACACGGCCCCTAGGGTCCCATGTCGTGGAAGGTCACACAATGCCGGCGCGGGGCGTGGTTCGCTCGGGAGGGGCCGAACCGGCTCCGGCCGTCAGCCGGGATGGCCTGATCGACGACCGAGAGGCGGTTCGCGTCCCTCCCCGGTACTACCAGCCTCGTGATGCGGCGCCACCGGGCCCGAGTGCGTCAACCCCTAGGAGTACGTGTCTTCCCGACGGGCGACGTGACCCTGACCGTCGTCGACGATGGTGCGGTGGCGACGCCACCCGCCTTCCACCATGGCCCCTGATGCCAGCGAGGCGACGAATCCCACGATAGCGACGATCATGAGAATGACTCCGACGGTGCGGATGTCGAATCCGTGCTGCGTGGTGTTCTCCGTCACGGCGAAGTCCAAGATCGCTCCTACCGCGAACACGAGAATGCTGACGACGATGCCACCAACCATGTTGGCCCTCCCTGTGCACGCGCCCGCTCTCAGGGCGACACGCTCGTAGGTAGGATTCCTTCAGCGAATCCAGGGAAGTGGGTACCCCGCATTACGACGGCGTAAACGTCACACGCCGGCTTCCGAGGCTCACGCCGCCGTGCATCCGTGCCGTCATTTGTAACATCGACGTGTGAAGCAGATACCGGAACGCAGTACACGGTGGCGTCGAGTCGCCGGCATGCTGTTGGTTCCGGTTGCCCTCGGGTCGTTGGCGGCCGGAGCGACGTCGTGCAGTACCGGGCGCCCCATCACGGTGAGCGCGAGTCCGAAGGCCGAGCCCTCCGCCGGATGCGGAGGAGCCGTGCCTCACAGTGCGGTTCCGGCGGGCCGGGAACAGGACCAGACACTCAGCATTGGCTCGCTCACGGGGTCGTACCAGTTGTCGGTACCGGGGAGCTACCGGCCCCGCCAGCCGAACCCGATGATCTTGCTCTTCTACGGGTTCGGGTCCGGTCCCGCCCAGTTCTCGTCGTTGACCGGCCTTCCATCCCAGGCCCACCGTTTCCTGGTCGCGGTGCCCCACACGCAGGGCGGCGAATCGGAGTGGCAGTTCAATGCCCATGGCACCGACGCCGCATTCGTCGACGCACTGGTCGGCTCCCTGGAGGGCAACTATTGCATCGACCGGCGCTCGGTCTTCGCCGCCGGGTTCTCGGCGGGTGCCGCCTTCACGATCATCTATTCCTGCGCACGGGAGGGACAGGTCGCGGCCATCGCCACGGTGGCCGTCGAGTTCCAGCTCGGCTGTACCCGGCCCATGTCGATCCTGGCGTTCCACGGCACCCAGGACCCGCTCGTCCCCTACCAGAACGGCGCGGTCGGCCTTTCACTCCCCGGAATCAAGGTCCGGGGCACGCAGCGCAACATGGCCGATTGGGCGCAACTCGATCATTGCCGAGCCGTCCCACGCCGTTCCCGACCCGGTTCTCAGATCGTCCGACAGCAGTGGTACGGATGTGCCGGAGCGACCTCGGTGATCCTCTACACCATCCTCGGAGGCGGTCACACCTGGCCAGGTGCCGACCCGACACGGGCCGTCGGGCTCACCACGCAGCAGGTGAGTGCCACTGCTCGAATCCTGTCGTTCTTCGACACCTTCCGGAGTTGAGGCCGTTGGCACCAGCTCGGAGCGACGTCGCCCTTCGTGGTGCACAATGGCCACACCGGCGTGGAGACATCGATCCCGGGACCGGTGGGAGGTCATCCATGGTTGACCGGGGCACGGTGCTCGGGATGCTCGACGAGTGGGGAGCGACGACGATCCCTCATCCCGGAGGCACGTTGTTCGACCACCTGGTGCGCACCGAGGCGATCCTGACATCGTGGCGGGCCTCGCATGAGCTCGCCTTGGCGGGTTTGTGCCATGCGGCGTACGGGACCGACGGATTCGCGCCCGCGCTGCTCTCGCTGGAGGAGCGCCCCGTGCTCGTGGAGCTGATCGGCCGGGGGGCAGAGGCGCTCGTGTACCGGTACGCCAGCTGCGACCGGGGCTATCTCAGTCGCCAACTCGGCGGTCAGGGCGAGGTGCGCTTTCGCGATCGGTTCGAACCGACCACCATCGAGCTGTCACCTGCCTCGCTTACAGGGTTCATGGAGCTCACGTTCGCCAACGAACTCGACGTCGTTCGCCACAACGCAGCCTTCGCGGCCCGGGAGGGACCTCGCCTCGCCGAGGTGTTCCGGCGGTGCCGGGGGTTGGTGACCGCATCGGCATATGCGGCGTTCGAAGGGTTGTTCGAGTCCACGTCATCTTGAGCCGGCGCTTCGGATCCACCCGCTCCCGACGCGTCGGGTCAAGAATGGGAGGCATGGCGTCCACCCGCCGACCCCGGTCCTCCAAGGGCGTCGATCCGGCCGCGTCGGTGCTCAGGCGCTTCATCGAGGCCATCGAGTCCGGGGAGCTGATGGACGCCACGCCCCAGGACGACGTGGTGGTCCGACGACTTCAGGGCGCGCTGACGGCCCTCGAAGGGGTCTCCGCCGAGGCTCCTCGCCAGTCGGAGCCGGCCGGGTAGCACCGCGTCGCGGGGTGCCGTGGCGAACCGGTCGATCGACTGGTGCCGGCCGGCTTCATCGCCCTTCGGCGAGTGCCGCCTTCCACGGTCCGAGATCCAGTCCCGGGTAGCGGCTCGCCACTCCGGCAAGCGTCTGCTCGGTCCAGAAGGGGTGTCCTGGTGCGGGGAACCCCAGAGCCGTCAACTGCCGCGCCGTGGCCTGCTGCACGAAGTTGTGCCACTCCATCGAGAATCCCTTGAAGGGCCACGCCTGGTAGCCGCCCCATTCCATGGCCGCAGGCTTGTACGAGACGTGCAGCATGAAGCGCGCCTGGGTGGGATCGACGAAATCCACCGAGCGGTGGTAGACGTCGGGGCGGTAGACGACGATCGACCCTGCCGGGGCCGACGCGTCACCGGGATCCTCGTAGAGGTCTCGGTACTCCTCGAGGTTCAGCGTGTGTTCCCCCACAGGGACCTGGTGTGTGCGCGTCCGGGACACGAATCGTGTTGCCCCGTTTTGGGGACTGACGTCGTTGAGGTAGATGAACGTCTCCATCTGGTGGTACCCCGGGTCCGGTCTGGGTACGGTCAGGGTGTGGTTCGGGAAGTCGGTGTGAAGCAACTGGTTGAACTCCGACGGTTGTCCGGCGTACTTGGCCGAGGCGACGGCCAGGTACATGCGGACGTCGTCGGTGCCGAGCAGGTCGCGGGCGAGGTCGATCATCAGGTCGCTGAGCACGAGGCGGTTCAGCGAGCGGCTCCGGAAAGGGAATTCCGGCCATGGCGCGTCCCACGTGCCCCATCGCTCGAGCTCGTCATCGTCCCGATGGGCCGCCATCTGCTGTGCGCTCGGGAACAGCTTCGCCACCGCGCTCTGCGCCGCCGCCAGGTCCTCTTCGGGCACGGCGCGCTCGAGCACGCACCACCCGTCTTGCGCCCAGGACCGCCGCTGTTCGGAGGTCGCGACCTCGCCCACGGCGCAAGGGTAGCGGCGTCGTTCCGATCGCACATGCCACGGTGGCGGGGCCGGCAGAACGCTCAGGCGCTGGTGGTCAGGTGTTCGTGCACGGACCGGACCGCGCTCGACCCCTCGCCCACGGCCGACGCCACGCGTTTGAGGGACCCGTGACGCACGTCGCCCGCCGCGAACACTCCCATGAGGGAGGTCTCGAACGGCAGTGGGTCCCGTCCCGCGAACGGCGGGCCTGCGATGGAACCGTCGAGCAGGTCGCGGTCAGTCAGGATGAACCCGCGCGAGTCGAGTGCGACGGTACCCTCGAGCCACGAGGTCGCCGGTTCGGCCCCGATGAAGCAGAACAGCCCCCTGCACGCAACGGTCCGGGACGAGTGTGTCGGCGTGTGTTCGAGCGTCACCTTCTCGAGATGCCCTCGTCCCGCCAGGGCCCGGACCTCGGTGTGGGCCAGGACCTCGATGTGCGGGTTGGCGACGATGCGCTCGATCAGATAGCGGGACATGGTCCGTGACAGGTCGTCCCTCCGGATTGCGATCAGCACCTTGCAGCCGTGTTGGCTCATATAGATGGCGGCCTGCCCCGCGGAGTTCCCCCCGCCGACGACGATCACGTCGCTCCCGGTGCAGATCCTCGCTTCGAGATCGGTCGCGGCGTAGTACACCCCTGCGCCCTCGAAGCGCTGAAGATCGTCGACCGCGAGCCGGCGGTAGCGGGCCCCGGATGCGACGATCACGGCTCGGCACGGGATTTCGCTCCCGTCGGCCAGCGTGACGACGAGGAACCCGTGCTCGGGACGAAGGCCTGTCGCCGGGCACGGCGCGCTGAGGCGCGCCCCGAGGCGTTGGGCCTGCATGGCGGTGCGTGAAGCAAGTTCATCCCCTGAGATCCCGTTGGGGAACCCCGCGTAGTTCTCGATGCGCGAGCTCGAGCCCGCTTGTCCGCCGATGGCGACAGCGTCCAGCCCCACCGTGTTGAGTCCTTCCGACGCGCCATAGACGCTGGAGGCCAGCCCGGCGGGGCCCGTGCCGATCACGACCAGGTCGAACAACATGCCCGGAACGGGTTGGAGCGTGAGCCCGAGGTATTGCGCGAATTCCCCAGGTGTCGTGCGGCGCAGCACCGTCGTTGTCGTGATGACCGTCGGGGTGTCGCGCGGACGCAACCCCATGCCTGCCAGAAGGACGTCGGGATCTTGGACCTCTTCGAGGTCGATCCATGTGTGGGGTAGGTGTGAGCGGGTCGCGAAGGCCCGCAGGGCCAATGCCTCAGGCGAGTAACGGGAGCCGACGATCCGAATCGCTCCAGCGCCGTCGCCTTGGCGCAGCCGTTCGCGGCGGGCGGAGAACGCGTTGAAGATCAGGTCGGCGATGTCGGGCTTGACGCTCATGAGTCGGCGGAAGTCGTCTCGGGGAATCTGCAGGACGCGCCCGTCTTCGACGACCCGGGCGGTCAGGTAGGGGCGTTGCCCGGTGAGAAGGTTCAGCTCGCCCAGGAAGGTCCCGGCGCCGTAGCTGGCGATGACGGCCTCGCCGTCCAGGTCCTGGCGGACGATCTCGGCCCGTCCGTCGAGCGCCACGAAGAAGTCATAGGACGCGTCGCCCGCCCGGTACAGGACCTCGCCGGCCATGACCGGGCGCTCCTGGCCGAACTCGGCCAGCTCGGCGAGCGCACCGGCGTCGAGGGTCGGCGACACCGCGTTGTCACCGGGCCCGCCGGTCGCAGAGACGTCGGTCACCGAATCATCATGGCGCGGATCACCGATGAGCGGACCGGCCGGCACGCCGATCGGGTCCTTGCCGCACCGCCGCCGCGGTGGCAGCACCGTCTTGGGGCATGGGCTCGACGCTCTTCGAGGCCGGGCGGGGGCCCGCCGGGCCGGGTCAGCTGATCGTGGAGGGGCGGCAGCTTCCGGGTGCCCAATTCCACAGGCGGAGGATGGCGGCGGGCACCGCCACCGGGCAGGCGGTCCCGTCGGGAGTGCCGGCCAGTCCGACATCGATGGCCTTCCACGACCCGTTCTGGGGCCGGTCGAAGAGGAGGTATGCGCCGTCGTCTTGGACCGAGACCTGCGCCGGTGTGGACGAGGAGCTGGGGACGAGGCCCGCGCCCGCCCAGTAGGTGCCCGTGGTGGCGTCGTAGGCGTAGAACGTCTCGCCCGGTCGGAGCCCGGTGTAAGCGGAGGGAGGAAGGCTGTTCAAGGCCGCACCTGCAGCCACGAGCTCGGACCGGATGTCGTCGGTCACGACCAAATTCGAGGTCGTCGGGACGGCAGTGGTCGTCGTGGCCGAGGTCGTGGTCGGCGACGTCGGCGCCACCGAGGAGGTGGTCGACTTGGCCGATTTGCTCGGGCTCCCCGAGCACGCCCCCAGTCCCAGTAGGCCCGAGACGGCGAGGGTCGCGAACCCAGCCCGCCCGATCCACGAACCCCTCATCGACGATTCAGCGAGCCGCGCTGTCGCCGGCGGGCGCCGATTGCGATGTCGCCTGGGGATAGACGAGCAGGTGGAGACCGGCCGCCAGCGCGCCCCCCACCAAGGGCGCCACGATGAAGAGCCAGACCTGGTGAAGCGCGGTCCCCCCCAGAACGAGGGCCGGTCCCAGGCTCCGGGCGGGGTTGACCGAGGTGCCGGTGATGGGAATGCCGATGAGGTGGACCACGGTGAGCGTGAGCCCGATCACCATGCCGGCTGTGGCCGCGTTGCCGATCTTGCTCGTCACTCCCAGGATGACGAACACGAAGAAGGCGGTGAGCACGACCTCGGCCAGGAACGCGCCTCCGGCACTGATGTGGATGTGGCTCGCCGTTCCCCACCCGTCGGCGCCGAGTCCGGTCTGCGACCTGCTGTAGAGAGGCGAAGCGCTGAAGGTGCCCCACAGGAGCAACGCGCCCAGGATCCCCCCGACGAATTGGGCGACCCAATAGCCGAGCGCGTCGGCCAACGAGATGCGGCCGGCCAGGAGAGCCCCCATGGTGACGGCGGGATTCACGTGGCACCCGGAGATGGGCCCGAGCACGTAGGCCAGGGCCAGCAGCGTGAGCCCGAAGGCCAGTGCGGTGGCGACGACCCCGGCGACGAAGCTGGTCCCGGTGGCGTCGAAGCCGAAGGAAAGCGTTGCCACTCCGACGGCGAAATACACGAGGAGCAACGTCCCGAGGAGCTCTGCGGCCAGTTTTCGAGGCATCGACTTCCCCCTTCGCTGCCGGACGCCTTCCGAGGCTAACTCCTCGGTAACCTCCACGCGCGTTCTGAGAGGTCCGACACACGTCGAGCTAGGGAGCGTCCTCGTCGACGAGTTGGTATCCCACACCGGGGTTGGTCCGCAGGAGCTCGCCCTTCTCGTCACCGAGCTTGCGACGCAGGCGGTAGACGTATACCCGCAGGTACTGCGTCTCGGAACCGTAGTGGGGCCCCCACACGTGCTCGAGGATCATCCGGTGCGTGCAGATCTTGCCGGCGTGACGGGCCAGGAAGACCAGGAGGGCGAACTCGCGGGTCGTGAGCTCGACGGGGCGACCCTCGAGCCGGGCTTCGTGATGGACGAGATCGAGCTCGAGGGGGCCCACCGTGAGGTCCTTGCTCTCTTCCTCTCCGAGTTCCGACGCGCGGTGCCGGAGCGCGACCCGGAGGCGGGCTTCGAGCTCGCCCATCCCGAAGGGCTTGGTCATGTAGTCGTCCGCTCCCCCGTCCAGGGAGGCGATCTTCCGGTCTTCGGTTCCGTCGGCGGATAGCACGATGATGGGCACGTTGCTCCACTGCCTGATCCTCCGGCACACCTCCATGCCGTCGATGTCGGGCAGCCCGAGGTCGAGGACGATGATGTCGGGCGCACCGATGGCGGCCTGGGAGATGCCCTGCTCGCCCGTCGAGGCCACCACCACGGTGTGTCCCAGCGCGCTGAGCCCGATCCGCAGGACCCGCAGCAATGCCTGGTCGTCGTCGACGGCGAGGACGTTCGCCACCTAGGCCACGACCACGGGGACCGCTGCCGTGGGCAGGGTGAAACAGAAACGGGCTCCGCCGCCCGGCACGTCCTCGACCCAGATCTGCTGGTCGTGGGCCTCGACGAACGCCTTGGCGATCGACAGGCCCACCCCGGTGCCGCCCGAGGTGCCGCTGCGGTTGAACATGCGAAAGACGTTGGTCCGCTCCAACCGGGGGACGCCGGGGCCGTGGTCCTCCACGGCCATCAGCACAAGGCCGTCATCGCGCAGACAGGCGGAGACGGTGATCGCCGTCTGCGGCGGTGCGTAGCGGGCCGCGTTGTCGAGCAGATTGGCGAGCACCTGCCCGATCAGGAGGTGATCGACGTCCACCAGTGGGAGGTCTTCGCCGATGGCCAGTGTGACCGTGGCGGTGCTGGCCGGGCCCAGACCGCGCAGGGCGTCGGTCACGAGGTCGCTCACCGAGATGGGTTGGTTGCGCAATTCGAGCGCACCGGCCTGGACGCGTGACAGATCGAGCAGGTTGGTGACAAGACGGTCGAGACGATCCGTCTGGTTGTCGATGAGCTCGAGCAACAGTTCACGGTCCGGGAGTGCCACGTCGGCTTCGGTGTTGCGCAAGGTGGACGCGGATGCCTTGATCGTGGCCAGCGGGGTGCGCAGGTCGTGGGAAACCGCGCCTACCAGGGCCCGCTGCAGGCGGTCGACCTCCTCGAGCAGCTCGGTGCGCAGCGCCTGCTCACGCAGTTGCGCCCGCTCGAGGGCCAGCGCCATGTGGTTGGCGAAGGTGTGCAGCAGCTCCTGGTCGTAGCGGGTGAGGTCCGCACCCCACATGTGGAGCAGCCCGATGGGTCGTCCGATGGCGCTGAGCGCCACGGTGTGGGCCTGGTCTCTCTCCGACGCCGTCGATCCCACGAGCCTGGCGGGCATGCCGGGGGCGGGCACCACCTCATGGAGCTCGGCGTCCGACAGCGGCGCCCCCGCCGAGGCCACCAGCTCCAGCCGGGTTTCCACCGGGAGCACCAAGGCCACGCTGCGCAAGGCGAACGCTTCGTAGACGGTGGACACGATGAGCTCGAGGACCTCGGGGAGGGGACGGTCCTCGATGAGGAGATCGGTGAGCTCGAAGAGCCTCCGGATGGCACGCTCGTGCTGGCGAGCCTCGGCGCGCGCCGTCTCCAAGCGGCCGACCACGCTCGCCACGAGCAACATCACGGCGATGTAGACGCCCAGGGCCACCCAGTTCTCGCCCTTTCCCACCGACAACGAGTAGTACGGCGGGATGAACAACAGGTCGTAGACGAGGAATCCGACGACCACGCCGAAGACGCCGGCGGTGAAACCCCCGATGACCACCCCGATCACGACCGGGACGATCAGGACGAGGGCGGTGGTGGCGACGCTCAAGTGGCTCCGCAGCGGCAACATGCCGGCCGCCAGGATGGCCATGACGACGAGCGCGGCGAACGACCCCACCACTCCTCGCCGCCCTGTTCCCATGCCTTCTACCTCGAATCCCTCGCCCATCCAAGATACCGGCGTGCCGTTTGCTCCTGGGCAGCCGGGCACCGGGCACAATGGGGCGCATGACCGAGCCCGGCCCGACCGACCACCAGGAGGCGGTCGAGTCCGACGCGGTGGGCCCCACGGGCCGCTTCCGCATCTATATGGGTGCGGCCGCCGGGGTGGGAAAGACCTTCGCCATGCTCGACGAGGGATGGCGCCGGCACCGCCGGGGCGCGGACGTGGTCGTGGGGTTCGTCGAGACCCACGGGCGTCCCCGGACGGCCGAACTGATTCGTGACCTCGAGGTCGTCCCGCGCAAGGTCGTGACCTACCGGGGATCGCAGTTCGAGGAGATGGACGTCGACGCCGTCCTCGCCCGCCGGCCCGAGCTGGCCCTCGTCGACGAGCTCGCGCATACGAACGTTCCCGGTGCCGGGCGCAACGAGAAACGCTGGCAGGACGTCATCGAGCTCATCGACGCCGGCATCGCGGTGATCACCACGGTCAACGTGCAACACCTCGAGAGCATCGCCGATGCCGTCGAGCGCATGACCGGCACCCGGGTACGAGAGCGGGTGCCCGACTGGGTGGTGCGCCGAGCCGACCAGCTGGAGCTGATCGACTCCTCGCCAGAGGCCCTCCGGCGGCGCATGGTGCACGGCAACATCTACCCGCCCGAGAAGGTGCCCGACGCGCTGACGCATTTCTTCCGCACCGAGAACCTGGTGGCGCTGCGAGAGCTCGCCCTTCGGTTTGTGGCGGACGAGACCGAAGAGGAGCTCCTCGCCTACCTGCGGGACCGCCACCCCGACGCGTTGTGGGAGACGAGGGAACGCATCATGGTGGCGGTCACCGGGGCACTGGGTACCGACGCGGTGATCCGGCGGGCGGCACGCATCGCGGCGCGGACCAAGGCGGACCTGCACGCCGTGCACGTCGTGGCCAGCGAACAGACCCGGCGGAGCGCCGCCGACGAGCTCGACGTGCTGCACAAGCTGGCCGACGATCTCGGGGCCGAGTGGCACGTCCTCAATCGCGACGAGCCGGCTCGCGCCCTCGTCGACTTCGCCCGCGACCATCAGGTCACCCAGATCGTCCTGGGGTCGAGCCGACGAAGCCGTTGGGAGGAGCTCACCAAGGGCTCGGTGGTCCAGCGTGTGCTGCGCTTCGCGGCCGACTGCGACGTCGACGTGCACGTCATCGCTCGGCGCGATGTCGAGCTCGTGGACGGCTCCGAGCAGACGGAGTAGCCCGTTCTCAGGGCCCGAGCGGCACCTGCCAGTGCAACCGCGTCCCTCGCGTGTCTGCGTTCCCCACCGTCATCGACCCCCCGCGGGCCTCGGCTCGGGTGCGCAGGTTGGCGAGACCGCTGGCCCGGGTGGTGTCGCCCATGCCGACACCGTTGTCGGTCACGGTGATGGCGAGGCCGTCGTGGACGTCGATGCGTACCTCGACGCGCGACGCCTTGGCGTGGCGCGCCGTGTTGGACAGGCCTTCGCGCACCACGGCCAGGGCATCGGGGACGAGCTCTTCGGGGACCTTCGTGTCCACCGGGCCGTCGAACAGCAGGCGGGGTTGGAACCCCAGGCCCTGGGCGGCCAGGGAGGTCACGTCGAGCAGGCGGGCCCGTGTGCTGGTCCCCTCCCTGTCGTTGGTGCGCAGCGCCAGAGAGAAGATGGTCGAGCGCACGTCTCGAATGGTGGCGTCGAGCTCCTCGATGGACTCGCCGATCCGCCCCAGAGCTGAGGGGTCGCTGATCGAATGGGAGGCGGCCTGCAGCGCCATGCCCACGGCGAAGAGCCGTTGGATCACGTGGTCGTGCAGATCCCGCGCGATCCGCTCCCGCTCGCTGAGGACGGCCAGCTGCTCGCGGTCGTCATGAGCGCGGTCGATCTCTACTGCCAGACCCGCCTGCTGGCCGAAGCTCTCCACGACCCGGATCTCCTCCAGGCCGAAGGTGGCTCGACCGGCCAGCCGGACCACACTCAGCACGCCGTCGCTTCCGTGCGTGGTGGTGATGGGAACGAGGAGTACGGGGCCGAGCGCGACCGGCACGGCATCACCCCGACCGGCCGGCACCATGGCGGAGGGATCGGCGGCCAGTGACGATCGACCGGAGGTGAAGACCCCCCCGGCGGCCGAGTCCTTGATCGGGTAGCACCGGCCGCGCAGTGGCTGCACCGCCGCCCCGTGAGCGGCCACAACCTCGAGGAGGGAATCGTCGTCCTCGGCGACCACGCTGATCGTGACCCCGTCGGCATCGGAAAGCTCCGAGGTCCGCCGGGCGATCAGCGCCAGCCACTCTTCGAGCCCGCCCCCGGCGAGCATGGACAACCGCACCTCGGAGATCGAACCCAACCACCGCTCGCGTCGCTGGCCGTCGACCAGGAGGCGACGCAATTCCCGCTCTGCCCGCTTGCGCTCGGTGATGTCCCGCAACACCGCGGCCACCCCGGTGGGGGCGCCGGTGCGATCGCGGATGAGCGAGAGCGATTCGACCACCTCGATCTCGAATCCGTTCTTGTTGATGCGGACGGTGTCACGGCTGGGGGTGTGGGCACCTTGGCGCACCCGTGCCATGTGCTCTTCGACATCGGCGCGCAGGCTCTCGGGGATGAGCCGTGAGAACGGTTCTCCACAGATCTCGTGGGCGTCGTAACCCAGGAGCCGTTCCGCACCCGGGTTCCACGTGGTAAGCGTGCCATTGAGGTCCATAGACACGATGGCGTCCTCGGATGACGACACGATGGATGCCAAATGCGCCCCGGCATCCCACGCGGCGCGATGCGCGGAGAGGTCGCGTACCACGGCCAAGGTGCACTGTCCCTCGGGCCCATCGAGGGCGCCGAGGCTGATATCTGCGGGGAACTCGCTTCCGTCGAATCGCCTCGCCCACAGGTTCAGGCCCGTTCCCATGGCCCGTGGGACGGGACGGGTGACATAGGCGGCACGCCGGTCGGCGTGGCTCGAGCGGAAACGGTCGGGGACGAGGAGGTCGACGGCGGTTCCCACCAGCGCTCCGGGGGGGTAGCCGAACATGGACTCGGCCCCCGGGTTCGCCGCCACGATCTTCCCCGCCGCGTCCGCCACGATGGCGGCGTCGGGTATGAGATGCAGCGCGGATCCGATCTGTTCCTCCGAGCCGGGATCGGTCCGGTGATGCTGCTCGACGTCAGGTTGGCGAGTCGACATGCCGATCAGCACTTTCGCCAAGAATGCACCACACCTAATGCTACTGGTGCGACGTGGCCGGGCGTCCCGTCGCCCTCAACCGGTCAGGTGCCCTCGATGCCGTAGAAGGCCCGCTCCACGACCTTCCGGGCCCTTCGGGTGACCCGGCGATAGTCGTCGCGCAGCGACGAGGGCGTGGTGCCGAGGCTCCTGGCCAGTCGCGACAGCTGGTCGGCCCCGGTGGGAAGCGCGTCACCGGGGGACGCGCCCCCCGGGAGCGCCCCGACGAGGTGCCATCGATTCCGGGTCCGTTCGCAGAAGCGGTAGGCGTCGCGCAGGGCCGTCAGATCGCCGGGGGCGAGGATGCCGAGGCCTCCCAGGGTCTCGAGAGTGGCGATGGTGCTCGTCCCCCGCACGCGGTGCCGGAGTTGGAGCAGCTGCACCGTCCATTCGATGTCGGACAGAGATCCCCGTCCCAGCTTCAGGTGGAACTGGGGATCCTCACGCGGTGAGATGCGTTCCCGCTCGATTCGGGCCTTCATCCGCCTGATGGCCGCCACGTCGACCTCGGTGAACGGTTTGTCCCACACGAATTGGCCCGCCACGGCCATGAACCGCTCGCCGAGATCGCGGCTGCCGGCGACGACGCGGGCCCGCACCAGCGCCTGGCGCTCCCAGGTCTCGGCCCAGCGCTCGAAGTAGGCGGCGTACCCGTGCAGGTCGCGCGCCAGCCGTCCCTGTCCACCTTCGGGCCGCAGTCCGAGGTCGAGGGCGGCCACCCGCTGGGCCGGGCTCGGGCCGCGCATGAAGTGCACGAGAGACTCGGCGCCATCCTCACCGGCTTCGGCCCCGACACCGTCGTAGACCAGCAGCACGTCGAGGTCGCTGGCGTAGGACATCTCGGCGCCACCGAGGCGGCCCATCCCGATGACGGCGAATTGCATCTCGGGACCGACGACCCCGAGGGCCGCTTCGAGGAGCGCTTCGTGGAGCGCGGTGAGCTCCTGACCGGTGGCGACGACGTCGTCGATGTCCAGGAGATCCCGGGCTGCGATGCGGACCTGCTGGTCCTGTCGCATGCGCACGAGCTGGACCTGGCGCCATGCCTCCTCTTCGCTTCGCTGCAGCCGCTCACCGGCTTCGGCCACCAGGAGGTCCCGCGGCGTGGGGGCCAGTGTCCGGTCGTCGCCGAGGGTGGCAATGAGCTCGGGATTGCGCTCGATGGCCTCGACGAGGGCGCGACTCGATCCCAGCAACAGACAGAGTCGCCGGGCAGCCTCGGGAGACTCGCGGAACGTGGAGACAAGAAGGGAGCGATGATGCGCGTGCACCACCAGATCCCGAAGGCCGAGGAGGCCGAGTTCGGGGTCCGGGGTGAGCGAGAGCCAGTCGAGCAGCAGGGGCAGGAGCTGGGCCATGAGTCGAGAGCTGCGCGTCAACCCGCTGGCGAGGTCTTCGACGGCGGCACGGGTGCGGGTGGCGTCGGAGAAACCGAAGGCGTCGAGGCGCCGTGCTACGGCTTCGGCCGACATGATCGGGTTCGCGACGCGCTCCGAGGGGACGTCGGTCTGAGATTGGCTGGGTTGGGTCGCCAGGTCGACGGTGCCGAACGCTTCCAGCAGGGGGCGGAAGAAGAGTCGCTCGTGGATGACCCGGACCTCGCGCTGGCAACGGCGCAACGTGTCGTCGAAGCGGGCCGTGGCCGATGCGGACGCGTCGTCCTCGAAGCCAAGCACCAGGGCGAGGCGGCGCCGGGCGGGGGCGTCGGAGGGTACCGAGTGCGTCTGTTCCTCCTCGACGAGCTGCAGTCTGTGCTCCACCGACCGCAGGAAGCGGTACGCGTCACCGAGCGCAGTGGCGTCGTCGGCGGCCACGTACCCGGCTCCGGCCAGCTCGGTGAGCGCGTCGAGTGTGGAGCGTTGCCTGATTCCCGGGTCGTAGCCGCCGTGCACCAGTTGGAGGAGTTGGACCGCGAACTCGATATCGCGGATCCCCCCCGGACCGCGCTTGATCTCGCGCCCTCCAAGGCCGCGCCCGGTGACGATCCCCTCGGCCCGGGCTTTCATCGACCGCACCGCGGCCAGCTCGTCCGCGCTGTAGTGCCTCCCCCATACCTGCTCGATGGCGGCCCCTTCGAAACGATGGCCCAGCTCGGCGTCGCCGGCCACGGCGCGCGCCTTCAGCAGCGCCTGGAATTCCCACGTGGCGGCCCAGCGCGCCCAGTAGGCCCAGTAGCTCTCGAGGGATCTGGTGAGTGGGCCCGCCCGGCCTTCGGGCCGGAGGTCGGCGTCGACTCGGAAGCACAGCCGCGCTGTCTGCAAGATGCGTCGTGCCGTGTCCTCGTCAGGCCCATCGGCGGTGACGAAGAGGACGTCCACGTCACTGGCGTAGTTGAGTTCGCGTCCCCCGAGCTTTCCCATTCCGATGACGGCGACGGGGCGACCTCCGTCGGCGAGTGAGACGGCGCCGTTGAGCACCTGTTCGGCGAGGTCGGCCAGCGCCCGTCCTACGATCTCCAGGGTGTCGAGCCCGAGAAGATCTCGGGCCGCGATGCGAAGAAGCTCGAGTCGTTTGGATCGTGCCAGGGAGGCCGGGTCCGATGCGTCGACGGGGACGGGGTTGTCCAAGTCGTCGAGCACGTCCGGGGCAGCCGGGTCCACGACACAGAGCCGACCGAGGGAGTTGCTCGCTGCGCACACGCTGACGAGCACCGACGCCAGGGGGGTCGGCTCGGACCCCAGCACCAGCCGCTCGACGACCTGGGGGCGTTCGTCGGCCATCCGGTGCAGGATCGCCGACGCCGTTTCGGGCGAGGCGCTCCGCCCGACCAACGCGGTGAGTGCCGGGGGGAGGGGGACCGGGGGTGGAGCGCCCCCGGCCCGGTGTTCTCCCGGTGACGGCGTGGCCATCACCGCAGCATGCCAGGCGGCGCCTGCAGGGGGTGCCGGTAGGATTTCGCCGTGTCCCACCTGCGTGTCGCCCTGTGCCAGCTCGACACCGTGGTCGGCGAAGTGGACGGCAACGCCGACCGGATCATCGACTGCCTGGCGCGCGTCGAAGCCGAGGGCGCAGACCTGGCCGCATTCCCCGAGCTCGCCATCACCGGGTACCCCCCTGAAGACCTGTTGCTGAAGCCGGCCTTCGTGGCACACAACCTGGCCGCCCTGGACAAGGTGGCCGCGGCCACGTCTTCGTGCGTGGCGCTGGTCGGGTTCGTGGACGTCGCCGGGGACGAGGATGTCGACGACGCCGTGGCCCATGCTGCCGGTGCGGGTGCCGTCGCCCGCGAGGCCGCCATCCGGGGAGCGCCGCGCAAACTTCGCAACGCCGTCGCAGTGTGCGTGCGCGGCGGAGTGCTCGGGGTGTACCACAAGCGCCGGCTCCCCAACTACGGGGTCTTCGACGAGGAGCGCTGGTTCGCCCCGGGGACGACCGCTCTCGAGCTCTACAGGGTGGCGGGCATGCCTGTGGGCGTTTCAATCTGCGAAGACCTGTGGTTTCCGGGAGGACCGATCCCCACGCAGGCTGCAGGCGGGGCCCGCCTGGTGGTGAACGCCAACGCATCGCCGTATTCGATCGGCCGGGAGGCCGATCGACTGGCCGTGGCACGCGACCGCGTGGCCGAGTCCGGGTGCGCCATCGCCTATGTGAACCAGGTCGGTGGACAGGACGAGCTCGTCTTCGACGGCGGCTCGTTCGTCATGGACGCCACGGGTGAGGTCCTCGCCGCCGCGCCGAGATTCGTCGAATGGTCGATGCTCGTCGACCTCCCCGTTCCCTCCGGCGACCTCGGCACGACCCTTCCGGTCGTGTCGGTCAGCGCCGCGCCGCGTGACCGCGCCGGACGGCCCGCACTCTCGCCGCCTCCTGTGCTCGGCGAGGAGGCCGAGGTCTACGAGGCGCTCGTCCTTGGGACACGCGACTACCTGAGGAAGAACGGCTTCACCGACGCTGTGATCGGCCTGTCGGGCGGAGTCGACTCGTCACTGGTGGCCGCCGTCGCCGTCGACGCGCTCGGTCCCGATCACGTCCACGGTCTGTCGATGCCGTCGCGCTACTCGAGCGCCGGGTCGGTCACCGATGCCACCGCGTTGGCGGGAAACCTCGGCATCGACATCCGCACCGTCCCCATCGAGAGCGTGCACAGCGCGTTCACCGCGCTCCTGTCCGCCCCGTTGGGTGCCGCCCCCTCCGGGCTCACCGACGAGAACCTCCAGTCCCGCCTGCGCGGCGTGGTCCTCATGGCGGTGTCGAACGCGCTGGGTTGGATCGTGCTCACGACCGGGAACAAGAGCGAGCTCGCCACCGGGTATTCGACCCTCTACGGCGACTCGGCGGGCGGCTTCGCGGTCATCAAGGATGTTCCCAAGACTCTCGTCTACCGGCTGTGCCGATACCGAAACGCCCGCGAGGGCAAGGAGCTCGTCCCCGAGTCGGTGCTCACGAAGGCCCCCTCGGCGGAGTTGCGGCCTGATCAGCGTGACGACCAGAGCCTGCCTGCCTATGACGTCCTCGACCCGCTGCTCGAGGCGCTCGTGCTCAACGACCGGTCGATCGCCGACGTCGTCGCCACGGGGTACGACCCCGAGCTCGTCGTCCGCGTCGCCGCCCTGGTGGACAACGCCGAGTACAAGCGCCGTCAATCGCCGCCCGGTGTCCGGATCACCGCCAAGGCATTCGGCAAGGACCGGCGCATGCCTATCACGAACCGCTATCGGGACCCGGCGCCCGAGACGACGCCGGCGACTTCTCGCGCCGGCGCGACCGGCACGGGAGGTGCCGACGGGGTGAGGCCGCGTGCCTGATCGATTCGACGCGGCTGCGATCGCACTCGGCAGCGGGACTCTCGACGGTGTCACGGGGTCGGGAGTCTCCGCGTTGTCGCTTCACGCCCAGGCGCGGCTCATGGGGTCGTACCGGTGGGTGGAGCGTCGGCTCTTCGAGGTGCTCGGCTCGTGGGTGGCGTCGGAGCCTGTGCCCGAAGCCCAGGTGCTCTTCGACGTGTACAGCCAACAACACGCCTGGCACGCGGAGCTCTTCGCCGACCGGCTGCCGGCCCTCGACTCGGTCGACCCCGACACCCTTGTGCTGCCGCCCAGTGCCGAGGTGGACCGGATGCTGGCCGTGCTGGCGGGGGTCGTGCCCGCCGGCGACCGCCCCGCTTCGGTCGGCAGCCTGATCGGGCCGGGTGAGGGCTCCACCTTTCCCTCGGGCGGCACCCTCCCGCGCCTCGTCGGCCTGGGCAGGGTGGTGCTCCCTCGGCTGATCACCGGGTACAACCTCCATCTGCGCCGGGTCTCGGCTGTCGTCGACGCGCCCACGACGCGGGGTCTGCGGCTGGTCCTGCGCGACGAGATCGAGGAGTGGCAGGCGCTCGAGGTGCTCACCGAGGCCCTGCTCCGGCGCCCTCACGACGTCGCCGTCGTCACCGGCCATCAACAGCGCCTCGAGGAGATCATCGCGGGGGCCGGAGCAGGGATCGTGTCGTGGCCCGGTGGTCCCGACGCCTCTCAGGTCGCACCCGGGGCACCGCCCGCGTGACCAACCGTCGTACGTGCTCGGTCCCCTCTCGGCGTGGGTCGGTGGACGTGGCCTTCGTGTGCCGTGGACCTGGTCTTTCACGTCCCTGACGGAGGAGATCCGAGGGCTCGGGTCTTGACTCTGTCGGTAAACTGATATCCACAGGCGTTTTGGATGCGTGGCCCTGGAAGCCGGAGCGAGCCGGCCCCAGTCGCAGTTCACAGCGGTTCCGACGAAGGGTTGAGACGTTGGCGAAGGAGCGCGTCGAGCGGGACGAGGAGGACCTGGTCCGGCTGTATCTGACCGACATCGGTCAGTACCCGTTGCTCACCAAGGACGACGAAGTCCGGTTGGCGCAGACCATCGAGGGGGGCCGCGCCGCCGAGCTGGACCTGGCCACCAAGGTCAAGGACCTGACCCCGGCCAAGCGCCGGGAGCTCAAGCGCAAGATCCAGACTGGCGAGCAGGCCCAGCAGACGTTCGTCCAGTCGAACCTCCGCCTGGTGGTTTCGATCGCGAAGAAGTACCAGGCGTCGGGACTGCCCCTGCTGGATCTCATCCAGGAGGGGAATCTGGGCCTGATGCACGCCGTCGAGAAGTTCGACTGGCGCAAGGGCTTCAAGTTCTCGACGTATGCCACGTGGTGGATCCGGCAGGCGATCACGCGTGGAATCGCCAACACGGGCCGGACGATCCGGCTTCCGGTGCATGCCGGCGACACCTTGGCGCGCGTCCAGAAGGCGCAGGCCCGTCTCGAGCTCAAGCTCGGCCGTCCCGCCACGCTGGCAGAGCTCGGGGCCGAGGTGGAGATGCCGGAGGACAAGCTCATCGAGGCGTTGCGCTTCCGGGCCGAGCCGCTGTCGCTGTCCGAGCCCTTGCGGGAGGACGGTGATGCCGAGCTGGGCGACGTCGTCGAGGACCGTTCGGCCGAGTCGCCGTTCGAAGTGGCGGCCACGTCACTTCTGCCCGACGAGATCAACCGGCTCCTGTCGCCGCTCGACGAGCGCGAGCGCGAGATCCTGCGCCTGCGTTTCGGCCTCGACCGTGGCGAGCCCCGCACCCTGGAAGAGGTGGGTGAGCACTTCAACCTCACCCGCGAGCGCATCCGCCAGATCGAGGCGCGGGCCATGTCCAAGCTCCGTCATCCGTCCTCGGACACCGGCGCCCGCGACCTCCTCACGGTCTGAACGTCGTTCGGGTGTCTCGCCCTGATGCCCTGGTCAGGGGGCCAGGGCGTGGGGGCACACCACATGGGTAGGATCCAACCCGTGAAGAAACTGCTGATCCTCGCCATCCTCGTCGGTCTGGGCCTCATCGCCGCCAAGCGGCTGCGCGAAGCCTGATCACCCCAGGGCGCGGGCCGATCTGTGCCCGTGTCGCCTGACCAGTACTGCGGCACCGGTGGCGGCGAGCGCCACTCCTGTCAACGCGGCCGCCGTCGGTAGGTTGGGAACCGGAACGCGGTCACGGAGCCGGACCGGCCTCGTGAATTGCAGCGTCTCCCAGTCGCGATCGCGCGCCAGTCGCGCCAGGACACGATCGGCATTCACCACCACGGGATGGCCGACGGCTTCGAGCATGGGGACATCGGTGTAGGAGTCGGAATAGGCGTACGACGACGCCAAGTCGATTCCCTCGAACTTCGCCAGGTCGCGCATCGCCTCCGCTTTGAAGGGTCCATAGGCGTAGAAGGCCATTTCCCCCGTATAGCGCCCGTCGAGGTCCACCACGGCCCGGCTGGCGATGGCGCCGTCGACGCCCAGGTATTCGGCGAGGGGCTGGACGATTTCCTCCGGTGAGGCCGAGACGAGGTAGGTCTTGCGTCCCGAGGCATGGTGCTGCTCGAGGAGCTCGAGTGCTTCGGCGTAGATGATCGGCTCGACCACCTCGTCGAGGGTTTCGCGCACGATGCGCGACACCTCGCGTTGGTCCCAACCGCGCGTGAGCTTCAGCACCGATTCGCGGATGCGCGCCAGCTTCTGCTCGCTGGCTCCGAGGTGGAGGTACACGAGCTGCGACGCCATCGCCCGCACCACCGTGGCCCGCGAGATCAGACCTCCCCGGTAGAAGTGGTGGCCGAAGGCCGCCATCGACGCCCGGGCGATGATCGTCTTGTCGAGATCGAAGAAGGCCGCCTCCGTGGTGGGGAATTGTGCCTCCATAGAGGAGAATTGTACGGGTCGGCACCCTCGATCGGAACCACGGGGCCACTGTCCGGGTGGGAAGACCCCATCCACGGCGACGCGATCCCCGTCCCCCATGAGAGGCGGCGGACCGGGGCCGGAAGGTCCGTCCCTCGCTGACCCCGTGCAGGCTTCCTTGCCCGCCCTCGCGTGGAGTCGGTATCGTCGGCCCCCGTTCTTCGGGGGAGCGTCTCATCTCGAGGCTGCGCCCGACCCCGGGTCCGACCGACCGACCGACCCGAGACCTCGGCCGCCGAGGCTCGTTCCGGGCCCCAGGGCCCATGTGAAGGGAGCACCAGGTATATGACCCACTTCCTTGCCAGCGAAGGGGGGTATCAGAGCTTCGTCTTCTCGGGCACCGAGAAGACCTGGCTGGTCATCGCCCTGGTCACCGCGCTCTTCGGCCTCGGCGTGGGGCTCTTCCTGATGCGGGGCGTGCTGGCCGCCGACACCGGGACCCCGAAGATGCGGGAGATCGCGGCTGCCATCCAAGAGGGAGCTGTCGCCTTCCTCCGCAGGCAATTCCGGGCCATCGGCATCATCGTCATCCCTCTGGCCGTGTTGATCTTCTTCACCGCCACGAAGGTCTCGAGGCCCAACGGCAGCATCGCCCTGTCATTCGGCTCAGCGGGTGCGTTCCGGGTCCTGTGCTTCCTGGCCGGGGCCACGCTGTCGGGGCTCACCGGCTTCATCGGGATGAGCCTGGCCGTGCGCGGCAACGTCCGGACGGCGGCGGCGGCGCGCGACGGCAAGCTGCCCGGGGCGCTCAGGGTGGCCTTCCGCACCGGCGCCATCACCGGAATGCTGTGCGTAGGCCTCGGACTGCTCGGGGCCACCGTCATTGTGTTCCTCTTCCAGAACACGGCCACGGCGGTGCTCGTCGGCTTCGGGTTCGGTGCGTCTCTCATCGCCCTCTTCATGCGTGTCGGAGGCGGTATCTTCACCAAGGCGGCCGACGTCGGGGCCGACCTCGTCGGCAAGGTCGAGGCGGGCATCCCCGAAGACGACCCTCGCAATGCGGCCACCATCGCCGACAACGTGGGCGACAACGTCGGTGACTGCGCGGGCATGGCCGCCGACCTCTTCGAGTCCTACGTCATCACCATCATCGCCGCCATCATCCTGGGATACGCCGCTTTCACGTCCCTGGGGGGGTCGTTCAAGGGCAATGCCGCCCGTGCCGTGGTGTTCCCGCTCATCGTCCCGGCCATGGGCATCGTGGCCTCCGCCATCGGCGTCTTCGTCGTGAGGGCCAGGGTCAACGAGAAGTCGGCCATGGCCCCCATCAACCGCGGGTTCTGGACCGCGGCCGCGCTGACCGTGCTCGGAGCGGGCCTGGTGGCGGGTTTCTACCTTCACTACATGAAGGCGTTCTACGCGGTGCTCACCGGGGTGGTGCTCGTGCTGGTGGCCAGCCAGATCACCGAGCACTTCACCTCGACCGAGCGCAATCCCGTGCGGGAGATCGCCGAGTCGGCACGCACGGGCCCGGCCACGACCGTGCTGTCGGGTATCTCCATCGGCCTCGAGTCGACGGTCTGGGCCATCCTGGCCATCGCCGTGGCCATCTCGGTGTCGGTGGGTCTCGCCCACGGCAACATCGAGCTCACCCTCTACCTCGTCTCGCTGACGGGGATCGGCATGCTGTCCACGGCGGGCATGGTGGTGTCAGAGGACAGCTTCGGGCCCGTCTCGGACAACGCCGCGGGCGTGGCCGAGATGTCCGGGGAGTTCACCGGTGAGGCCGAGCGGGTCATGGTGAGCCTCGACGCCGTGGGCAACACCACCAAGGCCATCACCAAGGGCGTCGCCATCGGCTCGGCGGTCATCGCGTCGGTGTCGCTGTTCGGATCGTTCGTCGAGACGATCGTGTCGCAGCTGGGCCTGCACGTGCCGGCCTCCAAGCTCTTCAGCATCCAGCAGACGCAGATCAACGTGGCCAACCCGACGATCTTCATCGGCCTGCTCATCGGAGGCTCGGTGGCGTTCTTGTTCTCGTC